>JGI24422J19971_10000148_pt1 | contig 33631 bp, 39 predicted proteins | sample DeeMarSWOR152_54_FD_19971 | JGI IMG/M metagenome (IMG submission 19971) | reverse complement strand
CGCGTCTATTAACGCGTAGTCCTTTTCAACATCCGGATAGTTTTCAGCCACCTCGGTGTAAACCTGCCTGAAAAGCGCACAACTCTTTAGAACCGTGCTTTTGTCAACGCATGTGACCCTCAGCTTTCCATCCGCAGGCGCACCCTTTCCCCTTTTTCTGCACAATTCAAAGGCGTATTTGACTATTCGTTCAGCTCCTTTCCTAGTAACTATTTTTACGTCAACAGCCACATCGGTTACTTTTGCCCGTGTGAGCACGCCCCGAATCGGCGTATACAAGTCCTCGGTGTTCTCCCGCACAATGACAAAATCTATGTCTTTAGGCTTTTTCCCTGCTAAAGGACAGACCACGTTTTCCCGTAACTTAACCGGCCGAACATTTGCGTATAAATCCAGATCGCGTCTCAGCATACGATGCACATAAACAATGTGCTCGAGGCCTTCAACTCCGGGCAACCCCACCGCACCATACAGAATGGCATCTGAGTCTTGGCATGCCTGATAAGCCTCTGAGGGCCAAGGCTTTCCCTTCTTTTTGTAGTATTCAAAACCGCACTCAAACTCGGCGAAATCAAGCTTTAACCCCGTCACGGAATCCTGCGCCGCCCTAAGCGCCTTAACCGCCTCAGGTATGACCTCTCGACCGACGCCGTCACCTGGTAAAACAACAATCTTGTATTTTCGAGGCATTTAGTCTTCCCCAACCGCGCCTTTGACTGGATCATTTAGCTGAAACACAATAAAACCATTTTTATTTTCGTCGTCTTCGTTGAGGTTTAGGGTACGCCTGCGAGGGCGGTTTCAAAGATTTCTTTAACCATTCTCAGAACTCTTTCCAACTGTCCCGTGTACACTCCAACGGTAAGGGCAGTTAAGCCTGACAGAAGTATAAGCGAACCTACGACTCTTCGCGCTGACAGATCCATAGACCGTTTTCTCCTGAGATGTAGGATGATTACGAACTGGGAGCCATTTAAAGCCTTCGATTTCCTGACTGTTCGAACCCACACCAGACCAAAGACTTTTGTTTGTTCACGTAGAATAAGAATGTTCGTAGGCGTATGACATTCGAAACGTGGCTCTACAGTTTACTCAGCGTCTCGATCGTTAGCTTAAGCTCTTTAATAGGCATCGTGACTTTTTCAGTAAAAGAAAGCAGACTGAAAAATGCCCTTCTGTATATGGTTAGTTTTTCCGCGGGTGCACTTTTCGGCGATGCCTTCATTCACTTGATTCCAGAGGCGGTGGAGGAGAGCGGTTTCGGGTTAAACATATCCATATACATTTTATCCGGGATCCTATGCTTCTTCGTTGTGGAGAAAATTCTTCAATGGAGACACTGTCATATACTCACGTCGGAGGAGCATCCGCACACATTCGCTTACATGAATCTTTTCGGCGATGCAGTTCACAATTTCATAGACGGTCTTATAGTAGCTGGAAGCTACATTGTGAGTTTTCCATTAGGGGTAGCCACTACTTTGGCAGTGGTTTTTCACGAGATCCCTCAGGAAATCGGAGACTTCGGAGTCCTCATATACGGAGGCTTTTCAAAATCTAAAGCTCTGATGTTCAACTTCTTATCCGCCATCACAGCTATTCTCGGAGCTTTCGTGGCGCTTTTGTTAGGCCTCTACATGACGAACTTCACCGTTTTTCTGGTGCCCTTCGCTGCAGGCGGTTTCATTTACATAGCGGGCTCCGATCTGATTCCGGAGCTTCACAAGGAGATTAAGCCTTCGAAATCAGTCTTAGAGTTGATTGTCTTCATCCTCGGAATTCTAGTTCTACTTTCGCTCAGCCTCTTACACTGATCAGCGCTATTTAGCCTAGACGCTGAAGACTTATTACGAGTTTTCAGCGTAACTACTGCCGTAAAGGAGTTGCAGACATATGCGCTTAGGAGCCCCGGTCATAGCGGTTATAGGGCATATGAATTCTGGTAAAACAACCGTCATAGAAAAATTGGTTAGGGAGTTGCGTGAAGGAGGCTACCGAGTTGCAACTGCTAAACACATTCAAAAGAAGGGATTTTCAATGGACACCGAGGGAAAGGACACTTGGAGGCATGCAACTGCAGGCGCGAACCCCGTAATCAGCATCTCAGACACAGAAACCGCCATAATTATTAAGAACGGCGAGAATGACTTTTCCTTAGAACAAATTCTTAGGTTTCTGCTTGAAATCGACGTTGTGCTTCTTGAGGGCTTTTCCCAGATGGTTTTGAATGATGAAAGAGTCGGAAAAATAGTGTGCGTCAAAAATAGGCAGGAATACGAGGAATACCGCGAAAAATTGAGAGACGAAGCGATAGCTTTTTGCTCTCGCCAAACCCTGAAGCCTCCGATTCTCAACATCAAAGAGGACTTTCCGCTTTTAGCTAGGCGAACATTAAAATTCGTTCAGAAGGAAAGGAAGATATCAAAGATACTTAATCGGCTTCCCACGCTTGATTGCAAAAAATGCGGATATGCTTCCTGTGAACAGTTCGCGGTCGCCGTCTACGAGGGAAAAGCCAAACTGAGCGACTGCCTACCCTTAAAGCTTAAGACGAAACTTAAAACCAAACTAATTGTAAATGACGCTGAAATGCCAATTCAGCCCTTCGTGTCAAAGATTATTCGCAACTCCGTTTTGGGCATGGTTTCCTCGTTGAAGGGTGTTTCCATAGAAGGAGATGAGACTATCCAAATCAAAATATCGCCTAAAACAAGAAGAAATTAGTATTAGTTTGTTCCTGCAAAATCAAAATTTCTATATTTTATCTCCGCATGTCTCTTCTCGAGAAGGGTTCGTATGCGCGCGTATTTAAGGAAAAAAGAGGGAAGATAAAGCGCCGTGGTTTAGGCTCAGGGCATGGCGTTTTTAGAAGTATTTCTTTGTGGCGAATGCCGCTATCGTTGGCCCTATGATTATCGCAACTGCTATCAATGCCGCCGCTCTCGCAACATCTCCGCTTATTCCAAACGCATCTATTCCCCAGTTGGCAATTCCCAACGCTAAGACAGCTAAGATTATCGCTATGATTAGGCCTATGATGCTGATTAGTAGCTCCTTTGCTGTGGAAACCGCTTTCTCAGGCATTTTAATCCCTATAAGAGCTATTTTTTGTCTAACGCTTAAAACATTTTTGGCTTCTATTGATCTATCAACTAAATTTGAGACAATAATTTATTCAAAAATATCACAGCATTAAGATGTCTTCGCAAACTCCCCTTTTTAAGTAATTAGTCCTTCAAAGGCTCTTATGATAACGTTGTTATAGGGCTACTCATGGAAAGTAGGCAAGAACATGGAATAAAAGTGGCGCACGCATGAAGTATATAAACGGTTTAGAAATAAACATAACTCAGGTTCGTTCCTAAAATATATAAGTAGGCAGAAGTACGCTAGAGGCAAGGTGACACCGAAATGGCTTTAGAGCTTAGCCGTCAAAAGATGCGGAAAGAGGCGCTGGATCGGTTTAAATACATCAGAACTTGTGTGCTCGCTAGGGAGCTCTGCCTTCTCGTCCGTACTCAGAGGGTGACGTTTAACAAAGAAGATGTTCGCGACTGCTGCAGCTTCATCTCCAAGTTATGTAAAGAAGCTGGCTGTGGGGAGGCAAGTGGTCTATGCGCGAAGGCAGCCAAGGCGATTATGAACAGCGAAGAGGACTACCTCAATATTTGTGTGCAAAGCTGCCAAAAATGCGGCGAATCTAGGAGACCGAGGAGACCGGATAGACCAGAACCTGAAGGAACGGTCTACGTCTAAAAGAAGCTTGTATGTACAACTGGTGAGTAGCGGAAGAGAACAGCTTCGGGAGTGTCTTTCTTGCAGGAAGATGAAGAACTTGATCGGATACGGGAAGAGAAGCGTAGAAGGCTGATGCATAAGATAAGTGAACCCAGCGAAAAGAAAACTGAGAATGTGGTTACTTTAAATGATTCCAACTTCGATGATATGCTGAAAACTACTGACTTGCCGGTTTTAGTGGATTTTTGGGCTGGGTGGTGCCTTCCTTGCAGAATAATGGCTCCTGTGGTGGAGGATTTGGCGCATGACCATGCCCGAAAAGCAGTTTTCGCGAAGCTTAACGTAGATGAGAACCCTAAGACTACAAACCACTATGGGGTCATGAGCATACCGCTTTTCATAATATTTAAAGCCGGTAAACCTGTGGAGAAAATTGTTGGCGCGGTTGGACGGGGACCGTTAGAAGCGGCTCTGAAAAGGCACCTTTAGGCATTAAGATGCTCTATTAGGCTCTTCGTTTCTTCCCGCAGAACTTCGTAGGCGCTTTCTTCGCATTTCTCCCAAGGCACCTGAGCGTATTTCTCTACAATGTGCTTTTTCACGCTTAAAACAAAGGCTGAATTGTTTGGTTTATTGAACGTAGCGGCTATCCGGGTTCCCTTCTTGACGAAGACCGCGGCGTTACCGCCTAAAACAGCTTTCAAACCGTCTACAATACACAAATAGGGTTTTTTATCTATGGCTTCAACCTCGCAGCTCCGAATTTTTCCGCCTGAAAGCTCTTCAGCCAAAAGCCCCATTTTCAAGCCGAGAACCAAGAAAGGACCCAAGTGTCCATGTGACTTAACAGCTTTTTTCAGTAAACTCTGCGAAATCATCTTCACTGCAAATCCTTCAGGATCTTTTTATGGCGCTATGGCTGCGACCTTCACTTGTTTTACTCCCCTTTTCGTCATTAAATTTTGGGTTAGTTTCTTAACTTCGCTAACAGAGCCGCTGACAGCAATTATCTCTAAACACTTGTCTTCTTCCAAGTGAATGTGCATAGTTGAGGAGATTATGCTCCTGAACTTGTGTTGAACTTCAGTGATTTCGTCAAGTAAACTAGGTTTGTCGCGGTAATGAAGCACAGCTATGGCGCCGGTCACCAATCCGCCCTTCTTACGCATCCACTCAAACTCAGTTATGAAACTCCTCAGAGCATCATGTATAGCCTTTGACCGACTCTCATACCGCATGCTCCTGCAGGTCTCATCCAGCTCCTCCACTAAGGCTGGAGGAAGCGACACGCTGAAGCGCCTTACTTTTTCCTTCTGAGGCATCAGACCACCAGTCCTACGTTGAGTGGTAAATCCTAAAGGCTTTTATACTTAATGGTGTTACTAAACTCCAAAAAAGTGTTACTGTCGTTGATTGAGGCGACCTGAAAGTGACTTACTTTAACAGCCGCGATGTAGGTGCAGTCGCCATGTGCGTTGCGTTGATGGGAGTTCTTAACGCGTTGATTGCTCCCATTTTTTGGAGGGTAACCCACCTTCCGTTCCTATGCGACCTTTTAGGCTTTTTAGCATTGATTCTAGGCGTCTGGTGGACTCGAAAATTTGGAACAGCAACCATCATCGGATTGATTTCAACCCCAATTAATGTCTACCTTAATCCAACTGGCATGCACTTCCTCGGGTTTGCTGCCGCAAGCGTAGTTTTCGACGTTTTGACAAGACTCGTCGGGTACAAAGTTTGTTTTGGCGGATTGAAATCAAGCGCAGTGAGCCTAATATCACTATCTGCGGTATGTGCAGCCGTGGCGGGTTTTATCATAGGCTCCCTCTTCATGAATTCAGCAAACATCTTATTTTTCGCTGGATTACACGTAGTAGGCGGAATCTTGGGCGGTTTAATGGGATTAATAACGGTTAAGTCCCTTGAAGCCCGCCAAGTGGTTCCAACTCGCTGATGTAAACCCTAAAAGTGAGAATGAGAAACGTTGTTCTAGGAGATGCGATGTTAGATGGTGAAGGACCCTGTTTGTGGAATGGAGGTAGACGAAAAAACAACTAAACACAAGACAGAACACATGGGAAACACCTATTACTTCTGCTGCGCCAGTTGCAAAGAAGCCTTCGAAAAGAATCCTCGCAGATACACGAAATAATAAAAAGCAGAAGAGAGATACTCTACATTTAAGAGGGACGCCTGAAGAAGTTATTATGGGGAAGACCCCGGATGGAGTATACATGAGCGACAACGTGTATACACTTCTCTCTGTGCTCAACAACAAGGTTGTTCGCAGGTCAATAAAATCTTCAAGCAAAAAGTGTCAAAGTTGCGGAAAGAGCCATCTGGAGGTAGCCCTCGACGACTTTATTGGCAGAAAGCCTGAGAAGCGCCCATGCATTAAAGGGAGGCTTGTCTCAAAGGTTATAAAAACTGCCATCAGCAACAGCGGCAAAGCCTTCGGCATCACCCGCGAACAAATGAAACGGGGGCTCATGGATCCGTATGTGAGGCGTGGCATAGCAAACATTTTGGTCGGCGTTTCAACCTTCGGGGTTTCCAAACCGCAAACAAGCGGTGCCCCGTTTCTCGTAGTTTGGAACTACACTAACGCTTGCAACCTCAAGTGTAAACATTGCTACCAGAACGCGGATAACCCGACTCCGGGAGAACTTTCAACAGAACAACGAAAACGCATCGTGGATCAGCTGGCTCAAGAAAATGTGGTCGCATTGGCTTTTTCCGGCGGCGAACCCTTAATGCGCCGTGACTTCTTCGAAGTCGCTGAGTACACAGAGAATAACAGCGTTTACGTTTCTGTGGCTACTAACGGTACCTTGATCACTAAGGCTGTGGCGGAGAAAATGAGGAAAGTTGGAGTGGGTTATGTGGACGTAAGCCTCGACGGCGCCAACGCTGAGACCCATGATTCCTTTAGGGGCGTGCCTGGATGTTTCAATAAAACCGTCAGGGGCATCAAAAACTTGGTGAAAGAGGATGTCTACACGTGCTTAGCGGTAACTGCCACTAAGGATAACCTTCATGAAATTCCTGATATTATTGAACTCGGCAAAAAACTGAAAGTGAAACGTATCACCGTTTTCAACTTCATTCCAGCAGGACGAGCGCAAGCGATCCTTGACTTGGACTTGTCGCCTAAAGAAAGAGAACATTTGCTTGAACTTCTTTACGATGAGCTGATTAAAGGTGAAATTGAAACCGTGTCAACCGCTCCACAGCTCGCCCGAGTTTGCCTAACAAAATCTCAAGAAGAAAAACGCGACATGTTGGCACCAACCCACTTCTGCGCTTACGATCTTCCTGGTAAGGTTAAATATCTCGCGGATTTCATCGGAGGCTGCGGGGCTGGAAGAATCTACTGCGCATTTCAGCCAGACGGGTTAGTTACGCCTTGCGTATTCATACCCATCATTGTCGGAGATTTAAGGAAGCAACCCCTTGAGGAAATCTGGTTGAACTCGCCGGTTCTAGCTGACCTCAGGAACCGCGAAAAACTGAAAGGCAGATGCGGTCACTGTTAGTATAAGTACGTTTGCGGCGGATGTCGAGCTAGGGCTTACGGATACTACGGAGATTACCTTACGCCCGATCCCGGTTGCATCCGAGAACTCGAGGAACCAAGCGTACAATTCGCAAAAGGACCTGACGCTATAAGCGTAAAAGTAGATACAAAGTAACCTAGTTTCGCTCAGCTCTGAACTATAAATATCTATCTAGACCAGAGTGGAGACGCCCCCGCAAACTCTCATTTTTTGTCCAATGCTTATTTCCTTGAAAACAATAAATATTCATATGAAAATCTTATAGGTGGTGTGTAATCTGATGATAGTTAAATTGCCGAAAATGGAAAAGCATGAGATAGAGAAACTAGTTCGGGAACAGATACTTTGTCGGATTGCTTTCAAGGGAGATGAGTACCCATATATAGCTCCGTTTCGGTACGTTTTCATGAACGGGTCTCTTTATTTTCACTTTACAGATTACGGTAAGAAAATGAGGCTGCTTGAGAGGGATAATCGGGTCTGTGTTGAGATAGAAAGTTACCGAACGGATCTAAGCGAATATAGGTTTGTTGTCCTAAGGGGCATGTTAAATGTTGTTACCGATCCTCAGGAAAGAGTGAAGGTTATCAAAAGGATGTCGGAAGAGAGGAAACAAAAACTTTCGAAAAACTTCCTTGCTGCTCATGGTTTCAAAAAAGAGGAAGGCTGGTCTGCATTCACTCCCGAAAAGCCCTTAGTTATAGTTAAACTCGAGGAGATAACTGAAGAAATAGGCCTTAAATCCCCATAATAAAGGAGTGTCTGTAAAGTGGAAAAAGATAACAAAGTGATAATACCTATTCATAGACCCAGTCTAACAGAGAAATTTTTCTTTTTTACTTCTGGGATAATAGTGAGTGTTCCTCTTACACTCTTCGTTAATGTATTTTCAGACAGTCTATGTGTCTTGTTGCCGATATTCTACGCCACACTATGTTCAACTGCCATTTTCACGCCTTTCATCGAGGAATTTGCAAAAGCTTACCCTCTTTTTTATCGTCATGGAGAAACTGAAAAATCAATTTTCACTCTGGGTTTTCTGGTTGGACTGGGATTCGGCATAACTGAATTTATTTTATTCGTTTTTACTTTAGGAGTACCAATACCTCTTAGATTACCTGCAGTCTTCTTCCATGCAGCAAGCACATCTATCACCGCCTACGGTATCGCAACAAAACGACCTGTGAGATTCTATCTGATCGCTGTAGCTCTTCATTTCGCAAATAACTTTTTTGCACTATTTGGCCCATTCTGGTTTATAGGCGGACCTGCTGCTCTAGCAATAACGTATTTCCTATCTTGGCTTTTCTACCGCAAAACTTCAGAAAGAATTATCGATTAACAACTGTGCGCGCATCGAAAATCTACGAGTTAGTAGAGGCTGGCTTCGATTACGTCTGTGAAATGTGTGGAGCAAGGTTCGTCAGAAAGCGGAAATAAGCTACATCATCGTTAGAATGAAAAAAGAACCCAATAAATATATAACATCGTTATTTGTTCAAATTAAACCATGCAGAAACTTGTTTACTTGGATAATGCGACTACCACAAAGCTGGACCCAGAAGTCCGCAAGGCAATGGAACCCTACTTCACTGAATATTATGGGCTTCCAACCGCTGAATATGGCCATTCCTTCGGTTTAAAGGTGAAAGAGGCGCTGGAGGAAGCGCGAGAAACCGTTGCAAAAAGCATTAGAGCTGAAGCTGAGGAGATAGTCTTCACTTCTGGAAGCGAAGAGAGCAACAACTTGGCGATAAAGGGCACAGCTTGGGCGAGCAAAGATAAAAGTCATCTGGTAACGTCGAAGATTGAACGCATGTCTGTACTCAACGTGATGAAGTCATTAGAAAATACGGGGCGGTTCAAGGTGAGCCTCTTAAACGTCGACGGAGAAGGCTTCGTGGACTTGGAAAAGCTAAAAGCTGCGATAAACAAGGAAACACTGCTCGTTTCCGTGCAGCACGCAAATCAGGAAATAGGGACCATTCAGGACATAGTGGAGATAGGTAAAGTCTGCCGTGACCGCGGGGTTCTGTTCCATGTGGACGCTGAACAAAGCTTCACTAAGCTTCCGATCGACGTTGAGAAAATGAACATAGACTTGCTCTCAATTTCAGCCCACTTAATTCACGGTCCGAAGGGAATCGGCGCCTTATACAAAAGGAAAGGCGTTAAGCTCAAACCTGTTCTCGAGGGCGCCTATCACGAGTTCGGATTAAGAGCTGGCGCTGAGAACATTCCCGGAGTCGTTGGTTTCGGGAAGGCAGTTGAGCTTGTGGAAGAAACGCAAATAGCGCACATGAGGCGGCTGAGGGATTCCTTAACCGAGGGCTTGCTCAAGACATCTGATTCGAGGCTGAATGGACCTAAAGGCGACAAGCGGCTCTGCAACAACGTGAACATAACCTTCAAGTACGTAGAAGGCGAAGCAGTTCTACTGCACCTAGATATGAGAGGCATCATCGTAACCACTGGTTCAGCGTGCTTCAGCCGAACCTTAGAACCGAGCCACGTGATTTTGGCTTTAGGCTTAAAGCATGAGGATGCCCACGGCTCTGTGAGATTTTCACTCAGCAGATACAGCACCCGCGAGGAGATGGATTATGCGATTGACAATGCGAAGGCGGTGGTGGAACAGCTTAGGAGGATAAGCCCGGTTGGGAGGTGACGCAGGAAATGCCTTCGATTTATGAGAAAATGTATTCACCTAAGCTCTTAGAGTTGTTTAAGAATCCGAAGAATGTTGGAGAAATGAAGGATCCCGACGCGAAGTCAACCGAGGGCAGTTTAGCTTGCGGTGATATGATAAGCATATTCTTAAAAATTGACAAAGACACGCAGAGGATTACGGACATAAAGTTTCTTTCCTACGGTTGCGCGGCGAATATAGCCACAACTTCGCTTATGACGGAGATGGTGAAAGGCAAGACCCTCGAAGAAGCTAAAAAACTCACCTTCAAGGAAATTGCGAAGGAAATCGGTGGTTTGCCCACGACGAAAATGCATTGTGCAGTGCTTTCCATCGACGGTTTGCAGTCAGCCGTAAGGAACTACGAAGAGAAGCAAGGGTTAGTGAAGATTCCGAAAGTGGACGAAAGCTTTGTCCGAAGCAGATTAAGGCATGTGATGAACCCGAAGTTGGGCAGGGACATAGTTTCAACCGGCATGCTCGGAGAAATAAAGATAGAACAAGGTAGAATAGAGCTGGACCTCGATGTTTCCAGAGCCGGAGAGTTCGAAAACTACATCGTCGAAGAAGTTAATGAACGCCTCAAGAATCTGCCAACCGTCAAAGAAGTAAAGATTAACGTCCGAAAATAACTGGTGGAGAAACTGTGGTAAAAGCCGACGTAGTCCTCGACGTCAGCGGCGAAGTCTGCCCTGTGCCCCTCGTCAAGGCCAGAAGAGCCCTAGATAAAATGGAAAAGGACACGATCCTCGAAGTAATTGGAACCGACGAAGAGGCAAAACTGGACATACTCTTGGCAGTCCAAGAGCTTAAAATGGAGCTCATAAAAGAGAAAACCGGCAAAGATGGAAAATGGCGCGTCCTCATAAGAAAAACATTGTCTCAATAATTCTGCACGTGTTCATTGCGGTTTTAACCGTAATTTTTATATAAGTCTATAACGTCGTTATAAAGTCGGTGACACACATTGAGGGATCACGTTTGCTTGGCAAACTGACGTTTCTCAAGCGGCAAAGCTAGTTCTTAAAGTTTTGCAACCCGACAACTGGATTCCTGACAAAGAACTTTATAAACCCTTAACGAACATTCAGTTTAGATTAGCCGGGATGGCCGAGTGGTTTAGGCAAGCGGCTGCAGACCGCTGTACGGGGGTTCAAATCCTCCTCCCGGCTCCAAAAATGGTGATTTAATATGGTTGAAAAAGCTGTGGAAGAAACTTTTGCGGCACTGTTCGCTTTAACCGACCTAAGACAGATTTTCAGAGATACCAAGCCGACCTACGAGTTCGATGCCGAACAGAAGGAGAAGATCAGAGAGATCGTTGAAAGGGTGAAACAGAGCATAGACATCATTGAGGGAGAGTTGCTGAAGTGAGCCACATACTTAAGGATGTAGAAACTAGGTCGAGAGAGGAGCTTTTCATAAACATTAATCCGATCCAGCCTGGTGGAAGGCTCACCCCGGAAGCCATGAAGGCTGTAATCGCCTACGGAGACGGCTACTCAACCTGTGACTGGTGCAGGAAACCCTTCAGACTGGACAAGATTACCCGACCGCCGATACTTGATTTCCATGGTGAACTGGCGGAGTTTTTGGGAATGGATGTGGCGAGGGTTGTCCCAGGTGCTAGAAGAGGATTTCAAGCCGTCGCTAACTCTCTTGTTGAGAAGGGAGAATCTGTGATAGTTTCCGCGTTGGCGCATTACACGGAGTTCTTGGCTGTGGAAGCCGCTGGAGGCATAGTGAAGGAAATTCCCCTTAATGAGGACAACATTGTCACCGGAGAGAACACAGCTCGAAAGATAGAGCAGGTGAAAAGGGAAACGGGCGCCCTTCCCAAATTGATTATGATTGATCACTTTGATTATATGTTTGGCAACGAGCATGATGTCTATGGAATTGCGAAGGTTGCAAAGGAATATGGCATTCCCTTCTTATACAATGGTGCTTATACGGTGGGTGTTATGCCCGTGAATGGGAAGGAAATAGGGGCTGACTTTCTCGTAGGCTCAGGACACAAAAGCTTCGCCTCCCCGGCGCCTTCTGGGATTTTGGCGACCACTGAAGAGTGGGCAGACAAGGTGTTTAGGACGACTCAGATGGTGGGCGACGTGACGAAACGTAGATTCGGGATTAAAGAGGTTGAGATGATGGGCTGCACCTTGATGGGGGCCAATATGATTGCGATGATGGCGAGTTTTCCTGCTGTGCGGGAGCGGGTTGAACATTGGGATGAAGAAATCAGGAAGATTAACTATTTCATAGATGAGTTCTTGAAGATCGAAGGAAACAAGGTTGGAAGCGAATTGCCAAGGAAACACACCCTGACCAAAGTGGATACGACCGGAAGCTTCGACGTGGTTGCACAAAAGCACAAAAGAAGGGGGTTCTTCTTAAGCGATGAATTAAAGAAAAGGAAAATTGTTGGCGAATTTTTAGGAGCCACGAGGGCTTGGAAACTGAACACCTACGGACTGACCTGGGACCAAATAAAGTATCTCGCTCAAGCGTTTCAGGATATTGCAAGAAAATACGAGATAAATGTTGCATAAATTTGAATGTTTAGGTGTTTATTGTCGCATTTAAGGCTGTTCGCAGCACCTCTTGGGCAACTGCCTTAGCTTCACTCTCGTCTGACACTCCTTTTATCAGCATTCTCCCGTTCTTAGAGAAGGTCACTTCGACTCCTGTAGGATTTTTGAAAACCACAATATAGGGGGTGTACACCAGTAGCTCGTAACCACTTTTCGCTTCAAAAAGTTTTTTAACTTCATCCATGTTGAAACGGATTCTTTGTTGTGTTCGAGCCTCGAAGGCGGTTTTTTCTGAGCAGAGCTTTATGAGAAGGGGCGTTGGTGGTTTCTGCTGCTCTTTCATGTTGGTTCTCAACCGTACAGATTGAGTGGTTGTTCCACGAACCTATAAAGTCAATGAGTCGATATAAACGTGCTGAATAAAATTTGGCTAGACCACTATGGTTCCTAATATTTCATCAAGATCAGAGGATGAACGCACAAAAAATATATAACGGTGTTATGACGCTGTATGTCATGGTTTAGATTAGACGGTGAAGGAAATGAGGCTGTTGTTCATTCATTGTGACTATTTCTCGTATACCACTACTCAGCGGACAAAGTTGGCTGAGGACATCCCTAACGGATGTAAAAGTTGCGGCCTCAAGGACGCTTTGGTCGTTTTCTTAACCGCGGAGAAGGTTGATGAGAAAGACCCGCAAAAGGTTGTTGCCAAGGGAGTTGAGGAAATCGTGGAGGTTTCGAGGAAGTTAGAGGCGAAGAACATTGTTCTTTTTCCGTTTGTGCATCTTTCAGACAATGTTGGCAGCACTGATAAAGCGTTGAAAATGCTCGGGGAAATTTATGAGAAGCTTAAGCCTCTGGGTTTTACGGTGGATAAGGCGCCTTTCGGGTGGGAAAAGGTGTTTTCTTTGACTTCTAAGGGGCATCCGTTGGCGGAGCTTTCTAGGACCATTCGGCCTTAGCGGAGTGGATGGCTGGGATGCAAGAAGTTTATAAGGCTATAACGAAGTTATAGGTTCGGAGATGGAGTTGCGTCCGCCCTGTGAACTCGTGGTGCGGTATGTTTTACCTGCTTTCCGATCTTTAGTAGCGAAGGAACTCATTGAGAAATACAATTTTTCGCAGGTAGCTGCATCTGAAAAGCTTGGGATAACACAGGCTGCCATAAGTTACTATTTGTATTCGAAGCGGGGAGACAAAAGGATAAAGCAGCTTAGATCAATAGCCGTGGTGCAGTCCGCTGCCAGCGAAACGGCTCAAGGCATGGCAAACGGGAAGATTTCTGCCACTGAGGCTATGCTACAGTTTTGCAAGTTGTGCGTGGCTCTGAGAACTCAGGACATCATATGCGAGTTGCATAAGGATTCCATTTCTCTTCCGAAGGCTTGTAAGTTGTGTCGTGACATTTTGGGAAAAAGCGAGATTTGATGGTTTGTTTGGCTTTGGCGGGTTTTCCGTTTGGGGCGTTTTGACTCTGTCATCATCCGTTACGGCGGAGAAATAGGGATTAAGGCTGATTGGACTCGGAGGGCTTATGAGCGTAGGCTTTTGGCGAATATCAGGAAGTCGTTGAAGCATCACGGGGTTCCCTGTGAGGGAATTATCCGTAAGTATGGTAGGTTTTATTTGAAGACTTCTTCGGCGGAGGAGGCGGCTTCGGCGGTTTCTCGGGTTTTCGGGGTTTCTTCTGTTTCGGCGGCTTTGGAGACCACGTCTAAGCTTGAGGACATCGTTGCTAACAGCCTTGAGTTGGCGGGTTCTGGGCTTAAGCGGGGTGACAGGTTTGCGGTTAGGTGCCGAAGAACCGGAGAACAGGCTTACTCGAGTGTTGATGTTTGCAGGGAGGTTGGACAGAGGATTTTGGATGGTTTTCCTGAATTGAACCTGAAGGTTAATTTGAAGTGTCCGGATTTTGAGTTGGGCGTCGAAGTTAGAGATGACAGGGCTTTTCTGTACTCGGATATAGTTAAGGGTGTTGGTGGTATGCCGTTGGGCACTCAGCCTAAGCTCGCGGGTTTGTTGAGTGGCGGCCTAGATTCTGCTGTGGCTTGTTGGTTGGTTATGAAGCGGGGCTGCCCCGTGGTTCCCATCTACTTCGACAACACGCCCTTCACGGATGAGCGAACCACTCAAAGAGCCTTAGACACCGCCAAAGTGCTCTTCAACTGGGCAACAGGCTTCTCAACCCGGGTTTATGTGGTTCCTCACGGCGCTAATCTAGAGGAGTTTAGGCGTAAGTGCCCTAGGCGATTGGTTTGTTTGTTGTGTAAGCGTATGATGTACCGCATAGCAGAGCGCATAGCAGACATGGAACACGCGGAAGGCATTGTCACCGGCGAAGCTATTGGAGAACAAGCGAGCCAAACACTGCGAAACCTAAGAGTTTTGGATTCGGCTGCTGAGAAATATCCCGTTCACCGTCCGCTATTAGGCTTCGACAAAGCAGAAACCGAACAAATAGCTAGGAAGATTGGAACTTATGATGTTGCAATTAGAGGAGCAAAAGGGTGCTCAGCTGTTTCAAGCAGTCCAAGAACCGCAGCGAAGCTAGGAGAAGTGGAACAAGCAGAAAAGAAACTCAACATAGAGGCACTCATAGAGAAATCTCTGAATTCGCTTAAGAAGATCAGCCTGTGAGGAAGGATGAAAAATCAGCAAGGGTGTAAAGATTTGTCCAAAATGCGGTTCAACTAATGTTTTTTGGGCTTCAGGTCTCCCTCAGCTTTGGTCACTTTGGCAATGCCGAGAATGCGGTTACCGCGGCGCCTTCATCCTTGAAGACGGAGAAATGGCAACAAAAATCAGGGAAAACTACCTAAAACGCACCAAAACTGAAGAAACAGGTAAAAAAAAATAAGCCTATTTGACCACAAATAAAACTATAGGGGGTCTTCTTTGGCATCAGTTAGATCAGGGCGTAGGGGTGGGAGTACCCCCCGGGGTGAAAACCCCCTTTTATAGCTATCTTATGTCCACACTCTGGGCATTTCATGTCCTTCGTTAAGTTCCACCGGAGAATCTCAAAGCTGAGACGCTTGATCACCAACGCTCCGCAGCTGGGACAATATGTGTTCTCGTAACGGTGACCCGGAACATTTCCCAAATAAACATAGTTAAGCCCGCTCTCCTTAGCTGCCTCATAAGCCTTCTCCAAAGTCTGTATGGTAGTCGCGGGAATATCTGTAAGCCTATAATCAGGATGAAACCGCAAAAGGTGAAACGGCGTATCCTCCCCCAGGTGGTCTTTAACCCAAACCGCTAATTCGCGAATCCGCTCCAAGCTATCGCCTAGCTTAGGAACCACAAGGTTAGTAATCTCAACGTGGATACCCTGCTTCTTCATCTCCTCCAAAGCCTCAAAAATAGGCTCCACAGAAGGCACAGCCGAAAACGTCCTATAAAACTCAGGATCACCTCCGCCTTTAAAATCCACAGTTGCAGCGTTAAGAAAAGGCGCTATGGTCCGCACCGCCTCAGGCGTCATATACCCGTTAGTAACAAACGTATTAAACAAGCCCTTATCGTGGGCTAACTTCGCCGAATCATACGCATACTCAAAAAAGATAGTGGGCTCCGTGTAAGTGTAGCTTATTCCCTGACACTCATTCTCTAAGGCAGCCTCCACCACCTGCTCAGGCGGAAGATCATAACCCTTAATCTCTTTCTCTTGACTGATCACCCAATTGTCACAAAACCTGCAACGAAAATTACAACCCACCGTTGCAATGGACATAACCAACGCGCCGGGATGAAAATGCGAAAGAGGCTTCTTAGTAATGGGATCCACATTAGCGGAACAAGCCTTAGCGTAAACAAGCGAATAAAGCTTACCACCCTCATTCTTCCTAACTAAGCAGAAACCGACACCACCATCAGAAACCTTACACTCCCGAGCGCACAAAAAACAGAGCACCTTCTTATCCGAAAGCGGCTTATAAAGCATAGCCTCCTTCAATAACCCGCGCCTCCACATGAACCCTTGTCACTCGAATTATAAAAACACTTGGTCAGGCGAGTAAGAATCACCCGCAAACTTGTTTTAGTTTTTTGTACCCTTTCTTCGGGTCTTCGATTTCTAGGACAACCTTTTCGAAGGGGCAAATGCCCGTATCCTCTTTGTTTCTGATGTTGTCAACCGCTCTCTCGTAAGAATACTTTATTTCGTGTTTCTCGAGAACCTTTATGGCGCTTCTGCTCAGAAGCCGAGAGTAAACTTCGCTGGCTTTGAAATAACTGATTAGAAGTGCAGATGCTTTGCCCACTATTTTGTCTGCGACCACAGAATTTTTCAATCTCTGCAATCCGAAAAGCTCTATTGCCTCTAACAGCGGAGTCATACCGTCTTTTTTACTCGAATAGAGGAGGTTGCCGCCCTTAAGGATCATAAGGTTTAAGCCTTCGGCGTCCAGCCTCTTCAAAGCCTCCATTCTTCTCGAGCACCCTGTTTTTGCGGCTTTCATTGAGATAACCCGCTTATTCAGTCTTTGTTCAGGCATCAACATCATTGACAAGAAGCGAAGATCTAAAAAGCGTTTCCGTTCGGTTTACGTCGGTTCAATACTTGTTTTAATGACGATTGGAGACGAAAATGTAGAATAGATAAGACTTTTATATAGAATCTAAAGTTATGCTAAATGTTAGTCGGCGGTATAGCTATGGAACCTAGTAAGAAGCCTTTGAACGTGTTGGTTAAGCGGCTTAACACACATATTTCGGTGATGTTGAAGAACGGAATTGAATACAGGGGCAAAATGACTCAATGTGACGGCTACATGAACCTTATGCTTGACGGTGCTTCGGAGCACGTTAAGGACCAGTTGACAGCTAACTACGGAAACATCCTCGTCCGCGGAAACAACATTCTCTACATTGCCATAGACATTCCCCGCGAGAAATAGGATAAAAACCTTAAAGCTCAGTTTTCAGTCAAGCCCTTCACGTAAGCCAGAGAATCTCTCAGTTTTCTTTTTACGTTGAATTTCCGTTTGAAGAACCGCATGACGTTTTTTACGTCCCGTTTAAGTAGGCGCTCTGCGTTAGGATGATCTCCTTTTACGTATTGAGGCCAGTCAATGATGAGGATGTGCCAGTTGGATTTTAGGATGATGTTGAATTCGCTGAGGTCGGCGTGAATGACCCCTGCTTCGAGGTAGCATTTCCGTACGTTGAGGAGAATCTCGTCTAACACCTTTTCGGGTTCTGGGATTTCGACGTAATGGACGAGTTCGGCGCCTTCGATCATACCCATGACGACGATGTGGCGGTTCTGTGCGATGGGTTCAGGGACAGCAACTCCATGTGAATGGACCAGTTTCAGCGCTTCGTATTCTTTTTCGGCGGCAAGCCGAGATTGGTAGAGCCATGAGATGTGGCGGCGTTTAGAGACGTACTGACGGGTCCTTCTTGTTTGGCGGAAGCTTGTGCGTCCCAGCCGGTGGAACTTGACGGCGATTCGTTTTCCTTTAGGTGTAAGCGCGTCGTAGACGTCTGCTTCTTTGCCTACGCCCAAGGGTTTTCCGAAGGCTTCTAGAATGTTGGCTTTCACTAGGGCGTTGATGGCTAAGCAGTCGTATCCCGCTGTGTTGAGCACGTATCCTGTGTAGCGTCCTTTCCAGCGGCGGATTAGTTTGAGGTGGCTCAGGCGGGGCAGGCGGTATTTCAGCTCTCGTTCAGTGAGTCCTGCGATGTTGGGGATGGTTTTTTCCGGAACGTATCGGTGGCGGCTCATTCCGAGTTCAATGGCTAAAAGCACCCGTAGGTCTTCGGGTTCAAGCTCGCGGAACACTTGGACGGCGACATCAGCAGCTGACATACCAAGATAAAGACGATTAGGGCGTCATTTAAACGTTGACAAGCACTGATAGCGGAACTAGACCCTATAGTTTTATTTGCCGTCAAATAGACTACAAATATGCTCTGCCGGTTTTTGGCGGGCGCGGAGTCCTGTCTTAAATTTGCACAGACAGCCTTTTTGCTATGTGATTTCGAAAGTTATGGTATATTGAGCGTAGGTAGAGACAATGGGAACCAAGATTTTTAAGTAGACGTTTAGGTATGAGGTGCCGCTTGTGCTCGCTTGGAGGTTGCTCACGCTTATGTATACGGTTGCATTTCCCGCCAGGTCGTATAATGCTCCTTCCGACTGGGTTATCGCTCCGGCAGTAACGATTATTTGATCGCTTGAAGTGCCATCGTGAAAACTTATGGTCGCATTTGATAAACGTGCAATATTTGAACTATCGTAAACTTCAAGGTTAGCCTTCCAAGCAACCGCATCCTGCTCAGTCACTGCAAGAACGTAGTCGTAAGTCGAAGAAGCATTGTACTTGTAAACAAGCTTGATTTGGTTTGTCTCTTGTTGATACTGGGCGGTGGTTGCTAATACGCCTGTGATCTTAATCTTGGCGTTTCCGCCTGAAATGTAGAATTGTGGATTAGTGTTTATGCTGAGGAGCTTCGTTTCATTTACACCCGCTGATAAATATGTTTGATATCCTTCGCCGCTGTTTACGTAGGCGGATGAATAATTCCAGACTTGAATCGTGATGTTGACACTCGCAGTGTCGCATTGGCTTACAACCGTGAAGTTAAGCTGGGTTGGAGTATTCGCTGTCATTCCTGAAAAAAGAAATTCGGTTGAAACTGTGTACTCACTGTAGTGTGTGGGTTTGTATTCTATCCAGTCCGCTTTGAAATCAAACTGCGTATCTGTGGTTTTTGTTCCTTTAACTTTTATTTTCCAGTTTCCTGTGGCATTACGGAAACCTTGAGGATTTGTAGTTATCGTTAATATTTTAGTTTCATCGGTGTTGGCTATCCCAGAGATGTAGGCTAAGTAGCCTTCTCCAGCTGTGGGGTACTGCCCCGCAGTTGAATCATAAACCTGAACAGTGACGTTCACAGAGTCTGTTGTCCGAGATGAATCAACTGTCAGATTGAGTTCCGTCCATGTGTAGGTGTTACTTGAACCCGTGAACTCGACTTCTGCTGTGTAAATTGGATCTGTTAAAGTTATTCCGGCGTCATCCCAGTAATTATGAACCGTTGCTTTGTCAGAAGCCTTGAGTGCACCCGTATGGGTGTATAGACTTAGTTGATATGTTCCTGTCAATATAAAATTGGAAGTAACATCAACTGAAACTTTGATATAGCCTGTATCGCTACCACCTACCAACGTGACTGTGCTTCCTATCCAAGCATCAACAACACTGCCGTCTGGTCTTACCAGCTTAATCTTCGGCGTGCCTATTGCATCATCATCAGAAGTGTATCTATAAGAAGCATAGATTATGGCTTGTAAAGGAATCGCATCTACCGTAAAGGTGTAGTTCACCCATTGCTCTACATCAAAACTTTGTGTGGCTAGAGTGTCATCCACCACAAGATCAAAACACCCGGGATCACTGTTTCCTCCTGTGGAGGACCAAGCACCACTTGCAAAGTTATTAACATCGTTTGCTTCTCCATAAACCCAACCTGCCGCATCCGACGTGAAGTTCACGTTAACAATCGGCTGAATCGTTGCATTACTACTATGGTAGCTTCTGAAAATCATGTAGACGCCGTTTTCTGAAGTCAAATTTGAAACGCTTCCAGATTCTAGGGTTGTTGAACCACCCAGGGTATGGTCGGAAGGATTATAGGTCAACGTAGACGTAGCCGAAGCAGAACTTGCAGCGATAAAGTAGTCTGCGTCAACGGTTTGAACGCTTGAGGGAACACTGCCAGAAACGTGGGTTCCGGTAACGATGTTGTATGTGCCTGGATAATAGGTGGGAATCGGAGCAGGTGCTACAACGCTGACCTTGGCGCTCGTATTGTTTGTGTAGATTGTGCTTGTGCCAGAATAGTTACCTTCTTCAAGAATTACAGGCGGCGGACTAACCGCTCCATAAGCCTGCATCACCATAGAAAGATATACGCTTCCTACCACACTCTGCAGCGAGTAACCCAACAAAACGAAGACAGTTAAAACTAGCCAAAGCAAATGTCGAATCTTTTTATGATTAAGAGTTTTCTTTAACCTATTCATATACCGCTTCCCCCTAAAATATTAAAAAAAAGGAGGGAGGTGTTACTCCTGTATGTCCACGTATATGAGGATCTCCACCAAGATGTTCGCAGTAGCTCCTGAGGCTGCTTTTGTCTCAACTTTGACAGCCCACTCTTCACCGGCCGCAATCCCTATGTAACCCATATCCGCTGGCTCATTCCAAGTGTCGTCAGTTGTGCTGTATGTGAAATCGCCACCGTACTGAGTGCCATTTGGTGCAATCAGCTTGAAGGTGATGCTGGTGAAGTTGCTCGTGGCCACTGTACCGTTCACCGTACTAACTGAACCGCTTCTAAGTCGGAATTGGTGATCTGATCCGGTGTTTGTTACGTTAATTGCCTCCTCGTAGGTTAAAGTCGCGTTTGGATACGCCTTGAGACCCGTGAACCTAACCCAAGTTCCGTCAGTAGCGTATCCCGTCGCTCCAGCCTGCGTTGAATCGCCGCCAGCAACAAAACTGACTTCAGCTGCAGCCGTTGCAACTCTCGGTTGCATAACCAACGAATAGTAGACAGCAGCGCTTCCAGTTGCGATGAGCATCGAAGTGACCAACAGAGTCAATAGCTTCAGCGACCTCTTGCGGAGTATTTTCCGTACGTCCATTATCTCACCTCCCTCTCCTTTCTTATTTTTTTCAACATCTCAGGTGTCAGCCTGAGGCGCTTACGGGTAACCGGCGCGGGTTTACCAGCTTGACTAACCTTACGGTCTTCTTCAATGCGTTCGCTGGCTTCTTCCAACACCTCCGGTGACGCGTGCGCTTCAACTTTCGCTGGCCGACGAAGCCTGAGTTTCCCTAATGCTTCTGGTTTAAGGGAAACCATGATACCCACTCCTAGAACAGCGGCGCAAAAGACAAGGGCGACGTAGATGGATTCCATGGGGATTGGTGGGAGTATGGGTAACGGAGGCGCTACTCCGTTGGCGTAAGCAGAAACAAAAAAGATGCACACCAGAATCGTTGGAAACGTTACGGTTCCTGAGAAGACTCCGGCAAGAATGGGCCGCTTCTTTAGGGCCGCGATATAAACGTTGACCGCGATGACGTTGGCTACAGCTATGCCCAAGTATACAAGACAGTACCAAAACCGTGTCTCAATGCCGAAGGTGGACATGAAGCCTTTACTGACTAGGATATGTCCGAAACCCGCGAGGGCAGCGATTTGATAGATGTATGGAATCGCTAGTGGGAATTGTCTGTCGAGGAGACAGGTTAGCAGGCTGATGGCTAAGAATACGTCGATGCCGAGCAGAACGAAGAACTCAGGCAGGAGTGGAGGCGTCATTTCCCTTTAACCGGCTCCCATTGTTTTTCCAGTGAATAGTGTTTAACAGTTCATCTAATATAAAACATGCTTCCACAATAGATGCATCTATTCGAGATGTATAATCTGGAATCCATGTTCTAACTGCGCGCGCTTCTAAGTTTAACTATAATAAAGAACCTTCGCTGACAATCTGGAACAGAAAAAAGGGGAGTTTACGGGAGACATCTCCAATTAACGTCAGAAATATGTACTTCGTTTTCTGGAGGCTTAAGAAAATCTTTTTTGCCAATGGATGTTCCATTCGTACTGATGGCGAAACTATCCCCTATAGTTTTATTTGCCGTCAAATAGGCTACAAATATGTTTTGCCGGTTTTTGGCGGGCCCGGAGGGATTCGAACCCTCGGTCTCAGGCTTTCTCTGGTGGAACCTCCGAAGGCTTACGCGGGTCTTTTTGGGTCTTCTGCGCCCTATCCTGACTAGGCTACGGGCCCGTCGTCGTATTTAGGCATAGTTGAAATTGTGTTATAAAACTTAGCGCGGATTTTGGGCTCTTTCCAAGTTGTTAATTGCTTAATTTTTTGCTTTAAGACATTTTCATAGGTTTTTGAGGTTTTCGGGTTTGGAAATTATTGGAAATTGTGTTAGAGACGATATATGAGGGAAAAAATATATTAGAACAATGTTACATAACATATTTACATGAATTCTCAAGTTTTGGATTTTGTGAAGAACCTCAAAGCTAGAGAGCACGTCATCTTGTTTTATGCTAGCCATGAGGAAAAACGTGAGATTCTGTTTACTTTTTTGCATGCTGGGTTTGAAAGAGGCGAGGGCGCGGTTTATGTTGCCGGACAGGAAACACCCAAACAGATTCGCGAAGGCATGAAAGCCTTTGGAATAAATGTTGACGGTTTGGAAAGAGACGGCGCGCTAAAGATCACTAATTATGCTCAGTGTTACATAATCGAAGGAAAAGTTAACATATCAAACATTTTGGCATTGTGGCAGAAAGCTTACACTGACACTGTTGAAAGAGGCTTGAATGGATTACGCTTGTGCGGCGAAACGACTTGTTTCTTTAAAAACGGAAAGAAGAAAGAACTTGTAGCATTTGAAGAGGCGTATTACAGAAAAACGAAAACTCCAATAACCGCCTTATGTGCTTACGACATAAACGATGTCAGATCACTTAATTCTAATCTTCTTCTCGACTTAATTAAAGCTCACGAGGCAGTTGTTACGCAGAGTTTTGCAGAGAGCGTGAACTTCCAAACTCTTTATGCTGAAGTTGCTGAAAGACAGTTGGAAGCCACGTTCGGAAAAGCGGCTGCACAAACAATTTTCAGAGAGCTGAAGAGGGTCTATTCTCTTTCAAAGAATGAGATCGGTGAAGAACCAGACGTTTTCGTTGAAGCATTAAAAGAACTATTAGGTTATGGAAGCAAAGTAATTGAGAGAGAAATATTTAGAACAATTTGTTCTAGGATAGGGCTATAAATTTAATTTTGTTGTTTTTCCTTCGGTTCGACGTGTATGATGACTTCCTGCGTTCCTTTGATGCCTTCCTTCAGTTTTTCCTCTATGATCTCGGTTATTCTGTGTGCTTCTTCAACTGAAATGTCGCCCCTGAACGTGACGTGCATGTCAATGTAAATTTTGTCTCCCACAGTTTTTCCCCTAACGGAGTGACATTCAACTCCTTCGCCTATTCCATTAACCGTCGACTTGACTTTCAACAAAGTGTCTAAACTTATTCCCCGGTCAACAAGGGCACTAGTGGCTTCCCTGAAAATAGAATACCCCACGTAGGCAATAAACAGGCAAACAAAGGTGGCAGCTAAGGGATCAGCATATTGAAAGCCTAGTCTCGTCCCGAAGAAGCCGGCGAGGACCACAATGGATGCAAAAACGTCGGTGATCGTATGCAAAGAATCTGCAGACAAGATCATCGAAGAAGTGGATTTTGCGATTTTTCTCTCATAAATTGAAACTGAGAGGCTGATCAACATGCTGGCTGTCATAGCAAAGAATGCGTAAAGCGTAATGTCAGGCACCACCTTACCTATGACCCGTTCAATCGCCTCGTGTATAATATTGAAGCAAGCCACAAATAGCATAACAGTTATGCCTAAAGCTGCCACCTGCTCCAACTTGGTGTGACCGTACGGATGTCCAATGTCTGGAGGTTTAGCACTCGCTTTGGCTCCATAAATCCCTATGACTGACGACGCAGAATCGAACACAGAATGTATGGCGTCGGCTATCATGGCGATGCTGTTGGCTAAAAAACCAAAAAACAGCTTAATCACAACCGAAGCCATATTCCCTACTAACGCAATAGCCAATGTACGCTGAACCACGCGAGTTCTGTCTTTAGGCACCGTTAATGATTCTCCTCAGTAAAGCCCGTATACGGCATACCCTAAAGGTTTTTTGTTTTTCCGTCGCAGTTTCAGATGGTTAAGGCGCCAAACCAAATAAAAACGTCTCTGTATTCCTCGAATATTGCTTGAAAAATATGTGACGTTAAGGTGAGGGCTTATAAGCCTTAACTGCGGCAGCTGACCGCTTTAGGCACTCCAGCGCGCATTCGTACGTTGGAAAGCTCTTCAGTCCACATTCTGGTCCAGCGTAAGGAACGCGTTTAACTCCAAACCGGTCATCTATGCGCCTAAGTCGTTCCGTCATCAACTCGGTGGTTTCCAGAAAACTCTCAGGATTCAGTTTTCCTTTGGATATGGATTTCCAAGCTTCAGCGACCTTTTCGTTGATGGTGGGTTCCCCGGTTTTTTGCGGAAGTTTAGTTGTTATTTTGGCTCGGATGAGTTTGTCGAAATCTGAGATGGTTATGCTTGCTTTCAGGGTTTTGTCCTTTAACTCCAACAGTTCTTTGGTTCGGTCTGAATGATAGAGTGGGTCCTCCACGTGGGACTCCACGATGTTCAACGATTCAACGTCCCAAAACAGCTCATCCGCCGTGTTGTGAAGATGCATGCATGTAAGCACGCCTTTAGCCCGCGCCCTTCGGCACATGTTTTCCCAAGCCTTTCTGAGGGCTTCCCTTCCGTCTCCGCCGTAGTCAAGCAGAGGATCGTCTAGCAGCCCGAAAGTCGGCTCGTCTATCGCCACCAGCCTAACTCCTCCGTGCTTCCCGTCGAAAATGTTGTTTTCCACAATTTGTGAAACTATTTCTCCCAGCCTACCAAAGGTTCCACTGTCTTTGTAGGCGAACAGCGAAGCCAGCGTGTAGGGTCCCGTAACACAGACCTTGACCCTCAGGGACTCCCCGGTTTTTTCATGGATCTCTCCAGCCCGGTTCTTTATCGCTGCAACTTCGGGTATCTGTGTCTTCTCCGGTTTGATGGATAAACTGCCCGCCTCGACGTAACCGCTGCCTTTAATCTTCTCCAAGCCGGCGATGCTCTCCAAAAACATTTCGTTCATATCTCTGAACTGCGGGTAATTCGGCACGTCAACGCCAACCTTAAGCTTATCCAGAAAGCCCACAGCGACCTTCTCTTCAAAATACCCAGCGTCCGCTAGAAACCTAACAAAGTCACCCACGAAAGGCAGACTGCCAACATCATACGACTCAACCATGGGAAATCACACCTAAACTTTCAGCTACATGGGATTTTATATATCTCGGTCAGGCGGTTTTAAAGTGCTCCCATCCCCTAGCCTCTACGGCGATGGTTCCTTCCTCAGTTTTGAGAAGAACACTTGGCTCGGCTGTTACGATTCCGATTTTCGTTAAGGAGCCCCCAACTTTTTTTACAGCCGCCTCCGCTCGGTTCCAAAGCTTAGGTTTAACGGTTACTACAAGTTCATATTCTTCTCCGCCGTACAAAGCCAACTCCGAAGGATTGAGGCTGTGGGCTTCAGCAAACTTCACCGACGCATCAGCAACAGGGAGGATGTCGATTAGGAACCCCACGTGGCTCGCCCGCGAAATTTCGTGGAGACTCCAAGCTAACCCATCACTTGCGTCGATGGATGCAGAAACCGCCCCTGTTTCAGCTAGAGCCAAACCTTCTTTAAGTCTCGCTTGAGGCATCAGAACCGCCTCCACCAGCTGCTCGCGGACCTCTGGAGATGCTGAAAGTCCTTCAAGCAAGATTTTTAAGCCTGCTGATGTTTTGCCGAAGAACCCTGTTGTGGCAACCAAATCGCCTGGTTTCGCGCCGCTGCGCCTCATAAAACTCCGCTTTTCGCATGTTCCAAACGCGGCGCAGCTGATAATTAGGTCTGAAGCCTCGTTCGTGTCTCCGCCTAGCACGTAGGCTCCATATTGGCGCGCGCCAGCGTTCAATCCCCTCCCGATTTGTTCGATGTCCTTTTCAGTTAAGCCTCGCGGAAGCCCAATTGCGGCAAGCAGAGCTTGAGGTTGAGTTCCTTTGGCAGCTAGGTCACTTATGTTCATAACAACCGCTTTGCGGGCTGCCTGCCAGAAGGTCATGCCTTGGGGAACGTCGGTTTTGCCCACAAGCATGTCAGTTTTTATAACGGCGAGCCTCCCACCGCCGATGTCAACAGCTGAAACATCGTCTCCAAACGGGACCGACACATTAGGCATCGCTTCTAAACTTCCGAGAATAATGTCGATTATTTTGCGCTCACCAAGTTCCTCAACCAAACGCAAGCAAAGACCTCCACTGAGTTATGCTTCGGAATTTTTAATAAATATGCGCTTCAGTATATTAGGGCTGAAGAAAGCCTCGGTGGCTCAGCGGTAGAGCAACGGCCTCGTACGCCCACAAACAAACAGAGAGAGCCGTCGGTCGCGGGTTCAAATCCCGCCCGAGGCTCCAAACCTCCTAGGTAACAGTAAGATTTTTAATGTTCACAGCGTTACATCTGAAGGAGTTGTGAGGAAGATGCCGTCTGCGGAGAAGCGAGAGATTGTATTTCCAATCAGTGAAGCCTTCCGTTTTTCCCTTGAAAGCATTCGTAAACGTTTCACAAGAGCCCTGATAACCGTTATATCCATTGTGCTTGGAATAGCCTTCTTGGTTTTGTTGTTGACCATGAGCACGATTCTTCAATCTTTAGGTCAAGAAGGCGGAGGAGGCTTGGCTTACCGATACTGGATGGCCATCATCGCTCTCCTAGTCTGCGGCGTCGGAATCATCAATTCCATGCTGATGTCAGTCACTGAACGGTACAAGGAGATAGGAACNATGAAGTGCCTCGGCGCGACAAACGGCAACATCCTCGAAATCTTCCTAATAGAAGCGGCGCTCCTCGGTTTACTCGGCGGAATAATCGGAGCCTTCGTCGGATGGTTGGCGGCCATATTCATATACGCCCCCGCGTTCGGTTGGGGAGCAGTATTTTTTGAGGGGGCAATGTCAATTTACTTGACCATTGTAGGCGGAGCGATTGTTGCCGCCGTCGGGATCAGCATAGGCGGCGCCTTCGGTCCGGCATTTGATGCGGCTAGGTCGAATCCAGCTGACGCTCTGAGATATGAAGTGTAGCCCAAAATAAAGAGAACTAGCCCCTATTTTTTTCCGAGATATACTTCGGCTTTTGTCTCGTACCTATCGATTTTTCCATCGCGAAGGTAAACGATTCTGTCGCTCACATCCAGCATTTTCAGATCGTGGGTTGCCGCAATTATCGTAACGTNNTGTTCCTTGTTGAGGTTCTTGAGCAGATTGATAATGTCTAATCCTGTTTCGAGGTCGAGGTTTCCCGTCGGCTCGTCAGCCAAAACAATGACGGGATCGTTTGCGAGTGCTCTGGCGATGGCTACACGTTGCTGCTGCCCCCCACTGAGCTCTGCTGGTTTGTGGTTAAGCCGGTCTCCGAGTCCAACCCTTTCCAAAATTTCTTTCCCCCGTTTAATCCGTTCCTCTCGGCCCACACCGGCAAAAATCATAGGCAACGTCACGTTTTCCATGGCAGTTAAAACGGGGATTAGGTTGAAGGTCTGGAATATGTACCCTATTTTTCGGCACCTCAGCCAAGCTAACTCGTATGCATCTAACTTTGCTACGTCAACTCCGTCTATGTAGACCCTACCTCGGCTGGGGCGGTCTATTCCTCCCACCATGTTAAACAGTGTGGTTTTTCCGCTTCCGCTCGGCCCCATAATAGAAAGATACTCTCCGCGTTTGATTTTTAGGTCGACGCCGTCGAGTGCATTAACTTTGACGGGCCCCATCTGATAGTACCGGGCGAGGTCTTCAGTTTCAACAACGTATTCAAGGCTGATGGTTCATCCCTCACTTGAGGCTTATACCGTGTTAGCTAAAAGTGTTTCCGCGAACTAATGTTTAAACTTTATGATTAAACACACAAAACCGCATTTCTTCGTTTATTTGAGAACCTGAACAGTAAAACTGAATTTGTAGTCCATAAATCTTTCATATACTAAACCGAACTCAAATCCTAGTGAATCCATGTTGAAGAACGTTCGCTCGGCTGAGAAGTTGAAACGGGTAACAATTTTAGCTCTGTTAATACTCGTTGCGTTTTCGCCGGTTTTTTCTTGTTCTGGAGCTAATTATGAAAACACGTATGAGCTTCTCGATCACGTTGGCGGTTCAGTGCAGTGCAGACTGACAGTTTCAGTAACCTCCTCCTTATACGACTACTACAAAAGCAAAAGCCACACCATAAGCACGCATACCGAATTTGCAAAATTTGTTACGCCTGACGCTCTCAGGCCCATAGCTGACGACCTTTGGAGCATCTACCAAGACGAGGAGGACTTCGCTAACGGAGTTTTAATGATAGTTCACCAGATTCCCTACGAAGAGAGCGGTCCTCAAAAATATCCCATCGAGACCATGGTTGAAAACAAAGGCGACTGCGATCTTTTCTCGTTCATCGCCGCATCCATAATGAAGGCTGGAGGAATTGACGTGATACTACTGTATTACGAGGATCAAACTCACATGAACGTCGGCGTCCACCTTTCAGATGAACCCAAAGACGTAAGGTTTGATGTTTACTACTTGAACTACAGCGGAAAACCCTATTACATAGCTGAAACCACGGGAAACATCCAGAACTGGGAAAACGAATGGAGAGTCGGCGAATGCCCAGACGAATTCAAAGGACTTTCCCCGCGGATTATAACGCTTGAAAACTCTGAACAGTCATCCCCTGAGCAAGTTTCATCAAGCTACAGCGATCTAGCTGCCTCCTCCATAACCCTAGAACTGTCTTCAAAAGTCACAATTGAAGGAAGCGCCATCATGGTTAGTGGAACAATTTCACCTACTTATTCAAGTGAAAACGTCACAATCTACGTCAGTTCAGATGGTTCATCATGGTATCCCTTACAAAGGGTAACAGTTGACAGCAATGGACATTACGCTTATTATTGGAACGTCCAGTTGATCGGCAAAGTTTATTTGAGGGCAAGCTGGGCTGGATATGAAGAATACGCTGGAGCAGACAGCGCAGTCCATTTCCTCCTTGTTTTACCTAAATATCTTTTGTTTTTCATCATCACCAGCATAGTCCTTACCATAGTTTTAATAGTGATTAAAATAGTCGAGCGCCGCCACGCGGAAGAAGCGCCTCAAGACACCTACAGCACCATTGAACCTACCGAATTTGAATAAGATTTTTTCGGATTAGGCGAACTCTTAAAAACATATATAGAGGCTTTAACATTTCTAAAACAACCAACGGGGATGCTTCATGGCAGCGGTTGCATCAGTAGAAGTTAAAAATCTTCACAAAAACTATATTCTCAAAGGCGAAACCGTCCAAGCGCTTAGAGGAATAAACCTCAAAGTCGCTCGTGGCGAGTATCTTTCTATTATGGGGCCCAGCGGAAGCGGAAAAACCACACTGTTTAACATGGTGGGAGGAATAGACCGCCCCAGTGAAGGAAAAATAATCATCGAGGGCACCGATGTCTCCAAAATGTCCCCTAAGGGGATGGCTTGGCTCAGGTCTCGAAAAATAGGGTACATATTCCAGACCTTCAACCTAATCCCAGTTTTAACCGCCATGGATAACGTTGCGTTGCCTATGATTTTTGCCGGTGTGCCCAAAGACCAGCGAATCAAGAAAGCCACCGAGCTCTTAGAGTTGGTTGGACTCGGAGACCGCCTACACCATAGACCAACTGAGCTGAGTGGGGGGCAGCAGCAGCGTGTAGCCATCGCCAGAGCACTCGCAAACGATCCCGCTATAATTCTCGCTGACGAGCCGACGGGAAACCTAGACCTTAACACGGGCTTCGCTATAGTTCAACTTCTCTATCGGTTGAAGGTGGAGAGAGGAACCACAGTGATTTGTGCAACTCACGACCTGAAAATGATTGACATCAGCGACAGGGTTCTCTTCCTGAGGGATGGAGCAATTGAGAACATTGAGAAAAGGCGGAGCCTCGTTCTGACAGCCGACGATGTTAAGAAGAAAATGGAGGCGCCTGCAAAGGCGAAAACTCAGTGTCCATGCGGCAGGGATATTGAAAAAGCAGAAGAGTACACAATGTTGTATCTGAAAAAGGAACTGAGGGAAATAGATGTTTTATGCCCTAACGACGCGTGCTACCTAAGGGAGCTCGGATACATTAGGTTCGATTTCGAAAACGGAAAAGCAAAATTTAAGGAAGCCACGTTTTACCCGCCCTTCGTGACTTGGAATGCAGGACGGCTGGGATATGAAAAAGCGGAACGCCTGCTGAAAGCTCATCTCAAGGGACTCGTAACGAAAAAAATTAATTGGGACAAAATCGTTAAGCCTAAGACAGCTGAGTAACATTCCCAAGCCTTTTAGGGAAGTATCTTCAGCACATCCGCCTTCGTTACCATATGGTCATTTTTGCGTAACTGAATTATGCGGTTTACTCCAGTTCTGGGTGCAGTTTGTTGTAGATTAGGGTGGCTGCCGTGAGCGTGCATGTTAGAGAGATCCAAGTCTGTGCGTAGTTGGGGAAACCAAGGAACGCGCGCATTTTCATTTAAAGTCTAATAGCTTAGCGGACCTCGGGGTGAGAGAACGGGTGACCACGTCTTCTACAACCCCCCTGTTATTCTCAGGATCATACATGGCTTCCACAATTTTCCCATATTCCATCTCGTTAAGCCTTGTGCATGCGCTGAGAAGGGCATTCATATTAAGGATTAGGGCTGTCTCCACCGGCATCCTTAGAGGATTTATATCGATACCAAAGTAGCCTTCATACCCATACATCTTCAGAACTAACAACGCGGCATAGGTTTGATCTAAACCAACAACGCCAACATTCAAGTCTTGATCAAAGTTACCAAGAGGCTGACTGTTCCAGTGGATATGAGCAAGCCTACTTTCCCTCATTATTGAAGCTAAGGCATAGGCTAACTCCTCATGCCCCATAAGGACGTGACCCACCTCGGGGTTGAGGGCTACCAAACTATGACCTTCTTCCAACAGTTTTCTGTTTTTCTCAGCCGCAAGTAGGGATTCCACGTTTCTCGCCATTAGAAGTCCATTGGCAGTATTCCTGTAGATGTTATTACTCCTCGGTTCGTAGGGTTTCGGTTCAATGGCCACCCTCACTCCTGGAACCGAGTCCATGGCTTCCGCAAGACCTTCTTCAAATCTGTTCCACATATCATAGAAGTCGATGCCGAAAGGGTTATCATATCCGTCTATGCCGGGCCACACAATGCTAAACGCTGTCTCCAACTCTTTGTTTAACAATAGGGCCTCAATGGTTCTGTCGATAGCTCTCCGCCTTACTTCTTCTTTAGGGTTGGATAGGGATCCAAATTCAAAAATCCTCTCGTAGAAGAGGTTGGGAACCACGGTTAAAAGCTTGATTCCTGTGTCCTTTTCGAGTTCTTTGAACACATCTAGGTTGTCTCGGTTTACCTCATTGGGGTAGTGAGCCTCCAGCCTGAAATTCTTGTCAATTATTCCCTTGTCATGAAGTTCCCGAACCTTCTCCAAAACATCCTCTATAGTGCCTCGTGGACCATACCGCTCGTGAAATCTTCCTCCTCCCGGGAAGAAATACCAAACGCCTGCAGAGAACTTCGGAGTTAGCTGGAATCTCTCCAGATGTCGTAACACATCCTCCTTAACTCTATGTTTCTTCTGTTTTCTCAGGTCTAACATGGGTAATAATTCCACCAAGTTGCGAATATAAAACAACCGCTGCAACGATCAATATGCACACGCAAAAAGGGAAAAAAGAGGGTTTACGGCAGTTCATTAAGTCATGCTGCGTAAGTTGTGTACCAGTAGATGACGAGGAATGACACGTCCCAAGTGTCTATTTCGCCGTCCATGTTGTAGTCGCACCGCGGGTCCCAGCCAGCTTGTCCAGGCGTTTTCTTCCACGCCACCACTAAGGGCCCCACATCGGCAATGTCAATCCTATATTCATCTGGTTGAATCCTTATTGCGCCGTCTGTGTCGCCCATCCACTTCAGGAACACCTGTCCGTCAGCGTATTCGTTGTTGGCTGGGTTGACGTCGCCTGGAACAGTGGTGTTGGCTTTTATGGTCCAGTCGCCCACGAGGTCTCCCACAGAAGCTGCGAGGTTCCAAGTGAACGTTAACGTTGTGCTTGTTCCAGCAGCCAAGGTGACGCCGACCTGCGTCCCTATGATTCCGCTCTCCGTTGCGTTTTCGTACCAGACGGTGACGTCGAAGGTCTCAACATAGTCTCCCAGGTTTGCGACGGTCACGTCGATTCTGTAGGTCTTCCGAGTTCTTCCAGGCGGTACACCGTGCCAGTTAGGATACGCGTAGTCAGGATCATAGTAGGGGGCAGGAACGCGCGTGACGCTGATGATGGCTATGTCGGGTATTTTAACCCTTACCGTTTTGGACGTGGTGTTCCAGAGGCTCTGGCTGTCAGTCACGTTCAAGGTCACGGTGTAGGTGTCGTTCACTGCGTATTTGTGGGTGATGATTGGTTTGAGGTATCGGTGACGTTGCTGTCCCCGAAATCCCAAGTATAGTTAACGATGGGCTGGGTGGTTATATTCCATTCGGGAAGCGATGTCGAGGCATCGAAAGTGACGGTTTCATTAACCCTTGGATTTGGCGGCAAATACGTGAAGGCCGCTTTTGGACCGTGCGGAGTGCCCAGTGAGCTGCCGACAAGCTTTACGGCTAGATGGGTTGTAAAGTCTGGAAGGTCAACTGTCAGTTCGCCGATGGTGACGTTCGCTTCGTATTGGCTGAGATAAGTCCCGGTTGAATCATCATACACGCTGACAGTATAATAGTCATTGGTGAGGTTGGAGAAGGTGAGTTGTGCTCCTGAAACAGTGCCTGAAACCTTGTGGAGAACCCAAGCGAGGGCAAAAGAGTTGCCTTGGATGCTGTAGACGTCCGTGCTTGCGGCTCCGCTTAGAACAGCCGTGCCGTCGCTCATGTTCAGCGAGGGCCACAGGATGCCTTGGATGAAGGTTTCGAAGTAGAGGTAGCGATCCCACATGGCCCCTGTCATGGAGTCGCTATACCAGTACATGGATGAGTATCCTGAGCCGGAGGCGAGAGCGGGCCACAGGCCGTTGTGGAGGAACTCTGTTCTGTCTCCGGAAGTTGTTCCGTATTCGCCGATGACGACGGGTTTACCGCTATCATCGTACCGTTTAATGTAATTGCTTACTGTGGACGCCAAGGTAATCGGATCACTCGTTGAGTAAGTGTGTATTTGGATGATGTCGTTGGCGTCAGAAAGAAATGTTTCGTCCCAGAAAACGTCGCCGTGGGCGCTAGTTGTCAATGGTCTTTGGTGGGTGTCGTTTTCATAGAAGACTTGGGCCATTTCTTCCTGCCATGCCTTTGATAGTTCGTCAGTGGCTTGTGGAGGATACT
>JGI24422J19971_10000146_pt1 | contig 33913 bp, 29 predicted proteins | sample DeeMarSWOR152_54_FD_19971 | JGI IMG/M metagenome (IMG submission 19971) | reverse complement strand
CTCTCAGTCTATTATTGATCTCTTCGATGGACAGGGTTCCCAACTCCTTATCAGTGAGCGGGTGACCTGCGAAAACAACCTTACTCAACACTGGGGTGCGTTTGGAATCCAAGATACTGGATTTTATCCTAATGTAACTCCTTCTGTCAGGGTATTCGTTGGTTACCCATCCCTTGACAACGAAAAGCCTACCCGCCTTTGATGAATTCACGAAGGAACCGCTCAAATCCTTAAAGGAAAGCCGCTTGTTACCCATATCAAAGGCCTCCTTCTTTGGAGCGGCTTTCTTCAGAAAGGGTATATAACGCATATAATCGGTGAGAAATGCCGGTCTGTAAATGTATGCGGCTCCTGCGCCGATGATAATGAGCACTATCAACAAAAAGGTGATCCTCAGCCCAGTTCTCCGCTTCTTTTTAACAGGGGGCGCTGCTCTGACCGGCACGCTGGGCTCTCGCACCACGTACTCCCTTTGTTTTTCATCGCGAGCCGCAGCCCGCCTCTCAGCCTCCCTTGCCGCGGCCGCAGCCTGTCTCATCTCTGCCGTATCGGATTTCTCCATCTCCAGCTCTTCATCCTCATCGAATATGGGCAAATCCTCTATGGATATGGGTTCTATCTCTTCGTCAAATTCCTGAATGAGGGTTTTATCGAAATCCGTTACCTGCTCTTCCTCCTGGGCGGCCTCCTCAGGGCTGCTCTCCGCTCCTTCCTCAGCAAGCACGGCCTCGGCCGGACTCGGCTCTCTCTCTTCTGATACCTCCACAGGTGTTTCCTCAATCCCCAAGTCCACTTCAGGAGGGTAGGCAGTGAATTGATGGCTGCAGTGGGAACATCGAACCTGTGACCCTGCTCTACTCAGGCGGCTCTCGTCAAGGTTGTATTTGGTGTGGCAGTTTTCGCATTCGATTATCATGCTCTTTCTCCTAAGCTTTACTCCTCATGTCTAAGCTGAGGATATAGGGAAGGTATCGAAACTGCTCATTATAGTCCAGGCCATACCCAACTAAGAAACCCTCCTTTATCTCGAAGCCGCAGTAGTCAATTTCTACTTCCTTCTCTCTTCGCTCCAACTTGTTGATGAGCGCACAGACCTTGACGGATTCGGGGCCCCTCTTTTTAATGTGATCAATGAGGTAAGACAGGGTGACCCCCGTATCAACGATATCCTCAACGAGAATTACCGTTTTGCCCTCGATCGGTACCTCAACATCCTTGGTCAGGGTAATCTTGCCACTCGACACATCCAAGGAACCGTAACTGGCTGCCCTAATAAAATCTATCTTAACGGGTATGGATATTTCCCTCACGAGGTCAGCGAAGAAAAGAAAAACACCATTCAATATACCTATCAGGACCGGCTCCCGGTTCTCATATTCGGCAGCAATACCCCGGGCAAGCTTCCTAACCTGCTGCTGGATCTCCTGCTCTGATATCCTCTCCAGTATATGGTACTGATCGAGCAAAACACCCTTTTTCTAAAGTAATCATAAACCTTATAAAAATATTGAAAATTCACCGAAATGTCAACCGATATTGAAAACCCCGTCATCTACAAAGCAAAATGAACCGTTCTTGAGAGATTTACGATTTAAAAGTGAACACCTGGGAAACCATAATCTCTGAGGTCAGAGGGAGGGTTTGGATTATGGCGCAGTTCCATAAGGAATCCGCAGACAGCCAGGTCAAAGAACCCCTTGAACGGTATGTAGGAGGTGAAGGCAAGATCGAGTATACTCTGGAATGCCCTCTTTAACTAGCGAAAGATTTTTGATGCCTAGGATCTCCCAGTGCCGCTGTGCCCATTTTTGCAGTCTGCACTGAGCGGCTTGCAGCCCCGGGCACCATTTCATGGTTCATGAAATCTCGATTTGGAAGTGGCCAGGGCGTAAAACTGCTTCAGACATCCGATCACAAAACAGACTCATGAATCTCCTTCGTGAGCGCTACATAGAGAAGCTGGCGAAATACAGCAAGTTAGGTAAAGCAGACTGGGAAGAACTGGAATACAAAACAACCTGCTTCAGCGCGGAAGAGGCAAGAAATTGGGGCCTTGTGGACAACATAGAGTAGATCAGACGCGTATTGCCTCGCTAANCGAATGTTTTTGCCTTTTAAAGAATCTGTTAAAGCTCCAGGGTATCTCTCTGTAATTGATAAGAGCTACCTCACCACTCAAGCCGACGGAGTTGCTCTGTTTCTTTCAAAAGCCCTCAAGTTTTGAGGACTTCCCCGTTGTGATATCCCTATCCGTCGCAAAAATACTGGCCATGGCTCCGCAAAGCAGGCTACCGTCTCCGCTGAGTACCGCACAGAAGTTGACAATGGGCAGCATGCCGCGTTCAATCTGCAACGGCGTGCTTCCACTGTCAAGGTCTCACAGCCTTGTTCGTCGCAAAGGGAATGATCGGGTCTACCTCACTGCTTTCCTAGGTTAAAGGCCGGGCCAATTTCCTCTCCTATACGGTGGTATTTCGTGGTGCCAGGACTGAAGATGATGGGGTCGACCTTCAGGGCATCGGCCTTGTCGTCAACAAGGCAATTTTCATTTATGAATGTCTCGATGATCTGGCCAACCACGAGCGTATGAGTCCCCAGCTCCAGGTAGTGAAGTACCTTGCACTCGAGATTGAGCGGGCATTCCTCAATGAGGGGAGCGGTTTTCAGTTCCCCACGAAAAGCCGTGAAGGTTTTTGATTTGTCTCTGCTCTTGCCGGAATAGAGACCGCAATAATCAACCTTTTTGGCCAGGTTCGTGGAGGGGACATTTATCGAAAAGGTACCATGGTCCCTAATACCTTTAAGGGTGTGTCGTTGCTTTCGGATTGCCACAGACACGGCCGGGGGCCCATATGAGGCAATCGCACACCATGCAGCGGTCATGAAATTCGGCTTTTCGTCAACTATAGCACCGACTAGGACCGCCGGCATGGGATAAAGTAAGGTCTGCGGGCCGAGCTTAACTTTCGCCATCTTCTCCTCCTTATCTGAAGCGCCGAGCGCCGTCAGTTTGGATACGGTAGGGTGCGGATGATACAAGCACGCCTTCAGTCCGTGCCTCCCAACCAACCTAGGGCGGAAGTTTAATAAACTCAACACGCATTTTTACCACGTAACCAATCAAATGCAAAGCTCAACCAAACGACCTGCGTGAAACCGTTAGGTGCTGATCTCAGCCCAAAATCTTCGGCATAGGGCAATTTTTTTCTTGACAAAGGGGCATTTTTTTCCGAGAGTGTCATAAAGTGGTACAAAGTGGTACATATTTGTGGAAGGCCTAACACCAGAAGCCCATTTTGAGGGCAGATCGAGACATACCCTAGATGAGAAGGGACGGCTTGCCATTCCAGCTCGGTTTAGGGAGGTTTTGAACCAAAAGGGCGATACATCCCTGGTGGTCACCAATCTAAACAACTGTTTGGTAGCCTTTGCTATGGGGGATTGGCGCAGCAGGATCAAGGAAAAAGCAGTAAACCTTCCACTGTTCGACAATGCTGCCACCACCTATTTGCGCTATTTCGTATCAGGTGCTGTTGAGTGTCCCCTGAAACAGAACCGGATTCTGATTCCACCTGATCTGAGGAATCTGGCGGGATTAAACAAGGAGGTGGTACTGGTTGGCTCTTTAACGAGATTTGAAATCTGGGATAAGCTGAGATGGGAGGAGGAGTTCGAACGGGTCAAGGAAACCTTTCCTGAGGCCAGTCAATCTCTTACCGATCTCGGAATTTGACAGGAGTTAACGATGATTACCGCTCATCAACCGGTTTTGGTTGATGAGGTTATTTCATATCTGATCACTATCCGCGAGGGCGTCTATGTAGATGGGACAGCTGGTACCGGCGGACACAGTCTTGAGATATGCAAAAGAATGGGGCCCGCGGGGGCCTTAATTTGCCTGGATATTGATGGAGCATCAATACGGTTAGCTCGGGAAAGGCTGTCTGCTTACGGTGACAGGGTCACGATTGTTAGGGAAAGCTACGTTAACTTAGACAGGGTATTAGAGCAAACCGGAATCGGTAGGGTAAACGGTATCTTTCTAGATCTTGGGTTGTCATCATATCAACTGGAGGCGTCCGGGAGAGGGTTTAGTTTCCAGAAGGACGAGCCACTGGATATGAGAATGGACCAAGATAGAGGGATAACTGCCGGTGAACTCATTAACTCGAGTTCCACAGAAAAGCTCCAGGAACTCCTGTGGAGGTATGCTGAGGAGCGATGGGCAAAATCCATTGCCCGGGCTATAGCGAGACAGAGACAAAAGGAACCCCTAAGGACAAGCGGTCAGTTAGCACGGCTCATTGAAACCACTATTCCGCGAAGGCACCATCCCCGGAAAATACACCCGGCCACTAAGACCTTCCAGGCACTCAGGATAGCCGTTAATGGGGAGCTACAAAACATAGCCGAGTTTCTTAAGAAGGCGTCTTTTCTGCTTGTTATTGGAGGTAGGCTGGTGGTGATATCATATCATTCATTGGAGGATAGGCTTGTGAAGCAGGCCTTTCAGCGGTCAGTGCTGGAGAAGGGATACCCCCGGAGACTTCCGATTGCTCAGGAGCCAAAAATGCCATTAATGAAAACCCTGACCAAAAGGGGGTTGAGGCCATCGCAAGCCGAGGTGACCGGCAACCCAAGAGCCAGGAGCGCCATAATGAGAGTCGGCGAAAGGATTTGAGGCAAAGGGGGACGGGCGATCTATGAGGTTTTTCCGATTTTGCGCATCAATACTTTTCCTCCTTATGGTGGCCGGAATTGCCCATGTCTGGGTGAGCTTCCAAAGAACCAAGACGGCCTACAGCTTGGTCCGACTCAAAGGAGAGATGCTCCACATTGAGGAATATAATCGGAAGTTAAAGCTGGAGATAGCCTTTCTGAAATCTCCTGAAAACCTCGAGACCAAGGCGATCGAGGAGTTTGGCCTGAGACATCCTTCAGTCGAACAGATGGTCTTCTTGCCATGAGAGCCAAGGAAAAGAAGTGGCTGACGGTCAGAATCTATGCCATGGGGGCCTGTTTCTTTCTCATCCTCTGTGTCATTTTTCTGCGGGCATATCAGCTTCAGATTATCGAGGGGGCTAGACTTTCGACCATAGCGCAGGAAAGTTATCAAGGAGAGCTTACCTTAACGCCACAGCGAGGAACCATCTTTGACAGGAATGGCAAGGAACTGGCGCTCAGCATTGATCTAGCCTCGATATATGCTTACCCGAAAGCCGTGAGGGACAAAAGTGGCACGGCTTCCCTTCTAGCCAAGGCTCTCGACTTGAATGCACGGGGTGTGCTGGAAAGGCTGCGTAGTCAGCGGTCCTTTGTGTGGATAAAGCGGAAGGTAACGCCTGAAGAGATAACAAGAGTCAGAGAACTCAATCTTGCAGGAATAGACTATACTGAGGAGGGCAGGCGTTACTATGCTAGTAAGGAGACCGCTGCTCACGTTATCGGATTTGCAAGTCAAGACAATAAAGGTCTCGAGGGCATAGAATTGCACTACAACAGCTACCTAGAAGGAGATGAGATCACGCTCAAGCGGATTCATGATGCCTTGGGAAGGCCCCTTGTTTTTGAACGGGGGAAGGCAGAGCGGAACTCCCCTTTTGATCTTGTGCTGACAATCGATGAGGAGATCAGTTACAGCGCCCGGAAAGCACTCACGAAGGCGGTGCGGGAGTCCCGTGCAAAAAGCGGCGTCTGTATCGTGCTAAGGCCACAGACGGGCGAGATTCTGGCGATGGCCGTGGTGCCGGAGTTCAACCCCAATATCTTTTGGAAATTCCGACCACATGAGTGGCGGAATAGGACGGTTACCGACTGTTTTGAGCCAGGTTCCACGCTCAAGGCATTTCTTTTGGCCGCTGCGCTAGAGGAGGATGCGGTTGGTCCAAGGACAATTCTCAACTGTGAAAGCGGAAGCTACCGTATCGGGAGTTATGTCATTCACGATGCTAAGCCGTACGGGTTGCTGCCGGTCAGCGAGATAATTAGGGTTTCGAGCAACATCGGGGCAATAAAGATAGGCCAGAGGCTTGGAGCAGGTCGCTTCCATGCTTATCTGAAGCGATTTGGTTTCGGTGAAAGAACCGATATAGACTTCCCAGGAGAGAGAGCCGGAACCTTGAAGTCTGTTAGGGACACGAGCATTTTGGGTCAAAACACCCTTTATTTTGGTCAGGGTATTTCGGTCTCTCCGCTTCAATTGGCCATGGCATTTGGCGCAGTGGCCAACGGTGGCCATCTCATGAAGCCATACTTGGTTAAAGCAATCCTTGATCAGCGGGGTAGGGCGGTCCGCACGTTTCGTCCCGCAGTGAGGAGAAATGTCATATCCTCTGCTACCGCTCGTGAGGTGAGGGGAATCCTTGAGGGTGTTACCAGTGAGGGTGGGACAGCACCGAAGGCGGCAATAAGGGGTTATGAAGCGGCGGGCAAGACAGGTACGGCACAAAAGGTAGATCGAACTACCAAAACCTATTCGAACAGGAAATACGTCGCCTTTTTTGGTGGCTTTGCTCCATCGGATTCACCAGCTGTTGTGATTCTGGTAGCCCTTGATGAGCCCGAAGGCGTACCGTATGGGGGGCTCGTTGCGGGCCCTGTTTTTAGTGAGGTAGGCTACTGGACGCTCAACCACCTGAGCGTGGCCCCTTCGACTCGCTATAGCTTTACCTTGCCCCGAGGGGAAGAGGAAGAGCTGAAGGTCCGCGATCCCGACGTCCCCGGTTTTATGCCTAATGTACTGGGGCTTGGGGTGAGAGATGTCTTGGGAAAGGCGCGCCGGTTGGGAATCAGGGTAATTATGAAGGGATCCGGGCTCGCTGTGGACCAAGCGCCAGCTCCGGGCACGCCCTTAGGAAAGGAACGTGTGCTCAGCGTCACCTTCAAACCTCCCTGCTAAGACAAATGGGGGACGGGGTTCGCGTGCAAGCAAACAGCATCGAGCAAGGAATATGAGGCTTGACTACCTCTTAGAAGGTCAGGAGGTGCTTGAGCAGCACGGAAGGCGTGATATTGAGATCACGGGCCTGAGTACGGATTCTCGGAGGGTCAAAGAGGGCTATCTGTTTATTGCCGTCAGGGGCAGTAGTGAAGACGGACATAGATACGTGGCTGACGCACTTCGGAGTGGTGCTCGCGCCATAATGGTGGAATACCCAGAAAGGACCCTCGCGGGCGCAACAATAGTTCGGGTACCTGATACACGGAACGCGGTTGCTCAGCTGGCCAGCAGGTTCTATGACTATCCCGCTCGGAGCCTGAATTTGATAGGTATTACGGGCACTAACGGCAAGACAACGACGAGTTATCTGCTCGAATCCGTACTAAGGGAGGCGGGCAGAGAGGTAGGAGTTATTGGGACCATCGATTATCGCTTTAAGGAAAACTCCTTTAGTGCATCCTTAACGACACCCGAGGCAACTGATTTGATGAGAATTATGGGTGAGATGAGGGACGCCAGGGTTACCGATCTTATCGTGGAGGTCTCATCCCATTCCTTGGATCAGGGAAGAATCGAGGGCTTACAATGGTCGCGAGCAGTTTTTACGAGTTTTTCGAGGGATCATTTGGACTACCACGGAACCATGGAAGACTATTTTAGGGCAAAATCCCTGCTGTTTGAATCACTGGAAGCCGACCAAAGGGGCGAGGGGGCAAAGGCAATAATCAATATGGATGATCCAAAGGGTCGGGAACTGGAAAAGCTTACCAGAGTCCCAGTGATAAGTTATGGCCTTGACGAACGTTCTCTGGTGAGGGCTACCGATATCGAATCCACAACAGGGGGGTTGCGTTTCAGGCTTGCTACGCCTTGGGGCGAGATAACCATCAACTCTCCTCTGCTCGGCCGGATAAATGTCCACAACATCGCGGCGGCCGCTGCTACTGCCTTAAGCTACGAAATAGAGCTTGAAACAGTAGCAAGGGGTATAGAGTCGCTAGGCTATGTTCCCGGCAGGCTTCAGCGTGTCGTAAACAACAGCGGACTTTCCATATTTGTCGATTATGCCCACAGCCCCGATGCGCTGGAGAAGGTGCTCCAAACAATGAGGGAACTGACGAATGGTAGATTAATCACTGTGTTCGGATGTGGTGGTGACAGGGACCGAGGTAAGAGACCTGAAATGGGGAGGATTGCGGGCAGTTACAGCGATGTTGTCTTCATAACCTCTGATAATCCCCGGGGAGAGGATCCTGGCGCAATTATCCGCGAGATTGAGCCTGGGGCAAAGGAATCTGGCCTTAAGAGGATTAACTCAGATCCCACTGCTCAGCAGGGGTATCAAATTATTCTCGATCGAAGAGAGGCTATCCAGGCTGCTGTTAAGGCAGCTGACAGGGAAGACATTGTCTTGATCGCCGGCAAAGGACACGAAGATTATCAGATTATAGGAGCGAAAAGGAGGCATTTCAGCGACGTAGAGGAGGCAGCCCGAGCAGCGAGTTAGAAGACTGTCGAGGACGGGAAACCGAATGGCCGCGCAGTGGGGAGAAATAACCGCTCATGAGTTGGTACTGACAATGGATGGAAGGCAAATCTCAGGTCTTCCCAATGTTCCCTTGGGCGGTATTTCAACTGATTCGAGAACCATAGGTCCTGGGGAGATCTTTTTTGCTCTCAAAGGTGAACGATACGATGGCCATGATTTTCTGACCGATGTAGTTAAGGCGGGCGGTGCCGGTGTAATTGTGGAACACGGCGCTGCTGTACCCGAGCAGCTTGCAACAGACGGTCTCGTTGTTATTACCGTTGCATCAACGCTCGATGCCTTGGGCGATTTGGCACGGTGGTGGCGTAAACAGTGGGCGAGAAAAGTGGTTGCCATAACCGGAAGTAACGGCAAGAGCACTACGAAGGAAATGACGGCTTCGATTCTTGCCCGTGAGGCGAATACTAAGAAGAGCCCCGGTAGCTTTAACAACCTCGTCGGTCTGCCGTTGACGATCCTCTCGTTGGAGGAAGCGCATGAAATGGCAGTTCTGGAGATGGGGATGAACAGGCCCGGTGAGATCGCTCGGCTCACGCAGATTGCCGATCCTGACATAGGTCTTATAACTAACGTGGCCACTGCCCACTTAGAGGGTTTAGGGGATATCCATGGGGTGATTGAGGCGAAGGGAGAGCTCCTGAGGGAAATGTCCGATAATTCGACTGCAGTTTTAAACGGCGATGATGAATTCTTTTCAGAACTGGCCTCAAAAGCTCGAGGACCAATCGTTACCTTTGGGTTGGGCAAGACGAATCAAATACGCGGTGAGAACATAAAGAAGTTGTCTCATGGTGCTCAAGCCTTCGATATCCGTTTGAATAGCGAGCAGGTAGCAGTTTCCCTTGAGCTTCCCGGCACTCATAACGTCTATAATGCATTGGCCGCCGCGGCTGTGGCATCCTGCTTATCGCTGTCAAAGCAGGTGATAGCCAGCGGTCTAAAGGGGTTCATTCCCCTGGGAGGGCGCTTTCAGGTCACGGAGTTGAAGGGCGATATCAGAATCATCGACGATACCTATAACGCAAATCCCTCCTCTCTGGGCGCCGCCCTACAGACGGTTGAGGAGTTGAGAGCGAATAAACAGGGTTTGGTAGTAGCCCTCGGAGAGATGCTGGAATTGGGACGGGAGACCTCGCAGTACCACGTTGATGCAGGAAAACTTGTTGCATCTGCTGGAGCGCGATACCTCGTCGCCTTGGGTGAACATGGAGCCCACATTATCGAAGGTGCACGCAGGGCTGGCATGAAGAGAGACCAGACATACCTCGCCTCGAGCCATGCTGAGATGATCGACGCACTCAGGGCGAATGTAAGGGAGCATGACATAGTGTTACTGAAGGGTTCAAGAAAGGTCTCGCTGGATAAGGTTGTTGAGGCTATGAAAGAGTTCTTTAGAAGGGATGAGTGACCGCGAATGCTCTATAAGCTGATTTACATGTTTCATAGTGAATACTCCTTTCTGAATGTGTTTAGGTACATCACCTTCAGGACTATCTATGCCACCCTGACAGGCTTGCTTATTTCCTTGGTTCTCGGATATTGGCTCATTCCCCGGTTAAGGGAGCTCCAAATCGGTCAGTATATCAGGGAGGATGGCCCTCCGAATCACAGAAACAAAGTGGGAACCCCCACCATGGGTGGATCCTTTATATTGCTTTCGGTCCTGGTATCTGCACTGCTCTGGGCTGAGCCCGGAAATATATATATCTGGCTTGTATTAGTTGTATCGATTTTGTTTGGCGCCGTCGGTTTTCTGGATGACTATCTCAAAGTGGTGCGCAAAAACAGCAAGGGGCTCAGGGTTTGGAGTAAGCTATCGCTACAGACGGGAATTACCCTTGGTGTCGCATTAATACTTTACTACGGAACCGATTTTGATTCTCGGTTGAGTTTTCCCTTTTTTAAGAATCTCTTGCCGGAGCTTGGCATAGGCTACATTGTGCTTGTCCTTCTTGTCGTAGTGGGGACATCTAACGCAGTTAACCTAACCGATGGACTGGATGGCCTGGCCATAGGACCCATTATTATTGCTTTTCTGGCCTATCTCTCCTTTGCCTATCTCGCTGGACACATCAAAATCGCCCAGTACCTCCAAATCCCTTACGTAAAGGGTGCAGGCGAGCTCTCGGTGCTTTGTGGGGCGGTGGTGGGAGCGGGTATGGGGTTCCTGTGGTACAATACCTATCCGGCCCAGGTATTCATGGGTGATGCGGGGTCTCTGTCCTTGGGCGCTGCCCTCGGCACTATAGCTGTCATCAGCAAGCAGGAAATTGCCCTGATAATAGTCGGTGGGCTTTTCGTGGTTGAGGCATCATCGGTGATTCTGCAGGTTGTGTACTTTAAGCTCACCGGGGGCAAACGCGTTTTCAGGATGGCTCCGCTGCACCACCATTTTGAGCTCAAGGGATGGCCGGAGCCCAAGGTGACCATTCGATTCTGGATTATTGCGATTATGTTGGCACTGCTTTCAATGAGCACACTTAAGTTAAGGTAGTCAACACGGCAAAGAACGGAAAGCATATGGATTTGTCCGGTAAGCGCATTCTCGTAGTAGGACTTGGTGAGAGCGGCCGAGCCGCGGCCAGGTGGCTTGTAACTCAAGGGGCAAACGTAACGGTGAGTGAACTAAAGGAGAGCTCTGAATTGGACGGCTATGTGTTGGGTGATCTCTTGGGATCGGGGGTCAGGGTTGAATGTGGCGGACACAAGGTGGGAACCTTTCTGGAATCGGATCTCATAGTTGTGAGCCCTGGCATACCACTCGATATCGATCCTCTGGCAGCGGCACGAGAAAAGGGCCTCCCCATAGTAGGGGAGATAGAACTTGCAGGCAGGCATCTGAAGACACCTGCCATAGGTGTGACGGGAACAAATGGAAAGTCAACAGTCGTCAAGCTCATCGGTACTATGCTCCAAAAGGCGGGAAAAGGCGTGTTTATTGGGGCAAACTTCGGTCCGCCGCTCACCGAATACATAGCCGGGGATCAGGCAGCTGATTTTGTCGTGCTTGAGTTAAGCAGTTTTCAGCTTGACACCATAGAAACCTTCTCCCCCCTTATGGCTCTTATTCTCAATGTAAGCCCCGATCATCTGGATCGGTACAGGGACTACGAATCGTACGCGAGGTCGAAGGAGCGGATCTTCTTGAACCAGAGGCCCGGTCAAATACTTATAGTCAATGACGATGATCCATGGCTTAGGAGCGTGCAGCCCAAAGGTGGCCCCCAGGTATTCCGCTACGGAATAGGGGAGGAATCGGGGCGGAATGCATTTCTTCAAGACGGACAGATCACCACGAGCATTCGCGGGCAGGAGACGGCTCGTTTTAGCCTGGAGAGGTTTGTATTACCTGGCGATCACAATCGATTGAACCTGATGGCGGCGATTTTGGCATCCCAGCTCATCAAGGTGTCTCCCCCTGACATCCAATGGGCAGTTGATCATTTTGAGGGTCTGCCGCACAGGCTCGAGCTGGTGGACGAGATACGGGGCGTTGCCTTTTACAATGATTCTAAGGCCACCAACATTGATGCTGCGATAAAATCGATTACCAGCTTCTCGGGGCCCGTTATCCTGATAGCTGGAGGCAGGCACAAGGGCAGTGACTACCTGCCCCTCATTGAGGCAGCGTCCCAGAACGTAAGGGGAGCTGTTTTCTTGGGGGAGGCTGGTGGCCTCTTGGCAGAGGCATCGACCGGCAGAATACCATGGCAGATGGCAACCGATATGCCGGACGCGGTTGCGCTTGCATTTGCAAAGGCACAGGAGGGAGATGTGGTCCTCCTCGCGCCAGCCTGTTCAAGTTTTGATATGTTCAGAAACTTCGAACACCGAGGGTTGGTCTTCAGGGAGGCTGTTGAAAGGTTGAAAGACGGTGGCTAAGGAGACGCCGCACTATAACTACGATCCGGTTATGCTCGTCTCGGTAATGCTGCTGATCGGTATCGGATTGGTTGCAGTCTATAGCGCCAGTTCGGTCCTTGCCGAGGCTAGGTACGGAGACCACTATTACTATTTCAAACGGCAAGTGGTGTTTTGTCTTTTTGGGCTGGTGCTCATGATTATTGCCAAGAATATCAACTACCTCTTTTACAGGAAGCTGGTTTACGTTTTTCTGGGCTCGAGCATGCTCTTGCTCGTGCTACTGCTCGTACCTGGACTGGGTGTGAAGGTTGGGGGTGCCCAGCGATGGTTCAGGCTTGGCCTTATTTCAATCCAACCCTCAGAGGCGGCAAAGCTCTCTTTAGCCATTTTTATGGCCTATAGCATGAGCAAGAACGCCGAAAACATGGGGACGTTTACCAATGGGCTTTTGCCACATCTGCTTGTAGCGGCAGTTGTCATAACGCTGATTCTCCTCCAGCCAGACCTTGGAACGGCCGTCATCGTTGGTATGTGGGTGGTGATCCTTCTCTTTATCGGTGGGGTGCACCTGGGGCAGCTTGCCGTCCTCTTGGGATTTATGATCCCCGTTGTATTTTACATGATATCGCATACGGCCTATAGGCTCAATCGGTGGTGGGCCTTTCTGAATCCATGGGAGGATCCTCATGGGTTTGGCTTTCAGATAATCCACTCGTTTTTGGCCTTTGGATCAGGTGGGCTCGCTGGGGTGGGTCTGGGCAACAGCAAACAGAAGCTCTTCTATCTACCGGAGCCTCATACGGACTTTGTTGCTGCAATAATCGCCGAAGAGGCGGGATTCATAGGGGTAAGCGTCATACTCATCCTGCTTGCCTTAGTTGTAATGAGGGGTATTAGAATCGCCGTCAAAGCACCGGAGCTTTTTGGGACCTATCTCGCCATGGGCATAAGTTGTATGTTGGCAGTCCAGGTGATTGTGAATCTGGGCGTGGTGATGGCTCTTTTGCCGACCAAGGGGTTGACGCTTCCCTTTATCAGTTACGGAGGATCTTCGCTCGTTGTGAGTCTCGTAAGCGTCGGAATATTGATGAACATATCACGATCGTCCCTTGCTGGTAAAACCGGAACGGTATAGTGGGCTTCATTGGGAGGCCTTGATGGGTTTTTCGCGGTCACATCAATAGAGGCCACAAGAAGGTATGGCAGGTGAACAAAGGCGCACGGGACTGAGGGTTATAGTTGCTGGAGGCGGCACCGGTGGTCATCTGTTCCCGGGAATAGCGATTGCCAGTGAGCTCAAGGCGAGATTTGTGGACACGGATATCCTCTTTGTGGTTGGCAGAAAGGAGATGGAGACGGAAATAGTGGCCAAGGCGGGATTTAGGGCACAATCGATTGATGTTGAGGGGGTGTTGGGGAAGAGCGCTTTGGAAATCATCAGGGCGCTTTTCAAGATCCTCGTAAGCTCGGTTCAGTCATTTTTCATCGTAAAGACTTTCAAGCCGGAACTCATCGTTGGTGTGGGAGGGTATTCGTCGGGTCCGCTGTGCCTCGTTGGGCGCCTTCTCGGGATTCCGACGGCGATTCACGAGCAGAATTCGTTTCCGGGCCTTACAAACAGGATCCTCGCGCCACTGGTCAAAAGGGTATTCATATCCTTTGAGGAAAGCAGTAAGTACTTGAGGGGTGGAAGGCTGATCCTAAGCGGTAATCCCGTGCGGGATGAGCTGCTTAGTCTAAAACCCGTCGGTAAGGGGAAGGAGGAGGGATTTGTTGTGCTGGTTATGGGCGGAAGTCAAGGTGCACACGCCATAAATAGGGCAGTCCTCTCAGCTCTCAAGCAATTAAAGGAGAGGGGGCTTTATCCATTCGTAATCCATCAGACTGGAAGGGCCGATTTCCGACGGATAACTGATGAGTACCGCGCAGATGGATTCCTTGGAGAAGTCGTTGAATTTATAGAGGATATGGCGAGGGCCTACGCGAGAGCTGATCTGGTTATCAGCAGGGCAGGCGCAACGACCATCGCCGAGCTTGCGGCACTTGGAAAACCATCGATCCTGGTTCCCTATCCCTATGCAGCCCACAACCACCAGGAGGTTAATGCCAGGGTTCTCTCGGCCCTGGGCGGCGCAGATATGATCTTGGAAAAGGATCTCGATGGGATGAGCCTGGCCAGCAGAATAAGAGCCTATATGGAAAACAGAGATCAACTCGAGAGGATGTCCTCTCGAGCGCTTAAGGCCGGAAGACCAAGGGCAAAGGAAATCATAACTCAGGAGTTGCTNGAATTGGTGAGTCAGAACTGATGGCATCAGTCAAGGCCTNAAAGCCCGCACGTGATTGGCTTTTGGCACCTAGAAGGAACAGTCGAATTCAGTAATGAAGGTTTTTGGCAAGATAAGACATATCCATATGGTAGGCATTGGCGGAATTGGAATGAGCGGTATCGCAGAACTCCTTCTTAACCTCGGTTACGAGATCAGTGGCTCTGATATCAAGAGAAGTGAGACAACCGAGCATTTGTCAGAACTTGGTGCCCAGGTTTTCGTTGGACATAGTCCGCAGAATGTACATGAGGCGGATGTCGTCGTTTTTTCCTCGGCAGTTAAGCGTGATAACGTGGAGTTGGTGGAGGCCAGCGAACGATCCGTTCCGGTTATTCCACGGGCGGAGATGTTGGCTGAACTCATGAGGCTGAAATACGGCATAGCGGTGGCAGGTGCCCACGGAAAAACCACCACTACGAGCATGGTAGCATCTGTCCTGACACAGGGTGGTCTTGATCCAACGGTTGTTATCGGGGGAAGATTGAATATATGGGGTGGTTCTAATGCCAGGCTGGGCAACAGCGACTTCCTGGTCGCCGAGGCGGATGAGAGCGATGGCTCATTCCTGCTCCTGTCGCCGAGCATGGCTGTTGTAACCAACCTAGACTACGAGCATATTGACTTCTATCGAAGCATGGCCCGTCTCAGGAAGACCTTCGTGGATTTTATCAACAAGGTTCCCTTCTATGGCAGGGCCATTCTCTGCCTTGACGATAGGGAGGTTCAGGGACTCATTCCCGAACTTACCAAGAGTTACCTAACGTACGGGCTCAGCCCCCAAGCTGACATCAGGGCCTCTGAGATCGCCAAACAGGAGTTGTCCACCCGTTTTGTCGTTACCTTTGGGGATGACGTTGTCGGCGAGATAAGCATCTGCATCCCGGGGGACCATAATGTATTGAACGCCTTGGCAGCGGTGGCTGTAGGATTAGAGTTGGATATCGATTTTGGATCCATCAGTAAGGGACTCGGGAATCTCGGGGGACTTAAACGGAGATTCGAGATTAAGGATGAGAAGAACGGCATACTGGTGTTGGATGACTACGGTCACCATCCTACCGAGATCGTGGCAACGCTGAGCACGGCAAAGGAGTGCTGGCCTGAGCGAAGATTGGTGGTCGTCTTTCAGCCGCACCGGTATACCAGAGTGCGAGACTCATACGACCAGTTTGTCATCTCGTTTAATCAGGCGGACCTTTTGATTATTACTCCCATCTATGGGGCAGGCGAAGAACCCATACCAGGTGTGGATAGCCATTCCATCTATCAGGGAATAAGAGATCATGGTCACCGGGCAGCGCACCTCTGTTCCTCCAAGGAGGAAGCTGTGTCGCTCCTCGTTAATGAAACGCAAGGGGGCGATGTCGTTTTGACGCTCGGTGCCGGAGACGTACATCTCGTTGGAACAGAACTTTTGCAGGCGTTAAGCAAATGAGGATTTTTGGGTTGAGCTTTGAAACCCAGTGAACGTGCAGAATGAAACCGGCTGAAACGATCGAGCTAGCTCAAATGGATGCTCATATCAAAGTGAGGATAAAGGAGATCGGAGGCGAGGCGGTCCTCTTTGATGTTCCTATGCGTGAATATACGACCTTCCAGACCGGAGGGAATGCGCAGGCCATGTACCGAGCGCGGGATCTAGAGGGGTTGAGGAACATGGTCACCTTTCTGGTTGGGGAAGGAATTGCGTATTTCCTCATTGGGCGTGGGAGCAATTTGCTGGTACGGGATGAAGGCTTTGATGGGGTAGCGATTATCTTAGATGGCTCGCTTGCATCCATTGAGGCCATCACTGGGGTAGAGCCATCTGTTCAAGCTGGTGCCGGGTTGGCGGTGCGCACGCTCGTTGACTTCTGTACCGAAAGGGGCCTTGCCGGAGTGGAATTCATGGCGGGAATCCCCGGAACCCTTGGTGGGGCGGTGGTAATGAATGCGGGAAGTTGGGGACAGGAGATAGGGGACATCGTCAGGGAGATAACGGTGTTGACCATGGGTGGCACCGTTGAAAGAAGAGATGGAAACAGCCTTACGTACAAGTACAGGGGACTTGATTTATCCTTGGGGGACATAATAGTTGGTGCGAAACTGAGCCTTGGCTTGGATGACCCTGTTGCAATAAGAGGTCGGGTTCGCTCATACCTGAACCGCAGGAAAGAGCGGTTTCCGCTGGATATGCCCTCAGCCGGGTCCGTGTTCAAAAACCCGGAGGGCGACTCCGCGGGCAGGTTAATCGAAGCGGCGGGACTGAAGGAGACGGTGATTGGGGGGGCGATGATCTCGCCAAAGCATGCCAATTTCATTGTCAATACCGGAACCTCATCAGCTTCTGACATTGTGGCCCTCATGGATCTAGCCAGGAGAAAGGTGAAGGAGATGTTTAACATCCAGCTCGTTCCTGAAATAAAGGTGGTGGGGAAACAATGAGAAGGCGCTCCGTATTGGCCAGCCAATCGGTACGGAGACGGAGGCGAAGACCCATCGCCATCGGCAGGAAGAGTTCGGGTCAGCTTGGCTTTGGCCTGGTTAAGATATTCCTTTTCCTGTGTGGTTTGGCGGGCTTATCCCTGATGTTCGTCTGGGGGTACCAATTCGTCTCTGAGTCGCCCTACTTCAGGCTGGATAATATTATTGTGGACGGTGTTGGTGATGAACTGGCGCGAGAGCTCATCAAAATATCGGGAATTGAGAGAACAGAGAGCCTCTTGTCCCTTGATGTTAGCAGCATTAGGCGAAACATTGAATCGCACCCGTGGATAAGATCCGTTTTCCTCAAAAAAGACTTTCCGCACACCCTTCGGATCAGGGCGGAGAATGAGGAGCCGAGGGCGATTGTGCTCCTCGATAAGATGTATCTTGTCGGTACCCGAGGAAGAATCTTCAAAGAGCTTGCGCGGGGTGATTCGGTTGACCTTCCCGTGATAACCGGTCTATCCGCGGGCGATGACACCAACGGCGAGTTCCTTAAACGGGCTGTATCGTTCTTGAATCTGCTTCGGTTAGAGGATGCCGTGGTTTCGGTGGAAGAGCTCTCGGAGCTTCATTTGAATGGAGATGGATCGCTTACCATCTACATCAGTCGATTGCCCTTTAAGGTGTGCCTTGGCAGCAAGGATTTTGGTCGAAAACTCGATCTATTAGGTCACATTATCAAGCACCTTAGGATCAACCGACGCCTCTCTCAGGTTCAATGCATAGATTTGGACTATGGCGATAGGGCGATTGTGGCATTTAGGAATAGGGTGGTGCGTGGGCCTGGAGATGGCAGTAGGAGTTAAGTAATTGCAACACAGGTAACATAAGGGGGTCAGCAATAATGGATGAATTGATTGTAGGGCTTGATATCGGAACGAGCAAAATCTGTGCAGTGGTTGGCGAAGTCAGACCCGACGGCAGAGTTGATATTATCGGAATGGGATCTCATCCATCTATCGGGCTGAGAAAGGGTGTGGTGATCAACATCGAAAACACGGTAAACAGCATCAAGGAAGCGGTAGAAGAGGCCGAAACGATGGCGGGCTGTGAGATCAGCTCCGTGTATGCCGGCATTGCCGGGGGTCACATTAAGGGCTTTAATAGCCACGGGGTTATAGCTCTGAAAAACAGAGAGGTAACCAAGAGGGACCTTGAGCGAGTAATCGACGCGGCCAGAGCAGTTGCCATTCCCATGGATCGGGAGGTGATCCATACCCTGCCACAGGAATTCATCGTCGATGATCAGGGCGGTATCACCGACCCGACCGGGATGTCAGGAGTGAGACTTGAGGTCAAGGTACACATAGTAACGGGGGCGGTTACGTCAGCCCAGAATATCATCAAATGCGCCAACAGGGCGGGGCTCGATGTTTACGATATCATTCTCGAATCGCTTGCTTCAAGTGAAGCGATCCTCAACGAGGAGGAGCGGAATCTGGGTGTAGCCCTCATAGATTTCGGCGGTGGTACTACAGATTTGGCGATATTCTCTCAAAACTCAATAAAACATACATCGGTGCTGACCCTAGGCGGTGACAATTTGACGAATGATATCGCCATTGGGATCAGGACACCCTTCAAGGAAGCGGAAAAAATAAAGATAAAATTCGGATGCGGTCTTAGCTCGCTTGTCGGCAAGGACGAAAGCCTGAAGGTGCCCAGTGTAGGCGACAGAGAGCCGAGAACGATCAGCAGACAGCTGCTGGGAGAGATTTTGGAGCCCCGGGTGGAAGAGATCTTCAGTCTTATCTTCCATGAGATGATACGGTCTGGCTATGATGACATGGTTACCTCCGGGGTCGTTGTTACCGGAGGTTCTGCTCTCTTGCCGGGCGTACCAGAGGTTGTGGAGCAGGTGTTCAATATGCCCGCCAGAATCGGATATCCCGAAGATATTGGTGGGCTCAAGGAGATCGTCAATAGCCCGATGTATGCCACTGCGGTGGGCCTCGTTCTCTATGGGGCAAAGGAGAAGCGAAGGGAAAAGAAGTTTAGGATCAGGGACACCAACATCTTTAACCGAATCGTATCGCGCATGAAGCGATGGTTTGTAGAAGAGGAATAGGCAACATTAAGTAAGGAGGGAAATATGAGATATGAATTTGTGCAGGAAACCCCGAGCGCCAGGATAAAGGTTTTTGGTGTCGGAGGCGCAGGGGGCAATGCGATCAACAACATGATTGCAGCAGGGCTCAAAGGGGTCGATTTCATTGCTGCAAATACCGACAGGCAGTCACTTGACCTGAACACAGCCCGTGATAAGCTCCAGATGGGGGCCAACCTAACCGACGGACTAGGCGCCGGGGCCGACCCGGAGATTGGAGCCCTGGCAGCAGAGGAGAGCGTGGATTCGATCAAAAGTGCAACTGAAGATGCGGACATGATCTTCATTACTGCCGGCATGGGAGGCGGAACGGGAACTGGGGCATCGCCGATAATTGCCAGGGAAAGCAGGAACAACAAGGCGTTAACTGTAGCAGTTGTGACAAAGCCCTTTGAATTCGAAGGTGAAAGAAGGATGAAGACGGCCCTGGCGGGGATAGAGAAACTGAAGAAGGAAGTTGATACCCTGCTTATCATTCCCAACCAACGACTGCGGGCGTTGGGGAACAAGGACACCCCGTTTCTGGATCTTATGAGGATGGCCGATGACGTCTTGCTCTATGCGGTCAAGGGGATAGCAGACCTCATTACGGTCCACGGCTTCATCAACCTCGATTTTGCAGATGTTAAGCGGGTGATGGAGCAAATGGGAACAGCCATCATGGGCACGGGCGCTGCGAAAGGTGAGAACAGGGCCCTTGAAGCGGCCGAGAGGGCCATTAACAGTCCCCTGCTGGAGGATGTCTCAATTGAAGAGGCAAAGGGGGTTCTCATCAACATTACAGGCCCAACCAGAGTTACTATGGATGAAGTTACCGAGGCGTCGACCTTCATAAAGAATGAAGTTCATCCCAGCGCTGAGATCTTATTCGGCATCGTTTTTGATGATACGATGGGTGATGAGATGCGCGTAACCGTTATTGCCACGGGTATTGGCGGTGCTAGGGAGAGAAAGATCATCAACCTAAGGGAAATCAGCCCCGATGAGTCAGATGAGAACTGGACGGTCAGAGTAAAGGAAGACCTGGATAGACCAACCTACCAGAGGCTCTTAGCCGAAGAGGAGAAGGAGAGGCTCCTAAAGGAGTCTGGGTTAAACACGGGAAAAAGGGGAATTTTGCAGAGAGTTTTTAACAAGGAAGATCTGGACTTTCCTACCTTTTTGAGGAAGCAGGCAGATTAATGACATCCGTTACCGCTCTCTTGAGGAAGAGGCTGTCAGAGGAGAGGGGTACCGTAAAGAAGGACTGGGGTGGTAAGATACCGGTAGCTTTGATCTACCCCAACTATTACCGCATTGGGATGTCAAATCTGGGTTTCCAGGTAGTCTATGGGATTTTAAATGATAACCCTGCCATTGTCTCAGAAAGGGCATTCCTGCCCGAAGAAGAGGAACTGGCCCTCTACGAAAGAACAAACCAGGCCCTCCTTTCTCTAGAGTCGCAGAAACCCCTGAGAGCCTTTGATTTCCTCGCGTTTTCCCTCTCATTTGAAAATGATTACCCCAACGCCTTGACCATCTTGGAATTAAGTAGGATTCCGCTTTTGAGCAGAGACAGGATGGAAGACGATCCACTGGTTCTGGCAGGTGGGGTGACAACCTTCATGAATCCTGAGCCATTGGCACACTTCATAGATTGCTTTTTGCTCGGTGAAGGTGAAGTAGTCCTAAAGCAATTTTTTCAGGTGTACGCGGATCAGAACCTGGCAGGAGCAACCAGACGGGAGGTTTTGAGAACATTGGCACATGAGGTCGAGGGCGTATATTGCCCTTCCCTCTATGATGTTGTTTACAATGAGGACGGAACGATTCAAACGTTTGTGCCGACTAATCCCTCCATCCCATCTCGTGTTAAGGCAGCAAAGCAGGTCCCTCTTAAGGGTCCGCCGCGTAAGTCACTAGTCATCACACCGTCCGCTGAATTCTCCGACACCGTTTTGGTAGAGCTTAATCGCGGATGCGTTTACGGGTGCAGGTTCTGCGCCGCCGGTTACGTGTATCGGCCTCCTCGCCTCACTGAAGAAGGAGAGGCTGCCACGTCCCTTGAAGATCTGTTGACTGAGAAGGCGAGGCTCGGTCTTATTAGTCCATCGGTATCAGATGTTCCCGGAATTGAAAATCTCACGAGCCGTGTGCTGGGAAAAGGCGGTGATTTTTCGATATCTTCCCTGCGGGCGAATTCCCTGACGCAGGGTCTCTTGGAGAATCTCAAAAAAAGCAGCCAGAGGACCCTGACGCTTGCACCTGAGACAGGCAGCGAACGGTTAAGGAGGGTTATCAACAAAAAACTGACAGACAAAGAGATCATCGAGGCCGTTATTCTTATCGCAAAAACCGGGTTTTTTCACATCAGGCTCTATTTCATGGTCGGCCTTCCAACCGAGACACGGGACGACGTGGGCGCCCTTGTTGGGTTGGTTAAGAGGATAAAGCATCATCTTGTCAAGGAAAGTAAGGGGAGAAAGAGAATCGGCATGATCAGGCTGAGCGTTAGCTGCTTTGTGCCGAAACCATTTACCCCCTTTCAGTGGATTCCCTTGGATACGGTTGATTCACTCAAGGAAAAGCAAAGGCTCTTGAAGAGGGCTGTTTCCGATGTTGGCGGCGTTACCATTAGTTTTGATGTCCCCAAGTGGGCCTACTTGCAGGCCCTGCTTTCACTGGGGGACAGGCGTGTGGGCCAGATGCTCTTAACCGCTCACGGAAACAGGGGAAACTGGAAGAAAACGTTTCAGAGCTCAGAGATCAATCCGGATTTCTTTGTATACAGACCCAAGGATCTAGACGAGACGCTCCCATGGGATTTCATTGACCATGGAATACACAAGTCCTTTCTTCAAGAGGAATATAACCTTGCCCTCCAGGGAAGGGAATCTCCCCCATGCACCGTCGGCACCTGCACGCGATGCGGCGTGTGCACCTAACTCACCCTAACCCGCACACAATTTCGCCTTTCCGTAAGCTCCTCAACCCAGCCAAGGACGCCTTTTCCAAACACTCCTGATTTTTCCTATGCATACTATAAGAATGCCTGCAAGTTGGCATGCGTGAGCAGTCATCTCATGCGTACGTGAAAATCTCAATTTCCAATCTCCACATTTTCCTGATATATGATCTTGCTGAGACCGGCACGCTTCGCGTAGCTAGGGTTAGCGTCTTGGTGAAATCGAGGGCCGCTTGCTTATGAGTTAAGGGCACTTGGCCCCTTCCTAGACCCAGTACGGTCAACCAACATCGTTTTGCAGTCACTCAATCTTCGCTCCTTGACGTTCGGCGGGTTTTCTGGTCACCAAAAGGCTGGCAAGTAAGCCCCCATGCTATCCTGCGCAGTTGTCAAAAATTTGACCCTTTGACAAGAGACCGTTGGGCGACAATGGTGCTAATGGTGTGACCTTTGTATGCAACACGCTTAAATTAGTCAGCGATTTGACAAAAAGCGCATGACTATCCGGTTTTCATTTACTCTCTTGAACCCATTCCGGGCCACTCCATCCCAATAGGATCTCCAGTTTTTATTCCGGTTATAATTTCAACGGCTTATCGGGGAACCCGCTCTCTGATGAGTTTTGGCATCTATTTTGCTCTTTTATACGAGGAGGAGAACGAAATTTACACCTAACAACAAACGGGGCAAAAACCATGAAAACTTTATCGTATGTAGGGTTTACGTTTTTGGTGGCACTTTCCTTATTTGCCGGGTGCATCACAATCCCAACAAAAAAAACCTCAGCGACCAAAAGTTCATCTGTAGGAACGGGAGAAGGCCTCTATTCTAAGGTTCCGGCGGCTATGCGTGCCCCTGTCCGAGAGGCCGAGTTTGATCTGGAGCAGGCTAAGGCCGAAGCGGAAATCGCCGGAGAAAAAGTGAAGCTTGCCGAATTGCAAAAAGAAAAGGCACTTCTTGAGGGGAAATATGCGGGCTATGGAATGCAACTGGCCGAAATCAACAAAAGGAAGGCTGAGCTAGAGGTGGAGATAAGAAAGTTTGAGGCCATAGACAACGCAAATCTGGGGAATAAGGAAGATAACATAAGAGAGATAGCCAATCTAAAGACCAAGAAACTGGGCATGGAATCCGATGGCATCCGGGTCAAAGCCGAATTGGACACTACCGAACTGAAGATCAAGAAACTAACCAAGCAAATTGAAGCCCAGAAAACTAACGTTGAAAAAGGAAACAAAATCAGCGCCCAGAAAAAGAAGTCCAAGTAGTGATGAACGGAGGTTCTTCCGTGCCCTCACGATTGTAGATACCAATTCTTGCAATTCTGAAATTATAGGAGGAGACGACTATGAATTCTAGAATCACTCCACTGTTTTTGTTTGCCGCTACGGCATTGCTCCTTTCGGCCTGTTCGGCAAAGATTTACGGCACAGTTAGGCTTGTTGACACTAATTTCAAGCCCGTTGTCGGGGAAAGTCTGAAAGGCACGGTAGTGAATATGATTAATATCACCGCGAAGGTGGAAAAGGCCTCCTACTCGGTAATGGTAGATGAAGACGGAAAATTTGAGTCCGAAAAGGATGCAATAGCAGCGGGCACATATAAGGTGGAGGCCGCCAGAATCGGCTATGATACGGAAACGCAGACTGTGGAAATAGGCGGCAGTACACGTAAGAAATTGGAGTTCGAACTCAAGAAGATTCCTGAAGGCGAGCGCAAGTCTATCGCTGGCTCCAGTTCCGATGAGGATAAGATCGTAAATCCTGGAGAAGTAAATATTCGGCCGCCTGGAATGTAGCCTTAATTCCTTTCGGAATACCGCAAAGGATAGTCTCTGGCATGAAATACATGGTAAGGGGCGGTGTGCTCATTTACAGGCCGATGGTTCCAATGGTCGGTTATGCTTTTGGGAGGTATACGCCATGGTCAAGCAAATTACAAAAATAGGTTTAGTCCTACTCTCATCGATTCTGATCTTTGCCTGTGAAGCCGGGAGACAGGCGGAAATTGATGTGGAGGTGCATGTCACCTTGGACGGCAAACCGGCGCCCCAGGCCAAGGTTCTCGTAGATGGGGTCGAGTCGGGGGCCACTGACAGCAATGGATATTTCTCGAACAGAATCAGTCGGCAACCCGGCGCGGAGGTCTTCCTGGCCGTTCAGAAAGAAGCCATGGGATATCAGATCGAGCCCTGGGAGGATTCGTTCGTGGTGAAACTGCCGAAGCAAGGCGCTGTGGAAAGGTATCCGTTCAAGGTTGCCCTCAAAGGCACGAAGTTTATTACCGTTTCCGTAACAGAAAATGGGGAGCCGCTTGAGGGCGCTTCTATCCGTATTCAAGATAATGTGAGTGTAAAGACGGACGAAAACGGAGCGTACGTACATAGTTATCAGGTTCTGCCGAAGAAAGGCATGGAGATCAGGATAAGCAAACATGGGTATAGGACATGGCGGAAGACGGTCAGGGTAGAACCGGGGCAAAGGGTGGAAGTTTCCCTTTCTAGAATCGAAAGGGTAGCAAAGGCTCCAGAAGAAAAGGTCCCAACAGGAAAGCTACCACCAACAGAAGCACTGGTAGAAAAGAGGCCAGCAGAAAAGGCACCCGCAGGAAAGGCGCCGGTGGAAAAGGCGAGGGTAGCCACGGCACCTACAGCAAGGGCTCCAGCTCCAAAGGCAAAAGTCACAAAGGCAGCTATATCTGTTGCGGCACTTACTGAGGCATATGGCGTCTCAAAGGGAATTCCGGATGCCGTCATAAATGTAAATGATAAACCGGTAGGCAAGACCGATGCCAAAGGCGTCTACACCTATGTATATCAAGGCAAACCGGGTGAAGAGGCGAAACTCAAACTTGCTGCTCCAGGGTATATTCCTGAACAGTGGAAGACATCGATAAAGTTGGAAGGGGAGCGGAGTATCCAGTGTTTCTTTTCTCCTGCCAAGCCAGAGCCGCTCAAGGTAGGTATTTATGGTTATGTAAACAACACGCCGGAAGAGGATTTGTCGGAAATCCTGAGCATGATTGAAAAATCGCTGAGCAATAATCTATCTATTTATTCAAGCCTTCTGGAGGTGCCCAAGCCAAAGCTTCGGGAAGAGATGTTGCAAGCAACCCTCGACATGGAAACTGTTGCCACAAAAGGTTGGCAAAATACGCCGCTTATCAACTCCGTTGATATGATTATCGCCGGGAACGTGACGAAGGGCGACCCGGGGATCACGATCGAAACCACGGTCAACTTCTCCGATGGAAGTACAATCCTGAGCCAAATAAACAGGGTCAGCAAGAAAAAGCACATTGAGAATACGGTAAAGCTAATCCTCAATAATATCATAGATCAATTTCCCTTTGAGGGAGCGATTGACGCTGTTCAAGGCGACCGCTACAGAATCAATCTCGGAAAACTCGACTATAAGATCAGGCGGGGTAACGAGTTCAAATACATGGCTCCCGATTTAGACAAATCCGGCAGACTGAAGGGTTATCATGAAGCAGGGATGCTCATTATCAAGGAGAATGATGAAACATCGTCATGGGCAGAGATTGTCACTATAAATGAGGGTGAAGAAATTAGTATCGGGGATAAGGTCGTCCGACGCATTTACCTTGAAGAGGAAAGAGAGGTTGCGAAGGACTCCTTTGTTCTATTAGCCAAAGGCGGATCTGCGCCTGATGCCGCGCCACTGTGGGGGGTAAACGCATATCTCAATAATACCTGGGTTGGAACTACCGGTTCGAATGGTAGGGTGGAAATACCTGCGCGTCTTTATGAAGAATATGACATTCTGCTCTCCCGTTACGGTTACCAGCCTCTGCACGACACGATCAGCCTGGATGCCAGCAAGCAGGTAAAGGAGTTTACGCTTGATATTGCCACCGCCCTGTTTAAGGTGGAGTCTGAGCCGCCCGAGGCCGATGTTTTTGTTGATGGTGTCAAAATCGGTAAAACCCCTATTCTGGACGGGAAGCCGGTGAACTTTGGATTCCGCAGAGTAAGGCTTTCAGTGGGTGGTGAGTACCGTGACTGGGAAGAGGTATTGGAGTTCGATACAGCAACTATAGAACGCATCGGGGAGAAGAAGATCGTTTTTGTGAAGGATTATCTGAAAATAGGAAAGATGGCCGAACAAAACGGCAACATCGATGCGGCGATCCAGGCTTATGCCAGCACTGAAAGAGGGCATCCTGATTATTCTGATGCTCACCACAGGCTTGGACAGCTGTATCTGGACGAAAAAGATGATTACGCTGCCGCTATTCGCGAGTTTGAGAACGTGTTGTCGCTTCCTGAGAACCAACAGATTATCTATAAACAATTTGCAGTGACCTACACCAATCTCGGACATGCTTACTATGAAAGGGGAAATCAGCTCATTCAGAAGGACAAGAGGGCTGCTGCTCAGAATCTCGCCAAGGCCGTAGAAAAACTAAAAATAGCCAAGCAGAATACACGCTTTTTTCCAACCCGGCACCATGCTGAGGCTGTCCACGACACCTATTACTACCGGGCGATTTCATACCATAAGCTCTTTTTGATCACCCATAAAAGATCGCTTCTTCTTAAAGCCGATCTTGCATGGCGTGAATACTTCGACTTCTTTCCGAAAAAGCTGGAAGGAAACACCAGCTTTGCAAAGTGCCGCAGTGCAGCAAGGAGGTACTGGGCTCAGATCAAGGATTTGAGCTAGCGCGTTGTGGAGGTTGGTAGCGTGAAAGTAAGGAGGTGGGCCTGTACAGTTCTTGTAGCAGCGGCCGTTGTCGGCGTAAGCCTCAGTGCTGACGCGCAGTCATCCGTGGTGGATCAGGATATGGCTGAGGAACCAGCGCCCGAGGAGGGCAAAGCCGTTGTGGCGGGGGAAGAACCGCTACTTGGGGAGTGGCCAGCCGAGAGGATTACGGTGGGAAAGGAGCCAGAAACAGAGGTGCCGAAAGTGATAGATCCCCTGTGGGTCCGGGAACTCACTGACATTAACCCCGGCCACAACGATTCGAACCCCGTGTGGTCCCCGTCCGGGGAGCTGATCGCATTCGAGCGAAGCATTGGCGACAAGAAAGAAATTATCATCGCCACCCCGCTGGGCATGATTGCCCGGAGAGTATATCTGCAGCTGGCTCCGGATGATGATGAGATGGAGTTCTTTCTCCCCGGCACCTTTGAGGAGGTGAGTTACAACTCGGGGCTCAGCTGGTCCCCTCGGGGAGACCGGTTCGTCGTCATGAGCAATGGTGGCGGCGGGAACTACGATCTCTACCTCGGTGCAATCGCCAGCGACGAGACGAAGAGACTCACCAAGCATACGGCAAAGGACGGCCTTGCGCATTGGTCACCCGTTGACGATCACCTGGTTTTTGTATCGGGTCGCACGGGACATGGGGATGTCTATCTGATGCATCTGGCAACTCGTGCGTTGAGAAGGCTGACCCGAGGCGAAAAGGCATATCTGTACCCCCAGTGGTCCCCAGACGGCCAAAAAATCGTGATGACCTATGGAAGCAACGATAATCACGACATTTATCTCATCGGCGATCTGAAAGACCCCCTCGGGACTCTGAAACCGTTGACCACCTGGTCTTATGACGACCTGAGACCGGTATGGTCCCCAGACGGCACAAAGATTGCCTTTTATACCAACTATAATAGGGAGAATGACCCTAAGGTATGGTCTCTGGCGGTGATTGCTGCTGATGGTTCGGACCCAACCGATGGCGAAGGACTTGCCATGAAGGTAGTGGTCACGGACATTATCCCGGATGTAGAACAGGGACCTGCCTGGATGCCTGACAGTAACAGGATCGTCTACGTGAAGAACGACCGGCATGCGTATAATCCAATCTACATCGTTGATATCGAGAAAAGAGCAGATTCGCTTCTCAGGACTGGGGCCAAAATGAACCATGACGTGACCTGCTCGGTTGACGGGACCATCGCATTCCGCGCTCAGGTTGAACAGTGGGATCACATCCATGTCGCGAGAGTGGAGGATACCGAAAGGAGGTTCCCCTCTGTATACTGAACGGAAAATGAGATGCATCGTTCTGGGCTGCCTCATTGTTATCCTGCTGGCAGGGCCGGCGTATCCCACGAATGACGCTGTAAAGCGCGCGATGGCGCTCTACAAGCTGCACTGCTACGAGGAGGCGGGCAGTCTGCTGCATTCCTCCTTGGCTTCCCTCGAGGAAGGGAGCCGGGGTGGCGCCCATTTGGGCCTGGGGTTGGTTTATCTGAAAAACGCCGAGTTACACCGTGCGTTTTACTTGATATCGGTGTCGGTGCACCTCGATTACCTTAAAAAGCTCGCCGCATTCAGGGGGGAGGCCAGAAGCAGTTTGGTGGACCTCTATCTGGGCGAGGCCCTACTGGAAGGGGGTAGGCCCGGGGAAGCGGTGCGCTTTTTCGAGAGGTTTATCTCGGATAGAGGGGCGCAGGAAAAGTACAGGGAGATTGCAAAGGTGGAATTGGGCCTTTGTTATCACCTCGAGGCAAACGGTCAGAAAGCCAAAGGTATCTGGAAGAGAGTGAACCGAAGGGATCCGGAAGTGCTTTCGGAACTTGCGGCGGCGTACAGTAAGGCGGACCTGGTGGGCGAGAATCCTGAGACAATGTGCGACAGAGCCCTTGCGCTGGCCAAACATTTCGGGAATGGGACCCCGATACGGGTCATCAAGAACGCCCTTGGAGTCTATGTCGAGGCCGGCCTCATAGAGAAGGGGCTTGAGGTGCTCAGGCTGACAGACCTGAAGGCGTTTTCCTGTGAAGAAGTTCTCGGCGAGAACAAGGTGCTCCGTTTCTATGACCTTGCCTTGCTCGATAACCTGGCCAAGCTATACGGAAAGGCAAGCATAGAATACCTCACGAAAGCAACAGCGGATGACAGGGCCAGGGATGTAGCCAGCTACTATCTTGGCGAGGCATATGCAGTTTTGGGCAGCTTCGACCAGTCAGCAGAAGTTACCTCCTCATTTATTGCATCCGACAGGGCCCCCAAAAAATTCAAGGCGAAGGCGAAAGCCAGAGAGGCGGCTCTTCTGTACTTGCAAGGCCAGAAAGCCGAAGCAATGAGCAAGTGGAACGAACTTTTGCAACAAAAGCCCAATTCCCCCGACCTCGTCGCGGATATCCTCAGTGCCTGCAGCAGGCTTGCGGTGGAATGGGGTGAGATCGTAACGAAAGCAGCCGCTTTAGCCGAGGCGGGCGAGGGGAAAAGATCTTCCAGCGTCAACGTCGCCCTCGGTAGATACTACCTGGGCAAGAAGGACTACGCGAAGACCATCGCGTATATGGAGGTAGGGCGGAACAAAGGCAACAAAAACAGGATTGAATACAACGATCCCCTGATGCTCATCAATCTGGCTGAGGCATACTATCACACCATGCGATTCTCCGAGGCCCTGGAGATCTATTTTGCCATGAGCAGGCAGTTCCCGTCGGTCCGTCAGATACAAGTTGCCGTGCAGGGGGTTTATTCCATCGAGCAGAAGAGCGCAGGGGACGCAAGGATTTTTTAACTGCTTCGATGTCAATGTGAAGAGGTTGGGATTACAGAGATAGTAAAACACAAAACATGATGCAAAATAAAGGACTTGAAGGTACTTACCTATTAACATTGAGGAGGATGTTATGAAAAGGTTAGCCAGTGTTCTGTTCGTCATTTGGCTTTTGGTATTTGTGATGATGGTGCATCAGACAAAGGCGAAAGGGAAGAATGATGGGAATCCGGACGGCGGCGCCCTGAATTACGGTGAATACGGCAGACCTACGACCCTGGATCCGATAACAAGCAATGATATGATTTCGTTGCGAATTAGCGAGCTCCTTTTCAACGGCCTTGTCGGCATAGATGAAAAGCAGGAAATTGTCCCGGAGCTGGCTGAGCAAGTGGAGGTTTCAGATGATGGCCTGAAGTACACCTTTTACCTGCGAAAGGATGTGACATGGCATCCGAGGGAAGGCGAGGAGCCGAAGCCGTTTACCGCCGACGATGTCATTTTCACTTACAATGTCATGATGCATCCCAAAACTGTCACCTCCCTCAAGGTCCGGTTTGAGTTTATCGAGGCTGCCACCAAGATCGATGACTACACCGTGGAGTTCAAGCTCAAAAGGCCGATTTTAAACGCCCTTGCCAAGTTCAGCTTCAAGATAATCCCGAAACATGGCCCGGAAAATCCAGAATCCTTGACGCGGGAAGACCCCTTTGTGCACAAACCCATCGGGACCGGTTCGTACATGCTGAGAAATATTACCGCCGATCGTGAGGTCGTAGTAGTGGCAAACGACAACTATTTCCAAGGCCGTCCCCATATCGACAAGTTCATTGCAAGACCCTTCGCGGACCAGAATATTATGAGTCAGGCCTTGATGTTCAATGCCATTGATATGATTGTGCTGGTGAACCCCAGGGACATACCGCAGATACAAGGGGACAAGCGTTTTGTCCTGCAGCCGTATAACGCCCTGTCGTATTCGTTCTTTGGCTATAACATGCGAAGTCCGCTGCTGGCTGACAAGCGCGTGAGAAAGGCGATTACGTATGCGGTAAATCGCCAGGAGATGCTCGATTCATTCTTCCAAGGACAGGGAACGATTATTTCCGGTCCGTTTGCCCCTGGAAGCTGGGCCTATAACCTGGATGTTCAGCCTCTGCCGTATGACCCTCAAAAGGCGATTGATCTTTTAAACGAGGCCGGATTCGTTCAAGGCGATGATGGTATTATGGAAAAGGACGGCGAGAAACTCTCATTAACGCTGAAAGTCCCTATAGAAAAGGAAAGTGAAGCTGTAAAGCGCGTTGTCCTAGCCTTTAAGAATTATCTCAGCAAGATTGGTGTCGACATACAGGGAGAGTTCAAAGAATGGATGTCCTGGAAAGAGGATGTCTTTCTCAAGCATGACTTCGATGTCATCTTTGCATCCTGGGTGTTTGACGACTCCGCCGACATTACCTCCCTCTTCCATTCATCGGAGATCGGGTCCTGGAGGAACAATTTCGGCGCCTATGCCAATCCTGAGGTGGACGGCCTTATCGTGGAAAGTAAGCTGACACTCGACCACGAAAAGCGGAGGACCATATACCGCAAACTGCATTCCCTTCTGGCAGAGGAATGCCCGTACACTTTCCTCTGGACGCTCACGAACTATGCGGCCTACCACAAAAAACTCCGACACGTGGCTATCCACCCGTACAAGTTCTTCTCGTTTGCTGATGAGTGGTACATACCTGAGCAANATCAGCAATAGTCCCTTTGCATTGCAAATCCAGGTACAGGGCCCTCCACGTGAGGGCCCTGTAAAATTGAGGCTCCATAAAGGATGAAGCTTGCCTCGGTAAGACCAGTAGCTCTGCTGCTCTCCAGGGAGCTTGCCATTACTGCACTGCTGCTCCTTGGGGTGAGCTTGGTGGTGTTTGCCGTTCTCTATCTTTCGCCGGGTGACCCGTTCAACCTGCTGCTTGAAGGGCAGATGGCCACTGCAGCAGCGCGGGAAGGTGTGCGTGAAGCCATGGGGGTGCCCAAGGCGTGGTATGCCCAGTATCTTCTATGGCTCGGAAACATGCTCCAGGGGAACTTTGGCACGTCCATTCGTACCGGGCTTCCAGTCCTGAGGGAGATTGTCCGGGTGGGGATTAACACCCTCTATCTCACCATCGGTTCTATGTTCGTAACGCTTATCGTTGCCGTGCCTATTGCCCTTTCTTCAGCGAGGCGCGGAATAACCGTGCTGAATTGGCCGTTTACCATGTTTGCCTACGTGGTCTCCGCCCTGCCGGTCTTCTGGTTGGGGTACATCGTCATCTATATGTTCATGCACAAGTTAGGGCTTTTTCCGATTCTGTTTGGGTTTTCGCGGGATCAAGAGTTGGGATGGCTTTACTTCCTGCTGCCAATCTTTGTGCTCGGAATCGGTAATGGGACTATCAGTGAAGTTGTCCGCTTTCTCCGCGAGGAGATGGGCCGGGTCTTGGCAGAAGACTATATACGGACAGCCCGCGCCAAAGGGGCGTCCATTTGGCGGCATTCATTCAAGGAGGGCTTTTTGATCCCCATAACCGAAATTATCGCTTCGAAGATTCCGTTTATCCTCGGCGGCGCCGTGGTGGTAGAGCAGGTTTTCAACTGGCCCGGCATGGGAAGGATGGCATGGCAGGCCGCCCAGGACAGAGACTATCCGGTTATCATGGGCATCGCCATCGCCGCTGCCATTATTGTCCGATTCGGCACTTTGCTGCAGAGGGTTATATACATCATGGTGAATCCGAGGTCATCTTAACTACTAGATCATTTCATGAGGGACATTACCGTATGAGAAGGTATTCTCAGGTTTCCCGCCACGTGCTCGATTACTCGGACCTGCCCTTTTGGAAAAAGTCGGCCCCCATGGAACTCGTCTATGTGGTCTATGGCCTGCTTGTAGTCACCCTTGTGGTGGCGTCTTACATCCTGGGGGCTGCTCATCTCCTACCGCATGACCCCCAGGAAATGAACCTCCAGTTGCTGATGGCCCCCCCCGGGACGGCCGGTCACCTGCTTGGTACGGATTTCGTGGGGAGGGATATCCTCTCCAGGCTGATTGTCGGAATTCAGGCATATTTCCTGCCGGGACTCCTGGCCATTGGCATCGCCCTGACGCTGGGCACCCTGTTCGGTGTGCTGGCAGGTTACTATGGTGGACGCATCGACACCGCCATTACCTATGTGGCCAATCTAATCGATTCATTTCCCCGGCTGGTGCTCATCCTGCTCATGGTTGCGGCCTTGAAGCCCGACATCTATTACATCATGCTGGTGGTCGGATTGACAAAGGTGCCCGTGTTACTATCGCTCATTAAGGGCAAGATTCAATTTCTAAAGCAGAAGAATTTCATCGAGGCCGCCATCGCCATGGGCCTGAAGAGCAGGGTTATCATCCTCAAGCACATCCTCTGGTACAACTGCCGTACTGTGCTGATCATCCAGGCGACGGTCGGTATGGCCGAGGCCATTCTCATCGAGACAAGCCTCAGCTACCTTGGTTTCGGGGTTCAGGAGCCGACGCCTTCGTGGGGCAATATGGTGCAGGCTGGGGCTAACTACTTGATGCAGGGCAACTTCTGGCCTTCAACAGCACCTGCCCTGGCAATTCTCATCACTATTATGGGGTTCCATTTGTTGGGAGACGGCCTCAACAATATACTTGAGGGGAAGAGGATTTAATGAGCAGTGTGCCCATTCTTGAAATAGAAAACCTGCGCACCTATTTCTATGCAAAGAGCAAGCAGGCCTTTATCCGTGCGGTGGACGGCGTCGATCTTCAGATCAGCCGCGGAGAAACGCTGGGCTTAGTAGGTGAAAGCGGCAGCGGCAAGAGTATCACGGCGCTCTCCATTATGGGGCTGATTACCGCAGAGCCGGGCGTAATCAGCGGCAAGATAGAATTTAAAACCGACGGCATCCAGACAAACCTGCTCCAGGACCTCGAGAATTACGCCCAAGTGAAGGGCAGAGATGGCCAAGTTATGGAGGTGCGCAAGGACTGCGCAGGGTGGCAAAAACACGTAGAGCGGGTAATGGAGAAGATTCGCGGCAAGGAAATTTCCATGATCTTCCAGAATCCCCGATCTTCCCTCAACCCGTTCATCCCTATTGGCAAACAGGTAACCGAAGCCTTACTGCTCAACAGTGGAATCAAGACGCGCCGCGAGGCCAAAGCACAGGCTCTCTACTGGCTTGAACA
>JGI24422J19971_10000144_pt1 | contig 33960 bp, 30 predicted proteins | sample DeeMarSWOR152_54_FD_19971 | JGI IMG/M metagenome (IMG submission 19971) | reverse complement strand
GTAAAGTGTTCTTATCATTTTGGGTATTTGAGCAGTATTCCTATGGGAGAGAACTCTATTCCTGAAGAGTGCTATAGTTGCTCGTGGATGATGCGATGTTTATTTTCAGCGAAGGAAAGTGTTGAAGTTTCCTCTTAGTATTTCGGTTTTGACAGAGTGATATCCAATTGTGTTATTTTTGGTTGTTGAAAAAATTGAAATACAACTTAAACATATTTTCTGTGGATGAGCATATCTAAAGCTACGAGTCATGCTTACTTTTGGGATTCTGTAAGGTTTTTGATGGTTTTGTTAGTGATTGGTAGCCTAATATTTCTTGCTTCTAATTTGAAATCAGGTCAGTTTTTCTCGTTCACATCGATTGAGCGCCATGTTGACAGCACGGGATCTGTTGAGACAATTAACGTTGGCGTTTACTGGGATGGAGAGTGTAGTAGTAATGTGTCTTTTATTGACTGGGGAGAGATCGGGCCTGGATCAGTGAAAGATGTTTCTTTGTTTATTAGAAACGAAGGGACAGTAGCCTCAGGTCTTTTCCTGAGCACGGATTATTGGAGCCCTTCAAATGCATCTGAATTTATGACGCTTAGCTGGGATTACAGTGGTCAAACATTAGATCCATTAGAGATTGTCCCTGTAGCTTTGACTCTGCAGGTGTCTCCGAGTATAGAAGGAATAAAAAGCTTCAGCTTCGACATAGTAATTGGCGCTAATGCTTAAAACGACTTCTTAGGCTGGTTTTGCTTCTGTATATTTGTAAAGCAAATAGACAATAATGTTTATTAAGACTTGCTATATTGTATAGATTAAGGTTGCTTGTCATGGTAACATTGAAGAAAAATGAATCCATAGTCGTTGTTGCCACTTTGGCGTTGATTTTTTATGCTTTAACTCTTAGTGTGATAAGTCAAGTTACTTCGTCTCTTCAATCAAACAGGACAATGCCAAGCGTGGGGGAAGTCAAAGCCATTGGAGTCGGGATTTACTGGGATCAGAGCTGCACCACTGAAGTTTCTTCCATTGACTGGGGCATTCTCGAGCCTGGCTCAAGCAAGAACGTTACGGTTTACATCAGAAACGAAGGAAATTCCGCTGCGAACTTAACAATGAATACATCGAATTGGAGTCCTGCGAATGCTTCAGATTATATAGATCAAAGTTGGGATTACGAGGGACAAGTTATAAGTGTAAACGAGGTACTTGAGGTAACATTCACTTTGATAGTCTCATCTGAGATTCAAGGAATATCAAGCTTTAGTTTTGATATAGTTATAGTTGGAAGCGGCTAAGCTTCAACGAAAATGTTTAAAGTTATTTCGAACGAGTGTCAAACCGATTTTTGCAAATAGGTAATCGACTAGTCGCTGGTCTGTTCAGCATTCTTTTCCAGCAGAATGACTAATCGATCTAAATCGCGTTAAACGCAAAGAAGTCTCTTAATTGGCGAAGATGGCACACGTCTTTTCTTTATTGCAAAGATGGCTACGGCTCCAAACATGGCCGCTAGAATTGCTAGTGTGCCAAATGGAACTTCAGGCACAGCGTTAAATGATGTCGCCTTTATAGCCACAACTTCATCGGCATTCTCTTTAGTTCTTCCATCAGGACCTTGGAAGAGTACTTTGACTCCCCAGTCGCCGAGTGAATCCGGAGCGTGAACCGACCAAGCGTAATGAATGATTGCCTCTGTTCCATTATTCCATGTTCCTTTTGAACCATTTGTTATCAATGGAGTGAAGACATCTATCCATACTCCCTCAGTTCCGTTAGGGGCGTTCCACTTGAATGTAACTTGGTATATACTGGAGTCGAGAGTCAGCGCAGTAACGTTCACTGGAGTTCCTAGAAATACATCAATCCCATGGAAGTCTGACGTTACGGCGTAACCAGTTCCTAAGGTCTCTAGAGGTGCATAAACAACACTAACAAAAATCAATAGTTGCAAGCTTAGCAGCGTAATAGCTAATGAAACTTTGTGCTTCAACTTTATCAACTTTTTTTACGTCTTTCTTACCTATAAAGCACTGCGGTATGATTTTCTAGAAGATTGTGTCGAAAGTTCTATTTGAGTGTTGGTTTTGATGTTTCTATTGGACTCTTTTACAAAATCCGGTGTTCTTTCAACAAAAAACATTTGCGAAGATGCATTTTCAGGAAGGTATGGCTATCCGCAATAAGACGGTTATCATAAACGCTACTCCTAAGAATATTGCGGCTAGTCTTAGTCGTGTCTTTTCGATGACAAAATCTCCGAAGTGGTCTGAGTAGGAGCCTATGAGTTCTGAAGTTACTAGCAGAATGATTGCCATCATAGCAATCCAGAGGCCTATGTCCCAGAGGGAAAGTGGGAAATACACTTGGTCAGGCTTCCAGGGTTTGATACCAAATTTCGATAGTTTTTGAATCTGGAGAAATCAGGTCTTTGACAACAACTATAAGTTTTCCTGTTGTTTTGGCGAGGGCGCATGCAATGGCGCTTGTTAGTGGACAACCTATCGAGTGAATGCTTTTGATGTTTTGTTCATTCGCGTAGAGGTCATTATAGACTGAGTTAACTATTTTGACATGGATAAGATCTTTTTCAGGGTTTATTTCGAATTCTTCAGCTAATTCTAGGTTGTTTACTATGATAGTTGGTAAAGAATTATAGAGTTCATCGATGCTGATTTGTGTAAATTCCGTTTTGAGTTCTCTCTCGAAAAGGCTGACAAGTCCATAACCTGGTGGTGCAATGCATATTCCTTTTGGATTTTCGAGTATGAATTGCTTTTTCGCCATTTCCTCTATGGTTGGCATGGCAACGATGTCTTCGGCTGGGATGAAAACTATCATTTCTTTTAGTCCTTTCAGATATTCAGGTAGGTAAGCTTCTTTTGGATACGGAGGGATATAGATTGGTTTTCCTTTGTAGCTTAGGTCTCGTATCATTCTGTCAATTGTCGTGTAGGATGAGATCGCGGTTGAATCCAGTAGGGTGCTTTTTACGAATTTGACGGGTCTAGCAAACAGGAATAGGGCTCCCCAAAATGTAAGGCCTAGACCGATGAAGGCGAGAACTGTTGAAGTGTTTATAACCGATCCTGCGAGTGTTAATGCTCCAATGGCGAGTAGTATGAATCCGATTTTACCAGTGGGTGTTCGCTTCGATTTTAATAGGTCACGTTTTAGGATTTCGTTTTCTTTTTGTAGATTCTCAAGCGTCTTCATGAGATACTGAACCGTAGCTTGTTCAGATTCTTTGTCGTCTTTGGGCTTGTCTCGTGACTTAAGTGACACCAAGATTTTCCATTTCTTCCATTGTGATTTCCCGTATATTAGGACTTCCAAACAAGTCTGGGCTCATCTAGGATGTTTATGAGGTCTGCATTAATAATTCCATGTTTTTCTAGGTTGTCTAGCATTTTAATTAGGTCATTCAATTTCACTGCTTTTCCTGTAGCTTTTTCAAAGGCTGAGGCAATGTTTTGAGTTGTGGTCTCCCTAATCTTTTGACTCAGTTCTTTAAGAGTTTGATACAGCTGCTTTTCCTCTGGCGAACCTAGCTTTTCAAAGATTTTGAGGTTTGTCTTTTTTATTTTCCATTTTCCTGTGTATTGGGTTGTCTGGATTATTACTGCGAATAGTATGGTTGAGGCTAATAGAACTTGCATGGTTGGAATGCCTAAGGAAATAAGTGATTGTGCTTTTAATGGCTCCCAGTACGTCGTTATAGATTGACCCATGCTAAGTAGTTTTTGTTCGAGTTGAAAGGAGTTGTCTAGGGTTTTTGTTAGGATTATTAGGCTTATTCGAGTGTATCTGGGTTCAATTGTTAGCCCTGTTTTGAATAAGGCTTTTTGATACCAGTAAAGTGTGACTTGTGTGTAGTTGTCTGGGTGTTCGAATACGAAGTAGCGAGCTGTAATTGGGGGGTTCTGCATTATTTGGATGTCTTTTGATTTGAGGACATTTACTAATGGCCAGTTTCCATGCGCTTGTTGCCAAGTGACTAGACATACTTCCCAGCTGTGAAGATTTGTTATGGAACTTGCAACTCCAACGAGCACGTATATTGTTGGGTTAGAGATGTTTTGAGAGATGTATGCGTAGAGTAGTGAGGCGTCTTGTCGGGATATTTTTTCGAAGTTGTGATCTCTGTAAAGGAATTTCAGCTGATAATCTGCTACTTCAGGAAAGACTTCAGTGCTCGTTTCAGGATTTCCTATGGTTAGTCCTTGTGCAAATGCGAAAGCGGGTGCTTGTATGCTTAACGTGACAAGATACGAAGCGAGCAGAAGAGCAGTTATCTTTATCCAGAACCTTTTAGGTAAACCTGTTTGACGGCTTTTATGGAATTTTCCACATTTTGGGCAAAAATCTTGAGTGTCTTTCTGATTGTGGTCGCATGTAGGAAATAATACGGTTTTGTTTGTGCTTCCAAATATTTGTAGGTGTAAAAGTTTTTCAGCGATTATTAATATCAGTAAAATTCCGATGAAAATGAGGAGCCATCCAGAAAGGATGTGGAATAGAGTCATGGCGGTTGCTTCGCCAAATCCATAGGCGACGGAGACTATTAGTGAGATTCGGAGAATGTTGAGAATGGGGAGCATTAGAAAGCCTAAGGCAATTAAGGCGATTTTCTTGGTGAATGAGCCGTGGATGACGTACATGAGGAAGGCTGCGAACATTGTGAATGCTACTATAGAGTAGATTCCAGAGCAGGGCAGGTCGACTGCGAATTCGAGGGGTTGCTCAAGATTGTTGATTATTATCGTTGGGGGTCCGTATTTTGAAGACAATGCAATGGGTATGCCTGCTATTTTCAGGAGTGTGTATGTGGCTTGTGCGTTGAAGTTTCCTAAGAGGGCTCCTAAGGAAAAAGTGACAGTGGAAGGTGGGGGAATAAGGAAAATTAGGAATAGGATAGGAAGAATCAGAGCCATGAGCGTTTTGGTGTTGAACAGTAGGAGCGTAATGCCTATGACGAAGGTTATGAGAGAGGCTATGTGATATTCTAGTGGATAAAAGCTGTAAGAACCATACCAGTAGAGGATAAATGCGAAGANACAGATTGCAAGTCCAGTAACTTCGCTTGAAGAGAGTACTTCTGCTTTTCCTTTCAGTCTTTTCATATTGAGGGATGCTTTCACGAGTTCTCTTTTTCGGTATATGAGAAAGGAAGCGAGTAGGGGCACAAGTATGATGTGGCTCACGGCTTCGTTTTGCACGGCTTCGTTTATCAGGATTGCCAGGTCTTGCCAATATACAATTGAGATTGTCAGTATTACGAGAGAGACTGAAATGATTGGAATATAGAATTTCCTTATGCTTCCTGTAAGTTTCTGAAAGGTCTTCACTCTTTATTCTCCACGTGTTGGCTGTGTTCAGTAATGATGATGACGTCAGAGCGAGATTGTTTTGCTTTATTAACATGTGCTCAGAATTCAGTGCAAGCTAGAATCTAAACATAAACAAAGAAAGAGAATTGGATAAGGATTCTCACTATTTTTTGTGCACGCGCGTCGTTGCCAAAAACCTCTACTTGTAACATATACAAAAAAGGGGGGGGTTGGGGGCTAGTCTGTAGCCCACTGCTCTAAGATTACTCCAAGTTGCTCTGCTATCGATATTCCTGTTTCTCGGTCTGCGGGATCCATCAACCATGCATCAGCTTGGTCTATGAGAGTACCGAAGATACCCTCAGCGTCGCCGGCTGCCACGCTGAGTTTTGCCGCGATAAGATACCTCTGTAGTATGATAATAGCGCTGCCTCTAGGCGGAGTATTAAGAATTTCTATTGCAGCCATCTTGTCATAGGTGATTCCGCCTAGAGTTACCGTATCGGTTGACCAGTCCTCAGGGTGATTTTTCCAGTAGCCAGGAGTATAGGTGTGACATGCCAGTGCACTTTGAACAGTCATAGAAGCAAAGATTGTAGCCACAAACACTAGTATTCCGATTTTTTTGAACATTTTAATCTTGTTAGACTTTGGATTTCACGTATTTATTCTCACATGGTATTCAAATACAGAAGAAAGCTCCAGAATTACCTGAGCGCAATATCTGTGTAGCGTGATGCACTCTTTTAGAGGTAATAATCGAGGACAAGAGAAACTGTCAACCATGTTTTTTCATATTGCTGTCTAATGCTGGATCTAGCGCGCCTCAAGCCAATAGGCTGGTATATATACTGTAAAGCTTCTTGGCAACCACGTCTAAAGAAAAACTTCTCTTTATCAGTTTTCTGCCGTCAAGACCTAATCTAACTCTTACATCGTTGTTATCTAATAAGTACTGCATTGCCTCTGCCAATTTTGGAGGATTGTTCACAGGAACCAGAATTCCATTTTCGCCGTTGCGGATAATTTCGGGCACTCCACCTACAGGTGTTGCTATCACAGGAGTTTCACATGAGAGGGCTTCCAAAATCACAACTGGGAAGGCTTCCATGAATGATGGTAAAACGAAGATTGATGCTTTCTGATACCATTCTATTATACTCTGTTGATCTAAGGGACCTAAGTATTCGATTTTATGCTTTCCCATTTGATTTTCCATTTCTATAAGACTCAGCATGTCTTGATGGTACGTCAAGCTCCAATCAGCAGAACCAGCAATCACTAGATGAACTGATCTCTTCAGATAATGTAGACACTCTAGCAAAACGTGCAAACCTTTACCCTTTGTTATTCTTCCAGCAAATAGTATGAGATCATCTTCCTTTTCCCCTTGTGGGTTGAATAATCTTGTGTTCACCCCGTTGGGTAGATACTTAATTCTCTCCTTCGAGATGCCAAGTTCCATTAAATCCTTTTCCACACGGCTTGATATAGAAATGTACAAATCCGCCACATTCTTCAGAATAAATCTGCTTAAATGGTATCTTTTGTAAAAGTTGACATCAAGTCCATGTAAATGCAGTATCTTATGCTTTCTCACCAGAAATGAGAACATAGGGAAACTAAGGTCCTCATGAAAATGTATAATATTATACTTACTCAGAATATTCGTAAACCTTCCGGGAATTAGATTAATTCCCATCGTAATTCTGGGCGAGTGCTCAATTGGCAACCAATTAAATGCTGGAATCTTGAAAACCTTGATTCCGTTAATTTCTTCGATTTTTCCTTTCCACTTCGGGTCCCATTTCCGATCCATATTGAATGTCATCACGTCAACGTGCACGCCCGCTCTATTGAGTTCAACCGAGAGATTACGTACTACAGTCTCAGTGCCACCCTTAATGGGATAAAATCCTGGCGTAACCATCAATATCCTCAAAACTACCCTCCTTAGAGCCTAGCGCTGGAATTACGCACGCGCGAAGTGACTTTAACATTTTTGCAACATTGCTTTTTGCTGTTTCCAGGTGTAAATTTAGGTTTACTCATTTCTTAATTGATTGATCTTTTCTATAAGCGTAGGCAGCCTATAATCGTCAAATCTTATGTGACTTTTGAGCAAGCCAATGAACTTGTGATGACAAAATGTTTAGAATTACGATTCGGGACTTTCTGCGCGCGCATTAGCTGCTCTTCTGGATTTGATGAGATAAAAGGCAGTTCCTAAAGCTGCTAGTATTATCACTATTGCCGGTATAATCCATGTCGGGAAAGGATCTTCTTCTTCGATTTCTATGGTGAAGTATACTGTTTCAGAAAGCCCAGTATTACCAACTGTGTCTTTTGCATAGATTGTTATGTTGTGCGAACCATCAGACAATTCGGATAGAGTTGTGTTTCCAGCAATTGTCGTGTTATCTTGTCCGTCAAGGCTGTAGCCAATCCACGAGACGGATTCATCTATAGTGAAGCTCAATGAGATGTTGGCTGTGTCGTAGGTTTTGTTCTCTGGTGACAGAATTGAGACGCTTGGGGGAGTTGTGTCTATGGTAAAGTAAACCGTGTTTGATGCTCCCATGTTGCCAGCAGTGTCGTTGGCGTAAACAACTACATAATGAAATCCGTCGAAAAGACTCGTTAGAAGAGTGTCTCCAGTAATGGTTTTGTTTGGTTGTCCGTCAAGGCTGTAGCCAATCCACGAGACGGATTCATCTATAGTGAAAGTACATGTGATACTAGTTGTAGTATACGTTTTGTCTTCAGGTGACACAAGCGAGATACTTGGTGGAGTGGTGTCTATGCTGAAGTAAATTATGTCAGACGAGCCCATGTTCCCAGCTGTATCATTAGCATAAACTGCTAGGTTGTGGGATCCATCAGACAAGACCGGTAGAGTTGCGCTTCCAGCTATTGTCACGTTTATTTGACCATCTAAGCTATAACCAACCCATGAAGTCGTTTCGTCAACAGTGAAGNTCAAAGAAATGGAGTNAGCTGCATATGTCGTGTTCTCAGGTGAGAGAATCTCAATGTTAGGAGATACGGTATCGACGGTGAAGTATATGGTATCTGAGAAACCCATGTTGCCGAAGGTATCATTGGCGTATACTACTACGTGGTGCGATCCGTCAGACAAGACCGGTAGAGTTGTGCTTCCAGCAATGGTTTCATTCGCTTGACCGTCTAAGCTATAACCTATCCATGAGGTCGCTTCACCTACGGTGAAGTCTAAGGAAACTATATTTGTTGAGTACGTCTTGTTCTGAGGCGAGAGAATTTCAATGTTGGAAAATACAGTATCAACCGTGAAGTAGACTGCGCCAGAGGAACCCATGTTTCCATCTGTATTGTTGGCATATAGAATTATGGCATGTGTTCCATCTGACACGGAAATTGTAGTGTTACCGGTAATGGTTACGTTCTCTTGACTGTCCAGACTGAAACCAGTCCAAGAGGTTGATTCATTCACGGTAAAGTTTAATGGAACATTGTTTGCATTGTATGTCTTGTTTTCTGGAGACAGAATGGAAATAGTGGGAGGCGGTGGCGGCGTAGTTGTTGTTAGATTCTGGATACCTGTTGTTTCCCACTCATTCAGTGTATTGTTTGCCCAAACTTGCCATTGAATCAGAACCCCAATTGCATTGTTTAAAACCTTACTCTGATTAAACCAAGATTCAGTTAGTCCAGTTTGAAACATACTAGTTTCGTTTTGCCATGTTCCTGTATTGTTGCACCCGAAAACTCTATGCGAAAGATCACCAGATATTGTTTCCCATTTTGTATAAAATGTGGCACCTAAGCCTGCGTATGTTGATGTCACGCCAACGTCGCGTACAGTTATGTTTGATTCGGGACCTAAGAAACTGGTGTCAACTTTCACACAATCAGCATAAATACTGTGTGCGGTTTTCACATTGGTCCAAGTTAATCCGAGCCGTATTTGATTAGCGTCTCCGTCATCATCTGTGTCTAGTCCTGTTGCATGTATAATTGTGGAGTTATTTACATAAAGTGCAGCTTCTCCATCTGTTGAGCCTTTCTTCCAAAATAACACAACATTGTAAAGTGTATCTAAACCTGCAAGAGTTGTGGAAGTTTCACCTGTCCACGTAGAACTATTCCGATACATGAGCCTCCACGCGGCTCTTGTTCCGTTGTATATCACAGATGCCTGTGCCAGAAATGTACTGCCAACTGAAATCACCATAAGAGCTTCTTCTTCTGGAAGGGAAGTGGGAATTGCTGTTTTGAACTTTGCATAAGATTGGAAGTAAACAATAGCCTGATCAGTAAAACTTTTGAAAGCATATGCATATTCTGTTATACCAACACCATTGGCAGTTGCATTTAAATGTTCTGAACCATGGTGAGGATCATCCGTACAGTTGAGGTCAACAATTTCATCTGTTGTGTAAGAAGTATTCCATGCAGTATCGGCACCTTCAAAATCATCACTAAAAACCGTTGTTGCATAAGCTGGGTATATTATTCTGAAACGAAGAAATGCACTGCTTATGATCGATAGAAACAACACAAGTAATAGACATATATTGACAAACTTGGCTAAAGGTATTTTTTCCAAACTATTTCCCTCTTCTAACCACTATCCGCGTGCGCATCTTGAATATGTTAAGTCATGAAGATACATTACACCTCTATATAAATGAGGGGGTGTATATCCTCATGATGCACAGTGGGCACATGGATCTCTTGAGAATTTGTCTTGTATTGATTAAAGTCCTAAACAAGTTTCAATTAGAGCGTGAGAAATCCGGAGGATCAACCAGAACAAGGTTTCTCACAACAATTTCTGAATGGAAACATGCGCCTGTTTCTTCAGAAGACGTCTCTACACCAGCATGCAATCTCTTAACATCTGTTCCTTAACAGTGAATTGTCCCAAAAAAAAACTCGTCAAAATGAGCGCGGATAAATCTTGGACTGCAATTGAAGAATCTTTCGCACCATTTCATGCTTCCGCTGTAATATCTCTCTACGCTATTTTCGCTCAAAATCGGATCTTTAGATGATGCGCTCAAATTTGGGTCTACATATATTAGTCTAGTTTGTCGAAGAAGGTTAATTTGTTTCAGTAATAGCTCGAATCTCATGAAAAGTGATTTAGTTTTCTTGTGGGGTCTTTCACGAACTTGGAGCAGAGAAGGTGGATTACCCTTATAGTAAATAGAGTCCCACATGTCTTCATTTACATACAAAGTTGGATGCAAATCAAAAACAGCGATTTTACGCTTCAGGATTGCAAACGAGAAGCATTGATAGTTGGATAGACTGCCTTCCCATTGTTGAGTAAAGGTGTAGGGATAGAAAGTGACTCCTTTATGACAGACTGGTTCAGAGTTGGTAATGTTTGAAGAGAAATCGAATTTTATACCTAGGTCAACCAAGGCTTCTAGATGTGGCGGAGTCCAACTCATGCCAGGAGCTCTGAATGCTTCTATTTTTTTAGGATGAAAGAGATCTTGGAGAGAGTAGATTCCGCCTCGCCCCTCTACTTTTCCTGTTAACGGGTTGATGTGGGAGGTTTCCTTCTCCAAAGAAGTCGAATAGGCTTTGTTGTAGCTTTCTACATCTGCATATTCCGGAATTATAGGTCGGACGGAGTGACCTGATGAGTGAAAGCCGATTTCATGACTCTTAAGTAAGTCCAGTATTTCTGGGTAGTTGCTTAGTTTTTCAGCCATGTGTCCAGTGATGAAAAATATGGCCTTCAATTTGTATGTCTTTAGCATTTCTAAAACAGTGCGTAATGCATGCATCGAATTTGGATTTATGAAATCCTCAATATCAAATGTTAATATTAACTTGTGCATGATCTGTTGCCCTGACTGGCTTCTGGCAAAACGGAATAAACTCCGTGCTGTATCAGTAATGCATGATAGGCTAATTTTAGACGGTTTACTTTTTCTGATCAAGGATTCTTCCAAGTAGTCTATCCATTTTGATTTGTTTGACCATTTGGATTCCTACGCGATAAAGACTTGAAGTGAACTTCCTATTCACAAATCTGATCCCCCAGTTTCTTCTATACGTTGAAGTCCAATCAAACTTGTACGATTCATCCCCCTTTAAAAAATCATATTCTTCTATTCCCTTCTCTACACATTTTTCTATAATTTTCGCGAGTATGAGATTCCCAACACCATATTTAGAGTAGTCAGGATCAAATCCTGGTAGACAAAAGTACATTTTTTGGTCATACTGAAGGCAATACTGAGATGCGACTGGTTCATCGTTGGCTGTTAAGAAATAGAGGGCGAGCCATCCATTATCTGCGAAAAGTTTGACTACGTCGATATAGAAGTCACGAACTTCCTTCGTTTTGAATACTCCGGGCATGCGTTGCGATTTCCATCTTTTTTGATGGAGTTCAAAAAAGATTTTCATAGCCTCTTCAATTGAAGTGAACTCATCGTAATTTTTCAATTCCACCCTATGGTAATCCTTCTCCAGCTTCCTTAAGCGTCTTCGCAGATTTCTTCTTAAATTTGCACTCAGTCCGTTCATCAAAATGTCCATTGAATTAGGAATTGGCATATAGGGACATTTTGCACCTTGTTCCATTTCAAATCCTGGAATAACACCAGATGATTTAGGTAACAGATCATGTAGTATGGATGTTCCTGGGATATCATCCATGTGTATGAAATCCCAGTCATCGCGTTCGACAAGATGGTTTAGGAATAACTGCAAACATTCCGCTTCATTTTTCCCCAACAAGAGACCAGTGTAGTCTGCACCTTCGGGTGTAAGACCGCGATACCCCAAAGGTTCTATTACATCATAGCCGAGCGAATTCATAAAACCATAGCGTGATTGTCTGAGTGGAGCAATAGCAATGACTTCATTTTTGTCTTCAACAAATAGAACCCGCAGCTTTTTATCTCTTCCAAAATGCTTCCAGTAAGTTGATAGATACTGCCACGTCAGAAAGATATTCTTATCTCTGCTTCTATCCAAAACCTTATTCCATTCGTGTTCTAACTCGAGAAATTGTCTAGTTGTATTGACCTCAGTTATTGTGAACAATCTGATCTCACTTGAAGCAGATTTCTTCAAATTTTACTGGATAATCATCTTCTTTGACCGGTAAAATTTGGAAGCGGCAATTATTAGAGGCCAAGTTAAAATGAAGTGTCTTTCATCTTAACAGATTGATTCTTGATAAGAGATTCTTCAATGCATTCGAGAAGCTGTATTGTCTTTTTTCCCTCCTCCGGTTTGACGGGTGGGTCTGAATCATCTTTCAAGGATCGCAAAAACTCGCTGATCAAATTGTGATGGTATAGACAAGTCAACAGGTCACCTTTGCGGATCTTTTCCAGAATCGAATTTGTCCACTTCTTAATGATTGTTTTCTGGTCTAGATAGAAACCCTTTAAGAAGCTTGCCGGAGGTTTCTCTGGAGTTTCTACAAGATAGTTGTAATCTAAGATCTCCATTCGCTTACCATCAGAACTCATCAGGTCGAATATCGCCTCCTCCTTTCTGGCAATCGATGAAAGTTCTATGACACCAAGAGTCTGATATGGTGTATTGAGCAAGATAATAATATTATCACGAACCTGATTCTTGATCCTAACTCCTCTGGCAAAAACTTCGCTTACGTTTTTCAGAAAGTGTAATTGCAGATATGCTGGATGACAGCCTATTTCCCAGAGGATGCCCCCTTCTTTCGCAGTCATAATCCAGCTTGGAAACCCGATTTTCTGACGGTTTTCTTTGACTGAGACTCTGAAATATGCGAGTGGAAAATCTCCTGAATCCACCATGGCTTTGGCTTGCATAACATGAGGTATAAAAAGTTGGTTATGACATACTGATAGTTTGACTTTATATTTTGAAATATCATGGACTATCTTGTCGCAATCCGAGGTGCTTCTGGCCATCGGCTTCTCTAGCAAGATATTATGTCCGAATTTTGCAGCCTCACAGGCAATCATGGCGTGCGTCGATGTCGGTGTACATATATCTACGTATTCTAGGTCTTTAATTTCGAAAAGCTCGAGATAATTTTTAGAAGCCTTTTTTATCCCGTTTCTTTGAGCAAAAGCTTTAGCTTTCTCAAGGTTGATATCCGAAACTGCTACAACATTTGCTTCTGGTATGTGCGCGTAGGCGCACATATGTAACTGGGCAGCCCGTCCACAACCAATTAAACCTATATCCACTTTCCTTCCCCCATTAGACCAATCCTATAAAGGACCAACTTAGTCGATTAGATATGATACAGTAAAGATTTTGTGTATATGTGTTTTCCACTTCGAGTTGGAGGGATTTCTTCGACAAATTCCCACGCGATTTTACAATCTTTTCCCATCACCAACTTGATTTTGATTTCAATTTCCCGCTTTTCTGCCTCGTTTACATTGCCTCTCAGGGTAACTAGAATTCTTATATTTCTGTAGTCTTCTTGAATAATGCAGAAAGATTTTACCCAATCTTTTAGATAAAAAAGGTGAGTGAAGTATTCTCCATAAATTATAGTTCCATCCTCTCTGATAAAGTGATCAGTTATTCTACCTGTAACATCCTTCAAAGTAGGCAGTAGGTTGCCGCATTTGCATTTTCTAGGTCCAAGTATTGCGGTATCTCCAATTTCGAATCGTACTAGTGGCATCGAATAATTGTGAAGTGTGGTTACAACTATCTTTCCCATTTCTTCTTCTCTTACTGAACAGTTACGTTCATTCAGAACCTCTACGTATTTGTCAAACATAAAGATATGTAGTAAACCAGCACTGCATTCGCCGGCAATTCCATCAACCTCTCTTGAACCATAATAATCGTAAACTTTTGTCCCAAATGTACTTTCTATTTTTTCTCTCATTTCCATTCTCAATTTTTCCGCTGAACATACTATCACTTTTGGCCGATGAATATTTGTTCTTTTCTTTTCTATAAACCTAGATATCTCGTATAGCGAACCTGCATAGGCTCTTATTAGATCAGGCTTGTATGAATTTATGATTTTTACATATTCTTCCATATCTTTTTCACTCATTCTAAAACTGTTAAGGAATTTGATGTTATTTAACCATCTAAGTAATTTCTCTCTCCATCCCATGGTACTCTTGAATATATCTCTTTCAGATCCCCAAAGCATCAGTTTTTTAACGGTCAATTCATCGATGCCAACGATATTTTCATAATAAATCCTGTCTGACGCACCACTCCATCTGGAAAACAAATCATCTTGAATGAATCTGACCGGTTCTCCTGTGGAGCCTCCAGAAGAATTATAAAACCATTTTCTTGTACTGATATCTTTAGAAGATAGCTTTTCTCCGTGCTTTCTAATGTCTTCTTTTGTAAGTAATGCAATTCCGTTAAATCCGTGAAGATCTAAATTACCATCGTTTATAATATTTTTTAATCTCTCAGAATAGAAAGGCACATATTGGTAAGCATGCAAAAGTAGTTTTCGAAGATGATCCATCTGAAAGTCTAACAACTTCCTTTCATCACTTGTGCAAGCATAAAGCTGATTGTAACAGTACCGTTCCTTAGAGTACGTTCCTTTCAATGTTTTCCATAAGATTAGAATCTGCTTCTTGATCATTTCAATCACTTTGAAACAATCTTGCGCCAAGATAAACTCTAGAGATAGCCCCATTTTTAGAATAAGTATACAAACCTTGTAGACGACAGAAAAAAAAGATCACATCTGGTGTTGTTCTGAAGTTTTTTAATTCAAATATTTCGGGTATTTCGAATTCAGAACCAAGAAATCGCTTTTATCTTAATTTAGAAATCTTGTTCTAGTATTTTCCAGCCCTTAGTAGCTAGGAACTTTAGGCTTTTTTTTCTTTTCAACTCGTGAATTTTCACATATTCATCTACATTTGAAACAGCCTTAACATCGCCTACATCATAGTCTGTGAGAGGATATCTCGTTGCGCTTCTTCCCTCAAAGGGGATAATTATTTGTTTCAGTTTTCTTACGTCAAATCCCACCAATTTTGCTGCAACATAATCTACTGCACATGGATTCGTTCCAAGAAGTGTTACACCGCATTTCTTTGGATGACCAAAAACAGGTCCTTCGTCTTCTTGACCAATTATGCCATCTCCTATGAACAGAAATTTTCGCTGTGGGATGTTGCAAAGTATGCCCTTTTTGTTAGCATATTTAACTATTATATTCAAATCCAATATAGTCCTCCAAATTGTGTCGTTACCATGCCAACCACCCGCTTCCAATAGATGTTTTTCCCACAAAAGCGCGCGGGCGACCCTTCCAACTAAAGGAAAGCGTAGCACAACTCGTATTAGTCTATCCTTTGTACGCATGTAGATGTCCGGTTCGTGAGGGTATTCGTCACCTCCATTCTTTGGAGCTCCTATTCTGTGATGTGGAAGGAAGCTCTTGGAGCCACATATTCCAATGAAATTTTTTAGAGCTAAAGTTATACCTGCTTTTCTATGACTCTTCAATTTAGGAACCGATATGATTAAATCGGCTTCAAGTATAGTGTTTGGAATGAAATAACAATGATTTTTGTAGGTATGATGTTTCTTGAGAGTCTTTGTCAGCGTTTCATCCGTTATAGCATAAAGTTCCCAATTGGTATCAATTTCCGAGTGAAAAGAGTTGTCTTCAAGATCTATTACTGTGTATCCTAAGGGATCACCTCTTAACTGCACGATCTTTTTTTTGCCAAAGTAACTGCTGGGTTTCATCGTATTTCCTTCGTAGTTCATCATCTCATTACGTAAGTCTAACAATGACACTTTCACGCCTCTTACGTTGGACTCGTAGAAATCAATCAGTTCTCGTAGCTTGGTTATTTCACACACTTTGTCAAAATTTACGGATAGAAAAGGGGCGTCGCAAATAACTATGTTTCCCTTTCCTTTTAGTGCTAAGATCGTGTAATCGATGATTGACCTTAGCAATGAGGAATGTGTTACAGTTGATAGTACACCTCGCTCTCCGAGAGGGTGTCTATCTCTAACTAGATTTGGCTTAATGACTACAGTATTACCCTTTGAAGCAAATTTAGATAGGGGGTTCCATTTTTGTGTTCCATAATTTTCACGATCCAAGTTATACATGAAAAACATCTTTCTTACCATTTCATAAACACAATTTGCAGGATCAATTCCACTTTTATAAGGTAGAAGTTCTAGTTCAGGGTACATTTCGCGAGGATTGAACGGAAAAGCCGGATAGTTACATGTATTCTCTTTTAAGACCACGACGAGCTTTTCACTGGCACTCATTGTAATCCCTCAAGATGCTAAGTTTTTAATGAAATGTATTGGGCTGAGTGATTCATTTATGTGTCACCAAAGCATATGACACGCCAATGTACTTATTCAAATAAGCGTTAAGCTAACTTGAATCTCATAATTTGAGCTGAAAAAAGCTTTGTAGTTCAATCGTAAATTCTGAATTAGAGATATGCGTAAAGGATCTGTGCACCATCAATCACTTCAGTCTTGTAACCAAATGCCCTGAGATAGCTGCTGATTTCGTTGGCGCTTTGAATGTACGGCGGATGCGGAGTGATTACTATCTTAGAAATTCTTTCTCTAGCTAGAAACTCTCTAGATCCTTCAAGAACCTTCAGTTCCGCGCCTTCGACGTTTATCTTAAGTATATCGACTCTCTTTACAGAGAGTCTGTGGAGGAGTTTATCGAGGGTTGTTACAGTGGTTCTGGTCACGTCCACTATCGGAGTGATCCAAGTTTTTCTAATAAGTGAATGTGAGCGAGAGCGAGCCTTCAAGAAGAGGTCAGCTTTCCCCTCGAAATCGGATAACGCTATTTTGACAGGAGTTATGTTTTGATACTTATTGATCTTGATATTCTTCATTAGAAGTTTGTGATTTTCATTCTCCGGTTCGATGGAAATAACCCGTCCTTTATTGCCTACCTGCTTTGCTACTTTCAAGGTGTAGACACCTATATGTGCTCCGATGTCAACTACAGTGTCACCCGGTTGGGGTCTAAAAAACCTGTTATATGTCGCTTCATGGTAGATATCCCAATCCACGTAATAATCTTCCCATGAGACGATAATCTTATTTCCATCTGGTAAGATCTTAGTAGTCTTCAAATTTCTGAACGGGAGCCTATTCCAAATTTCATCTCGCCTCTTCCCGCATATTTTTGTCATTTCATGTAAACCGTAGTAAGGCAATTTGAAAGTGATAAGATCCACTATTCTAGTTAAAAATGGCAAACGCCGTCCTTCCTAATCAACAATAGTGATACCATGTATTAGCTACATTCACATTTGAGACTATTAGTCCTCTTTTATCCTTTCTGGAAAATCTCACATTCACCATTAGCATAAATTTTGTTTACATCGTCTAAGATTGAGAGTTCACTGTAATTGAACATGTAAAACTCGCCGACTATGATTCCATCAACCGTATTTAGTGGACTCAGATAAACTATATCATTAACTAAGATTTTCGTTACATTTGAAAGCGTTACAACGTCTCCTAAGTAAATCATACCATAGGCAGTCAACACGTTTCTTCTAGAAGCCGAGTCAGCATATATTTGAGTGTGCTCGACATCGATTTTTCTTGACAACCATTGAGCTCCAAATACGCTGTAACTATCAATATACCCATAGTGACCATATAGTCGCAAAGGACTCATTCTGTTTTTGCTAAGAGGTACAGACCAGCTATCGCTTCCTGTAACTTCGTATACAAAATTTGTTTGAAAGAGGAAGTATGAGATTAGAACAATAAGTAATAAGACAGAAACTCGAATCTCTTCTTTTCGTTTAGATAGTAGACTAAACACAAACATTGCACCCATCACGCTTAAAGGAGCCAGAAAGAATAACAAAATATGATAAAACCTTGTCATGTTGAGGGTGTTTGCCAAACCGGGCACCAAAATAAGTGCAAACAGAAACGAGACGGCTATAGAGATAAGTGCGAATTGGCTTCTGTCCACATGAACTTTTATTCGTTTAGTGGCCAGACCAACGAATCCAAGAATAATGAGAAATTGTGTGAAATAAGCAAATGCTCTGCTAAAAGTATGCAATAACGTCGGCGGAGATTCCAATCCTAACCCTCTTAACACTGTAGTTCCTCTTGATGCAGGATTGAGAAATTCACCTAATTGATTATAGACATAATCACCATACTCCAGGATGCTATTAAAAACACCTGAGCCGGATGTGTAGATATACCATGTAAACATTACCACGAAAAACAAGACAAGCATACTTGCTGTTATATTTCTACTTGGTCTCTTAATTACAAAGAAGAAAATGAACGTCATCGAAATGAGGAACAGGAAAATTTCAGAAAGCCCATAATGCGATGTCACCAAGCCGAAGGCAAAAACCACGAAGCATACCATCCTACTTGATTGTTTCATTCCGTTTCTCAAGATGACAAGCAACAAAAGGACGAAGAACAGTTCTCCAACCATCTGTCTATTCAACGATACCATCTCGAAATAAAATGTTTGCTGGGCCATAAATAGAAAAGCAGAGATGAAAGCATACTTCTCTCCCACGTATTTTCTCCATACCTGAAATAACCCAAGAGGCACAAAGGAAAAAATGATTGGGAAAAATATCTTGAACGTCCATGTCGGGTTCACGTTCAACAAATCTGAGTATAATGTCGGAAGTATGGTAATACTCAACATTGAACCAAATCTCGGTATTTTCGTCGGACTCCCCCAATATGCACTGTCCTGTACATTCTTGAAGGAAAAGAGTTCAGTTGCGGCGTCGGATCCAAAAGACAAAGTGTAATTAGATATAAGCAGAGAATGATAAAGCAGAGAAATCGCAATCACAAAAATAGCAAGAGCATAAAGCTTTGGAGGCAACAGTTTATCGGAGATAACTCCCATAGCAAATACCAACGAAATCGCAAGCATCAGAAACAACAAAATAGTGTTATTTTCAAAAGAATTTACCCAGATTGCTCCGACTACGCTTAAAACGGGAATGCTAAATAGAAGGAACAAGGTAGGAAGAATCCTGCGAGATTGAATAGGAGTGAACCTAATCTTTAGTTCTCCAATACGGCCAAAGATGCTGACTATCAATATGATGCTGTTCAATGCAATCATCAAGAACAAAGGATTCAATGGATTCGAAAAGCCCATAATAAAACCTATTTCATTAACGAGCAAGCCGATAATCATAACGAATGCAACGCTGAATCCCACTGACAACACGATTGTTTCAATGTCACACAAATTCTTCAACTTAAGCAAACGTAAAAAGACAAAGCCTGGAACAAACGAAAGATAGAGGAATCCGATTACTTGTCTTGCAATTGGAATGTCTAAGTAAACAACAAGGCAAAATAGAGACAGCAATAGAAGAACGATCAATAGCAAGGTCTTTGAATCTTTGGTTTTTTCGATTGGAGAATCCATATTATCACCAAATCAAGGATTGACCGGGTGCCCACATACCGAAGTTCTAATATTCTCTTTCATGCATTCACGCGTACGTTCTAGTCCTCTATCAGTTTCGCTCATAAACTGCACTTATTTTTCACGTATCTTGAGGCGCAACAAACTCGAAAGAGTCAGCATAGATGAATTTTCGTTTAGTTTAATTGATGCAATAACCAATTTCTGCGTAGTCGATTTGAAGTCAACGAAAAAGATAGTTGCTGGGTCGGATCATCTGCTGATCATTCCACCACATGATGCTTGAGCTTATCTATGAGAGTCTAGGATTGCGGTGCCTAGGCAGACAATTCAGCAAAAGTCAGACTTAGTGATTGCAGTCGCCATGGCGGAGTTCTTATCCAAGAGTGAGGGGATGTGGATAAGAATAAGGCTGATAGTTCTTTTCAGCTGATGGGGCATGTAAGAAATATTCAACACCTTCTACTGGTGCAGGGCAATCTTGAGCAAAAATGTTGAAAGTAGTTACAAGGTTAATGTATGTATTGTCCCAAATGTATACCTCTTTTGTGTGTCCGCGTGGATGTGTGTCACCTCTACCAGAAGTTGACTCACAAGCGGAAATGTCAAAAGCTCTGTAGCAACTATCAAAAGTATTGTTGTAGAGTAACGCCGAGCCACCTTCGACTAGTATACCGAAAAAGTTGTTTGGATTAGCTTCTGCACCTGCTGGTGTTCGTCTAATTGTGATATTGTAGATCTCCTGTGCGAGCATTCCAAAGTACGTCGCCCTATTTGGATGACCAGTTGTTGCAGAAGCAAAAATTGCTATATCCTCAATGACGGAGTTACGCAGAACATAGGTTCCACCACTACTTGCTGCTACTGCGTGTCTACATCTTGTAAAATAGCAGTCTTCTACGAAGATGTTTCCTTCGTACTTTCCAAAGAGTTCCCATGGGTCGTCTTCCCAGTAAGTCCATTCCCAATACATTGCTCTTCCTATACCTATGCCGTAACCATATCCTCTTCCTGCAGCTAAAGCTCCTGGTTTATGCATATCAATGAAGTCGCTGTGGTCCACGACGCCTTGAGTTATGCGGTCAGGGTCTCCACCGACAATACTGTATTGAGTATCTTGGTCTTGAACCCAAATACCTACACTTCCCATACAAAGGAATTCGCAGTTGTCTATACGAAAGTCTCTAACGCTTACCAACAGGATTGCATGGTCACCCGAGGGCGAAGTATCTATATTAGATCGTCCTTTAAAGGTGATACCTGATATTCGGAGTTTCCCTCCTGAAATCCAACCTCCTACTGCCCTCGCTGTTTCGTATCCCCCCGTTACACAAAACATTCCCACATTAGGGGCAATATCGTCAACAGGCATCTCTAAAACCGTTACACCTTTTCCTCCACCGAAGATATTGATACCAGCTGCTGGAACCACAAATTGCACTCCTGTTGGACGACCATACGGACCTGTCAATCCGCTATCTCTTGGTTCAAAAGTGAAGTCCCCCTCAGGAATATACACTGTGCCTCCACCTGCAGCCACTACTGCATCTACAGCTGCCTGAACATCTTCAACAGAGCCACTTTCTGCATACGCTTCGTTTGCTACTATTGTACCACTGCTTTCAACAAGTTTGTAGGTATTCATTAATGACGAAATTGCAGGAGAAAGAGTAAGTATTCCGGTAAGCATAACTAAAACTAGGAGTATCACATAGAACTTGGACTTGATACTTTGGTTTTCATTCATTACAAGTCTGATCATCAATATGTTACGCGGGCGCATAAATATTTTTTGAAGTGATTTCATGTTCTTCAATTATACAAAGCGCAGAGAATATAATAAATATTACGTCTTACTATTTGCGGTTATAGATTCGCCGCAGAAATCATATGTTAGTAACCTAATTGCACTTTCATGGATCTCAAGAGTCTGATAACTACAAGTATCTGAGTTCAAATTACAAATCGCTTTGCCGTGTTTCTTTGCCCTCGAGTCTGATTATTCTCCCCCTGATAAAGCCCAAGAACCAAGCAGTACTCTTCACCATATACTGGATTGGCAACAGGAAGGCAACCTTATGACGCGTGAGTCTATAGATTTTCAAAGAATGAAAAAATCCAGCAAAGAATGTAGCCACAGGTGACGTCTTGTAGAGGGTAATCATATTCTTATTCTTGCGTGAAAAGTAACACATATCAAAGCCCCGCTGCAAATATCTAGCCCAGAGTTGCTTCCATGTCATGCCGCGTCTCTCGTAGTCACGAAATTGCGCATCAGTGATGAAGAACAGCCAACCGGCTTTTCTGATTCTGTATTCAGCATCTAGATCCTCTCCATATCCACTAATTTTTTCATCGAAACCGCCCACCTGCCTTATGGCTTTAACCCGATAGATGCATCCACCGGTTCCCATAGACTTCGCATGTGCTTTGTCATTGTAGTTGAAATTCACCATTTTCGACGCTGCTCTTGAGTAGATTTCTAGGGTAGCAAGCAAATTAGCTCCTGGAGATAAGTCGTATCGTCCCTTTGCTATTCCCACTTTATGGTTTTGTTCCATGAACTTCACTTGCTTGCTAACATAATCAGTAGACAGTAACATATCGCCATCAACCCAAATGATGTATTCCCCACTAGCGTTGTCAACTACTATGTTTCTCGCTGATCCGAGTCCTTTCCATTCTTGACGAAATATCTTCACTTGCATGTCCATTTTCGACTTATAACGGCTGATTACTGATAGTGTCTTATCTTGGCTGCCATCATCGACAATAATTGTTTCCATAGATTCGTGAGAAAAATCCTGATTAGCGACACTATTGATAGCCTCTCCAATAAAATCTTCGCAATTTCTTACACAGATCCCAATAGTGACTCTAGGCTTCATCATAACACTCATGGACCTCAAGTCCCTGAGAAGTTTAATCAAGCTGGACCTGATTGTCATAGGCCTTGGAGATTACTTCCAAGTCTATAAGTGCATCAGTTCCTGAGGTCTTCGGTGCTGTATCGTTTCTTACACAATGTATGAAATGTTGAAGTTCCCAAAAATGAGGTAGGTGATATTGGGAGGGTCTTCCCAACATAAGTTGAATTGCTTGCAATATTCTGTTGGGAGGATTGCTTTCGGCAGAACCATGCTTGGCTGTGCCAAACAACTCAGCTTTTACCTTATAACTTGATGAAAACCATCCGACATTGATATATGCAATCTGACCTGACGCAAACTTGGCTAAGCATGCCGCATAATCTTCAAGGTCAAGGTTGAACCTGTGTCCGAGGTAGCTCTTTATATCAACGATTTCCCCGAGGTACCATCTAAGAAGATTTATCATATGAGAGCCCAAATCTATCAGAGCACCGCCTCCCGTCAATCTCCTATCAAACCACCATGAAGGAACAGGGCGCGGCGCATAACCTTCCGCTCTATGCATAAATGGACCTGTTCCAACAAATGCAGCGACTGCAGTCTGAACCTCACCAAGTTCACCATTACGGAGTTGTTCCTTAAGACTGCGAAAGGAAGAGTTAAACCTAAATGGATATCCGACCATCAGCTTCACCCCATGCTTTTGAGCTGAGCGAACAATTTCTCTTCCTTCTGTTGGATTCCTAGCAAGTGGCTTCTCCAAGAATATATCCTTGCCCGCTTCGGCAAAATGTAGAGCGCAACTCTTGTGCAGGTGAGTTGGAAGTGCAATTATTACCGCGTCAATATTTGATTTCTTCAAAAGCTGTTCATAATTAGAAAATGTTTGTTTGACACCCATTTTTTTGGCCTTTTCTAAAGCCTTTCTTGAAACATCGGCAACAGCGACGAGATTCTTAGACGTGAGATTCAAACTATGTCGAAGATGTACGATACCGATGTACCCAAGACCAATCAAACCCAATTTAATATGCTTCGTTTCAATCACCCTATTTTACAATTGATACAAAACCCTCAATCCAATCCAAGTCGTGATTCCAAATGCAGTCTGTGGATTGTGTCGAATCCAATACTATAGAACCTTGACTTTATCCCTTTTTTAGGATATCTCGCTTGGAAACATCTCAAAGAGATTCCTTTGGCAACAAACGCATTTTTTCCTAGTCCTTCTTCACTGGCTAATCGAAGATATCTAATAGACTTCGGATTCACTCCAGCTATACAAGTAGCAACGGAGTCAAATGCTACAGGATCTGTGCTGGCCATAACCAAACCCAATTTTCGGGTTTGAGCGCCGAAAGCAATGTTTCCGTCAAGAATACACAAATCAAAATTCATGACCTTGTTGACTGCGACTATGGCTTCTTCAAGTTTAGAATGATATCTAAATTTCTGAGGATATGGATTGCAACCGAATATGTTCTTCAATGCGCCTGTGATCTTAATCTTAGGCATAGCATATTTGATCTTTGGAACGTTTATTCTCAGATCAGCGTTTTTTATTACTTCGGGTATCCCAATATCAAACGAATGACCACCAACATGTGAGGTGACTTTCTCACTCTCTTCTTCGGATAAGTTTACCAGAGACACTTTATGTTGTTTTGCTAGACTCTCGTATCCCAGCATCCTAAAGGCGTATCGACATTTCATGGCTGAGGCGTCAGACTCGACAATGGAAATACTGACTTTCGAAGAAATTCTTTCGCGGAGTAGGTCGATTATACATCCTACAAACTTTGGATCCGTTGTATAGCCTGTTGAATAGTCCCAATAGTAGCACATATTTGGCTTTATGACGATGCTCCGCAGATTCGATGGGAAATCATAATTGATTAAGTCAAGAGAATCTAGAATCGCTTCCTTGAACCTTCCGTTTTGAATCTTGGCAATACTAACTACACTCATTCTAGAGCACATCACCTTGCACACGTTTATCTTCCTTTTCTACCTGCAAACAGAGATTGCGCTAGACCGGCAACAAAAAAGAATGATCTTGTCAAATCAAAAATGGTAAATTGGACGAAGAAAGCTGATCTGGAACGCAAACATATGACTGTTATCTTCACGATAAATAAAGATAAAAGGGATATGAAGAGCGGCAATGTCTGAGGAAATAAGAGGTAAATAGACAGGGTAAATACGACAAATACAGGCAATAGGAGGCTACCCATGTTCAAAATGGATTTCAAACCAAAGTGACGAAACGCATAGGCAAAGAATGTTCTTCCCCACCACATGTATCTTGCCGCAAGTTCCTTGATGGTATGTGGTGAATGTGAAATCACTTTGCAATCTTCAGCCACCAATATTTTTCTATCTTTGAATTCCCTTTCTAGCCTTGTACTGAAATCGTCATCTTCTCCAAATCCATAAGTCGTGTTGAATTTGACTTTTCCGAATACCTCCCTCCTGAAGAATATTACAAATCCTGAAGTTCTGGCTTTTTTCAACCCAATAGTCATAGAGGTTCTTGATGCCTCGTTCCATTTTCGCTGGATCAATTCAAGATAGGAATGGTCTTGGTTAACAATAGATGGTAGCAAGGCTATTACATTTTTATCCTCGAAAATCTCCAAAGCATGTCTTAGGCAATCATTATGCAAAACAGTATCAGCATCCATCATCAGGAGAATCTTGCCTTTGGCCTTCTCAGCACCAAGATTTCTGGCATTAGCTGGGCTCGAAGGTTCCTCTTCTTTGACTATATTTACATCAAATCTTTTGGCTATATACAATGTATCGTCGGTAGATCCCCCATCAACAACTATTACTTCAAGCGGGCAAACTGATTGGCTGGAAATAGACCTTAAGCATTCTTCTAGCACCTTTTCTTCATTTTTGGTGGGAATTATTATGGATACCGTATTGTAAGACCTTTCATCTCGCAAAATTAGTTTTCTCCATGCGGCATTCTACTTCAAATCTCATTTTTCTTCAGATTTTCGTGCACAAAAATCGCCTCGCATTCTTGAGCAAGCCGAGAATAATCGAAATTTCTAGCGAAGTCCCTAGCATAACGTCCTAAGCTGTCTTGGAGCTTCTCATTATTGAAAATCGTGGTTGCATTACGAGCGAAGCTTGTTTTGTCGTAGTAATAAAAGACATGCTTCGGCTTAAGCCTTTTAACTTCTGGCAGTGGTACAGAGAGTATGGGTTTACCCATTGCTGAATAGATGAAAAATTTTAACGGCAATCTGATTTTGCCTGAAAAAGTGTCCACTTTATATGGCATAATACAGATAGAGCCTAAATTAAGATAATAAGGAATTAGATTTTCCGGCACGTATCCGGTTATGACTACGTCATTCATCAAATTTGCGTCTCGCAACATTTTCTTCAAGACTTTGTCATAATCAGTGAGCGGTGCACCTACGATTAGCAGTTTTGCGTCTGGAAACTTTTCTTTTAGAAGTTGTAAGCCGCCCAGAATTGTATCGAAGTTTAACCATGCCTCTATTAACCCAAAAAAAACTAACGTATGTTTAGATAAACCCGATTTTTTTCTAAGCTTTTCATCTGACTTAAAAGGGGTGTAGAAAGTTGTATCAACACCATTAGGCAGAAAATAGTTTTTCTTACAACCCATTTTATGAGATAAGTTGATCAAGGAAAAACATGGACATAATGTCAAATCTGCCAGTTTAACACCTAACTTATTGACTAACAAAGCTGAAGATTCTAGTATCCTACAAAGCGTTTTAGGATAATTTCTGTAATATACTGACGCTGATTCCGGAAAATAGTCTTGAAATCCATACACTTTCAAAGTTTTCCGTGGTAATAGCGCAAAACCCCATAAGGCAGGTATGAGATTTAGAACAACAACAACGTTGATTCTTAGTCTTTTCACCGCACGAGCAAACTGAATGGAATGTGGAATGAAATTTAAAATGTAATTAATAAGTATATTAGAAGTACTCACAGACCATGGACGAAGAATTTTAACATTTTCGATTTTTTTTGGGAAAGGCTTCCTATTCCGGAAAAAGTCAAAATGCCAAACAAATATATCGTGCTTTTCTGCCATGACCTCGGCTATATCATTTAAATATTGCTTTGGTCCAAAAATCCAATCGTTGCCTGGTATAACTAGAATCTTCAACTGATTGATCCTCAAATCAAGCGTTTTTTGCGACAATTCAATAGTGGCATAGATCTGAAATTCTAAGCTATTCAAATTAGCGCAAGGCTCTTGCCGGATTCCCGGCGACTATTGCGTTGGCAGGGACATCTTCTGTTACAACCGCACCTGCTCCGATGATCGCATTCTTTCCAATGGTCAATCCAGGCAAAATGACTGCAGATGCACCGATTGATGCACCTTCTTCTACTTTGGTCGGCATCAGTTTCCATTCTCCTTTAACTCTGGGATATTTATCATTGGTAAAAGTAACTCTTGGACCAACGAAAACATTGTCTTCAATAATCACGCCTGTTGGGATGAAGACAAATGCCCTTATCTTACAATTATCCCCCACAACGACGCCTTCCTCGATGTAGACATAAGCGTCAATTTTGCAGTTTCTTCCTATTCTGCACCTGTAGAGGTTTACTTGGTCGTGAACAACTGTGCCTTCCCCAATTTCCACGTTTTTTATCACAGAAAATTCTGGCGATTCGCCCTCTTTCCGGTTCATAGTTTCACCTTCCGATAACTGACACGATCTCGCCCCGTTCCAAACTTCTTCTCATGGCTTCCAAAACTGTTACGTTCATAATTCCTGTTAGGGCACTATTAACAGGTGGATCATTGTTTTTGATGCAATTAATGAAATGATCTATCTCACTTTCGATTGTGTTGTTCTTCTGGATCGGTATTTCTTTTACTCTACCCTTCTCGTATAGCTTTATTGTCTGCTTAACTGCTTCTGTTTCGATCATGTTATCTTTGGTTACGACGGTAACGGTTCGATGTTTTGATCCGTGATGCAACCAACTCAATGTTAACGAAGCAACAATATCCTCTGGGAATTCTAATATAGCAAAGGCAACTTCTTCCAATCCAGTTTTCTTCCTTTCATAACTCTGGGCTTTTGCATATACTAGTCGAGGCCATTCTTCAAGAATGTGGTTCAAAATGTCCACCGGGTGAGGTGCCAAGTCAAAGACTATCTCTCTACCAGAAGGAGGAGGCATGACCGATGTCCACCTTAACTCCATACATCTGATTCCCTTGATCTTCCCCTTTTCAACTAACCCTTTAATCATGTTGATAGCATTATTAAACCTGAAAATATGACCAATTAACAATACTGTATTGTTCTTCTCTGCACACCTGGCAAGTCGAAAAGCGTCGCTGGAACTTAAACACATAGGCTTCTCAAGCAAAACATGCTTACCCGCATCTATAGCTTCCATTGCGATTTCATAATGAGACTCATTAGGAGTAGCGATGTGTACTCCAGTGATTTTCGGGCTTTCAAGGATTTCATGATAGTCGTTTCTAAGCATCGACACAGGGAGAGAGAAGGATTCGGTAATATGACGTAGTCTTGCAGAAGACTTTTCGGCTACGGCAACTATCTTTGCATCCTTTCGTTTCTTCGACAAAGTCAAATATTCTCCGATTAGCTTTGACCCCCAATACCCGGCGCCAATAACAGCAAGATTAATTGCTCTGTGCATTGTTTTTCCCCAGTCTAGAATTTTTCATAAAATTCATGAATTTTCTCAGAAACATACTTAATTTTGTGGCTTGTGAGACTCGGATACATAGGTATGCTAAGGCATGTTTGAGATGCGAACTCACTTTTTGGGTAGATCCCAGGCTTGAACTTGAACAATTTCTTATAGATGGGTTGCAAGTGAACTGGAAACGGATAATGAACGCCACATTGTATTCCATTAGATTCCAACCAATTCTTGAGGTCATCTCGCTTCTTCACTCTAATTACGTAAAGATGATATACTGGTTTAACGCGTGGACTTCCCGAAGGTGGAAGATCGATTTCGTCTAAGTCAGAAAGCAACTTGTTATACATAACGGCATTTCTCCTTCTTTGCTCGTTCCATCCATCGAGCTTCCTAAGTTGAACTCTACCTATAGCGGCGTTTACAGTGTTCAACCTCGCCGTATATCCAATCACATCGTGTTCATACTTGGACCGTCTGCCGCAATCTCTCAATTTAGCCACTTTCTCAGCCACTTCATCACTGCTCGTCACAATCATTCCACCGTCCCCGCCAACTGTCATGTTTTTTGAAGGATAAAAAGAAAAACAACCTACATCTCCAATAGCCCCGGCTTTTAATCCGTCATATTCAGCTCCATGAGCTTGACATGCGTCCTCCAGTACTCTAAATCCATGTCTCTGGGCGATCTCCTTTATCCGCTTCATATCACTTGGATAGCCGTACAAATGCACTGGAATTACAGCTTTTGTATGTCTTGAAATTTTACCTGAAATCTGATCTGGATCAATGTTGTAGGTTTTAAGATCGATATCTGTAAAAACAGGATTAGCGCCTACATAAAGAATTGCGTTTGCAGTTGCGATGAATGAAAATGAAGTGGTAATTATTCGTTCTCCCTTTTGGATATCAAGCGCTATAAGAGAAAGGTGTAAAGCATCGGTTCCAGAATTTGTTGATATAGCGTGTTTAGCGCCACAATACCTAGCAAACTCTTCTTCAAATTTGTAGACTTCTTCGCCTAATACGAAATGCTCAGTCCTTAAGGCATTCAAAGCAGCATCCTCCATTTCTTTGTCAAAAATGGGCGATACCAAAGGGATTTGATGAAGAAAACGCGACCTCATTCTCTACACACAACTCAATCTTAATAGAATTTAGCTCAATGTTCAACTGTAATTGGTCGACCTTCATTCAAAGATTTTTCAATGCACTCTAGCAGATTAATTGTTTTTCTTCCATCTTCGGATGAAACTGGAGGGGGAAGATCTTTTTTGATGTTCAATAAGTAGTTACTAATAAGTTTGAAGTGGGGAAACCTTCTCCTTTTTTTGATGTAGTTTACACCGAACTTTGCCCACCTACACAAGGTTATCTTTTCGTCCTCAAAGAAACCACGTAGAACCTTGCCCACGCTAACAGGAGGGGCCGCTTGATTCTCCACGAGATAATCAAAATCTCTGTATATTTGCGCTTTCCTCCCTGTAGAATCGAATATTTCATATACTATTTCAGCTCCTCTAGACATCCATGAAAGGTCAATGACGCCGAAGGGTTCCTCATTTGTTCGCAAAAGAGCTACAAAATGGTCATAGACTGAATATTTAGCCTTCCCGCCAACTGCGTACACCTGCTTGATGTTGGGCAAGAAATGCAATTGAAGATAGACAAGATGACAACAGACTTCCCAAATGATTCCCTTTTGCTCAGGCTTAGTCATCCAATCCGCAGCCAAACCATGAGTCTTAAGGTGTTCAAAACTTTCCTTTTGTATGGTTCTGAATGATATTAGGTCATAGATTCGTCTGTCTATCATTGACTTAGCTTTCTCAACTGAAGGAAGAAAGATCTGCTGATGGATTACGCAAAGTTTAGTTTTTTGTTTTTTCACTTCCTTAATGATTTTATCGCATTCTGCTACACTAAGGGCCATTGGTTTTTCCACAAGAATAGCTGGCACGGCTTTAGCTGCATCGCAGATTATTCTAGCGTGTGTCGAGACAGGAGTACATATATCGACCAAGTTTAGGTCTTTGATCTCGAAGAGATCATTATAGTTTTCAAAGATTTTTTTTACCCCGAATTTATGAGCAAGAAAAGATGCCCTACCTCGACTTAGATCGCAGACACCGACAATGTCTACGTCTTTCATGCTTTTGTAAACATTCATGTGCAGATTAGCAACTCCGCCACAACCTATTAAGCCAACTTTCATAGGTTTCATCTGAATCAAATCCTAATCAGAAGAAGTCATGTTAACCACGCTTGAGCGTAAATTTTTATTTAGCTGTGTTGAACGTTTCCTTGTTTTTCAATATTTGTAAGTTTTTTCCTCTAAGGTATTTCTGTTTGCTTAGGATTATTAAGATTCCAGTTTTGAACTCGTCAACTGCTTTCGCGCCCGAGCGCGCGCTAATTGTCTGAAGTACGTAGTATAAGCTCTTTCTACAGTTTCTTTGGCTTTGAGTACAAGTTTGTATCTTGGCGAGAGCAGCTTGTTGAATACTTGAATTCTCTTCAAGCTTCCATTCCATTCTCTTTTCCATCTCCAAATTCCCCAAGCCTCTGAACCCTTGGCTGGAGGAGGTTCTTCAATTAGGCCCATGTGATATTTTGAGTAGTCTTTTTGGCAGGCCCACTTCATAATTTCCCAGTGCATTTTATCATTTGGTCTAGCTTCCCACCCTTCCTTTAATGAACCCGCCGCCAAAGCGTAAACCGTTTTTCCATGAATCACTGTGAAAACTCCTGAAACATCTTGACCCTTCCAACGAGCCAAAAAAACATCTGATAGTTCTGGCTTACAAATCTTCCAGACAGCCTCAAACCATGAAAGAGGATAGCTTGAGAAGCCTCCTCTTTTTTCCGAAACTTCAAGCATCGAATAAAAAGTAAGTAAATCCTTATACTCGTGGGATTGAACAATTTCCACTCCTCTATCCGTAGCCTTTTTTATGTTTCTTCTCTTATTGTGGGAAATCTTTCTCCAAAGTTCGTCTGTGCTTTTTTCAAGGCTTACGACGTATTCATTCATAAAAAACGTAAGAGTGTAGCCGAGAGCATGGAACACTTCTTGAATTGACCAGGCTTCTGGTACTAGTATTTTCGCTTGGATTATTCGGTTCTTTTTAGCATAGTCTTCCAACGATTTAAGGATATTTTCGACCAGTCGTGAAGCTTCCTTGTTTTCCATTTTTACTAAAGGTCCACGCATTACTCCTAACTTCATGCCAAATCCAAGATAGCTCGAATAGTTCCCTTGAACTATTCCTAATGGTTCTCCTTTGTGTGTTATAGCGAATCTGATAACGTTTGATTTTTGAAAGGCAAGTTTTGTTATTTCACCGTATTCAAAACATTGTTCAAAATTTCCTTCAGGATATGTTTCCAGAAAGGAATTCCACAAGTGGACTGGCGGATTTTCGACGACAAAGTATCTAGACATAAAATTCACCTATTAGTGCGGGCTGAAGTCTTTCAGCATGCCTCTCCTGTTAAAGATAAAGATGACGGTTCCATATTTATTGCCGAGTCCAACCAAGTCTATTCTGTAGATGGCTAGATGGACAGTCCGCATTAGTCCAAGTTTCTCTTCTTTGTTATTCCTGCCTATTTTTCTGGGTTTTCTCGCAATAATGCTTATATATCTGCCTAATTTTTCGGAGAGCGGTACCTTTTCAATTATGAAGTTGGTTTTTGTTAGTAGCTGTTGTAGCAAGTCTTTGTCAGAATCGGGGTATATCCAATGATAAGAATATGCGGAAATAATCTCTAAGTGTTTTGAACTCAGAAGCTCAGTCAATTGAAATATATGAAAACCCGTTGGATAATGAACGTCAACCTTGTCGTAGTCGAGTCCATCAACAATCATCGTTGGCTCACGAGGTTCAGATTTGAAAACAGATAGTCGTCCCATTAATTTCGCGGTTTTCTGAACTACCATTTGGTCGAAAAAAGCAAAGAAACGTCTTAACAGTCGAAAATTCGGTTCACGAGTTACATATAGGAAGCCGCCTTCTTTTAGAAGGCGAGATATCTCTGTCATAGAATTGAAAGGTTTTGGCAAATGGTGCAAAACCGAAGAAACCGAAACCAAATCTGCGATTTCGCTTCTTAGAGGCAGACATTCTGCGTCGCAAACTATTAAATTTAGTAAGCTAGAATGACCAAGCCTTTTCCTCGTAACCTCAAGCATCCTTCTCGAAATATCAGCAGCGACAACAGTCCTGTAAAATGGCAATTCAAAACTGGTGGCAAATCCTGTTCCACAGCCAACATCAACACATAGATCTGTGATTTCCGAGTTTTCAGCGATAGAGCCTATACTTCTCGAAACTTTAGATTTCTCATAAATGCTTGAACCTTCAGGGTGTGCCCGTTCAAAAATCTCTGCTTCAACATCATGATGTAAAATGTTGGCTTTTTTCACTTCTATGTCGTCAATGCGCCTTTTGTCCTTCATGATCTTAGCCCATACGCGCCGCGCGCGCATATCTAAGAAACAATCTCAACCTCTCCTGAGCCTGCTATAAGCTTTCGCTGATTATTCTTCGTAGTATCTTGAAACCGTGTCTCAGCTTCAGTTTCTTCTCGCCCAACCTGCTTCTATAATTTATTGGAACTTCCACTGTTTTGTATCCTCGCCTTTCCACGCGATGATTCATTTCAGCTTCTATGTCAAATCCCCTTGACCTTGGCTCCCAATTCTTCAATATTCGCCAGCGAACGACTCTCAACCCGGTTAAAGGATCCCTAAGATCCACACCATTGAAAAAATGCTGCGCCAATGCCAGAAATCGGTTTCCCACATAGAAAGGACTCTTCATCGCTCTAAAATGGAGCGAATGATTAAACCTGTTTCCAATGACCATACCAACCTCGGGATTCTCCTCCAGAATTCGAATCATCTCAGGCAAGTATTCAGCCGGATACGTAAAATCCGCATCAATGAAAACCACATATTTCACATCAGAGTCCACATATCCGATCGCTTGTGCTATAGCATCTCCTTTGCCTGAGCCTTCTTGAAACAAAACGTCAGCCCCCATCTCCTTAGCAATCTCAACCGTTCTGTCAGTGCTGTTGCCATCAACAACCAAATACGTCGGATTCTCCAAGACCTCTCTCAGCTCTGCTAGGCTAGGCCCAATTCCTTCTTCCTCGTTCAAGGCCGCAATAATCACTAGCACTGAAGGGGGGCTACCGTTCTTCTCCACTATCTCCACCAAACATCAAAGCCGTCGTTAACTCTCATTCTCATTAAACGATTTTTCATCCACTTAAACGGGTAAGGAACGCAATTCTGTAACATTGAGCCAAATTTTCTAGAATGTTATTAACAAAAGCAAAATAATATTCATGGATTCGCCACATCTAAGAATGCAAACAGAATCTCTCACCAAAGCAAACTAGGAACCCGTCATGTTCAGCCACATTCCAACAAAACGGTTATGATACTGAAAACTGCTTGAAGTCATATTGTATAACCAAAGTTCAAAAAACAACTGATAGTAAAACCCAACCCTTTCCTCATCCCACAAAGAGAATTCATCAACTTCGAAAACAAATTCATTTATTTCCAGGCTTTTCAACAACATAGTATCGTTAACTGTCAAGACTTCCAAAACCGCAAAATTGAATGGTTTCTCCCAGACCTCGTCGTCTCCAATAAACA
>JGI24422J19971_10000143_pt1 | contig 33974 bp, 30 predicted proteins | sample DeeMarSWOR152_54_FD_19971 | JGI IMG/M metagenome (IMG submission 19971) | reverse complement strand
GATTGTGGAGCGGCATGCAGAGGACAAGCAGACGAGTGTGGATGCGGTTCCCAGTCCAATGGTGGGTGGTTGGGGGAAGTTTGCTCGGGATGTCATTAGGAAGCAGCGACGGTTCACCAAGCAGGGGCGGCCGGTGCCTTCTGCGCCGGTGAAGAAGCGACAGCAGCTGAAGAAGAGGGGGAAGGGCTGGCTGCACGTTCGGATGCGCTAGGACGAGCGGTGTCTTTCGGATTTTTGGGTGGTACGTGCGGGTTTGTCGTGCAAAATTGGTAACTTTTAGGGCTTTTTAGTTACTTTTGGTTACTTTTAGTTGTTTTTGGTTGTTTTCTGTGTTCTTGAATGATTCGTGAGTGGCTGGTCTGATCTGGGTGTGGTTGTGGTTGGGTCGGTATAGAAGCAGACTTGAGATTATTGCCGACGTGCTCGGAGTGGTTAGGGAGGGGGCTAAAAAGACGCAGATCATGTATCAGGCGAATCTGAGTTATCGGCTGTTGACGCGTTATTTGAAGGACGTGTTGGATCTGGGCTTAGTACGGATGGAGGATGAGACCACGTACGAGCTCACCGCGAAGGGCGCTGGGTTCCTTCAGGAGTTCAAAGGTTATCATGAGCGGCGGGTGAAGGTTGAGATGCAACTGAATGATGTGGAAGAAAAGAAGCTGGTGTTGGTGAATACGTTTCTCAACACACATAACGTGCATGCTGGTTTGAAGAATTGTCCCAAGAAAAAGGATGCAGAGGCGAGGGAATAATCGGTGTCTGGCTTACGGTCTGTCGCTGCTTTATTTGTGCTCTTTGTGCTGGTGTCCTCTGTTTCTGCGTTAGGCGCTATGGCCTCAGCGGTTGAGAGTGAGGCGGTCTCGGCTGTTGAAGGCGCTGAGGAGGCGGTGGCGGAGGCGTTTGGGGCGGTTGTGGAGGCTGAGCGGGCTGGAGGGAATGTTTCGGAGTTGCTGGACCGTTTGGATTTCGCTGCGGCGTATCTAGCTACCGCGAAGATGTGCCTGAGAACGGGGGAGTTTGATGGTGCAGTGGGTAATGCCAGTCTGTGTATGGGGGCGTTGGAGGGGTTGGTGGATGACGCGGCGGCGTTGAGGGCTAACGCCGTCACGGCGTCTAGTGCGCGTTTTGGGATGGCGATTGGGGGGTCGGTTGTGGGTGTGGTGGCGGTTGTGTGTGGCAGCGTCGTTGGCTGGCGTTGGTTTAAGCAGCGGCATTATGCGCGGGCGTTGGCGATGAAGCCGGAGGTGGCGGACGAGTGACGCTTGAGGACTATCGCACATTGTTTATGGTTGGTGGGTTGCTTTTGAGTTTGGTGGCGGCTGTGCCTGGGCTGAGCGTGGTCTTTTCGTTTCCGGAGGGCGAAAGGTTTTCGGAGCTTTGGCTGTTGGGTCCGGGCCATATGGCGGAGGGGTACCCCTTTAATGTGCGAACTGGGGAGCTGCAAGGCCCGGTTTATGTTGGGGTGGCCAATCATCTGGGGGCTTCACAGTATTACGTGGTCTATGTGAAGTTTCGGAATTGGACGCAGCCGTTGCCGAATGTCACCATTTCTAGGGCTAGTCCGTTGCCGATGCTTTATGAGTTCGGCTTCTTTCTTGCCGACGGGGAATCGTGGGAGGCGCCGGTGAGCTTCGTCATCGCGGATGCAGCGTTTGAGGGGAACATAAGCGCGGTGGCTGCGCTCTTGATCAATAACCGTCATTTTCCGGTGGATCTTTCTTCGCGTTGGAACGTGGAGAGGGAGGGTTTTTATTATCAGCTGTTTTTTGAGCTTTGGCGGTATGATGTGGAGGCGCAAGAATTTCGCTTTCATGACCGGTTTGTGAGCTTGTGGCTGAACATGACAGCCGTTTAGGCGGGTGGATGGGTCTGCGCGTATGCTATGCAGCGATTTCATTTTCAAAGCTTCTGGAGTACAACGTAGTGTTGGCCGTAATATTGCGTGTGCGGAATAGGAGTTATAGGTTTTCTTTCGAACAAAGAGCGTAGAAGCTATTTAGGGAGGATTGGAGTTTGCGGGTGGTGTTGGCGGTTGGAGCGCATCCTGATGACATTGAGCTGGGATGTGCTGGGGCTTTGGCGTTGCACAAGCTGAATGGGGATAAGGTGTATCTTCTCGTCTTGACCAAGGGGGAGGCTTCTGGAAACATTGATATCAGGGAGAAAGAGTGCCGCGAAGCCGCTGCGATACTAGGCGTCGATGATTTGTTCTTCGGGGGGCTGGAGGATACGCGGGTGCATGACGGAAGAGAGACGATAGATATCATCGAGAAGATTGTTGACGCGGTTGACCCCGACATCATCTATGCGCCCACCTGCAAGGACACGCATCAGGACCACAGGAATACGGGGCACTCCGCGCAGTCCGCTGCCCGGCGATGTAAGATGATCCTGCTCTATGAGGGGGCCAGCACCCAGAGAAACTTTGTCCCCCAAGTCTTCGTGGATATAACGAGGACTTTTGATGTGAAGAAGAAGGCAACGCGGGTCTTTGGCTCTCAGTTGAACAATGATCGTGGCGGGTACTCTTCGGCGGTGGAGGCCGTTGAGGGATTAGCCAAGTATCGGGGCTATCAGGCCGGGTTGGAGGTGGCTGAAGCCTTCGAGGTGGGAAGGTTCATCTTTGAAGTCTGAGGAGCTCTCATGGTCGTAAGCTCTCAGGGTCCTATCGAGGATTTCAGGGAACTCGTGGATTCCTGTTCCTCATTCTCTATGGCTAACAAGGACCGCATGAGTCAGGGGCGTGTTCGTGAAAGGCGAGCTGAACTGGCTGGTTTTGCTGAGGCTTTCCACAGAGACTGTGACACGTTAACGCCCTCAGTCAAGAAGAGACTTGAACACCTGCGAGATGGCCTCGGGCTTGTGTTGATGACGGCGCATCAGCCGAATTTCTTTGCCTACAGCGGGGTCCTTCGTAAGGCGACGTTGAACTTCGTGTTGGCGAAGAAGCTTGAGGAATTGTTGAAGGTTCCGGTGGTCAGTTTCTTCGGGATTGCGGATCAGGATTTTACAGATGATCGATGGGTGAGGTCGTGTGAGCTTCCTGCGGTCAAGAGAAGCGGAGGCATCCTGTCGATCGATGTAAAGCTTCCTGAGAACATGATGCTGAATAGGGTGGCTAAGCCTTCTGTTGACGCTCTAGAGAGGTGGAGGAGTGAGGTGGACAGGTGGCTTGACTCCGCCCTCAAGTCGGTGGACGGTCTTTGCCGAAAGTTCGGCCTCTCCGAACTATCTTCGAGTTCCTCTGTATCAGCTTTACGTGAGAATTTCGTGTCCTTCTGGAATGTTGTTCAGAGTTGTCATGAGCGTTCGGAAAGGTATTCTGATTTCAATGCTTTTGTGATGTCGAAGATTGTGAACGAGGTTTGGGAGTACGACACGGTCTTCGCACGTTTCTCGGAGTGTCAGCAGGCCTTTGTTGAGGAGTTTGGTTTCTTGCTGTCTCGTTTTGAGGACTACTCAAGGTTGTTGAGGGAAGCGATGAATCTGCCACGAGCTGAGGAGATGAGTGGTGGGGTCTCAGACCAGGAACCTTTTCTAGCTCCTTTTTGGTATCACTGTGATTGTGGGAGTAAGGTTAAGCTGTTTCTGACAGAAGAGAATGGGCTGTTGTTTGGGAGGGGAGATTGCTTGAGTTGTGAGGAATCTTATGAGTTGGAGCTTGGAGGGAAGCATGACTCTAATATAGTGGATATCGTTCCGCGGATTTCTGCCAGAGCTATTCCTATGGGTCTGGTCTTTTTTGACGGTCTGATGCCTTCCTGCTATGTTGGAGGGATTGGGGGCTCTACGTATTTGATGGAGGCGGAGCATGTTGCAGAGGGTCTTGGAATTCCTTTTCCTCCGATTGTTGTTTGGCGGCCTCATGATAGGTATGAGGGAGTTGGGCAGTTGGAGGCGGAGCTGGAACTGAAGCGGATCTGCAAGGATTTGGGTGCTGAGGATCTTTCCGAGGCTAAGGATCTGCTTGAGTCTCGCATATCTGAAGTGCATAGGCGTCTTGACAAGCTTGAAGCTGTGAAAGAAAGAATTGTGGAGAAATTGAGGGCGCATCCAGATGACGGGGAGTTGAAAGAGGAGATCAAGAGGATTTCCATGAAGCAGACTGAAACTAAAAAGTCATCTAATCTTTCGGTTCTGAGTCATGAGTCGATCCTTCTTGACAACGTTTCATCTGTTCTGGACTTGATTCCGAGCATAATAGATTACGCGGTCAATGTTGGATTAGAGGACACAAGTGATCAGTGGATACGGCATCTGCGGGAAAGTGGCACTCTGTCTTCAGATATTTGGCTTGATTCTGCTCTGAACAGAAATGTTGAATTGGATTTTGGTTCGTCGGCTTAGTCGTTGGTCTGAGAATCTGGCTGATGCTACCAATTCGGGTGCGATGTTTTTCTAGCTAGCTGTTCTAAGGTAAGGGTGCTGAAGGTATGAACGGTGTACATGATACGCATACACGCGCGCAGATTCCGTTGGCCAAGCCTGTTTTTGATGAGGAGATGGAGAAGGCTGCTGTTGACGCTCTTTCAAATGAACGGTTCGTCTTGGGAGAGAGTGTTTTCAAGTTTGAGGAGGAGTTCGCTGAGTATTGTGGTGTTGATTACGCGGTTTCGACTAGCTCTGGAACCGATGCGTTGCAGATTGCCTTGAAGGCTTTGGGAGTCGGCAAAGGACAACATGTCGTTACTTCTCCCGCTTCGTTCATTGCAAGTTCGAATGTGATCCTTCATGTGGGCGCTAGGCCGATCTTTGGGGACATAGATCTTGAAACATACAATATCAGCGCTGAGAAAGTGAGAAAAACCCTGGGAGGAAAAACGCGAGCGATCATTCCTGTTCACCTTTTTGGTTATCCGGCGGATATGGATTCGATAAAGGAAGTTGCTGACGAGCATGGGTTGCATGTGATTGAGGATGCTTGTCAGGCTCATGGTGGCTTGTATAAGGGCCGAAGGGTTGGCAGCCTCGGGGACGTTGCCTGCTTCAGTTTCTACCCGTCTAAGAACATGACGGTAGCGGGGGACGGGGGAATGCTGGTTACCAATGATGAAGCGGTGGCGAGTATGGCTGCTAAGTTGAGGGATTGTGGGAGGGAAACTAAGTATGTGCATGATTCGGTGGGTTATACTGCTCGGTTGAATACGGTGAATGCTGCGATTGGCAGGGTGCAGCTGAGGCGTCTTGATGAGTGGAATGCGAAGCGGAGGAAGAACGCCAGAAGGTATGATCGTTTGTTGTCTGATATCCATGAGTTAGTTCTGCCTCCCAGGGGAGACGGTGAAACTCGGCCGGTTTACCATCTTTATGTAGTAAGGACTAGACGTCGTGATGATCTTAGAGCGTGGCTCGAATCGAATGGGATACAGTGTGGGGTTCACTATCCATTGCCGATACATCTGCAGCCGATTTACAAGAAGATGTACGGCTTCAAGGAGGGCATGTATCCGAGAAGCGAAGAGCTCTGTAGAACTTGTCTGAGCATACCGATGTTTCCTGACTTGACTGCAGAGGAGATTGGTTTCGTTAGCGAGGAAATCCATGAGTTTTTTTGAGAAGATATGAGAGAGAAGTGACGTGAAGGATTCAGTGAACATTGCTGTCATAGGTGCTGGATACTGGGGCAAGAAGGTTATCCAGGAGTATCTACGACTGGCCAGAACGAGCCCTGAAGTTGATTTGTCACTGGTTTGCGATGTGCGGGATCGGGAACTGAAGTGCTGCAATGAATTGTTCGATTTACGGGAGACGGAGTTAACCAGAGACTACAAGGAGGTTCTTGACTCTGATGAGGTAACTGCCGTTCATATCTGCACTCCTAACGAGACTCATTTTAAGATTTGTAGGGAAGCATTGATCGCTGGAAAACATGTTTTGCTGGAGAAGCCTATGGCGTTACAGGCGAAACATGCGTGGGAGCTGGTTGGCAACGCAGAATATGGGGATTTAATTTTGCAGGTGGGGCACATCTTCAGATTTAATAACGCGTTGAAGATGATGCGTGATTTGATAGCGCAAGATTACTTGGGTGATGTGTACTATCTCAAGCTTCAATGGACCACACTCATGCCTTCTCCGTTGAATAGGGATATAATCTTCGACTTGGGACCGCATCCTGTGGACATACTGAATTATTTGTTGAAGAGGTGGCCGACTAAGGTGGCTTGTAAGGCTAGGGCATACAGGAGGGAAATATTGGAGGAACTTGCCTATATCACGATGGAGTTTGACGGAGGGCTGATGGGTCATATCGAGCTGAGCTGGTTGCAGCCAGGGAAGGTTAGACAGGCAACTATTATTGGGTCGGAAAGGAGCGCCGTGGTTGACTGCCTGAACCAATCTATTAGAATTAGTGAGAATGGTGATGGAGACACGTTCAACCTTGATGTGTCTAAGAACAACACGATCCTTGATGAGATTGGCCATTTGGTAGATTGCATTCTTAGAAACAGAAACTCCAATAATTCGGGGCTGGTCGGGGCGAAAAACGTGGCGATCCTTGAAGAGTTGAAAAGGTCTCTTGAAGAAGAAAGGACGGTGAAAATTGATTGGGAGGAGTGAAGATGAAGAGGTCACCTAGGTATTCCTTTTTGAAAGATGTTGAGTTAGGTGAAGGCACTGTTGTGCATGATCAAGTGAACCTGTACAAATGCAAGATTGGCAGGAACTGTAAGATCGATGCCTTTGTTTATGTCGAAGAAGGCGTTGTCATTGGTGATAATTGCAAGATTCGGCCCTTTGTTTTCATCCCGATTGGGGTGACTATTGAGGATGCCGTTTTTGTTGGTCCTAACGTCTCATTCACCAATGATAAGTATCCTAGGGTTGAAGGAGAGTGGAAGCTTCTTCGAACAAAGATTGAGAAGGGAGCTTCGATAGGGGCGAACAGTGTTATTCTGCCTGGAGTGACCATTGGGAGAGATGCTTTGGTGGGAGCAGGTTCTGTGGTGACAAAGGATGTGCCCAGAAAAGCGGTAGTTGCTGGAAGTCCAGCCCGCATTATGGGGTATAGAGACAGGAATGAAGGATGCTGATTCTTTAGAGAAGATTGCAATAATTCCTGTTTACAAGGATAGTGGCAATATTAGGAAGGTCCTGGGCAAGTTTAGGCGCAGTGTTGTCGATGAGATATGTTTGGTGGTGGACTGCGCGACCAAAGATGAATTAGAGGAGATTGGAACAGCGGCAGCGGAAGTTGGAACTCCGGTTCACGTTATAGTGAATCAAGAAAGAAAAGGCGTAGGACACGCCATAAGAGAGGGAATTGAGTACGCGCTTAAGAATGGACATGATGTCGCTGTGGTGATGGCGGGTAACAACAAGGATGATCCGAGGGAGATTCCGAGGCTTCTGAGACCTATTTTGAAGGAGGATTGTGATTATGTGCAGGGGTCGAGGTTTCTGCCTGGCGGTAAGCGTGTGAAGAATCCTTTTCTGCGTAGCGTGTTCAGTCGCCTCTATCCATTTTTCTGGACTTTGTTGACGGATGTTCGATGTACCGATGTGACTAATGGGTTTAGAGCTTACAGGTTGAAGATCTTTTCGGATGAGCGGATTGACATATGGCAGGAATGGCTTGATAGCTACGAGTTGGAGTATTACCTTCATTATAAGGTTCTCACGTTAGGTTACAGGACGAAGGAGGTTCCGGTTTCTAAGGTGTATCCCTACAGGCACAAAGGTGGGTATTCAAACATCTCTCCCTTTCGAGACTGGTGGAAGATAGTTGGACCCTTGGTATACTTGAAGCTGGGCGTGAAAGATTAGAGCCCAACAATCTATGATTCAGAGTTTTTCAAGAAGGTGTGATCTGTTGAAAATAGCCGTGCAGGGAGGACCTGCAGATGCTCGGATTATACGGGAACTTCTATCACCTTGGGATGTATCTTTCACATGTTTTGACGACGCTGAGCTTGTGATAATCTACAAGGAAAAACCGCCAGAGAAGAAAAAAGTGATAGTAATCCCTTCGGAATCTGAGGGTTTCACGAAATGGATTGAAGACATGAAGCTGGCTGTTGTGAGGAAGCCTGGAAAACCAGTCTCTGTCGCTGCAGGTGCCCAAACCGTTCTAAACATTACGCCTCAAATCTTATATAATCACAGTAAACTAGTCAGATCAGCCCCTTGGAGCAAGCTTCCTACAGCAACTGAAATAGAGAAGAATCTAGTTCTCTTAACATTGGACATTATAGGGGAGTACAACAAGATTCTGAGTACAACATTGAACACTCAACCATCAAGAATATATCGTCTGCTTACAAGTTCTCCAGTTCCTTATGGCATGGCGCCTAGGCCGCTTAGGAACTTGTTGATGAAAGCGAATAGAGGACAGCAGAACTTGACTTACTGCGATAAGTTACCCGTAGATGCCTTGAGACTTATTCTTGTAAAGGCTATAAAGATATTGTTGGGGAGCGAACCCACTAGAAAGAGTTGGAATGGAAAAAAGTATGCGTGCGTCCTGACCCACGATGTTGATTCAAGAGAAGCACTTCAGAGAACTAACCGGCTGAGGAAACTAGAGGAGAAATACGATGTCCCGTCTGTATGGTACATACCTTCAAAGCGTTACAAGCTGAATGTTGAGACAATTAGGGAGCTTGCAAACTACGGGGAGGTAGGAGCTCATGGCACAAGGCATGATGGCAAACTTGATAGGCTCTCTGAACAAAAATTGGTTGACAGAATGCGTGAAGCTAAGCAAACGCTCGAGAAGATTACAGACAGCCCTGTAAGGGGATTTAGAACGCCGTTGCTTCAACACAATTTCAAGATCCTGCAGGCTGTAAACAAAGCTGGTTACGCTTATGATTCGTCGATTCCTACTTGGGAGCCGAGGCACCCCGCGTCTATGCAGCCACACGGTATTGGAACTATTTATCCATTGGATATGGATGGCATAATCGAGATCCCTGTATCTCTTCCGCAGGATCATCAGATGATCCACGTTTTAGGTGTCAACGCCAGAGATGCTGTAAGAAAGTGGAGCGAAATAAAGGAAGTTATAAAAGAACTTGGAGGTTTGTGCACCCTCTTGGTTCACCCGGACTATGCACTAGCCGAGTTAAGTAATATCTTCGTCTATGAAGAACTATTGAATGCCATAGTTTCGGATAGCCAAGCATGGGTTGGTGTTCCAGCAGAGATAGGGTGGTCAGCTTCTCCAGTAGGGGGGTAGGCTGGGTTATGAATATACTGATAATACCGACAAATGACTGGATTCGCGCACCAGGACACGGTCATATCGACTTCATTGCGGAAGAACTTGCTGAAAGAGGGCATAGAGTCTACGCTTGGCATTTTGATCTGTGTAGGAACGAGAAAACCAAGAGAAAGCCCAGAAACGTAAGACTACTCAAGCCGAGAACACTTTGGGTGCGCGATCCGGCATTCTTCTACTTGCTTAACGCCTTTGTGCATCTCTCTGCCATGTTTAAAGCGATCCGGGATCTTAAAATAGATGTCATAATTAACGAGAACATTCTCCCCGGTCTTTTCGCTTTCTTAGTTTCTCCCCCAAGAGTCCTAAAGGTGTTTGATTTCTCTGATTACTTCCCTGAATCTGCTTCTGTTCACTATGATGATTCGCAATCAGTCTTCAAACGGCTAGTGGAGGGTACTGCGTTATGTTTCACGAAGTTGAACATCAAATTCGCTGATGTATGCCTGGCTGTTTGTCGTTCTTTGATTGAAGTTGTAAGGAGCATTGATGATACAAAGGCCTGTTATTTGTTGACCAACGGAGTTGACATGAATAAGCTTGCTGTCCAAGAAAGCAGAGAAAGACGAAGTGAGGTGGCGGACTCAATGGACAACACCATGGTTATCATGGGAGTCATTGACAGTTGGCTTGACCTAATGACGCCGCTGAAGGCCTTGGAAATTCTCAGACATAAAATTCCCAATGTTAAGATTCTGCTAATTGGACCGTGGAGGAAAAGGAAACATAGAGAAGATATCCAGAGCTTTGTTGAAACACACGATCTTCAAGCATATGTCAACATTACTGGGTACGTGTCTGATCAGCGATTGGCGCGATATTTGAGGGAAGGAACCTGTTGTCTGATGCCATACAAAACAGATAGTTTCAGTTCCATTATTCGTTTACCAGAGAAGTTGTTTGTCTACTCCGCTTACGGAAAACCAATTCTCTCTACACCACTTCCAGAGGTCGCCGCGCTTAGAAGTGAGCACGTTTTCTTTTATCACAACGTTGATGAATTGGTTGGCATGGCATCGGCTTTGATGATAGACGCAGATCAATCGATCGATCGGGCGGATCTGTCAGCAAAAGCTTACGATTTCGCTCAAAAACACGATGTGAGAGTTTTGGCCGGAAATCTCGAGCAAATACTATTGAATAGCCTCTGAACTCAGGCAAAAAACGTAGAAATTCTACAGGAGCTCAAAAAATGATGAACAGAAACGACTCGAAGGTATTCGTTGTAGGTATTGACGGTGGTTGTCCGGAGCTAATCAGAGATTGGACTGAAAAAGGAGAGCTACCAAACATAAAGATGCTGATGAAAGACGGAGCTTCTGGAGAGCTATGGTCCACCATCTTTCCTATGACGTCGACAGCCTGGGCATCCTTTATGACTGGAAAGAATCCCGGGAAGCATGGTATTTTCGATTTCATTATTCGAGAAAGGAACAGCTATAGATTCTATCCGATAACCAGTTATCCTAGAAAAGGTGAAATCATTTGGAACTTGATAGGTGGAATGAATAAAAGGACAACCATAGTGAACGTTCCCCTCACGTATCCTCCCTACATAGCGAATGGGGCTCTTATAAGTGGGTATCCTACTCCCGAATCCAAAAAAGATTACACTTTCCCGAAGGAGCTGTTGACAGAGATCGAGAATGAAATCGGTGACTACCATATACAATACAAAATTGAATTCAATGACAATAATGGAAGAGAGTTTCTTGACCATGTGAAATACATCGTTGAAAAAAGAGCTTTAGCTACAAAATATCTAATGAACCACAAGAAATGGGATTTTTTCATGGTACACTTTCAAGCTACGGATTGGATTCAGCATCTATTTTGGAAATATATGGATGAAAATCATCCAGATCATAATTCGAACAGCCCAATCTATCTTAAGAACGCTGTTTTGAGCATCTACAGATGTGTAGATCGAAAAATCGGTGAATTCTTGAACGAGTTAGATGGTGAAACATACAAAATCGTCATGTCAGATCACGGTTTCGGTTGTTTGAATAAGGTTGTCTATCTTAACAACTTCTTCAGGAGAATTGGGGTTTTGCATTTTAAAAAGAGCTTCAAGTATTTTCTCTTCAAGCTAGGTTTCACCAGAGAGAATATCTACAATTCCCTCCTAAAACTCAATCTTGCGAGTTTGATACCTAAATATCGAGATAAGAAATCCGAAGTATTCCGGTTCTTTCTGGGATTATCTGATGTAAACTGGAATAGAACCAAAGTGTTCTCTGTTGGTTCAAACGGTCAAATATTCATAAATCTTAAGGGAAGAGAACCAGACGGCATAGTGGAAAACGGCGAGGAATATAGCCGTCTAAGGGAGGAGATGATAAGGATTCTTGAGCGATTGAAAGATCCCGAGAACAATCAAAGGATCTTCGACAAGATTTACAGAAAGGAAGAAGTCTATTCTGGACCGTATGCCTATAAAGCTCCGGACATAGTTGGTCTGATGACAAGATACAATCAAGAACTGAACTTCAATTCTACGAAGATCCTAGGCACGTCTCCTGAATTCCTCTCTGGGTACCATCGTATGAACGGCTTTATTCTATTGAATGGTCCAGAAGTCAGGAAGGAGAGAGAGGTTTCTGACGTGAGGATTGTTGATATCGCGCCAACCATTCTTTATTTGATGAATGTGCCAATTCCTGAAGACATGGATGGTAGACCAATTCTAGAAGCCTTTGAAGAGAATTATATTAAATCACATCAAGTGGAGTATACCAGATATATTCCAAAGGCAACCCAAAAACACGAAAGGTTGAATGGAGAGTTAGAAGAAGAAATTAAACGAAGATTGAAAAGCCTAGGTTATTTCAGTTGATGGCTCTGTTGTTGTCATTCATGATGTTGAGCCGATGAACTGCATCAACTGCGCACACATCATTTCCTCATTGTGCTTGACATAGAAAAGTGTGAAGTATGAATGACCTGAAGGTAGCTTTAATCTCGGAAGAATTTCCTCCCTTTGCATTTGGGGGGATTGCCTCTAACTGTTACGATCTGGCCTACAGCCTTTCGATAAAGCAGATACCCACGACGGTTTTCTGTGGAAGATCGAAAGAAGTCGCCGTGAGAAAACCAAATGATTACCTGACAGTCATTTATCTACCGTATCTCAATCTGCCTCCTAGATTCCTATGGTTCCAACTACAGAATCTAAGCCTTCTTTTGAAGCTCTTGAAGAAACACACAGTGCTACATGGTATTAACCCCCTTGCAGCAACGGTTTGTGCGTATTTTAAGAAAAGGTTAAGAAAGCCACTCGTCACATCGATTCACGGAGTTCTAGTAAGCAACTTAAAGGCGTTCATTACATCTCCAATTTCTTCTTGGAGTGCCGGTGAATTTGGGCTCTCAGTAGTAGAATATCCCCTTAAAGAATTCCTCTTCAAAGCTTGTCTAACAAGATCAGATTACGTAATTGCGCATGGTTCTCATACCTTTTACGAAATGAACAGGATCTATCCCAAGGCAAAACGCAAGAGAGTTTCCGTGATCAACAATGGAATACGATTTGGCGAAATAGACAGAATGATTAATGACGAGAATGAGAGAGATTCTAGCACGAAAAGTAAAAGCGGCGTCACACTGGTTTTCTTTGGGCGTCTATTATGGATGAAGGGCTTAATCCATCTTGTGAAAGCATTTGATCTCTTAGTAGAGGAGTTTCCAAACATGAATCTGAAGATCTTCGGAAAAGGACCTCTTGACAAGAAAATAAGAATGCTGATATCTAGCCTTGATCTTGAGAATAGGATACATGTTTTAGGTCATCTTCCACGAAGAAAACTGATGCTAGAAATCAAGAAGGCTGATCTAGTTATCCTTCCGAGTATACATGAAGCTCAACCAATAGCTCCCCTTGAAGCGATGGCCTGTAAAAAACCCGTTGTTGCGTTCGATTTTCCTTTTGCCCGTGAATACATCAAAGACTCTTATAATGGATTGCTTGCTGAAGCGGAAGATCTGCAGGATCTTGCTGATAGAATTCGTATCCTATTGTCAGACAAAGAACTTCGCCTACGGCTGGGTCAAAACGGATACAAGTATGTTAAGGAGAATCACAATTGGGATAGTTTAGTCGATAAGTACATTGAAATATATGAAGGTCTGACGTAGAATCTTGGCAGATGGCTAAGAGAATAGTGGTTACCGAAGTATCTGCGAAAATAGTAGGCAATGACGTTTACACTATCCAAACAGATCAGGTCATAGATTGCGCCCAACTCACCACCTGTTCTCCTACCTCGTTTAACGTGTAGTCCTCATTTAGAATGGTAGGACCGTCTCCAAGCATCCAATATGTCCAGTGGTAACTTCCTGTATGATTCATCAATTGGAACTTATAGTCTTGGCAGTCGAGTCTGCTCTTGGTTATTTCCACATCTTGCGTTCTCAACCCGAACTCACAAGCGCACAGGGGAACATCATAAGCGTTCATGAAATCTATTCCGGGGTCCATCTGACTTTCAACAAAAGCGTAGTCGTAGTCCCACTCTTCTCCATTTTCGACCCCTCTGTTGTTGCCGCTTACTCCTCTTCCTCGATGGAACCTGTGGCAGTAAACCACATTATTGTCATCTAGTGGTTGTATAAGGCTGAACTGTCCGGTGTCGCAGACTTCTGTAAATGGATCACCCGCTGGGGTGCCTCCCTGATAGCACGGTGAATAGAAGATTGTTTTGTCAGAGTATTCTCGGATGGTGTTCACTATTATGGGGGTGTAGACATCATAGTAGCATTCTGTCCAAGCTGGATCTGTCCATTTCCCCGTGTATCCATGGAACGGGAAGAACCAGCCGTTAAAACCTATGACATTGGCGTAAGGGTCAAAGCGTTGAATCATCATAGCCAGAAAGTCTTGATAGCGTTGTTGTCCTTCAGCGGTTAGCAGATAATCTATAGATTCAGCACAAGGCCCCCAGTTATGAGTAGCCGCCCACCACATACCGTACGCCCTTAGAGATATTATCACGTAGAGGTCTACGTCTTTGCACCAACCGATTATTTCTTCTATGTCCTGTAAGTCTTCCTCGTCGTAGGCGCCCACTTGGTCTTTACTAGGTTCTATTCTTCTCCATGGCGTTATGATACTTATGGCATTGAAATTCCAATCCTTAACCCTTTGAATCACTTCGGTTGAAAGATATTCTCGCCAGTCTTCAAATATGATGCCATTCCACAGGTTAAGTCCATGCAACGAGAATCTTTCGCTTCCAGACTTCAAGTATTTACCGTCCACCGAGACCTCACTAGTAGAGGAATACGTGACAAAACCAGTGGAATGAATAGAATGCCAGGTTGAAGTTGCTGATACCGGACTAAGCAATGAAATTAGCGTAAACGCTGTTGCAAGCAAAGTTTTGCTCTTCATTCCAGCCCCCAGAGAATTATTGTATCGTAATACTTAATAAACATTCATATTTGTGATACTGTCTTTAGTATTTGCATGCCTGTATACATTGAGAGAGGTGACATCGTTGAAGGAGAAATATAACATAGCGATTGTTGGTTGCGGAGCTAATGCACAAATTCACTTGCACGTATTGAAGAAATTAAGCAAATTGAAAGTCAAAGCAGTATGTGATATTGATGAGAAGAAAGTGAGTACAACTTCCAAAAAATGGAAGATAGATCACTACTACCGCGATTTCTCTAAGATGTTGAGTAGCGAGGATATTTCTATACTGTCCATATTGACGCCACCGTCATCTCACGCTTTTCTTGCTATTGAAGCCATGAAACATGGGATAAACGTAGTAATTGAGAAACCTCTCACAATGACAACAGAAGAAGCAGATTTGATTATTAACACCTTAGATGGGCGTAGAACAAAGATGACTGTGGTTCATGACTGGTTGTTCAGCAAGGCAATGGCCAAGTCTCTTTCCTTGATTAGAGAGGAAGCGATAGGCGAGGTTCTCAATGTAGATGTTAAAGTCGTGCATAATGTGAAAGACGATCTTATGGCATCTGATCCAAATCATTGGTGCAATAAATCATTTGGAGGGAGATTCGGTGAAATGCTTCCTCATCCAGTCTATGTTCTGCAGTCAATTTTAGGGGATGACTTACAGATGAGAAGTATATTCGTCTCCAAACGGGGAAATACTCCTTGGTTGCTTAACGATGAATTGCATACAATTCTAGAAAGTGAAAAAGGGTTTGGCTCACTTTATGTTTCGCTCAACGCTCCCAGGCGCGTGTACGCATGTAACGTATACGGCACAAAAGAAATCTTGAAAATTGATTTTACAAGGCAAACCGTGCTCCGACTGAGACGTGGAGGCTTTGGCAAGTTCTCCATTGGCAAAGACTGCTTGTCAGAGGCCTGTGGGTTGTTGTTCTCAACTATGGAAAATGCTTTAGAATTCTCGTTCCGTAGACCTCGTGAGTACGGTCTTTCCAGGATTTACACAATGTTTATGGACAGCATAAGAAAAGATATCGAGCCACCTGTTACGCCGGAAATGGCGTACAATACCGTTAGAATAGTGGAAGAAATCTGCAAAGCCATCCAGACAAAGGATTAATGCAACAACGCGTTATCATACTCTCCAATTCTTGACAGAAGGTTGATTTGAGGATTTTACGCGGTTAACACTCGGTTGGCTGTTCCTTTTATAGTCAAAGAATAGTTTTTCAACATGCGCGCGCAATAGAAATTTCGAGGTTCAATCTTGTGTAATGCTTTTTGTGCAATGTTTTTGGCATGAATTTGCTGTGGACATAGTGGCCTATTCAACGAAAAATCACGGTTGTTTCTGACCAACCTAAGGTATCAGCGGATAGCAACAAATTGCGTGTACAGGATTCTGCGCTTTTGTCAAGTGTGCGTCTAACGAACTGAATGTGTGTCAAGACTCGTAAGTTGTGACAAGTGAACATAGCTAGGAAAGGACATAGAAGAGCTTCTTGCAGTAGGGCTCAAGAGATCTGCAATTTGCACATGAGTGGAGTGATTGGCGGCTAAGACGTTAAGTGGATGTGGTCGCTGTGAAACTAAAGATATGTATGCTGCTCCAGAGTTCCAATCAATCTATACCGATAAGAACGGCGTTGGCGGAGGTTTATGGAGAACATTTCACCAAGAAAGGACATAGTGTTCTCGCGATAATTTCATCCTCTGGAGCGAAGAAATATTGTTGGAAGGGCATCCAGGTGTACGAAGTGCCCCTATTGAGGAAACTGAAATTGGCGAAGAAATTTATTGAGGAAGAGAATTGCAACCTACTTCAAGTCAGAAACGACTGTGTAAATGGGATATTAGGCCTTTTCCTCAAATGGAAGTATAAGGTTCCATTAGTTTTTCAATATACTTGGCCTGTTCTTCAAGTTATGAAAGAAAAGAATGGGGCAAGAAGTGAGAAGACCCTTTACATGGAAAACATAAAAAGGATATTCGCTGACTTTGTGCAAATGAGAATCCTGCGTAGATCCGACCTTATACTACCCATAAGCAAATCCATGGAAGAATATTTGATTTCCAGAGGACTATCGGAGACTAGAATGTTGTGTTTTCCATGTGGTGTCAATCCTGACCTTTTCTCTTCGAGCGCGCGCGCAAGAATGGAAAGAAGGATTGAATGCAGGCTAGATTCTTCGGGCGTCATTGTATATGTTGGAGTAATTGATAATTTGAGGCGATTGGATTTTTTAATTCGTGTCTTTAAAAAAGTTAAACGCAAAGTAGAAAACGCGAAATTATTAATGGTCGGTGATGGTAACGACAAAAACCGTCTTAGGAAACTCGTATCCACATTAGGTATCGATGAAGATGTCGTATTCACTGGGGAAGTACCTTATTGTGAAGTTCCATCTTTCCTCGCAGCATCAGATGTTGCCGTTGTGCCTCTACCACCAACGAGTGTTTATCTATTTAGCTCTCCATTGAAGCTATTCGAGTATATGGGAGCAGGTAAAGCCGTCATAGCTAACAAGGAAATCCCAGAACAAAGGGAAGTCGTTCAAGAAAGCGGTGGAGGTCTTTTGGCGCCTTATGATGAGGAAGACTTTGAAAAGGCCATCGTCAAATTGCTAACAGATTCGAATACCCGAAAAAAAATGGGTAGAAAGGGGCGAGAATGGGTGTTGGCAAATAGGTCTTATAAAATGTTAGCTAAGAAAGTAGAGGGAGCCTATTTCGATCTTGTGAACAAGAATGCACATAAATAGAAGACTAGTTAGTGAATTAAACGATGATAGAAAAACTGAGATGGGCAGAATAACACATCTAACGTAAGTCCGACGGAAGACTTCCTAGCTATTGTTTCATCAATCTAGGCACAAGTAAACATCAATCCATAACTGAGTTCTGGAAGAGACAATACAATGATACACTGTCAATCTTCTACAGATTCTAAAACAGGAAGGTGAAGTCATGAGTGGCCTAAAGGTTGGAATAGTAGGTGGCTTGGGATACATTGGTTCAGCACTAGCCGACTATTTGAGACCAGAATTCATAGTCAAAATCGTTGACAAGAGTCCGCCCCCGACGAGCTTTGAGCGGAAGATTGAGTACCAAAAATGTGACATACTAAGATACAGCGACATCAAACAAGCGCTTGCTGATGTTGATTTGGTCATACATACGGCTATAGTACAGATACCGCTTATAAATGAAAACAAGAAGCTTGGCTATGAAGTAAACTTTCTGGGAACTCAGAACATTTGTCGTGTTGTCAATGAAAATCCATCGATCAAAGGTATGATCCTTTCAGGAACATGGCATGTTTTTGGGGAAGAAGGTCTAGAAGGTCCACTAGACGAGGAGTTCGGTTTCAGGCCGGATAAGGTGGAGGATAGAGCCCGACTCTATGCCTTGTCGAAGATAGCTCAAGAGGTCATAGTCAGGTTTTATGATGAGATGTCAGAGAAAATCTATGCGGTGATCCGAATGGCCACCGTTTTGGGTGAAGAAATGCCCGAGAGAACGGCTGCTAGTATATTCATATCTAAGGGACTGAAGGGAGAAAGCATAACGCCCTATAAACACAGTATGCACCGACCGATGCTTTATGCCGACATAAAGGATGTTTGCAGAACATTCAAAACATACCTACTGAAGATGGTCAATAATACCACTAATACAGCGGCGATGAACCTTCCGCGCATAGTCAATCTATGCTGGAGGGAGCCCATAACGATAATCGAATTGGCGAACACTATCAAAGAAACGATAGTCAAATTGACTAAAAAGCAGGTGAACCCAAGAATAGAAGTCATAGACAAACAGAAACCAGTTCTTTTCACGCCGGAAGATAAGAAAAAGATAAGAGTAGACCAAAGTAAGCTTGGACAGATTATTAGTCTTCGAGAGTTAGTCAGTCCACGAGAGTCTGTAGAGCGGATAGTGCAAAGCAGAATAGGTCATCTTAGGGAAAGGAGTTCACCTAACTAGCTAAGGCGAACAAAGGGTCATAATCGAAAATGCAATCGGACGAAAGTCGTGGAAGACTTCGAAGATTTCCTCTGGTAGGATAAGACATGGCCCAACAAGCTCAACCAACACATTACGGACTTCCGCATACCTACACAAAGCATAGCCGTTTCACTGGGAAGCTAGAGATATGACTGGAATATTTGGATGTTTAAGCCGAAGTAAGGAATCGGTATCCGAAGCAATAGCAGTTGACATGGCAAATGCTATGAAACATGAAGACCAAATCATGCACACTTGGATTCTGAACTCCTGCCTTCTTGGAAAGACCGAATTGAGATTTTCAAACAATGAGAAGGACTTCATACATGAAAATGAGGAATCTTTGTTGACTATCTTGATGGGGAAGATTTATAACAGAACGGAAGTAGCCGAGAAATTCAGAATTGAGACCCATGTCGATGATACGACACTTGTAACTAGGTTATATAAGAAGATAGGATCAGAATTTGGCAGGCATCTGAATGGGCTGTTCGTCGCGGCGATTTTTGATGAAGGAAGGGATAGATGTGTAATCATAAACGACAGACATGGGTTTTTCCCCGTTTTTTATGCTCTGAGTCTTAAAAGATTTATTTTTGCTTCGGAGATAAAGGCCATATTGAAAGACTCATCCACCGATTTTAGGATGAATAGGAAGGCTTTGTCCGAGTTTTTCGTTTTCAAGTTTCTTTTGAATGACGAAACCTTCTTCAAAGGCATAAGATACATGCCACCAGCAAATGTCCTAGTATATGACAGAAGGAAAGATGATGTGAGCCTCATGAGATATTGGGCGCCTGCCTTTAGACACACGCGGAACGGCTCTCTCATGGACTATCAAAGAACATTCGGGAAGTTGATGAAGAAAGCTATTGAATGCAGAGTTAAAGACAGAAAGGAAGTAGGGGTCTTGTTAAGCGGTGGACTTGATTCACGTTTAGTTTCAGCATTTGCAAGCAAAACCGGTACTCCTATGACTACCTTTACGTTGGGGGTAAAAGGCTGCCTGCAGCAGAAAATCGCAAAGCAAGTTGCAGAAAGATTAGGTGTTCCAAATATCTTCTTGGAGATACCTGCTGATTTCATTGCCCGATACGCTGATTCTATCATACACAAGGGTGACGGTTTGGTAAGAATTAGAGATTGCCATTTCGTTGCTCTGCTGAAAACAATAAGGAAGAAAACCAAAATGGTCCTGCTAGGAACGGGAGGAGGCGAGCTTTTTGGACAGACGTTGCCTTCTGAGATATCTGCTCTTGAAGAAAGAGAACAGCTGATCAACTACTGGTTTGAAACGAAAACACGCCGCGGGCGCAGGTCACTGGCTACCTATGAAGAATTTGAGAAAGTCTTTTTGAATTCTTTCTACAATGAGGCGAGAGATGGAATCTGGAGAGATTTCCATCAGTCATTTGAAGGAATTGAATACGATTCATTGGTAGACATCATACACTACTGGGAAATCTCGCGCTATCTTCCAAGGAGTATCTTCCAAGCTTTTCAATATTTAGGCTGGTATATCGAAGCACGATATCCCTTTTTGGACAATGACTTGGTCGAGTTTGCATTCAGTATACCTCCGTCTTTGAAAGTGGAGGAAGCCTTCCTGCAAAAAACGCTAAGCTTCTGTTTTCCCTCTCTTTCTGACATACCTTGGGAGAAGACGGGAGTTCCACCAGATTCACACTCCTTCCAATCATTTGTTGGGAAAGGCAGAATTTGGATGCTCAAGCAACTGAGGAACACACTTGAAAGAATCACGAAGGGAAAAAAATCCCTAGGACCCGTTGATTATAGAGGGTATAGTCAGTGGTTAAGAACAGGTTCAAGGGAGTATGTAGAAGATATCTTATTGAGCCGAAAGACACTTCAGAACGGGTTCTTCAGAGCAGAATACGTAAAACAAGCAGTAAGAGAGCATATGGAAGGCGTGAGAGATCGAAATGAACTGATATGCGATCTCGTCAATTTCGAGTTGACGAACAGAGAATTCTTCTGCAATAAATATACCCGGTAACCTGTTATTCATCAAAACTGCACAATTGGTTGGTCAAATCCACCTTCTTTTGTCGATTCCTAGGTTCAGACCTGAAGTCCGAATAAAGGAAATGCATGCTCACATATAACAAAATGCATTATTGGTGATTGTGAATGAGTACCAGAGTCACTATCGGAATTTGTGCTAAAAATTCCGAGAAGACAATTAAAGTTACCATCGAAGGCATGATTGGCCAAGATTTCCCGCACGATTTGATGAAGTTAGTTGTTGTTGATGATGGTAGCACGGACAAAACATTGTCAGTGGTAAGGAACATCCTTTCAGAAACAGACATCAGAACCTTAATACTTTCCAGCGGAGGAAAAGGGCTGGGACCTTCAAGGCAGATCATAGTTGATAACGCTGAAGGCGATTACTTAGTGTTTGTCGACGCTGATGTCAAGGCAAAAAAGGACTTTGTAAGCAATCATGTGAAGTTTATGGATGCAACCCCGAGCGTCGGTGCAGCCATGGCAAATCCAATCGTGAACGAAAAAACGCTAGTTGCTACACTTGTATCCATGGATCAAATGCCGAGATCGTTTCGCTCGCTATCATACCAAGAAGTAATTGCAACTGGAGCCACGATTTTTCGCCTCAAAGCTATAAAACACGTAGGAGGCTTTGACACCAACATCAAAGGCGCAGGAGAAGATCAGGACATTACACTGAGGATAAGAGAGTCGGGATGGAGACTCTGTAGAAATAGCTTAAATGAAGTCTATCATTTAGGTGCACCAACTACTTGGAAGCGCTTTTGGGATAGGCAGTTTTGGTACGGCTATGGTAGTCACTATCGCTATCACAAGTACAAGTCTCAAATGTTGCCTTTTGAATATTTCCCACTTTTCGCTCTAATGATTGGCTTCAAAAATTCCTGTCCAATCTATAAAGTGACTCGTGACAAGAAGGCATTTCTTCTTCCACTTTACTTTCTGCTAAGAGGCATAGCGAGAACACTTGGATTTGTGCGTGCTCATTTTGACGGCTATGGACATATCGCTAGATATCGCTAGAAATGAAAGTTGATCGCTTATGGTTTCCACAAGAAGTGTTTGTTTTAGTGGGAATACTCCCTGAAATAGCATGTTTTTAGTTTGAATATGGTTTGTCAGAAGATTCACAAGTGTTTGCTGTTAATCCGATCGACCAAAAACGCATCATTAAGGTAAGCGTTCTTGGGTAGATTGTCAGGATTCAACTGGAATGTGACGAAAGTGAGAACTTGTCTGAAGTTGATTCTAGCTGTTCAATTTGCAACGTTCGCTGCCATAGCTCTGAATGTCGCTATTGCAAGGCAAATCATTGTTTTCATTTATACTTCTTTTCTACCAGGTTTCCTTATTGTCAGAATTCTGAGATTGAATCTAAAGAGCAAAATTGACACCATTTTGATCTCTGCTGGTTTAAGTATCGCCTTTCTCATGTTTGTGGGATTGGTCGTAAACGAATTCTTTCCACTTATAGGTTTTTCAGAGCCGCTGTCAATCCTACCGTTGGCGATCACAATAGGCAGTATTCTGTTGATCCTTTCTTTCGTATACTGCAAGAGATGCAATTCGGAGTCTTTGCCTTCTCTACCAAGGGTAGGAACAGTTCTTCGATGTCTTCTTATGTTCGTGGTTCCCGTTTTGGCAATTCTGGGCGCTTTATTCACCAACAATTTCATTCTACTCCTTGCTGCATTAGCAATAGCAATACTAGTTATAGGCACCTTCTTTTTCAGAAAGGTGACGCCCTTCAAACTATATCCGTTCGTCATACTCATAATCGCGGTTTCTCTCATCTTCCAACGGCAATTCATATCCAGATACCTTTTGGGTTCGGATGTTTTTGGTGAGTTTTATGTTTTCAGGCTGACAAGCACCGGCTCGTTGTGGAATGCAACCATCTCTACGTCTGCAAGAGAACTTCTTGATTATAACGGCATGTTGAGCGTGACTATTCTCCCAACAATTTATTCTAGCTTGTTGAATGTACAAGGAGAGTGCGTCTTCAAGGTCGTATATTTTCTTCTTTATTCGCTAGTTCCCCTCTGCTTGTATCAAACGTACAAACGGGAATTCGGAAAAGATACGGCATTCCTATCAGCCTTCTACTTTGTCTTGTTCCCTAGGTTTTACGGCGAAGAGAGAAGACAGATCATAGGAGAACTCTTTCTGGCACTAATGATTTACTTGATTCTGAATGCTAGTTTGAAGTCAAGAAAAAAGCGAATTCTACTGGGCATCTTCGGCGCTGCGTTGGTTGTATCGCATTATTCAATTTCCTTTATTTTCGTCTTTTGTCTTCTGTTTGTGTGGCTCACCAACATTCTTATAAAGAAACTCACGTTATCCAAGAAAATCTCACCCAGAAGAAGCCTAATAGATGCAAGCTTTGTCGCATTGATTCTTGTTCTCAATCTCTCTTGGTACGGCTTCGTTTGCCCGTCTCCCGCAAGAGCCCTCTTTGAACTTGCTAGCCGTATAGCCACTTCTTCCACTGCAAGCTTTCTAAGCTTGGAAGCAAGGGGAGGGAGGATTGGTAATTTTATTAATCCTGCGCGCGCTGGTTTCATCGATTTCTCTCTGACGAACAAGATAGACTATGTCGTAAACAAAATCCCTTACCTCTTCATCATTGTTGGTTGCATCTCTCTTATCATGAAGTTTAAGAAAAGGCGCATTACCCAAGAATACGTTCTGATGTCGGTAGCGAACATTTCCATTCTCGCAATGGTTCTTGTATTACCTTTTTTCTCAACTTCATTCCTCGCAACTAGGTTTTATCATGTTTCACTTCTGTTCCTGGCACCCGTATGTATTCTCGGAGGCAAGACATTCCTGAAGTACATCACCAAACCGTTTACTAAAGCGCGTCAACATCCACTGTACCTACGCACACTGTGCCTTCTTTTCATTGTAATTTTTCTCTTTAAAGTCGGGTTTGTCCACGAAATCACAGAAGATCCCATTCCAGAATCAATGTCAATTAGCTTCACCAGAATGAAAACAAGCGATGACCCCGAAATTAAGGCCAGCTTCTATGATGCTTATGTTCCGGAACAAGATGTCTACAGCGCATTATGGCTTTCGGATACGGCAGGAAACGGTTCTGAGATATATGCAGACGAAACGGCCAGTAAACATGTTCTTAGAGCTTATGGCATGAGAATAATTGAATGGGAGTACTTTTTGTTTGGCAATAGAACCATAGCGCCCGAGGCATACGTTTACCTACGGTATCTCAACGTCCACGGGTTAATTAGAGAGTACGGAACACTTTCAAACACTACTGAACTCTCTTATCGATTGGATTGGACAGACAAGGTTTACTCAAACGGTGATAGCGAAGTCTATCGCTCTCTGCAGAACACGGAATGACTAGTGAGCAAACCTGATGTGCTCTCCTTTAGTGTTAGAAAAACTAAACCTGACCTCTTGCGCAGGAACCATAGGTCAAAGTCAATAGTAGGTTCAGGCTAAATCCGCATTGTAAAGCATTTCACCGATTGAAATAGGTGTATGGTGAATGTGAGAGATTCTATAAATCCTTTCAGAAGATTTCGTGAAATCTATGATTCGAACAAGAGAAGGATCCTCAGAAGTTATGAAATGATAGGGGGAAGAATTGATTGGAAAGAGTACGTGTGAGCATTATCGGCCTTGGTGGAATTGGCAAAGTACATTTACACAATGCTCTAGACTTAGATAATGCTAACCTAGTTGCTGTTGCGGATAAATCCAAGAAATCGAGATTTCTTGCCGCCAAGCTAGGTGTCAAAAAGCAATATTCTGATTATGGTGAACTATTACAGGATCCCGAAATCGACTGCGTCCTAATTTGCTTGCCGACGTTTCTTCATGCAGAAGCTGCTATAGAAGCCGTCAAGCAGGGAAAACACGTATTTGTTGAGAAACCCCTAGCCAGAAATGTCGAAGAAGGAAAACGGATCCTAGCCGAGTCCTCCAAAAACAGTGTGAAGACCATGATCGGCTATCCGTTGCACTTTGAACCAGGCTTCAGAGGATTGAAAAGTCAGATCGATTCCGGAAGATTCGGCGACGTGGTTATTTCATGTGCCACGAATGTAAGCAGTGGGCCCTTCAGCCATAGAGCATCAAATTCCATTCCACAACCCGTTCCATCTTGGTGGTTAAACAAAGAACTTGCAGGTGGAGGAGCCCTGATGGATTTGGGTTCGCATATGATTAACTTGCTATGTTGGTATTTCGGCAGTGAAATTGATAGCGTGGATGCTGTTCTTGGTCATAGATATAATCTAGATTTTGAGGACTATGGATTGGCTAGAATAAGATTCAGAACGGGAACGCTAGGTGTGGTGAATTTCGGCTGGTTTAGTCAAACTGCAGAACTCAAAGTGGAAATTTTGGGAACCATCGATAACAAGTGCGTAAGAAAGAAATCTGAAGGCTCCTTTCCCACAAAGATTATCCAAATTCTCAAGGGAGGCGTCGTCAACAAATCGTCAGGACTCTACAACGAATTGAAGTATTTTATTGATTGCATAAGATACGATCTTGATCCATACCCTTCTGTTCAGCAAGGACTCAGAGATTTAGAAATCATCTCCCGCGCATACAGAAATCAGGTTCAGAAGAAGGAGAGTTCCTTTGGCAACTGTGAGTCTAGTGAGAACAAATAGCAACTATTCTAATATGAAAAAAGCTATTCAAGATTCTCTTGACCTAATTGATTTCAGATTTGGCGAAAAGACTGAAAAGGTAGCGATAAAGCCAAACATGTGCTATTACTGGGATTACTCGACCGGAATGACGACAGATCCGAAATTCGTAGCTGCTGTTGTTGGCATCATCAGAGAACGCCTATCTCAAGACGTGCAAATATCTATAGTGGAATCAGATGCTTCTGCTATGAAATGTAGATACGCATTCAAGATTTTAGGATATGAAAAGATGGTCAAGGAAAAGAATGTTAGCCTTGTGAATCTCACTTTGGATCGCAAAGAAAATGTCGAAGTAAAAGTAGACAATCGCTCATATGGGTTTGAGATTCCAGACACCATAAGAAATTCTGATCTCTTATTGAACATACCCAAAATCAAGTATATGACGGGAGTAAAGATATCGTGTGCCCTTAAAAACATCTTTGGATGTAACCCTTACCCTAAGAAATTTAGGTATCACCCTGATCTTGATAGAGTCATCGTTGCTCTAAACAAAGTTATGAAATCTGACCTTTGCATAGTGGATGGCATAGTGGTGAGCGGTCAGTATCCTACAAAACTAGGTTTGATAATGGCAAGCAAGGATCCGGTTGCAATAGATTCCATGGCTGCGGAAATCGCGGGGATAAACCCCAAGCATGTAAGGCATGTGATGCTGGCTCAAATGGAAGGAATTGGAAAAATGGCTTGCAAAAATGTGGGAGAAAACCTAGAGTATTTCACTGAACGTTTCCCTCGAAAAAATGCCAAGCAGGAGGCAAGAGAGACCATACTTAGCTTTGGCGCAGCAATGCTTGAGAAACTACACTTGATATTTAGTGTAATATGAGGAACCTCGCCGAGAATATCGTTGTATAGCTCTTCAGGATGCTAGGAATTTTAGAATTCTAGGCTACGGAAACAGCAAAGGAGAAATCAGTCAAGACGAACGGTCATGCGAGGAGCCAGATCACTTGAAGACAAGTCGCGCGGGTGCTTCTTTGAGAGTGTTAATGGTTACGCCAGGTTTTCATCCAATTAAGGGTGGCACTGAAACTGTGGTGTGGAATCTGTCAGTAGAACTCAATAGACGAGGAGAACACGTAGACGTCCTCACATTTAACATGGATCAGAAATGGTATCCAAAATGGAGAGGAAAAACGGAAAGATTCAATGGAATCAATGTTTTTAGAATTCCAGCGTTGCGCGTGCCGAGCACTCGGCTCAATCCGGGAATACATCTTATTCCTGGAAGATTCACGAATCTTTTGAAGCAATACGATGTTATACATTTCCATGAAATGGATTTTAGTTTTCCCTTGTTTTCGTTCTTTGTTAGCAAACCGAAAGTGTTTCATTTACATGGACTTGGATGGAGCAAGATGTCACATTTACGTAAGATCATATTGAGGCATGTAGCGGATTTCTATATTTCTCTAACAAGGCGAATGGAAAGAGATCTAGCGGAGCTAGGTATTCCCAGAAGTAGGATCGTACATTTGCCTAATGCTGTAGATATAGATATGTTCCGTCCTGGAGGAGTAAAGGAAGATGACCTCCTTCTATATCTCGGAAGAATAGTACCTGAAAAGGGCTTGCATATTTTAATTAAGTCTTTGCGTTATTTAGAAAAATCGGTTCGTCTGGTCATAGTTGGTCCTGCTTCAAGTCCTACGTATTACGAACGTATCCTAAAACTTACGCAGGGGAGAAATGAAAAAGGTAAACACAAAATTACGTATGTGGGTGTCATATCCCAAGCAGAAGTAATAAAATGGTATCAAAAAGCCTCTGTGTTTGTATGTCCATCTTTCTATGAACCACTTGGAATCGTGAACCTAGAAGCAATGTCTTGCGAAACACCAGTTGTGGCTTCCAATGTTGGAGGAATTCCAGAAGCTATCCAGAACGGCAGAAACGGAATTTTGGTTCCACCGGGTAACGTTGTTGAACTAGCTCGGAGTATACAGTATTTGTTGGATAACCCACAAATTAGAAAGAAAATTGGCAAAGAAGGAAGAAGACGAGTGACCGAGAATTTTTCCGTGGAAATCATAACAGAAAGATTGTGTCGCATTTACAACCAAATGATCGCGTAAGACAAGTTTGCAGGAATGTCGTATGAAGGTCTAGGTGGATGAGTCAGACTAGTCGTCAACGGCTTCTTATTCACAACTTCTTTCCTAGTTTTGCCCCTGTCCTTGAAGCTATAAACAAACAGGACACAAAAACCTTGACGAGTTGATAAAAGAATCACCCCCATCCATCCGATTGCAGCAACGAGACTTACGCTCGAGAATAAGATCCTATCTCTACGCGTCTAATCCAGCAAATATCCATATTTCACCTATGCTCGCGCATTGCCAAATTCGGCTGAATCTTCTGGAATGTAAAGATGAAAACATTTCAATGGGAAAGTGTTGATATCAGCCAACATTTGAGCGATCGATTATCATCGTAAGACGCGGGGTTCTTTTATGCCGACCGAACTGAAACGTATTGCTAGAGTCTTAACTAGAGGCAGCTTTTTCCTTTTTATCGGAAAATCGTTGTCAACCGTTATCATGGCTGTCGGCTCCATCATAGTAGCTAGGCTGCTGGGTCCAGAAAACTACGGCCTGTATACCTTAGCTATGATCGCACCCTCGCTCCTCATCCCCCTAAGCGACCTAGGAATCTCCTCAGCTCTCACCAGATTCTCAGCTCGCTTCCGCTCTGAAGGGGAGAATCGGAAAGTCTTGGCTCTGATAAAAGCGGGAGTTGGCTTCAAAGTAATCTCCTCCATGCTCCTTTCCTTGGCTCTTTTACTCCTTTCAGGGACCATCGCTACAGGGCTCCTTAGGAGGCCAGAGATTTCTTTTCTCATCCGCTTCACTTCGCTGTACTTACTTGGCCAAGCAGTGTTAATGATTATAGATTCCGTATTTATCGGTCTCGATAAGATGGAGAAAAGCTGCTTGCTCATGAATATACAGGCAATAATAAAAGCTGTGGCCTCTCCACTGCTGATTATCGTCGGTATGGGAGCCATCGGCGCTATTCTGGGCGCGGGATTCGGCGTTTTTCTCGCCGCTGTAACAGGGGGCGCTATACTTCTGTTTCATATTTATCCAATCCTTCACAGGCATAACCAAACAGAAAACATCAACTTCTCCGAAGCGGTAAAACTCATGATCTCCTATGGGGCGCCTCTCTATCTCTCCACAATTATCTTGACTCTCCTTATGCAGTACCGAAACTTCATTCTAGCCTTGTTTGCTTCCAACACGGAGATTGGAAACTACACGACAGCCATGAACTTCTCCATCCTGATAACCTTGATTTCCTACCCCATTGTTACCGCGCTCTTTCCTGCCTTTTCGAAACTTGGGGTCAGCGAAGAACATGATGCTGTAAAAAGGATGTTCAACGCGGCCGTAAAATATACCTCCCTTTTGGTAATTCCGTCAAGCCTAGTTATCGCCATATTCTCTAAAGAACTGGTAGACCTCTTGTACGGTCTTCAGTTCCAGCTTGCTCCAACTTATCTCACCTTCTACATCCTGAGGTTCTTATTCGCTGGGCTAGGAATGTTCGTGTTGGGCAGCTTCTTCAACGGTCAAGGAGACACCAAAGCAACACTAAGAATGAACCTCATAAATCTCTGCCTTTCTGTGCCCTTGGCTTTGATTCTAACCTCTCACTACGGCATTCTCGGGCTCCTAGTCTCCATTCTCGCCGCACAATTCTTATCTACCGCATACGGCCTGCTATTGGCCAATCAGAAGTACAAAATGACAATAGACCCGATCGCGTCCATCAGAATAGCAATAGCTTCACTCTCATCAACGCTGATAACTTATATTTTCATCACGTTTGTTGCCATTCCTGATCATATATTCAAACTAGTAGTTGGTGGATCCCTTTTCCTAACCTCGTTCTTGGGCTTTGCTCCATTGTTTGGAGCCATCAACAAACAGGACATAGATAACCTAAACGAGCTGACAAAAGGAATCCCCCTGATCTACCAGATTGCAAGAGCAATCCTATACCTGGAGAATAAGATTGTCGCCGCGCGCACATCGCTGATTTAGGGAAAGAATTGTGAGATGAAGGAAATCGTTTCTATTGAGAAAGTTCTCAATTCGAGATGTTCGTGCGATTTTGACGGTGACCCAAAGAAGAATCATTGGGGAACATTCATCAAAGACACACATCCGCCCAGAAAGATTTTAGAAGCCGTACTAAGAGGTTGCAGGAGAACTCCCCAATTCTCCAACAGAAAAACACTGTTTTGGTTTGAAGAAAAACAGCTATTCTTGGGCTTTGAGAAGACAGACGATCCCTTTGACACTCGCTTACTCCATATCGAAAGCGGCATGCAGCACGAAGCAGTCTATCTAGCCTGCACCGCATTAGGCGTCGGCACATGCATCAGAAACCTCGGCATTAACGGAACCGACTACGAACACCAGATAGGAACTGCAAGACACCAAATTTTCGAAAACGAACCAAACTACAGAGAAGGAAGACTTACCACAGAACCTCCAGGTCCGCCAAAACCATTCACAAAAGGAGGAAACCTACCAGCGCCGAGAAGAAATGGCGAAGTAGAGTGTCTACCCGCTCTTGAACGGCTGAGCCTATTGTATACTAAAGGAGCAGACGCTGACGAAACTGACATATCCCAACTGCTCTGGGCTGCAAAGGGCAGAACCCCCCACTACATCAAATCACATGCGTGGGGCCTCACCATCCCCACATGGGGTGGAGGCCAAAACTACACCAGTGTCTATCTCCTCAAAAAGAACAAACTGTTTCGATACATAAACTGGACGACACCGTTTATTCCAAACTGGTGGATGCTCGGAAGGCCGATACATGACATAAAATCTCTCAGAAAGGTGAACATGTCATCTCCACTGGATGGCACTAACACTGCGATTATCCTAACTCGCAATGAGGAGACCAATCGGGCTCTTTGGGAAGTTGGATACATGTTAGAGAACATGCTTCTTCAAACGAAAAGCTTGGGAGTATCCTACAGAACAAAGGTCTTCGGAAAAGATGAAATCGGGAAACTAGAAAGGATAGGAATATCCGAGGCCGTAGCCACCTTGCTTCTCTAGAGGTGGAGAGGAAAAACGAAGAAAACATGGAGCATGCACACATGCTAACCGACGAGATCAGAAATCTGGCCTTAAGCACCGGAGCAGAACTAGCCGGCTTTACATCTGCAGAAAAAATAGAGAAAGATGCCCCAAAAGGTCACAGACCTTCAGAATTGATGCCTAACGCCAAAAGCGTGATCGTGCTAGCATGCGGCAGAAAGCTCAATGAAGACAGAGAATACTTATACAAATGGGGCCCCAACTTCAGCCTGACCCACATCAAACTAAAAGACGAAATTGGACAACGACGAAAGGAAGCCAGACACTCCGTGGAGGCAGTGAAGAACTTTCTCACAAAAAGAGGATTCAAAGCCATCACAGAGATGCATGGCTGGTCAGGCATTCTATCCTTCAAAATGGCCAGCTACCTAGCTGGATTGGGCATCTTCGGAAAAGGAAGCTTCGTCGTCCATCCTCGCCTAGGTCCCCTCAACATATTGACCTGCATCGTCACCGACGCGAAGTTAGAGTATGACACCCCATTGAACATCGACGTCTGCAAGGACTGTATGGAATGCATCAAAGCCTGCAAATACGGCGCGTTCAAGAAAGAAAGTGGAAGCTACAAGTGGATCGGCGAAAAATGCAGATGTTACGATCAGATCATGAACCCCGTAACCATGAAATGGACCTACGGTCCCTGCAACTCCAAATGCGCAAACGCATGCCCCATAGGAAGAGAATCCTGAATCACTTCAACTCTCCTTCATAGCGCAGGTTCAGCTCTCCACTGAACATGTTCATCATCATCTCCGCCAACATGATGCGACAGGAATGCCCACCACCTTTCTCATCGCTAACCAAGACAACATCCTCCTTGACTGCTTCGGCTGCAACCCGCTTCATCCACGCCTCAGCCTCCCGCCTCATAAGTTTCTCCAAATAATTCACTTTGAGGCCTTTCCAGGTCAGTTCGCCCCTCCGATATTGGGCTAGGTCGGGCTGATCCGGTATGACCGCACCGTTTCCATGTCCCTCCATCAAGGAGTAGGCCTTCATCCTCCTTCCCGTCTTCTCAAAAACCGAAACATGAGCCGTGTATAACATCGCCATCCCCCAAGCGAAACCCTACAAACGATTTTAAGATCAAGCTCGCCTTAGACTACATAACACCGAGGGTAGTACTTGAATGTTCTCGATGTTGGGTGTGGCGACAGACCCAAGGGAGACGTGAACCTAGACCTCTTCTATTACGGAAAATGGAAGAACTTCATTATGGGAGAAGCCCACCACCTACCCTTTAAGAACGGAGTGTTCCAGAAAGTATACTCCAAAAACTGCGTGGAACATCTCGAAGACCCCCTCAAATTCTTCCAAGAAGCCAAGAGGGTCCTAGGGAACAATGGGACTCTTGAATGTATCTACCACACAGACTCCCTGCTAACCAAGAAGACCATACACAACCTACTCAACCTACACTGGAGATCCGCCTTCAAATGGAAATCAAAGCTCACCGGAGGCGAGAAGATCAACTACGGAGGCCACAAATGGCAACTCACCGACCACGGAACTCTCAGTCTACTTCAACGAGCAGGCTTCACACAATTCCATTTTCACAAAATCAGGTTTCCATCAATAAGAGTGGACAAGGATCCCAAGAAAAAAAGATGGAAAACCTTCCTCAACAGATACCTGCCCAAATGGCAGATAGAAACCAGATTCACAGCCAAAATCAGACAACGCGTGCGCAGGAAAACAGAATATCTATGCTCAGGGAGACCACTAACCTGAAAGTTCTCGGCATAGTCTGCAGCCCCAGAAAAGGCGGAAACACAGAAATCCTGGTACAAGAAGCACTTGCTGGCGGCCGCGAAAGCGGAGCAGAAACAGAACTGCTGAGAATTGTCGAGATGAAAATAGCTCCTTGCGACGGTTGCGAAGCCTGCCACCAAACTGGAGAATGCAGAATCAAGGATGACATGGAAAGAGTTTACAAGAAACTCCTAGCCGCGGAGGGAATAATCCTCGGAACTCCAGTGTATTTCTGGTCTGTCAGCGCCCAAGCAAAGACTTTCATGGACCGCACCTACGCCCTGAGATACCCGTACCACAAATTGGAGAACAAAGTCGGCGGCGCTATCGCAGCCACCGGACGCAGAGGAGGCGTAAATACCCTATCTGTCATTAACAGCTTCTTTCTTGGCCAAGACATGCTAGTCAGGGGTCTTGGAATTGCCGGCTACGGAGCAAGCAAAGGAGAAGTAAAACAAGACAAACGTGCCATGCAGGGAGCCCGATCACTCGGAAGACAAGTTGTCCAACTAATAAAAACCGTGAAAGCCTCAAAAAGAAGACGCCCTCAACATCGATGAGAATTGTCTTCATGAAGTAGTTGAAGGACGCGATATGATCGTTCGCTCACAATCGTAGCAGAACGGATCTATGAACTAACCATCACACAAAAACATCAGGGAAGCATTTCCATCTACGAGTCCGCGGAAAGTCTGTGCGCAAAGCGCTTATTCTCTTCATCTATCAATCTTCTATATCATAACTCCATATGTGCTTAATAGCAGTCAAGTTTTTTTGTTAGTCAGAAACAAGTGAAGAGGAGGTGAAAGATTGAAAAGAGTGACTATTTGGTCGATGCTGTTGATGGCGATGGCGCTTCTCACGATCACTGCGGCAATTGTACCAGTCAAGGCGGACCTGATCAGGAAACCACTTGTCGCAGGTACTCCTCACTACTATGGTGAACCAGGCCCAAAGGAGGGCGACTGGTATTTCGAACATAGAATAACGGTGGGCGGCGTCCACGTTTGGAATGATGGTGATAGCCTCTTTGTTACCTACTACGTCTGGGACTGTTGGGTCTTGACTGAGACGCATGTGGCGGTAGCGATGTTTCCGACAATGGATAGTAATGGCGATGGCGAGATCAACATCTTGGACGCGGACATCCCGCAGACCAAGAAAGGCAATCCGAAGGTTGGTCACTTCCCCTACAGACATGAAGGCCTCGGCGGTGTTGCCTCAGATCCATACACTATCCCACTTGGCAGTTGGGGACCGGGAACCACGCTCATCATCGCGGCTCACGCGGTAGTTGAAAATCCCTGTCTAGACATAGAGGAGACCGCTTGGACTGACTGCGGAGGAGATGACGCCTTCTTCCGAGGCAGCAACTGGGCAACATACTTCACCTACACCGTGCAATCTGTCGACTAAAACACACATGAAAGAACGATCAGCAATCCACCACTATCTTCAACAGTTCTTAACTATTGATCTATGTATCGACCGGGAATTCTGTCGGTCAGCAAACGCAGATCCGACGACCGGCGATACCTACCGTAGGATATAGATATTGTGGAAGTTTCTGCGTGGCTTCAGACCCTTAGCCGCTTCCGGTGATGACGATGTCGAAGCTGAAGCTGCTGATGCCCTCGATGGTGTCGGAAACGGACAGCGTCAACGTCATCTGAACCACCTCGTGCACCATAAGAACTTGTCCG
>JGI24422J19971_10000141_pt1 | contig 34024 bp, 46 predicted proteins | sample DeeMarSWOR152_54_FD_19971 | JGI IMG/M metagenome (IMG submission 19971) | reverse complement strand
ATCTAGTTAGGGAAGCGCCCACATACACCAGGTTACTGGACGAGTTGCTCAAGAAGTAAGCTCCACATTAGTGAGCAATAGAGCAAAGCCATACTCAGGGTGCGCAGTCCGGTGAAGAATCCTGAAGAACTACACATGAATAGTAGGCATGATTGGCGTGCATGGCTTCAGAAGAATCACGATACTAAGAAAGAGGTCTGGTTGATCTTCTACAAGAAACACACTCGAAAGCCTAACATCTCTTATGACGAAGCGGTCGAAGAAGCCTTGTGTTTTGGGTGGATAGACAGCATCATAAAGAAAATTGACGATGAGAANTTCGTACGAAAATTNACACCTCGAAAGCCNGACAGCAAATGGTCNGAGTCGAACAAGAAGAGAGCCAGCAAAATGATAAACGAAGGAAAGATGACAGANGCAGGAATGGCGTTGATCAGCCAAGCAAAGAACAGAGGAATATGGCAAAAGATACCGCAACCCAAAATAGACTTCACAATCCCCCGCTATGTTGAGATCGCTCTTAAATCAAATGAGAAAGCCCTAGAAAACTTCAACAAGTTGGCAAAGTCCTACAAGAAGCAGTACGTCGGATGGATTGACAGCGCCAAGAGAGAAGAGACACGTAAAAGACGCCTCGCCGAGGTCATCAACCTTCTGGAGAAAAACAAGAAGCTAGGTATGAAATAGTGATGCCTGCGGTGCCGCTGGAGAAAGAAACAAGTAAATATCAAGTGTTCACAATTTATCCTCCAAGACTCTGAGGATTCATCTGAAACTCATCTTGGGATCTTCAATGAAAAGGAGAATACAACCACACATAATGTGCGGCGTTGGAGACATCGAAAAATACGTTCTGCTTCCAGGAGACCCTAAACGGGTGGAAAAAATCGCAGTTTCCTTCGATGAAGCGCACAAGGTTGCCGACTACAGGGGTTTTCTAACTTATTCCGGGAAAGTGGACGGCATAGGGATCTCCGCCTGTTCAACTGGAATCGGATGTCCCTCCGCCGCTATTGTCGTCGAAGAGCTGACTAAGATCGGCGCAGAGACTTTGATTAGGGTCGGAACAACAGGATCCCTTCAGCGAGACATAAACACCGGGGACATTGTAGTTGCAACTGCGGCAGTGCGTGCTGATGGCGCCAGCAAAGCGTTTATGCCTGTTGAATATCCCGCCGTCGCCAGTTTTGATGTGGTTTCAGCTCTGCTTCAAGCGGCCAAGAAACTCAAGAAGGAAGTTCATTTGGGCGTTGTTTTGAGTTCAGATGCTTTCTACCGCGACGACGCCGTAGCTACGTCTCAGCTCAGCGAGGCAAACGTTTTGTCGGTTGAAATGGAATCCTCAGTCATTTTCACTCTTGCTGGAATGAAGGGCTTAAGGTCTGGGTCAATTCTGGCAGTGGACTGCAACATTCCAAAAGGTATTAGGAAGGGAGAGTTTGAGCTTGGGCAGAAAACTGGCGAGCTTGATGAACGTGTGCAGAAGGCGATCCAAGACGAGATTAAAATCGTAATCGAAGCTATAAAACTGCTTGAGCGTCACTCCTTAACATAGGGCTTGTAATTGCTTGGCGGAATCGCCTTCCCAACTACACCAGCCAACACAGCGATTGTGAGTATGTAAGGTATTGCCAGTATGATTTGTGGTGGAAGTATTCCCAGCGCTTGAAGTCTCATCTGCAGGGCGTCTGTGAAGCCGAATAGCATGCTGGCTCCGAAGGCGCCTAAGGGCATCCATTTCCCGAGTATCATTGCTGCTAGGGCTATGAAGCCGCGTCCGCCTGTCATTCCCAGAGCAAAAAGGCTCAAGTGTCCCAGCGAGAGGAATGCTCCACCTAAACCAGCTAACATACCGCTTATGATGAGGCATAGGTATTTGGTTTTGAAGACGTTTATTCCAGCTGTGTCTGCGGCGTCGGGGCGTTCGCCCACAGCCCTTATCCTTAGCCCAAACGGGGTCTTGAACAGGACGATGTATGAAAGCACTGTTATAACTATCGCTAAATAGACCAGAGGCGAGTGGGTTCCGATGACGTCTCCAATAATCGGGACGTCCTTCAGAAGCGGAATTGAGACCGGATCAAGCCCTTGGACGCTTTCAGATGCGCCTCTTGATCCCCAGAAAATCTGGCTCATGTAAGCTGTGAAGCCTAATGCAAATATGTTTATGCCTGTACCGCTCACGATTTGGTCGCCTGCGAATCTCACAGTTACGAGTCCATGTAAGAATCCCAGTAGCCCGCCGACGAGGACAGCTGCGAGTACTCCGAGCCAAGGACTGCCTGTGAAATAGCTTACGGTTACTCCAGCAAAAGCTCCAGTCAACATCATGCCTTCCAATCCTATGTTGACTATACCAGCTCTTTCTGAAAAGAGACCTCCAAGTGATCCGTAGGCTATTGGAGTTGCCAATCTGAGCGTTGCTGCGAATAAGCCGACGCTAATTATGTCGACGAGTTCCACCATTTGAATCCGCCCTTCTTCAAGAGGTATTTGACGAGCTTCGGCGCTGCCACGAACAGGACAACCAAGGCTTGAAGTATTATTGCAATATCGAGTGGCACGCGCGTAGTTCTCGTCATAGCCATGCCACCGCTTCTTAATGCGCCAAACAAAACTGATGCGAGCAATATTCCTGCGGGATTGAGACCGCCAACTAACGCTACAGCTAAGCCGTCCCAGCCGTACCCAGGGGAGAAAGCTTCTATAAAGCGTCGATGGACACCCAGTATCTCTCCTGCTCCTCCGAGTCCGGCCATTGCCCCGCTAATGGTCAAGGCAAGAACTATGCCCTTCTTTATGCTTATGCCTCCGCTTTCGGCGGCACTAGGGTTCAAACCTATTGCTCTTACCTCATAGCCTATTGTTGTTTTCTGAAGAGTATAGTGGGTGAGCCCAGCCAGCAGTACCGCAACGAATATTGACGCAGAAAGCTGTGTAGGCTGCAGAATTCGCGGAAGTTCAGCTGATGTTTGAGATCAATACGGTTTGTGCAACCCAGCCTGGTGCTTTAAAAGGATAATTCACCATATAGCCAGTTACGTAGAGAGCAACATAGCTCAACATCATTGTTGTGATTACCTCGTGAGCGCCAAGTCTTGCTTTTAGGACTGCTGGGATGAAGCCCCAAAATGCGCCCGCTACTGCACCTGCCGCCAACGCCATGGGCACGTGCACGAAGACTGGCAATTCGCTGAAAGATATTCCAACTACGGCGGCGGCGAACGCTCCCACTAGGAATTGTCCTTCGGCTCCTATGTTGAACAAACCGCACTTGTATGCGAAGAGGAATGCCAATGCAGTGAAGATTATTGGTGTTGCCTGTGTGAGAGTCTGTCCTATTCCAAAGATATCCCCAAACGCACCCGACAGCAATGCTCCGTAAGCATCCAAGGGAGAGTAACCTGTCACTATCAGGGTGATAGCTCCGACCAGAAATGCCAAGAGTATAGCGATTATCTGCGGCAGTATCTTAGGGGGCGCAGCCTTAAGCTCAGTCAAGAGCTTCTGAAATAACTTCTCGGAATATTGAAACAGCTTCTTCTTTCTTTCAGTCAGCTTTGCCACCAGCCATCAATAGTCCAAGTTCGGCTTCGCTTGTTTTCTCCGGATATTTTACCGCGACTATTTTGCCCTCATACATCACGGCTATTCTGTCGCTCAATGCCCATATCTCATCAAGATCAGCAGAAATCAGCAAGACTGCGCACCCATGATTGCGCATATCAACAAGTTTTCCACGGACAAATTCGGTTGCACCAACATCCAAGCCGCGGGTCGGTTGGGAAGCAACAATCAACTTGGGATTCCTACTGAACTCTCTTGCTAGAACCAGTCTTTGTTGCGTTCCGCCTGACAAATGTCGAGCCGGCGTGTCTTTATCAGGCGTTTTTATTGAGAACTCTTCGATTAGCTTTCGTGCGTAGTTTGAGGCTTCTTCTATGTCAATTCTAATCAGACTCGTCGCGAATGGCGGTCTATTGTGGCTTCCGAGGATCAGGTTTTCCATCACCGAGAAATCCATTATTAAACCTCTCTTTTGTCTGTCTTCGGGCACGTGTGAGGTCCCCAGTTGTATTCTCTTCGACGGAGGCGCTTGCGTTATATCAATGCCGTCCAGCTGTATATGTCCAGATTTAGCTTTTCTCAGTCCGGTAAGGGCTTCAACGAGTTCGGTTTGTCCATTTCCTTCGACTCCGGCTATTCCCAGGATTTCATAAGCAGAAACTTCGAAGCTAACACCTCGCAGTGCAGGTAGATCCCGGTCGCTAGAGGCTTCCAAGTTCTCGACTCTCAGAACGATTCTCTTCGTCTCTGGCTGTTTCTTATTGAATGTGAAAAAGACTTCTCTTCCTACCATCATTTTGGCGAGTTCGCTGATGTTGGTTTCACCTGCTTTGACTGTACCTACTACTCTGCCCCTTCTAAGAACGGTTATTCTATCGCAAATCGCCAAAACCTCTCGCAGCTTGTGGGAGATGAAGACGACGGTTTTGCCTTGTTCCTTTAGTGCTCGGGTTGCCTTGAAAAGCTCGTCTACCTCTTGAGGCGTCAGCACTGATGTTGGTTCGTCCAGAATGAGGATGTCGGCGCCTCTGTACAAAGCCTTGAGGATTTCAACCCTTTGCTGTACGCCAACAGGCAGAGCATAGATAGGCGCCTTCAGATCCACTTCCAGTTTGTAGCGATCACAGAATTCTTTCACGCTATTCAGCGTTTTGCCCATGTCCAGCAAGACTTTGTTTTTTGTTGGTGCGTTGCCCAGAACTATGTTTTCTGCAACTGTGAGGCTTGGCACAACCATGAAGTGTTGATGAACCATTCCTATGCCTAGTTCTATCGCAGTGGACGGGCTGTCTATTTCTGCTTCTTTTCCATCTATGAGGATTCTGCCTTCATCAGCCTTGTACAGCCCATAAAGAATGTTCATCAATACTGTTTTGCCTGCTCCGTTCTCGCCAAGCAAGCCGTGGATTTCTCCCTTTTCCACAGTAAAGTCTATCTTGTCGTTGGCTATAACGCCTGGAAATTTCTTCGTGATAGCGCGCATTTCTATTGCAGGTGGCACATGTATGAAAAAAGGGGGCGGGGATTTAACTGTTCTAGTCATAAACACTTGGCACTGTGATCTCGCCAGCCACGATCTTGTCTCTTGCCTCGCCTATCTTGTCGATCACTGTTGTCTCTAGCGCCTGATGTATGAACCCGAATCTGGCTTCCCAATATTTCTCTTCCTCAGGTAGCCTGCAGCATCCCACCCACTTTTCCTTCAAGCCTCCGCTTTTGATGCCTCCTTCGAATGATCCTTTGATTGCTGCTTCTATCATCTCGAACACTGCGACATCGACTCTCTTGGTCATGCTAGCTTTTATTTCAGGATGGAGATGGCATTGACATGCATCTACGCCTAGACCCAAGATGCCTGCATCATGTGCCGCTTCTAAGGCCCCCAAGCCGCTTTTTCCTGCTGCAACGAATATGGCGTCGACTCCTGCGTCAATCAGTGTCACTGCCAGTTCCTTGCCCTTTGTCAAGTCACTCCAGTGGCCCACATAGACAGGCGCTACTACTTGTACATCGGGGTTTGCCCATTTTGCACCTGCTTGGTACCCTTCAAAAAAGTCTTTGATCAGATCAATATCCATGCCTCCAACGAAGCCCACTTTTCCTGTCGTAGTCTTCATTCCAGCAGCCACTCCTACTAGGTAGGAACCCTCGTTTGCTTTGAACAAAAGCGAAGCCACATTTGGTTTATCCACAACCATGTCAACAATGGCGAAGTTCTGATCAGGATATTCACCTGCGATTGTCGTTAGAGCATCTGCTTGGTCGAAACCTATGCATATGATGATCGCGTATTTGCCAGTCTCTGCGAAACCTCTTTGGAAGCCCTCGTACTCAGCAATGGCTTTCGGCTCGACGAAATCGAAGTCTATTCCTAGCTCTTGACTGGCCCTGTTTACGCCCGCATATGCGATGTCATTGAAGGACTTGTCTCCCAAACCACCAGTGGCAAGAACAAGACCAACATCCGCTCGCGCCTTAACGGTGAAGGTATACTGGAGCGTTGTTCCCGGAATGCTAACCGTATATAATCCAGGCGCAGTGTATGTGCCATTTGCGAAGGTAAACGTCACTGTCTTTGTTTGACTGGCTGCCAAGGTTTCTTCCTTCGTCAAAGTAACAACGCCATTGAGAGAAATGGTGACGTTTGCGGTGACCTCACTTGCTTGAGGGTTTGTAGCATTCACCGAAATGGTGACCGATTCTCCCCACATCAAAGAGGATGGGGACGCGTTCAAAGTGCTGTATTCAAACTCTGGTGGAGGCGGGCTAGGTCTCGTGACAACATAGACCGCAACTGCTGCGACTACCAGTACGACTATTATGATCCCCGCGACTACTGTAGTTGAGATACCTCTCCTATTCATCATCTGTCCTCCAAACCCTACCATCAAACAGAGTATGATTGTACACATTCTTGCGTTTTTAAGCCTTTCACAAACCTCTCTTCAAAGCATCAAAAACCAACATACTATTCATCCACTTAATACAACTGTATCTCAAAAGCCGTCTGCAACGCTAGATCAAGGTGGCGACATGCGATCTCCGTGCACTTCCGAATCTACGCAAGCATAATCATCAACAAATGCCTGTTATTTCACCCAAGACTATGAAACCCACGGCAAACCACGAGCAAACAGCACCAAAGACACCACATAAAAACCAAAAAGACTCCGAAAGCACAACGCCCTGACTCGTTGATGTCGCTGAAAACAGTTTGACGACGACATCCTTACAGCTTAAGTCGCAAAACGCATCCGAAACACAGTAGAAGAAGGTGTAAGGGACTTGTCCTTCTTCTTTTGAGATTTCTTTTTCCCGCAGAGCTAGCAACATTCCCAAACTTCACGCTTGGCAACATTAAACTTCACGCAAAACAACATTCATGCGCACCACAAAACCAGCTCAAATAGCGCCCAAAACACAAACCCAGCCCCAAACAGCCTCGCAGAAACAAACAGAAAAACATAACTTTCACCCTGAAAATTTTTTCTGCAGTCATACTAGCCCTCTTCTCAGCCTAGCCCAAATAACTTTTATAAGACGCACATCTCAATAACACACCGAAACATACCCAAAACGGAGCAAACAGTCGGATTTGCCAACACCCTACGACATACCAGCATCAACCTACATACAACACCTAGCCAAATACATAAAAGACAACATAGACCAAGTACAGCCACCACCATGGACAATCACAGCTAAAACAAGCAGCCACACAAGCCGCCAACCAGAAGACCCAGACTGGTGGTTCACCAGAGCCGCATCCATACTCAGAAAAACCTACACACACGGACCAATAGGCATCGAAAAACTACGCGCCCAATACGGAGGCAGACATCGCAAAGGAGCCATACGAGAACACACCAGAAAAGGCGGCGGAACCAACATCAGAAAAATCCTACAACAACTCGAAACAGCAGGCTTAATCGAAACCACAAAAAACAAAGGAAGAACAATCAGCAGCGAAGGCAGACGCACACTCGACAAACTCGCAGCCGACATCAAAAAACAACTCGAGAAAACCAACCCAGAACTCAAGAAGTATCCCTAAGAACGGATGCAGAAAGCAAATTGAACGAGGACGAATATCAAGAAGAACCACAATTAGAAGAGCTACGACGACGCCGAATGCTCGAACTACAACAAAGACTAGCCCAAGAACAACAAAGAGCACAAGCACAACAACAAGTCGAAATGCAAAAACAAGCCATACTCCGACGCATCCTAACACCAAAAGCCAGACAACGACTATCCAACCTCAAAATGGTCAAACCAGAATTCGCTAATGCACTCGAAATTCAACTCATACAACTAGCGCAGAGCGGAAAAGTCCGACCCCCAATCACAGACGAACAGCTGAAAGAAATATTGGTACGGCTCCAAGGGCAACGTCGAGACATAAAAATCACGAGGCGATAAAAAACGACACGAAACAAGCCAACAGCCAAAAAGCGCCGCTTGGCTAAAGTGGGCAAGCAGAGACAAGCGGTTCCAACATGGGTCATAGCCAAAACCCGAGGTCGAGTGCGAACCAATCCTAAGAGGGGGCATTGGACACGGTCGAAGATAAAGGCGTAGAAGAAGAAGCTAAAGGAGAAGACGAAGAAGAGGCCCCCGAAATCGAAGAGCCAAGAGAAGAGGGCGAAGAAGAGCTAGTCGGAGAGGTGGCGACAGGGGAGCAAGTTGAAACAGAAGCCGAGGAAGAGGAGCCTGTAGAGGGTGAAGAGGCAGAAGCTAAAGAAGAGGTTGAAGCTCTAGCTCCTGAGGAAGAAGCAGAGGAAGTTGAGGAGAAGGAGAGACGGGAAAAAGCTCCCGAGGAAGAGGAAATAGTTGAGGAAAGAATCTACACAATCCCTCTGCGTAGAGCATGGATAGCTCCGCGAAAGAAGCGTACGCCAAGAGCCGTGCGCATAGTTAAGAGTTTTGTTCAACGTCACATGAAAATTGAGACTGGCGTCAAGGGTGAGGAAGAGGAAGAAGAAGGGCGGCTAGTCATCAGTAATGAAGTGAACGAAAAGCTCTGGGATCGTGGTATTGAGAAGCCGCCGAGAAACATACGGGTTCGTGCTGTTAAGGACAAGGAAGGCGTAGTTACTCTTTATTTGGCTGAAGGAGATTAGCTGTGGCGATTGACCTGATGGGCTTGTTTGGCAGCGCAAGCATAGGAGTGTATTCGCTGGCAACTGAAAAGATGGCAATTGTGCCGCCTCAAATGTCAAAGGTCAAAGCCGAGCGGCTGGAGGAGTGTCTCAAAGTTGAAGTTATTAGGACGACGATTGGCGAGTCTGTTCTGGTTGGTGCTTTGGCAAGTGGTAACTCACGCGGTGTGGTGTTGCCACATTACGTGACTGAAAAGGAAGTTGACACCATCAAGTCAGCGGCGCCAGACATCAACATCGCTATTATGGAGACTCGGCGAACTGCTTATGGCAACATGGTTCTTGCAAACGATAAGGGAGCAATAGCGGACCGAAGGGTGAAGGAGAAGGACTTATCGAGCATATCTGATGCGTTAGGTGTTGAGGTGGTTCTGGGAGAGATTGCTGGTTTGCCCTACGTGGGATCGTTGGCTACCGCAACAAATAAGGGTGTGCTTGTTCATCCGTTGCTGAAAGAAGAGGAGCAGCGGCTGTTGAACGAGGTTTTGAAGGTGCGGTTGGATGTGGGCACAGTCAACTGTGGAATCCCATACGTAGGCATGGGATTGATAGCCAATAGTCGTGGTGCTGCTGCGGGATTCGTCACAACGGGTCCTGAACTGTTTATTATTGGTCAAGCTTTGGATGTGGCGAAGGAGATATGACTGAGGTTAAAGTGTTTAGAGTTGTAGGTAGAATCACAAAGCCGAATTACATGACGGATTTTCGAAAGGAAATTCGCGCGTTGAAGCCTGAAGAGGCTGTAGAAAGGGTTTACAAGGAGATCGGTAGCAAGCATAGGGCAAAACGTGTGCAAATCAAAGTGCTCAAGGTTGAGGAAATCGGTGTAGAGGAAATCACTGATCCTGTTGTTAGGAAGTTGACTGTGGGAGAGAGAGAAAGTGTCCAACAGTGACCGAGAAGCCTTTCGTACATTGGCTGTAGGGCTTCAGATTTTGGAGGGAACGGCTGAGACTTTGCAGGCTAGGCTTAATTTTGTTAGCGCAGCGTTGACTGAGTTGAGTATTGCTCGAATGACTTTGGACGGTGTAGAGAAGGAATCATCTGATTCATCTCTCTTTGTCCCAATTGGCGGAGGCTCGTTCATTAAGGCTAAGTTGGAGAGCAGTGATAAAGTGATTGTTGGCGCTGGGGCTGGTGTGTCGATTGAGCGTTCTGTGACTGAAGCTAAGGAGATGTTGCAGAGTCGGGTTAGTGAGATGGAGAAGACTCGAACTTCGCTTCAGCAGCAATTGGTGCAGGTTGTGGGTCGGATCCAGGAGGATAGAGGTAAGCTTCAGGATTTGTCGGCCAAACTGAGTCAGGCTGGGAGACGGGCTGGTGTTTCAGAAGCTAAGGGCAGGTCTTAAGGGATTAGTTGAGAAAGTTGCGACGACCCAGCTTAAGGCTGAGCAGATTCGTTTGATTATGCAGGATTTCAAGTTAGAGCTTGTTGAGAATGATGTGGCTTTTTCGGTTGCGGATCATATAGGGGTGGAAATGGAGAAGCGATTGGATGGTGTTCAGGTTAAGAGGGTTGAAGATAGGAAGCAGTTGGTTAAGGACAATTTGCGTTCGGTTTTGTTAGGGATTTTGACTCCGAGTGAGCGTATTGATTTTTCGGGGTTGGCTGAGAAGAAGCGTGGGTTGAGGGAGCCGTTTGTTGTTGCATTTGTGGGGATTAATGGAACGGGCAAGACTACGAGTATTGCTAAGGTTTGTAGGCTTTTGATGAAGGGGGGGTTTTCGGTTGTTTTGGCTTGTGCTGATACTTATCGGGCTGGATCGATTGAGCAGTTGGAGGAGCATGCTCGTAGGCTTGGTGTGCGTATGATTAAACATGGGTATGGTAGTGATCCGGCTGCTGTTGCTTTTGATGCTATTAGTCACGCGAGGGCTCATGGGATTAATGTTGTTTTGATTGATACTGCAGGGCGGATTCAGACTGATAGGAATTTGATGAATGAGTTGGGTAAGATTAAGCGTGTTGTTAAGCCTGATTTGACTGTTTTGACTGTGGATTCGTTGACTGGTAATGATGCGGTTGTGCAGGCAGAGGAGTTTCATAAGAGTGTGGGTGTTGATGCTACTATTTTGACTAAGACTGACGCGGATGTTAAGGGTGGGTCCGCTTTGAGTGTGGCGTATGTTACGAAGAAGCCGATTCTGTTTATTGGTACGGGTCAAAGGTATGATGATTTAGAGGAGTTTAAGCCTGAGCGGTTTACGGATATGATTTTGAAGTAGGCTAGTAGGGCTAGTATGAGTGCAGAAAAAAATTTTCAGCGTGAAAGCTCTACTTTTCAGTTTGCGTTTTAGGCGCTGTTTTGGTTTCTGAATGATGTTTCTGGCGCTGTTTGAGCGTGTTTTGTGGTGCGCATGAATGTTGGTTTGCGTGAAGTTTCATGTTGCCAAGCGTGAAGTTTGCGCATGTTGAGCAGTTGCTGAAAAGAGAATTTCAACAGAAGAAGGAGACAAGCCCCTTGCACCTTCTTCTACTGACATAACGCTGAGAACAGTGCATATGGCAGAAGCCTACGGCTGATTACCGTGCGCGCGGGTAAACGCAATAATCTCTTATAGGCACACGTTTGTACTGATTTATCGTATCGCTAATGGGATGAGAACGTCATGGTTTTCCCAAAGGATTTTTTTTGGGGAGCATCCAATAGCGGATTTCAATTCGAGATGGGTGATTCAGCCGGGTTAAACGTTGACTCTGGCAGTGACTGGTACCTGTGGGTTCACGACATGGCTAACATAGAAAAAGGCGTAGTTAGCGGCGATCTGCCAGAAAACGGCATCAACTACTGGGACCTGTACAAGAAGGATCACACTATAGCTCGTAAGCTTGGTCTGAATGCTTTAAGAATGGGCATTGAATGGAGCAGGATCTTCCCGAAAACCACGTCTGCGATTGAACTCGAAGTTGAGAAGGCATCTGATGACAGCATTGCTAGAATAGAGGTGGAAGACTCCGCGCTTCAGAGGCTCGAAGAAGTTGCCAACAAGGTTGCCGTTGAGCATTACCGGGAAGTCATAGAGGATTTGCGTAACCAAAAGCATCAAGGTCTTCGTTTGCTTGAACCACTTCACCTTGCCCTTGTGGGTTCACGACCCCATCGCAGTTCGAGACACAAACCTTCGTGAAGGGCCAAGAGGCTGGGTTGACGAAGAAACGATCATTGAGTTCACGAAATACGCTGCATACATGGCGTGGAAGCTAGGTGACGTCGTGGATGAGTGGGCAACCTTCAACGAACCTGCGGTGATACCTGAAACAGGCTACTTAATTCCCCAGTCTGGTTTTCCGCCTGGACTGAACAAATTTAAGGTTTCTAGGAAAGTGGCTCTAAACCTGACTGTGGCACATGCACGAGCATACGATGCCATAAAAAAAGCAGACACCGTTAAAGCAGATCAAGACAGCCCAAACTCAGCGTACGTTGGAGTAATACATAACATAATACCAGCAATGCCCCTAAGAGCGGAACATGATCCTGACATCAAGGCAGCTGAATTCCTGAATCGCATGCACAACCACTTCTTTTCACAGGCAGTGTGCAACGGATGGCTGGACAAGAATCTCAACGGATTGCAGGACAAAGGAGAAATGAAAGACCACATCAAAAACAGACTTGACTGGCTGGGCGTAAACTACTATACACGATCCGTCGTAAAAGGGAAAAAATCAATCTTGGCCCGATTATTTGCAGGATTAATGACGATTCCAGAAATGGCAGAGAATTATGGTTTCATTTGCCGACTTGACAGCACTTCTGCGGATGGAAGACAAACCACTAACTTCGGGTGGGAAATCTATCCAGAAGGCATGCTTGACGCCTTGAAGGCGATGCAGAGTTACGGGCGACCATTGTACGTGATGGAGAATGGAATCGCAGACGCAAAAGACGCACTTAGGCCAACATTCATAATCGATCACTTGAAGATTATCGACAAAGCCATAAACGAAGAAAAGATAGACGTGAAAGGATACTTCCATTGGTCTTTAACTGATAATTATGAATGGGCTAAAGGTTTCAGCATGAAATTCGGCCTATGCGAAGTTGAGTTAGAAACAAAAAATCGCAAAGAAAGAAGAAGCGCTGAGGTCTACAAGAACGTAATAGCGAAGGGAAGCGTTTGAGACCAGTTCGTTCAAACATTATAATAACTCAAGCAAGGTCTCTGCGACAGAAATTTGCGCGCGGACGACGGATTTTGCAGAACTGTTTCGTGAGGAGTCCATGGTGATTAGTTTCATTTTGCTCTCCGTGCTTTCTCTCCTTCTTTTGGCGGATTACTGTTAAATCTGGTCAAGTTACTACGCTTAGTATTGCTTTTTGAGGTGAATTCAATGCAGAAATTCGCTATCGGCAAGCCCTGTGCAGGAGAATGCCACAAAACAATCAACGGAATAAGCTATGTATGTCCGAAATGCGAGGTTCACTACTGCTTCGCATGCTCTTACTACAGTCGTTGGAAGTGCCCTAAATGTGGAACCCAACTCGCATAGAAGCGGATGATTCATGAATCCGTACCATGAACACCACATCGTCAGAATCAGGCGAGTAACCAAGAAAACTCGTTATCGCAGCAAAGCCGTCTACACGTACCACCGTTACGAATTAACCATACCCACTAAATACAAAGACTTGGCTGAAGCCTTCATGAACAAAGACCTCAGAATAGAAGCCAAACAAGAAGGCAACGCACTCGTCATACAGGCTGAATCAGTGTAGATGTGCACGCGACAGAATTTGCATGTCTGCTTCAGAGAAGTGTTGAAAGGCTTTTTTGCCGTACTTTTCGTCTAATCTTTGTGTGTAAGTCTGTAATGCCTTGAGGGCAGCCGTGCCGCCAATCTTTTCCTCAAACGACATTCTCATAACCCAACCCTTACTTCGCAGATACCCTGTGCCAGTCGCCAAGTCTTCCTCCTTCACTCCCTTCAATGCAACACGTTCGCAGCAAACTCCAAATTCAGATAAAACCTTGAAAACAGTTTCTTTCACAAAAGACCAGATCGCCAGCGTCTTCTCACTGCCTCGATTAGCCTCATAGGTTGCGGCGTCAACCACAAGATGTGCACTCTTTACTTTCTCGAATTTGCCGTAACGTCCAAGTATCCACAAGAACCGCAAGACATGTGCCCTTCGGTTTTCCAGTCTGTGCCGCTGAGCAAATGTGTCAGTACCCCGTAGGCCCAATGAAGACCGCCTTAGGGCTGCTAGCAACTTGTGAACCGCTTTGAACGACGCTGCCTCTTCCTTTGAGAAGGGCAGATCTTTCGGAAAGTCAGCGATTCTTGTCTTAGAAATTGGAACTTTGGCAGGCTCCACAATCTCCTCAGGCTTCAGCGAAGCACGAATGGCCTCTAAACGCCTTATTCCCTCGAAAGGTTCTACAAACGCACGATACTCCTCGTCAGAAATCCGCGCACCAAGCTTCTTCTCTATATTCTCACGGTTCCATACACCAGCCGTTGCTTTCACCGTGTCACATGGAAATCGAGAGCAATAAGCACAGTTTGCCACGCCACTTTTGTCTACGCATTGGCGTATCAAACATTTTCGATTAGGCAGCCTTGATCCTTTCGGAATTTCTGAGTCTGGAGTTTGGCATGTCAAGCATGGCGTCTTAATCGGCATGTATCCTAGAATCCTTTTAGCATTCTTTCGATATCTCTCAAATTCCTCAGCAGTCATGCCCCTCCTCGGATAAGGCCCCCAAGGGCAGCCACCGCAATCTATGCCACATTTAGCGACAAGTTTTGACACTCGCTCAACCTCTGAAAAGCAGATGCGGAAAAACGAAATAAAAGATCTTCCCTCACAGACTACCTGTGCAATGGGAGTAATAGAATTCTTTCGTGCGTTAACGGGTATGTGCCTGTTGAAGGCAGTAATTCTTTAGGTTAGTAGCCCGTAGATTGTAACCAGCCCGTTCTGATGGAGGTGAAATTCATGAGCAAGAAAAAGAAGAAGGAAAAGAAGGGCAAAGCTGAGGAGGCAGCTGAGAAAGCAGGAGAAGTCGTGGGAAAGGGAGTCAAGAAAGGCTTCGGGATAGCTAAGGGCCTAGGCAAAGGTCTAGTGAAAGGTGTCAAAGGAGAGGAAGAAAAGAAGAAATAAGCACTTGCCTCGTGAAAACGTCAAGTGCCCCAAACAGACCACTCGCAGAAACACCCGCCCTAAGCCACAGTTGAGAATGCAGTGCACGCGCTAAAGTGTTAAGAGCGGGGCAATACAAGTATCACCTGCAAACGCGCAGAAGGCACTACGAGAAAGAGCATGAATCTTCGATTGAGAAGAAAGACGCTCGCTATAGTCATAATTCTGTGTCTAGTTTTCATCGTTTTCGAAGTTTACGCGCACACATATGTTCATTCGCTGGCAATAACTCGCGAAGAGGATGTGCCAGAATTAATTCAAATCCACATCAATGGCACTACAACTTTGCACCAGGAATTCCGGGGATGCTCAGTGGACTGGCTAGTGTTATGGAGTTATAGAAAGCCTCAACCCTCTACAAACAGCTTCTACATTCATCTATTCAAGACTAACAGCAGCGGCAACCTATTTGTTCAAGACCTTGAGATTGTCATTAGCGGAATCGAAACAACTTCCAAAGGTGTCTACCANGAAAACTTAGTNATGGCGTCTTTGAAGAATGTTTTCTACGAAGCCAACAGCATCATCATTGTTATCTTTTATGATATAGGAGCTGTAGACACCTATGAAGTCAACCTCAGCCTTGTCTCGAAAGTCTATGCAAAGACTTTGCTAGGCTATTTGCCCGTAGCAGACACCCAANCACCTATTCACGTGACAATGGACTATCGCCCTTAGCGCGCGTTGTTCTGATGTTTCTTTTTAACATAGTTGTGGGTCTTTTCAACATACTTAGGGTGCGGTCTGCAGCTGATGAATGAGATGCGGTCTTCAGCCTAAAAGCTTCAGCAAGACAGCTTTTGCGGTATGTAGTCGGTTTTCGCTTTGCTGATAGATTATTGATTTTGGGCTGTTTATCACGTCGGCGCTGATTTCGTAGCCTCTGTGGATAGGCATATCGTGCATTATGTAGGCTTTGCTGCCTTGCATAAGTCTCTTGTTGATTTGATAGGGCATCATGAGTTTGGTGCGCTTCTCTTTCTCTTCTTTGAATTTTGGATCCAAGAAGAACTCCATGTCAATCCATGTGTCAGTGTACACGAAGTCTGCGTCTTTAACAGCTTTTTTAACGTCTAGTGTGGAGTGGTGCAGCCCTGTTTTTTCAGCTTCTTTTAGGAGTTCTTTGTCTATTGCCGGTTCGTTTTTAATAGGTGTGGCTGTTGTTATTTCGACTCCGGTTTTGGTGCAGCCTACGATTAGCGAGTTGCAGACGTTGTTGTGCACGCCTATGTAAACCAGCTTGGCACCTTTCAGCTTGCCCTTCTTCTCTTTGACTGTCATCAAGTCGGCTAAGGCTTGGCAGGGATGATATTTTTCGTCGCATCCGTTGATGACTGGAACCCGCGACGCTTCAGCCATCGCTTTGAGGTCAGCGTGCTTAAACAGTCGAGCCATTATGCAGTCTACGTTTCGCGACATGTATTTGGTCTCGTCTCGAACGTCAGCTAGAGCTAGGTTGGTGGTTCTCCAATCCAAGTACAACGCGTGTCCGCCCAGCTGAGTCATAGCCACCTCGAATGAAACTCTGGTTCGCGTTGATGTTTTCTGGAAGATCATAGCTAACGATTTGTCGCGTAGCGCTGTTCGATATTTTGCTGGGTCTTTCCTGATTTCTATTGACTCGTTTACCACTTCTTCGATTTGCCCAGATGTCCAGTCTTTCAAGGTTAGTAAGTGCATGACTCGATCATCTCCGTGAAGGGCTCAGTGGGTTGAAGCTAGAAGACATGTCAAAGACATATAAGTTTAGTGACCTGCTTCACTAGCAGCGACAGGTTTCCATCCATGATTCTAATTGTAGCGTCAACCAAAGACATAGCAAGCATGAACATTTCCCATCAGATTATTGAGCGGTACAACTTCGAGAAACTGCCAGACACCTTTCAAGAAAATAACGTGTTCTTCAAGCGTGTCGCCAACCACGACGTGAAGCTAATTTTCCTCAAGCAAGAACTAATTCACAGTCAATACATCACTAAGCACTTCAATCCAGAACTAGTCGTTTATGTCTCCCGTCATGCCAGCGAAAGCGGCTTACCAACTCTGTCAGTTCATGTTCCNGGCAACTTGGGCAAGGCTGAGCTGGGCGGACTTCCAAAACGAGTTTCAGTTTGCCCAGCCAGCGCCATGAAAAACGCACTCCTAGAATTAGCCAAAACCAAGGAGGCAAGCAATCTTCCCTACGAGGTTTCTTACGAATGCACGCATCATGGTCCTTCCCTAGATGTGCCAGCCATGTTCGTTGAGCTAGGCAGCTCATTAGAACAGTGGAAGGACATCAAAGCCGCTGAGGCAGTTGCCCACTCAGCCATGGCTAGCATCTCAAAAGACACAAAATATCCCACTGTTCTAGGCGTGGGTGGACCACACTACAATGAAAGATTCACCAAAATAGCGATGACTACACCAAGGGCGTTTGGNCACATAATCTCNAAATATGCCGTGCCTACAGTCGATGCAGANGNNGTTANGCAGTGTGTTNAGAAAACCGTGGAGAAAGTGGAGTCAGCAGTTTTCGATTGGAAAAGCCTCAGAGCCGCAGAGAGAGAGAAAATCATTTTCGTCCTAAAAGAACTTAATGTTTCGACCGAACGGGCTTAGATGTGGTCGTTGGTGGTTGAGCCTTCTTTTTCCGTCTGTAGAGCAGGAACGTGTGACCGCGAACTTCAACCAAGGTTGACTCTGTTTCTCTCGCTATTCTTGCGGCTATTTCCCTGGCGCCTTCCTCTTTGAGCGCTGCTTGCAGAATCCTGCCCTTAACAACCTCATGCTGCTCCAACTGCCGACTGATTTCATTCAGAATTTGTGCTGTTGACCCTTCTTTGCCAACCCAAACCGTAGGACTTTCGCTACTAGACTTCCTTATCATTCGACGCTTCATTCTCGACGTTATCATTTCCTTTTCTCACGACTTTTCAATGGCGTACGCGTTATTTTGCCACAGAGCAGGCAGGTTGTCGCCACATGAGGCTCACGCCTCTTCTGAACACGGACACGACAGTTGACACCCGGATAAATAAAGCTTTTACAATGCCTGCAAATGAGGCGGCGATATTCAGCTGGCAGTCTTACCCGTGTCCGCATGGCTATTTTTCTAGCGATTCCTGCATACCGCTGCGCCAACTCTGGTTGCCCGCGGATATTCTCTTTAGCCAATTCAAAGAGAGTACGAATGCGCTGCAACGCTATCTGCCTAGTCTCATTCATCAGGAGATTCCCAAGCCACGGTTCGCAGAAGATATGAAAAGACGACGGGCAATATCTTCTTTTGCCATCGTGACAATGAAAAAGGAATCTACTTGGATTCGGCAAATTCAACAGCTTCAGGTGCTTGCCGCTTTTGATTCAAACACTGTACTGCATCTCCGCAGCCAAAGCATTCATCTGGAATGGGCTGATCAACAGGGAATCCGCTCAAGTAACCAAAATGGTGCGGGCAACCTGGTTCAGGCTCCTTGTCTAGATTCGGAACACCCTCAGCTTTCATGCGTTTTTCTCTTTCTCCTATGATCATAATGTAGACTATGAAAGACATGCCCACTATTACAAACGTGAGGGCTACAAGAATAAGCGTGAATAACGTGCCGAAGTCTGCCATACATCATGATTAAAGACAAGCCGTCAAAAAACGTTATGAATCCTGAATTGCACGTTCAAATCCAGATTAGAAAACTGAGCGTTCAAGTCAAATCAGAACATGATTGGTGGGAGAGTCATCGAAAGTTACCTCTTCATGTTTCTCCCACATCAGCCCCTTGGAGAGAGGAAGCGTTTGGCGGTAACTAGCAAACCATTCAAAGCTCTGTGCTCTTAAGACTAGTCACACAAAGCACTCGCAGCTAAGCAGAGACATGAGCGAAACTAAGAAGAACCCAAAGTGTTTATGACTTCGACTCAAAACCTTCTTGCCCATCAGCATCCGTGTTTATACAACATTGACAGCCAGCAACCGCAACAACAATACACACGGGGCGAAGACAGAGCCAGAAGACATAATTCAGCCCCAGAAACAATTTCTCCTCCAAAGGGTGAACGACACGTGCTGACGCTTGTTATCGCGGAGTCGGCGTTGGAAACAATTCCAGAAAATCTGTGGACTCATCCAACAATAACAAAGTGGGCAAAGGCACATCGCAAACATCCACAGCATGTTCTCCTAGACCGCTCATACCATCATGCAGCCATGAAGAAACTAGAACAAAACGAGAAGCGCGGGCGACCTGACATCACCCACTTTGCCTTGCTGGAGGCTCTAGGCTCACCATTGAACAGAGAGAGGCTTCTAACAGTCTACGTACACACCTTCAATGATCAAACGATTTGGGTCAATCCTGAGGCTAGACTTCCCAGAAACTACAGTCGCTTTGTGAGTCTGATGGAGCAGCTATTCGAGTTCGGAAAAGTTCCGCCCAACGTTGCTATGAGATCGCTACTGACCTTGAAGAAGCAAACTTTACCGCAGTTGATTGAAAAAATCAAACCATCCTACGTACTGGCTCTGACCACGATTGGAAAGCCTCACACTTTGGAAGCATCCATTTCAAAGCTAGCCAAGGAGAACAACCCAACGGTTCTTGTCGGCGGCTTTCCAAAAGGACACTTCTCCGACACAGCTCTAGATCTCGCACACGAGATCATATGTATAGACCATGAAATGCTTGAAACCTGGACCGTTGTGTCCAGAGTCACTTACGATTTTGAACGCGCCCTTTCTCTGCCCAGCAAGAGACTAAAAATGTCATGAGCCAACCTTTGCGAATCTAGCCGGTCTTGTTTTCTATCTCGAGCACAATTTCTACTGCACCCTTCACAAAATTGGCGCATCGGCTTTCCTTTAGTTCTTCAAAGCGCTTGCGTCCTTCAGATGTTCGAAAGTCACAGCCGATCAGGTTGTAGCAGATCAAGCTTCCAAACCTTTTTTCGAAGGCAATCATAAAACTGGCAGCAGCGGAGTATGCTTTCTCCCTATCATCTGAGGAGCGCATACGCCCATATTTCGTGCCGATTCCCATAAGCGCTCCAGTCACGCATCCACAGATAGAAGCGCTTCTGGCAATGCCTCCGCCAAAAGGTGTGGCAATCTTGGGAACAAGCGGGCTACTCACACCATAAAATTCCGCCAGTGTGAGGAGGACACTTTCAGCGCAGTGGAAACCACCTAGGAATCTTGCCGCCGCTTTGTCTGCGATTTGACGTCTAGTCATTTGGCAGACCTTGGTCTGTTAGAGATTGTTGCTTATGTGAGATATAAGCTAGTGTTGAAATTCGCCTAAAAATACCAAAGCAGCCAGTGCTTGCTGTTGATAAGGCTTTAATATTAGATTCTATTTGTTGATTGACGGTTGAACAGCATTGGGCATCAGATCATTCTTCAGCTCAGCCGCAAAAATGCTGAAACTGGCTAAAAAGCCGGGCAGAGACGAGCTGTGGCTATCGGTAAAAATCTGCATTCTAGGCATCGCAGCCATAGGCGCTGTGGGCTTCATTATCAAGTTCCTCTCTGCAACACTTCAGCTGTGGACGAACTACTAGAAGGTTCATACATAATGGCTGAAGAAATGAAGAAAAGCCCCACATCGGTGTTTGCTGTTCGCACCACAGCTGGACAGGAGAAAAACGTGGCAAAAATGATTGCAATCAGGGTGGAAACCACCAAACTCCCCATTAAGGCTGTTCTCGTGCCAGAAATGATGAAAGGCTACGTTTTCATCGAGGCTGAAGGACCACATTTTGTGGAGCAGGCTATTACGGGCGTCAAACACGTGCGCTCAAGAGTGCCAGGACTGATCACGTTTTCAGAAGTGGAACGCTACATCGTCAGCAAGCCCATTATTGAAGAACTGGACGTTGATGATGTCGTAGAGGTTGTCGGCGGTCCGTTCAAGGGTATGCGAGCCAAAATCACTCGCATAGACAAGTCGAAGGAAGAAGTGACACTCGAACTGCTCGAAGCAACATTCACGCTGCCCATCACAGTTCACGCCGATTACGTGCGTCTCGTTGAGAGAGCTAAGAAAGAGGGAGAAGTGACACTTCAATGAGCGCGACCAAGAAAGTTGTTGAAGCACTCGTAGAAGGCGGACAGGCAACAGCTGGACCGCCCCTTGGACCAGCTTTGGGACCACTAGGCGTCAACGTACTCGCCGTAGTGAACAAGATCAACGAAGTTACCAAAGACTACGCAGGCATGAAAGTTCCAGTAAAAGTCACCGTAGATACCGAAACCAAAGCATTCGAAGTCACAGTTGGCACACCAACAGCATCAGCATTGATAGTGAGCGAGCTTAAAATTGGAAAAGGTTCAGGTTCACCCAAAGCTCAGAAGGTAGGCAACCTTACTATGGAGCAACTTGTAAAAATCGCAAAGATGAAGAGTGTCCAGCTACTAGCACCAGACATTAAGAGAGCGGTGAAAGAGATTTTGGGCACTTGCGTCAGCATGGGCGTTACAGTGGAAGGCAAAGAGCCCAAGGAAGTTCAAACAGAAATCGACGAAGGAAAACACGACTCCATTTTGACAAATGAAGCCTGAAGCTTTCGACCAGATATGCTTCTGCAGACGCTCGCATCAACACACGAGGGTCTTATATTCTATTACTCTGAATCCTAGAGCTTTGAAGAACAGACTTCCGCCGATATGGAACTTAAGAGTCGTCAACAAGATACAGAGATATGAAAATGGAAACCAGGAGGTGAAGAAACGTGAGCGAAAAAGGTTGGCGCCCTCCCAAATGGATGTATAGAAACAGACGACCTTCCAATGACAAGGCCTATTTTGAGAACATGATCAGAGTTATTTTTCAAGCCGGGCTAAGCTGGAAAATGATCGACGAGAAGTGGCCTAACTTCCAGAAGGCCTTCAAGAACTTCTCAATAGATCAAGTTGCGAGATTCACCGAAAAGGACGTAAAAAGGTTNATGAGCGACAAAGGAATCGTGAGAAACCGAGCAAAAATTGTTGCAGCCGTTAAGAATGCTAAGCATTTTCAAAGTATAAAGAAAGAACATGGGGCTTTCCGGTCTTTTCTCAACGGTCTCGACAAATCCAACGACTACGCGTCGGTTATCAAAGAGTTGAACGAACGATTCCAACGTTTGGGTCCGTCTTCTGCGCGAATTTTCTTGTATACTGTAGGCGAAGACATTAAACATATAGAGTAAAGATGATGATCGCCGCCAAAAAGCTCAGATCTACAGAAGCTTTAGCGCAACGAGAAACCTACCGCAGCGATCAACATAACAAGATTTTTATAACTGGTTTCCATACGGTTTGAAAGCATCGGGGCTTCGACGATGTCGCTAGATTCCAAAGCGCTTCTTGAATCAGTCAAAGAAGCCAAGAGCAAGGCTGAGAAAAGAAAGTTCTCTCAGTCAGTAGAGCTAATCATCAACCTCCGCGACATCGACATGAAGAAGCCTGAGAGCAGGATTCAAGAATCAATAGAACTGCCGCATCCTGTGGCCAAAAAAAGCAAAGTGTGTGTCATAGCCACAGGTGATTTAGCCCTCAGAGCAAGGAAAGCTGGCGCCGATCTGGTCATTGAACGAGCTGACTTGGAGGCGTTGGCTGGCGACAAAAAGAAGCAAAAAGCCTTGGTCAACGAATACGAATACTACATCGCTGAGGCACCGTTGATGCCGACCGTTGGACGAGTTTTAGGCTCAGTTCTCGGCCCCAAAGGACGTATGCCGACCCCCGTGCCTCCAAATGCTGACATCGCTACCGCAGTTGAGAAACAACGCAAAATCCTACAATTGCGTTTGCGCAGCCAGCCCGTTCTGCAGTGTCGCATCGGCACTGAAGACATGTCGGACGAGCATATTGCTGAAAACATCGAAGTTGTGATCAGGCGACTTGAGGGTAAGCTGAAGCGTGGACTGAGAAACATAAGATCTATTGTAGTTAAGACGGCGATGGGTCCACCGGTTAGACTGAAGATTTAGGCGGAAACGTGGGCTATGTCCAAGCAAATTGTTGTGCAGAAAGCCGCTCAGGTTGAAGAAATCAAGAAGATGTTGAATGAGCACAAAGCGCTGGGAATAGCCAACCTGCAAAAAGTCCGAGCGGCGCAATTGCAGGAGATGAAGAAGAAACTCAAAGATGTAGCCAATATCCGGGTTATCAAGAACACATTGATGAGACGAGCTGTCGCCGAATGCAAGGAAAAGCCTGGTTTGGACAAGCTTGAATCGCTACTGAGTGGCTCCAACATCTTCCTGTTCACAGACCTTAATCCCTTCAGACTGTCGCTTTTACTGGAAAAAGGCAGGGTCAAAACCACAGCTAAGGCTGGAGACACCGCAGCCATGGACGTTATTGTTCCAGCAGGCAACACGGGACAGCCGCCTGGCCCCATCATCAGTCAATTAAACTCTGTTGGACTGCCCACAAGAATCGAAGCGGGCAGCGTATGGATAAACAAGGACACGATGGTAGCCAAAAAGGGCGACGTAATTAACCCTCGACTGGCAGGCGTACTGTCCAAGCTCGGCATAAAACCAGTTGAGGTTGGTCTTACTCTAAAGTCAGTTTACGAGAACGGACTTCTCATAATGGATGATCAATTGCACATAGATCTGGACGGATTCAGAAGAAACCTCATCGAAGCCTCATCGGACGCTTTGAATCTGTCTTTGAACGCTAGCTACGCAACACCAGACAATGCTTCATTGCTGCTGCAGACTGCCCATCGCGAAGCCTTCAACCTAGCACTAAACGCTGGCATACCAACAAGCGAGACAATTGGCGACCTGCTGAGAAAGGCTTATGCTGAGGCATCGAGTTTAAACGCCAAACTACCGAAGATAGAGGAGAAACAAACTGAATCATCAACTCAGAAAGGTTGAAAAGCAAGAAACTGTAATTGAGGGAGAGGTGAAATCTAGATGAGTATGGAATACGTCCACGCTGCCATCCTCCTACACAAAGCTGGCAAACAAGTCAACGAAGACAGCGTAACCCAAGTGTTGACAGCAGCGGGTATAACAGCAGATCCCATCAGAGTCAAAGCACTAGTCGCTACNNTAGCAGAAGTCAACATAGACGAAGCCCTAAAGCAAGCGACAACCTTCGCACCAGTAGCCGCAGCACCAGCCGCATCAGCGCCCTCACCGGGAGGAGAAGCGAAAGCAGCAGCTCCAGCAGAGGACAAGAAGAAGAAAGAGGAAGAAGAAAAGAAGAAAGAAGAGGAAGCAATCGAAGGCTTAGGCGCACTTTTCGGATAAAAAGCCTCAACCCTACATATTTTGCGTCTCTTGAATTTCTTCCAGTACCAGAGGTAATTCCTTTAAAGACCTCATGGTACGCGTTGGCTGTTCTTCCTGTGAGGTAATTCTCTCGTTGTAGCGCTTATTCCATTTTAACAGTACGGTTACCATGCCCATTCTGTTTCCGCCCACAATGTCGACAGTTATTCGGTTGCCAACCATAACAGCCTCATTCGGTTTAACTCGTAGGGCTCTAAGGGCAGTCATAAATATTCGTTCATCGGGCTTCTCGTGTCCCACATCCACAGATGTGATTATGTAGTCAAAGTATTTTTCAACGTCTATTTTTCGCAGTGCCATGCGAACATGTTCTTCACGCGAGGTGACAGTGTTTGTTATGATGCCTAGCTTCAGCCCTTTTCGCTTCAGTTCCGATAACGTTTCGTCTACGTAGGGAAGTTTGGTCAAGGTGGCCTCCCACAGGTGTTTGCCGCCGGCTGCTTCTTCCGATATGATTGTGTCGCCGAGGTCAAAGAAAACCGCTCGAATCAACTTTGCTTGCCCTCATCAAACCACCCTATAACTCTGAACACTGATACTTATAGTTTCGAAACATAGTTCAGATGCGGTCTTGGAAGTTGGCCTCATAAATCCCTCACAGAAGTGCTGTGCAATATATCCCGACATAGACACTACAATGCATCGCCGAAAAACACGCAAGACTTAATAAACTCCCTATGGAAGGTAAAAAGAAAGCTTGGGGAAGACCGAGAAAAACGGGATTTTTTCATGATGCAATCCTGTCCAGCCATCATCGGAATTGGCAGAACCAAGTTCGGCGAACACTACGAGCGAGAACCAGAAAAACTCATCGAAGAAGCATGGCTCAAAGCCTCAGTTTCCGCAGGATTGGAAAGAAAAGACTTGGACGCAGGATACCTAGCCGACTACTTCCTCCCAATAACCAACAAAATCGGAATCGAAGAAGGCTTCCTATCCGAACTCACCGAACTACACATCCCGATGGAGAAGACGCGCTCGTTCAGCTCAGCGCTGCTTAACGCGTGCACAGCCATTCAAGCCGGACGGTACGATGTAGTTCTGGTTGGTGGCGTCGAGAAAATGACTGATCGCTGGGACAAAATTCGTGATGACCTCATGCTTCTCGAAGATCCTTGGAGCTATTACGCCGGCTGCACACCCGAAGCCAATCACGAACTCATGCTCCGCGAGTACGTCAAACAATGCAATCTTTCAACTTCTGAACTTGAGACCTTCAACCTCGCATTGGCCCAGATAGCTGTCAAGAATCACAAAAACGCTGTTCAAAACGAATACGCACAATATCAACGTGAAATCAGCGTGGAAAGCGTACTCAAAGAACGCCGGAAGGCGCAGAAACCGCTGGGGCTGTTCGATTTTGCACCCATATCAGACGGCGCCACAGCTATAATTCTAGCCAGCTTAGAGAAGGCCAAGAAACTCTTAGACACGCCTATCTGCGTTGCGTCGTCAGCCTCAGCAACAGACTACGTTACATACCCAGCCAGAGATGAAAGAACAGGCTTCACTGCCAGCTCAATAGCCATGAAAAACGCACTCAAAATGGCCAAAATTCAATTAGCCGACATTCAAACGGCTGAGCTATATGATCAGTCCACTTTTCTTGAGATGGTTTCGCTTGAAGATTTAGGCTTCGCTAAACGGGGCACCGCCTGGAAGGACGTTGCTGCAAGCCTCAACGAGCCCCAGCGCTTCTACCGAGTGAACGGCAAAGAACTATACGTGAACACAAATGGCGGATTAAAAGCCGACGGCAACCCACTTGGCGCCACTGGAGGGGCACAAGTCTACGAGATTGTGCAGCAACTCAAAGATGAGGCAGGCGCTCGACAGGTGAAAATGGACTTCGAACTAAAGTATGGCATCGTACTGGAACTTGAGGGCTTTGGAACAAAAGCTTACGTTCACATCTTGAGGAGAGGTGACTGAAAGATGAGTAGCGAACCCATTGAGAGAAGAGTCTCTTATATTGGAGACCGCCTGCGTGGAAGCAGATGCGGAATCTGCGGTAAAGAGTACTTCCGCCCTCGGGACTACTGCGGAACGTGTGGAAGAAAAAGCTTTGGCAAAATGCATGACATTGACTTTTTCTACGAGAAAGGCAATCTTGAAGTCTGCACGCTGGTGAAGGAACCGACGAACAAGTTCACCAAGCTCGGATCCTACATTTACGGCATCGTGTCCTTCAACAATGGCAAAGTTCGTGTGCCGGGCAGACTCACTGATAGTCTTCTTCAAGACAAAGAGATCGATGTGACTCAACTCGAGAGTAGAGAGGTTGTTCCAAGGTTCAGACGACGTTACGCCGTGGAGCAAAGTGACGTAATTCCGACCATCGCGTTGACTTTCACGTTAGCCGACGAATACTACCCGTTTCAGGAACATCAGATTATAAAGCCTGGAAAGGAGTGTGAAAAGCCGGGCATAGTCGGCTACGGCGTGTATACATCTAGGTTTAGAATCAAAGAAAGCGCCATCGAAAGAAGCGTTCCGTTCTTTGATGAAGACTCTATTACGGCGGCAGTCGAAGGAGGCAAAATGGCGCTCATTCATTCAGGTGTCGACCCCCGTATGGTTGCGAAGGTGTATGTGGGTTCAGAGTCCAATCCTTATGCTGTCAAACCTATAGCATCCAAAGTGGCTCAAGTCTTGAAACTTGGGGAGGAAGACAAGGAGAGAGGCTTACAGACCGTTGACGCAGTGGACACGGAATTCGCCTGCAAAGCAGCAACATGCATGTTCAAGGATGCCGCAGCGTTAACTTACTATCCAAGTGCACGCGGGCACTACACGATGGTGGTGGGCACAGATAATTCTCAAGCCGCGCCTCGAAACGAAATTGGTGGCGAGCTGGATTTTTTTGTTGGCTACGGTGCATCTGCCTTCATATTTGGCGTCAATGACGTTATCGCTGAATTGGAGGACTGGTGTTCCTGCACATCGGATACGCCTGACTTCTGGAGACGAGATCAAGAGTCTTATCCTAGGCATGGCGGAAGATTCACGGGCGAGCCCGCCTATTTCAAACACGTCACCAAAGCTGCTGAGAAACTCATGGACAAAATGAGACTCCAGCCTAAAGATATCACATATTTTGTTTCACATCAGCCCAACGTAGCTTTCCCAGTCAAAGTCGCGTCGCAGCTTGGCTTCAAAGAAGAACAGTTCATGCCTGGGCTGCAAGTCGCTAAATTCGGCAACACCTACTCAGGCTCATCACCAATCGGATTGGCAGCAACTCTGGACATCGCTAAACCACACGAAAGAATCGTAATTGTGAGCTACGGATCCGGCGCTGGAAGCGACGCTTACTCGATGCTTGTCACCAATGAAATTCTCAGCAAGAGAGCTAGACAGAAGTTCACAATCCGTTATCAAGCTGAAAACAAAAACATTGAATACGTGGATTACGAGACATACCGAAGACTTAAACTAGGAATGTAGCGTATTTCGTATGCATTCACGACATTGATTAGGAAATGCACGACAATGACCACGCAGCAAACATTGACAGCTCTGAGCTATCCGTTTAGAGTGATCTATTCCCCTTTCAAGGCTTTCAAAGAGATAGCCCAGAATCCTAGCATCAAAGGGCTTTTTGTGTTGCTGGCTCTAATTCTGGCAGCATCGGTGGGCACAGTTTACCTGTATGCCTCCAAGATCTTCCTTACGATAAATGATCTCCCCATGAGTCTCCTCGCCTCAAACACGTTTGGCGATTTCATGTTATCGTATTCAGTTGAAATCATCACCGGATTCATTGCAGGCTGGTTCGTGTATGCAAGCATTCTATTTGTATTGATTGGAGCCCTCAAAGAGAAACGAGGACCACTTCGTCCGTTTTACACACTAGTAGGCTACACCTTTTCAGTACTTATAGTACGTATGGCTATAAGCGCAATCTTGGTTTCAACGCTTCCAGACTTACCCCTAAGCATAAGTGCATGGCCACCTGCCACCGAAGAAGACCTGTTGATTTACCGTGACCAAATTAATGCACTTTGGGCTCCAACGCTGGCTTCACAAGCAGCTTCATGGCTTCCATGGATTGTTTACGGTTGGCTAGTAATGCTCACTGCCATTGCGGTGCGCGGCTCACCAGAAACTACATGGGGGAAAGCCATCATGATTTCCGTGACGGCATTTCTAGCTCTCTTGATCCTGAGTGCCTTCTTGCCAGTGCCATTATTGATTTGAGAGCATGGCCGTTCAAGATCAGCCTAGAATTGCTGGCATTCTCACTTGCACAAGTTGCATTTTTTGATGTCTAATGTGGGGTTTGCTCGCTTGCACAGTTGGCACATGAGCCTGTTTCGTCTGACAGTTTTGCAGACGTCGCAGAATTCTAACACTAGCTGTGGACCTGAAACCTCATTGTGCGCTATCTTTGAGGCAATCTCGTTCATCTTGTTTTGAATCTCCTCTGTGCGACCAATTGTGATCGCTTGCCCTCGCACGTTACTTATGTATTTGCTTACGGCGGTCTGCGTTATGCCCAGAAACAGGGCTACATCAGTTTGCTTCATATTGTATGTGTGGATCAATTCTTTGGCAACGTAAGCGCGGATGGCAGGAATAACAGACTTCACTGCTACTTCACATGGTGCAAGCATAACGACTCTCCGTGAAGAAGCAAGTGTATTATGTCGAAAGCTATATAAGCATGACGTATGTCATTTCAATCATGACGTATGTCACGGATACGGACAGATGACTGATCAATGGCTTTTATCTCCTCTCCTCCCTAGGTGAGGGATGTCAACCCTGACATACGCACGGCATAGAGTCATTACAGGAACAACCTCATGAGCGGAAACTCTGGGTCTGAATTATCCTTAATGTGGAACCCGTTTTTTACGTAGAACTCCATTGGACCAGAAGGATTGTCCGCTCGGCTCCTACGAGCGAAGGTTTCAATGGTTTTGAACCCTCGCCTTCGGAGGTCTTCAACAATGTTTTGCAGCAACATTTCGCCTATTCCTTTGCCTCGCATTGTTTCATCGGCCACGTACAGGCATGAGAGAAAAACTACGCCTTCTTCAAGTTTGCCAACACGCTTAGATTCATATGCATTGATGTTAGGCAGACGTGTTGACGAAGCATATTGAGCGTAGGCTATGGTTTTGCCGTTGTGATAGACTATCTTGCCGCATGTGCCAAACTCTTCCAAAGTCTTTTCAAACCACTCGCGCTTCTTGACTTCGAACTCCGGTTTCTTTTGCGGCTCGTCCTTTGCTTTCTCAAAGTCCTCTGGAAACTCCCAGTAGACACAACCCCTGCAACTCTCCGGTATATCTTTCAAGTTCGTTTTCCTAATGTCTTCAATGTCAACCTCTAATTCCTCAACCACAATACAAACCTCGCCAAAAACATCACTATTGATCAAGTAATCCTTAATCTTTCCCTTCTATTTTCAAGGTCACGGCACAAGCTTTGCCCTTTCTCATCTTAAAAGCTGCTAATTTGTTTTCAGTTAGAGAAAAAATGATCCAGACAGCCTCACCCCACAATCGCATGAAAGCCAAGTCAACACTTGAAGGCATAGCAGGCGCTGGATGAGAATGAAAGAAACCGAGAAAAGCTAAGCCGTCTCTATCAGCTGTCATAAAAGCATCGTAAAAGGCTTTAGAGTCGATTTCAAAACGTGTTACCGACTTGATAATATTGGGCGTTGTCACAATCCTTTCAACAGTAGCTTCGTTCTTTGCAAGTTCTCCAAACAGGAGGGCACAGGCCTCGACTGGAGAAGTCTTCCTAGCTTCATTTTCTAAACAGGTCAACTGCCAACGTGTCAGTCGAAGAATCAAGTACGGTTCAGCCTCGCAGTGAGAGTCGAAAAGAATAGAGAATATGTTTAAAAGCGAATCGATTCCGGATTCACAGCTTCAGCTTGGCTAAGACTTCAGGTGCGACATCATCTTCGCCCATTTTAACTGTGTCCGGTTCATCTATTGTAAGAATAGCGCGAAGTGCTTCAGCGTCCAATTCTTGCACCAGCCGACGAATCTCACGCTTAGCGGACTTCTCATGCCTAGAGTAGGACTCTCTGTCTTTATAGAGAAAACCTGCTAACGAGCAGATTTTGCTCGTCTTCAAGAACCATTCAAGCTTGCCTGTTTCTGCATTTATGTCGAAAGTTATAGGTCCTGCCACGCATGTTTCGGGTTTCACTGAGTGAATTAGACATTTTTTTGCGTTCTTGTTCAGAAATATGCAGCAACCGTCATCAGTTTCGCGAGGAAACATGTACGCCCCATTTTCAAAAGGCGTATCAACAGCAATGCCATTCTGTTGCAGAAAATTCCCAATTACCCTTCGACGCCTAGGTGTGAGTGGTGGTCGCGCTCCAATGCAGCATCCATTTGGACATATTCGGCAAACATCGTAGAAATCGGCTTGGCGACGTTTGTTACCAGCTTCTAGAGACATGTTAGTCCACGCAGACATTGTTCTTCTCCAGATAGTCAGCGAGCTTCAAGTATATGGCAAGTACTGCTTCTTCAAAATCCGTTTTCTGGGCCTTGCCAGCAACCCTTCTGAGGACTATGTTGGAGAGATTCCCGCCGTGTATTCTTTGATTAATGATCGGCAGATACTTCTTCTCTTCGTTGGTTGCGTTCTTTGAAGCAACTTCGAACAGATGGCGACAGACTTGCTTAGCTGTTCTGCCTTTCGGATGTTGAACTTGAGCGTCTAGACCCTTCTTTATGACCTGTCTGAAATTATGAACAAGAACCTCGTGGCTGAGATATGGATACTCAATGTCAGCTAAGATTCCGCGTAGCGCTGCGCGGATGAAGCAGCTCAAAGCTACGTCGGACTTGACGCTTTCTTGCTCATCCAATATACGTATTTCAATGGCTTTCCTGTCAGGTCGAATTATGGCGCCCCGGGAATTCAACCATTCCTTGTTGAGGAGGCATCTGGGAGCTTTCAGTCTTGCCAGATCTTCCGAATATTGATGTACAGTTGACTTCTCGTATTCTTCGAACGAGTTGACATATTCTGGAATAAGGCTACCCGTGATAGAGGGTACTTCTTGTTGGTTTCTCAAGTAGAAGAACAGCCGATTATCGACGTAGCTTCCAATCCTAGACTCATAAATAGGCGAAGATGCAGCTACGGCAGGCAGATAAGGAAGAATATTAGTCAATGCATTGTAAAGCCCAACAGCCTCACCCTCATTCTTGTAGGGTAGATTGAGCTGAAAGCTTTGAATGTTGAGCCAGCCATGTTGGTTCATATTGAAAATCTTACTCAGCGCCGTATAGATTCCGCGGTCTCGATGGGACCATATCTTGGCATCAGTAAGCTTCAACAGCGGATGCATACCTGAACCAAGTAAGCGTGCTTTGTACCGTTTATCAAGAATGTTCAAAATAGTTTCAATAGTCGACTGCATGGTTTCTTCAAACATTATCGGCGAAGTGAACGGTTTGTTGGCTTTGAACTCTGCTACATGCGATTGCAGTTCCTTCCCAAGAGAACACGCACCTAGCGAGGCGCAGTTGACTATGCGTCCGTGAACATCACGCATGACCTTGTCAACAATCGGGAGCGGCGTCAGTTTTTCATCGATTACAGAGAACTCGTGTTCAGGGCCTAGGACTTCAAGCGTCCCATACATAAAGTGGGTCTTTACCTACCAACAGGAAATTGGTAACTGCCAGATTAGGAAATAAGCCTTTCGGACACTAATGACAACAATGTACAACGCTCCATCGTATGCCAAGAGCTGGAGGATCAAAGAAGATTGTGATTCTTGAGCGTCTGCATTGCCCATTGACCGCTTGATGCCACCTGCGATATGGCTTCAGACAATAGTTTAATGGCTTCGTCATACTGATTGCGGTGTGCCTTATCCGCGGCTTCTCTCACCTTTGCAGCTGCCATTCCAAACTCTTTCATTCCAAGCACATTGAAAGCAATGTTTATCTCGCCTTCCAACGCCGTCAGAAAGAAGGAATAGAGTTTGCTGGCGCCTTCTAGCTCATCGCCGCTCAGCTCGTTTAGCCGATCAAGCATTTTTGCAGCAATTATGAGTTCGGACTTGACTCTCTCCACGTATTGAAAACCCACGATTGCTTTGCTGACTTCGTCGCTGAGTTTCTCTGTGATGTTTCTTTCACCTCAATAAAGAGGACTGAGGATGGAGATAAAGGCTAAGGAGCTGGACTCATCGGTGAGGGCAGGATCATGCTTCTTTCGATAGTTGACGCAAGTGTTGTTCCTGCGAATCTGTCGCTGATCTTCTGGTGTGCATCGCCGACAGTAGCCATACCTGCCAATGTATCTATGAGCCACAGTAGCGGGTGGATCTTGCTGATATCTCGAATCAGAGTCCTGTCAACTGTGGGCAATCTGCCATCAGTCGTAGTCACTTTTAGGTTCATGATTTGCTTACCTATAGTTGACCCCCAAGTTGATTCAAGAAAGGCGGCATACAAGAAGAGCAGAAGCCCTTGAAGAAGTTCAAATGATCCAAGATAGAATGGACCACCTTGAAGCAGAACTGGCAATGCGATGAACAGCGCTATTATTTGCGTGGCTATCCACATTAGGATGCTGTCGATAATTGCAGCTATCAGTCTCCTTATCCAATGATCCTGAAGGTAACGATCAGTTCCAATTCTCTGAAAGGCTGTTGACGTTTTGTTCACTTCCTAAGGCGTTGCTGTGCACTTTTGTCACAAAGAGAATTTATGCTTATTGCAGCTTGTAACTACGCGACAGTTTCGCTGTTTTCTTTAGTGCGCGCAATCATGGATTTCACGAGTTAGATAATCAGCCCTCTTATGCTAGATCTCATCAACATTTATAACCTGTAGACCAGAATTCCGCCCTTTCCTGTCGGATCAGGGAATTTCTGGTCTTCCACGAAGCCGTTCTTCAAGAAGAACTTCCTAAAGCGAGGCAAGGATTCTGGAAAACCTGTGCGGCAACCCCAAGAACCTATGGCAACCTCTTCCGCCCTCTGACCGTTGAAGGTTACCAATGAACGCTGCTTAAGATCATCGATAAGGGCATGAACAAGCATTGATCCAATTCCCATCTTCTGCAAAGCTCTGTTATGAACGAGGATGCAGGTAATCAACAATGTTCTTTTGTCTCTCTTAGGAAGCAATGGAAAAGCTGACATAGGATAGAATTCTATGAACCCAACTGGTTTACCTTCAAGAAGAGCAACTTTGGCGCAGCACCCATATTTTTGAAGAGCTTTGCTGATCCACTCCTTTTTTCTCAAGCCGCCTTCTTTCAAGGTTCGAGCATGATTTGGATTATCTAAGCTGGGCGCGCATGCTGGAACCATCAAGTCGCCAATATTTTCCATAGTAACATCTTTTATCTGGATGTTCACGGTGTTTTCTCCCCTTTAATCGCCCGCATTTTTCTGAAGAATTCCTCTTTTGAGATTTCTATGTCATCAATGATGAATCGAGCTAGGTTGGAGAAAGGGTTGTATGGATCTATAGGTAGGTTGAGTTTCTGGACGAGGTCTGGATGTTCAAGCATGTTGTATTCAACGACTTCCACGCCGAGACTAGTCAATTCTGCTTTGAAGTCGCCACCGGTACGTGTCCACGTTTGATCTACAAAACCGCCATCATACGCAAAGAAATAGCTGTATGGACAACAGCCGAAATAGAAAACTTCAACCTTTGCTCTCAAAGCTCGATCTACCCTTTGCTACTCCTTATACGTGTTGAGCAAAACCTGAACGAATCTGTCAAGCCTTTCTTCGCAAACCCGTCAAGGCAGTATTTCATGCAGTTGAATCCATTACCGCTCTTGCGGGCACTAAGAACCACATCAGCAACCTTCATGGCCTTCGCTCCTAACCATAGAATATAGGAATGAGTAGTTAAAAGCAGTCGG
>JGI24422J19971_10000139_pt1 | contig 34461 bp, 24 predicted proteins | sample DeeMarSWOR152_54_FD_19971 | JGI IMG/M metagenome (IMG submission 19971) | reverse complement strand
TCCTTGCCTTTTAGCCAGTAATCAAACCACTGTATATACTGGCCAATAAGACCGATGTCCGCAGCTTCTCCCAGATCTTGTCCGTAGAGGTATCTTGACGATTGGTCAGTGTGTTCCCACGGGCCCATGATCATTTTGATGTATTTATTTTTAGACTGTTTTAGACTGGAATAGGCGAGTTTTGTTCCTCTGTTACCTGGATCATACCATCCCGACTGAAGAAAAACTGGGATATCGAGTTCTTTAAGTTTTTCAAGATAATTAACCTTTTTCCAGTACGAATCATCTGTATTGTGTTCAATCCATCTCCGCCAGTAGGGAATTTCTTGCCCGACGATCTTTTTATCGAGGTCGATGACCGGAAGAAAACTCAACAGGTTGTTCCAGTCCTTCGTGAATATTTCTTTCGCTTTTTTCTGCATGTCCGCGGTTGTTTTCGCATTTTCAACGATATCCACCCATCTGATATTCCCTCCCATGACCAGCGCACCGCCTTCATAAGGCATATTATCGAACGGCATGGCCGGGGTAATATTGGTAATAATGGTGACGAGGTGAGGCGGTTTCAGTATCGCAGCGGCAAACTGGACAGATCCCGAATAAGATCCGCCGTACATGCCGATTTTACCCGTTGACCATTCCTGGGTAGCCAGCCATTCGATGGAGTCGTATCCGTCTTCTCCTTCATTGATAAACGGTTCCCAATCCCCCTGGGATTCAAATCGGCCTCGGACATCCTGAATGGCGTAAACAAAACCTTGTTTTGAAAAATAGGCCCCGTAAGGCTTGAGGATGTCTTTATTGTAGGGAGTTCTCATCAGTATCACCGGGAAAGGCCCGTTCTCACTTTCAGGAAAATACAGGTCTGTAGCCAGTTTTATTCCATCACGCATCGGAATTTCGATTGTTTTCTGGCCATAAATATTAGCTGAGAGAAGGGTGACTAAAAAAACAATCGACATCACTTGTACAGATTTTTTCCGCTGGGATATGTTTAACATGAAATTTTGATAAGTGTTTTTCATCTTTAATATCGCCTCCTGCGCTCTTTATACTTCAGATAATATGAAGTATACTAATATTATACTATTATGTCAAGAAAAAAAATTGGCCTTTTTGTAAGCCGGTTTTTTGCTAGTGAAAAGGGAGTGATTTTTACGGGGATTCAAAAAGCAGGCTTATCTAAAGAAGGATGACTCAATGCCTTCTCATCCCTTAGAAAAGCCTGCTGTGAGCTGCCCTCTCTTTTTCCAGAATATGAATGCCGCGATAATCGCCACGACCGCTGAGAAGGCTCCAAACTCGTCAATCAGATAGACAGTCATTCCTTTATCCGTTGTTAAGCCTGGGAGTCCTTGAATGAACAGATAATTGTTGAAACAGATTAATATCCGTACTCGAACAGAAATAAATATGCCTTATTTCAACTTCGTGAAAGAGAAAAGTCTGTATATTGTCAATGTGCAATCCAATCTTAGGCTGGTGTTTTATATATTGAAACACTTCCAAAGCATTTTGAGCTTCATGTGTTCTTTTCTCTATTCATACCTCAAGCTATCTGCTGGGTTGGCTGTAGCGGCTCTGACGGACTGGTAGCTGACAGTCACCACAGCAATGGCCAATGCGGCCAAGGCCGCCAGGGCAAAGATCCAGACTTCCATATTTATCCGGTAAGCGAAACCCTGCAGCCATTTAGACATCGCATAGTAAGCCACAGGCGAGGCGATAATATTGGCGATCAGGATCCATTTGATGAATTCTCTATTGAGCAGGATGACAACACCTGAGACTGAGGCTCCCAGTATTTTTCGGATTCCGATTTCCTTTGTCCGTTTCTCAGCCATGAAGGAGGCCAGGCCAAACAAGCCCAGACAGGATATAAATATGGCCAGCCCCGTGAAGTAATTAAAAAGAGTGCCCATTCGTTGCTCGGTTCGGTAGAGGTTGTCATAAGCTTCGTCGAGAAAATGATATTCAAACGGAGTATCAGGGAAGAAAGTCTTCCAAGTGTTTTCAATATTGGCCAGTGCGCTTGGGATATCTCCCGAATCAAGTTTAATCAGGATATACCGGTAGAGCGAAGGATCATTGACCAAGAGGAGCGGTTCTATTTCGCTGTGCAGGGATCTGAAGTGATAATCCTTGACGATTCCGATTATCGGCAATTCTGTATCCCCAAGCATCAGCCGCTTCCCGACAGGATTTTCCATTCCTATTATCTTTTGTGCCGTCTCGTTGATCACCACCGCATTTTCATCCGAGGGATATTCTTCTGAAAAACTCCTTCCTTCGATCATCTCCATATTTAGCGTCTCGATAAAATCATATCCTGTGGAAGTCAAGTTTAAAACTTTGGGATCCTTTGGATCTTTCCCTTCCCAGGTGATGTAATCTAGCGTCAGTATCACTCCATATGAGGGGATATTTGAGGATGCGGCCACATTTCTGACGCCTGCGCTCTTTAATAATTCAATCTTGAGCGGATCATACTTCCTGACCAGCTCACTTCGTATCGGGAGATAAACCACTTGCTCTTTATCCAGTCCCAGCTTCCTGTTTCTCATGAAGTCCACCTGGCTGGAGACAAGGACGGTACAGATTATGAGAAGAATGGATAGAGAGAACTGAGAAACCACGAGTATCTTCCGGAATAAATAACCACGCCCTTCGGTTTTTAACATCCCTTTAAAGACCTTTACAGGCCGAAGGGAAGACAGGAACAGGGCGGGATAGGTTCCGGATATAAATCCCGTTATCAGAGCCATAATGACAATAGCCAGCAGGATGTTTATATTGCCGGAAAATCCCGATTCGAGCGGTTTTCCGGAAAGATTTCTGAATGCGGGGAGAAAGAGTTCGACCAGGACAACAGCCAGGATGAGAGAAAGTAAAGCCGTAAGCACGGATTCACAGAAGAATTGCCCCATGAGCTGAGGACGCCTGGCACCGACAACCTTTCTTAAACCGACTTCCTTGGCTCGGTTGGATGACCGGGCAGTGGCCAGATTCATGAAGTTTATACAGGCAATGACCAGGACAAACAATGCGACGACCGAGAAGATATAGACATACTTGATATTTCCCTGGCCTTCGATACCGAACTGAATATGGGAAGAATAGAGATGAATGTCTTTCAAAGGCTGGAGATAAAGAAAGTCTTTTGATCTTGCAGCGTGTTTGGGAATATAGTCTCTGATTTTGCGATTGAGCTCTTGAAGCGATGTTTCCTTTTGGAGCAGGACATAGGTTGCATATCCGCCGAGAGTCCAATTATCCAATACGGCCCAATTTTTTTCGAAATCCTCAATCCTGATAAAGGGGAGCAAGAAATCAAACTGAAGGTGAGAGGTATGGGGAACATTCTTCATGATGCCTGTCACAGTGAAATCATATTCATTGTTGATGTTGAGGGTTTTTCCCAGCGGATCTTCTGAACCAAAATATTTTGTCGCCATTTGCTCTGTGATAATGAGTGAGTTCGGGTCGGATAAGGCACTAGAGGGATCACCCTGCGCCAGAGGAAAGGTAAACATCTCAAAAAAATCAGGATCTGTCAGGCAGATCTGAGTCTCCAGGAGACTTTTATCCCCGTATTTGATCAGTTGGCCTCTTCTCAAGCGGGTGAAGCGTGTGGCCTTGATGATTTCCGGGTAGTCCTCTTTAAGGGCTGGAGCCAGCGGAGCGCACACCGGCCAATAATGGGTGGCCGGCTCTGTTTTCTGGTATATTGTTACGGTTCTGTAAAGGTTATCCGCATGGACATGGAACCTGTCATAGCTGAGTTCATCCTGGACCCAAAGAAGGATCAGGATACAGCAGGCCAATCCCACGGCCAGTCCGATGATATTGATAGAGGAGTATCCCTTATATCTTTTAATATTCCGCCATGTTGTTTTCAAATAATTCCAAAACATTTCCACCTCCTAACCTATCTGACATTTCATTTTCCTTCATGTCTGGTCAGCGTGACTCCCTTTTCAAACTTAATGGGCTCTTTCCCCGGTTCGTCTTCATTTTTAACTTTAATGTGCAATAAATATGCCAATTATTTCTTATGGGATTTTCAACCAGATATTAAAAAAAAATGTCCATTTTTGAACAATCTCTATCCGTATTCGGACAGAGAATTTATATATACCTCTATTCTCCACATTAAAAATGAAAATCGCTTAACAGATTCACTCTATTCTTCAATCAAGTTGATACGGGGAGCCTATTTCTGTTCGGAGGCGTACACAAGTTGTTCGAGAATGGACATATAGAGTTGGAGAGTACCGAACATTCTCAAGAGAGAATATTGGCACATTTTTTGCATACCCAATATTGTGAGGTATCTCAAGCTGTGAGGTGTATAATGATCTCAAAAACTCTTATCGCGGCATCAACAAAGCCGATTATTCTTTCTATCCTTATCAGCGGCGAAGACTACGGCTACCAGATCATCCAGCGGGTGAAAGAAATTTCTGGAGGAACTCTGGAATGGTCGGACAATATGCTGTATCCGGTCCTCCGCCGCATGGAAAAGGGCGGTCTCCTTGTTTCCCGCTGGAAGATTTCCAAGAAAGGCCGGCTGCGGAGGTACTACCGGATCACCGAACAGGGACGGGAAGAGCTTGATTCAGAGCGGCGTCAATGGATGAGTGTCAACCAGGCTCTTTCCAGGCTCTGGAAGCCTTTGCCCTCATTGAAGTAAAGGTCAAGAATCAGTCAAGATCAAGGAGAAAAAAATGTTTGACCTGGAAAAGGAAATTCGCAATTGGCTGAGAACCCTCCGGCGGAGCGAGAATCTGGAGGACTCCGACATCAAAGAGTTGGAATCCCATCTCAGGGATGAGATCGATCATCAAATCGAGAAAGGTCTCGATGGAGAAGCAGCGTTCCGGGCGGCGATCGAAAAGTCTGCCCCGGCTGACATCCTCGGACAGGAGTATGATAAAGCTAAACTCTACGAAAGAAGCCGTCCGTATTGGCATCCCTCCCGCATCATGCCCTCTCTTATCTGGAGCTATATAAAGATCGCCCTCCGCAAGGTCAAAAGGCATAAGGGTTTTTCTCTGATCAACATCGCTGGCCTGGCCATCGGGATGGCCGCCTGTATTCTCATCCTCATCTGGGTCCAGGATGAGCTGAGCTATGATAGATTCCACAAAAACGCGGATCAGATCTTCCGCATTAACACCAAGGACACTTCAGGGGGAATGACTTTCGTCCAGGCCGGTTCCCCTGCCCCTCTCGGACCGGCCCTGTTGGAAGAAGTGCCAGAGGTCGAGAACTTTGTCCGGGTGCAGGCCGGATGGGGCCGATGGAATCTCCACCATGGGGATGACCGCTTCACGAAGGAGTACCTGGCTGCAGTCGGCCCAACATTCTTTGAAATCTTTCAGTTCCCTTTTATCAAGGGCGACCCAAAAACCGCTTTAAAAGACCGCTATTCGATNGTTTTGACCGAGGACCTGGCGCAAAAAATCTTTGGCGATGAAGACGCGATGGGAAAAATCATTCAGTTGAATGATGCGGACATGACTGTGACNGGNATCATCGAGAACATCCCCCGGAACTCTCATCTTCATTTCACTTTTGCCTTTCCCGTTGTTAACATGACGAGATGGCGGGAATCGAAGCTGGACGAGTGGACCTACACTCAGTTTGCAACGTATGTTGTTCTCCGAAAAGACGCTGTTACAGCCGATGTCAACAAAAAGATGATGGGTATCGTCAAACAGCACCTGCCTAATGTCCAAGGAAGTGTTTATCTTCAGCCACTGAAAGACCTCCACCTTCACTCCACTCACATCAACACCTGGATGCTGGCTTACCCCAACAAGGGAAACATCGCCTATGTCTACCTCTTTTCCTTGACTGCCTTCTGCATTCTTCTTCTGGCCTGCATCAACTTCATGAATCTGTCGACGGCACGCTACGGTGCCCGGGCCAAAGAAGTGGGAATGCGCAAGGTCGTGGGCGCCCGAAGGTCAGACCTTATCAAGCAGTTTCTGGGAGAATCGACCTTGCTGACCTTTCTGGCGCTGCTCATCGCTGTGTTCCTGGTGGAGCTGTCGCTTCCGGCTTTCACCAGGCTGGCCGGAAAGGAGATGAGTTTGATCCAATCAGGAAACTGGCTTATTCTGATTGGCCTGTTTATCATCGCACTGGTCACAAGTCTTATTTCCGGAAGCTACCCGGCTGTTTTCCTCTCTGCGTTCCATCCGGTCAAAGTTCTCAAGAACATCGATTTTCTCGGCATCCGCCGCGGTGGAGTTCTGCGGAAAGTACTGGTTATCCTGCAGTTCACCTTTACCATCGGCTTGATCATCTGCACATCCGTCATCTACCTTCAGCTTCATTTCATGCAGAACAGAGACCTGGGATACGACACAGAACACATCATTTATTTTGCTGGCTATAATGGCTATAGGACGAACTACGAGGCCGCAAAAAGCGAGTTGCTCCAGAATCCGAACATCTTAGCTGTCTGCCGAGGTTTTCCGCCTCCTTCGGGAGAATGGGGAACAACAGAGGTCGAATGGGAGGGAAAAGATCCATCCCTTGAGGTCAAAATCGGCCAGGGCTCCTGCAGTCATGATTATTTGAAGGTCTTCAACCTGAAAATGGCGGAGGGACGCTTCTTTTCGAAAGAGTTCGCTGACGACGAACAGAACTGGGTGCTGAATGAGACAGCGATTAAAGCCATGGAAATGGAGGATCCTGTCGGCAAATGGTTTTCCTTCAGGGGCCAAAAAGGGACGATCATTGGGATCCTCAAAGATTTTCACGGAGCTTCTCTCCACAACCCGATCGCACCAGTTGCTATGAAGCCTACCGAAGAATTTTTTATGTTTGTCAAATTCAGACCCGGAAATACAGCTGAGATGCTCTCTTTCCTGAAGATAAAGTGGGATAAATATGTCGGAACACATGAGCCTTTCCAATATGAATTCATTAATGAGAACATCGAAAACTGGTACAGGACTGAGCAGCGGATCGGGAAAATATTCCGCTACTTTACAGTACTCACCGTGTTCATCGCCTGTTTGGGATTGTTCGGATTGGCCTCGTTCATGGCTGAGCGCCGGACAAAGGAGATCGGCATCCGGAAAGTGCTGGGAGCAAGAGCCTCAAGTATTGCCTTGCTTCTGACCAAAGAATTTACCAAGTGGGTTGTGGTGGCGAATGTTGTCGCCTGGCCGGCCGCTTATTTTGTCTCCAAACAGTGGCTGCAAGGATTTGCCTACCGGATTGACTTGGGATGGGAGATTTTTGTGTTTTCAGCACTGGTTGCCCTTGTGATTGCTGTCGGAGCAGTCAGTTACCAGGCATTAAAGGCAGCGGCAGCCAACCCTGTGAGAGCCCTCCGCTACGAGTAGTCAGGCAGACTAAAAGATCTTTTAAATTTCATCACCTTGTCCGGCTATCTCTCAATCAATCCTGGTATCCCGGCTCTTTCACTGAATCGCTAATAAATATTATCAAGCGCACAAAAATTTTTTGACAAATCGACAGCAAGCAATAAAATACAGACAGCTTACCGGAAAAAAGGAGAAATAATGAAAAAATTGGTTTTAATGCTGGTGGCATTGTCAGTTCTATGGGGATGCACAGCTTTTAAGGCGGCCGAAGAGCTTAAGATTTTCATCTGGTCGGAATACATGGATGAGGAAAACATGCCCCAGGATTTTGAAAAGGCGACCGGAATCAAAGTGCGGCTGGACTTTTATGAATCCAACGAGGAAATGATGGCCAAATTGCAGGCCGGGGGTGTGGCCAAGTATGACATTATCGTGCCTTCCGACTATTTCCTGCCCGGCTTGATCAGCCTGAAACTGATCCAGCCCCTGGATCATTCCAGGATCCCCAATTTGAAAAATTTAGGCGTTAAATTCAAGGCAGCCACGTCTGATCCGGGAAACACATACTCGGCCGGCTGGCAGTGGGGTACGGTGGGATTGATGTACCGCAGGAACCGCATCAAAGGCCCTGATGCTCAAAGCTGGTCCATCATTTTTGACTCTCAAAAAGATCCGGGATCTTTTGTTCTCATTGATTCGATGCGTGAGATGATGGGAATCGCTCTGTTGTATCTGGGATATGATTTCAACAGCGTAAACCCCAGGGAACTCGAGGCCGCATCGGATTTGCTGATTCAAACCAAAAAACGCCCGATTTGTCTGGGTTTTAAAGGCGGAGTGGGCGGCAAGAACGATGTGGTCGCCGGCACTGCCAACGCCGCCATTGTCTACAACGGGGACGCCATTAAGGCCATTGCCCAGGATCCGGGAAACTTAGGGTTTGTGGTGCCCGAGGAGGGCAGCGAGATCTGGCTTGACTCCATGTGCATACCGGCCAAAGCGCCCAACCCGGATGCTGCCCACAAATGGATCAACTGGATTCTGGATCCCAAAGTCAACGCTTCACTGTCCAATTACAACCATTTTGCTACTCCCAATGAAGCCGCCATGCCTTATCTGAACAAAGAGGATTTGGACAATCCCGGCGTGTGGCCGCCCCCGGAAATCAGGGAAATACTCTATTTCGCAAAAGATTTGGGCCAGGATAACCGCCTCATGGATGAAGCCTGGACAAGAGCCAGATCGCAGCGCTGAACTTCGATTATCGATATCTCTTTGCGGGACGCCTTCCGGGGCGAGCCTGAGGTACCGGCCTCAGGCGCCAGCAAAGCCGGTCTTAACACCGTCAGCCAATCCACGGCCCAGGAGAAGGCTTTTGTTCATGATAATAACGAAAACTGCTTGTGAAGCATTTATTAAACTTCCGTCTATGAAAATGGAAATAAAAGAAAGATATTCTCTTATGAAATTACCCTAACCTTATGCTGTACCTGCAGAAGAATAATTTTGATGAACTTTCCCAGAAAAGATTCGATAATACTAGAAAAGAAGCTCATTCACATCATGGAAAAGAGGAGATGATCATGGAGAGAAGCAGGGAGGCATGGAAGAGGATTATCACTTTTGTTTTCATCACCTACGGCATCAGTTCAATTTTTATGTATCTTGCAATTTCCGCCGGAAGTCTGAGGGCAGGAGGAGGTCTTGTTGCCCTGGGCAGCATGTGGAGTCCGGCCATAGCGGCAATCCTTACGCAGCTCATATTCAGAAAAAGCATGCGAGAATTCGGCTGGAAATGGGGAAAAACGAAATATCAGCTCTGGAGTTATGCGATTCCCGCACTTTATGCTTTCACCATCCATGCCTTTGTCTGGATCACTGGCCTGGCCGGCTTTGTCAAAGATCCCCCCACAGAAGTAATCGTCACCTCGCTCAAGGGGATTGCTGTCGGTACGGTGTTTGGCTGTATATTTGCCCTGGGCGAGGAAATAGGATGGCAGGGATTTTTTATCCCGCTATTAGCCTGAGTCACCAGCTTCACGAAAACCGCATTAATAAGAGGAATTGTCTGGTCAGTCTGGCATTATCCACTTATTATTTTTGGCGTCTATGGGTCTAAAGAACTGCCCGTATGGTACAAACTCGTCTGTTTTACTGTGATGCTGACAGGCGTTAGCTTTGTCTTCGCTTGGTTTCGGCTGAAATCGGGCAGTCTCTGGACCGGTATGTTTTTGCACGCAAGTCATAATCTGTTCATTCAAGGACTCCCGTCTTTAACAACGGATAAAGGAATAACTGCCTATCTCATTGATGAGTTTGGGGTAGTTTCAGCGGTAGTGGCGGTCATCGTGGCCTTCATATTCTGGACAAAGAGAGGGCAACTGACGCTGACTCAGACAGTCCCGAAGTAGCAATCACTAGAGGTAAGCAGGTCATCCTCATAAAAAGAGGCTGTATTTTCATTGTGGCTTTATTTCACCCTCTGGTATTAGAACTTCCTCACTCATACTGTCTTTTTTTAGAGAATTCCTAATACTGACGCGACTTTTTAGAGTTATAGAACCATTCAATACAATCATGCATTTCTGAGATCCCGCCTCTAAGACGGTATTGGGGAACATGTATCAACTCACCAAGAGGGAGATATTCAATCGTTTTGTATTCTCCAGATTGATTCTTAAACTTGATCTTAACTGGCTTCTCGGTTTGACCCCAATAAATGCTTCTGCCGACAATCGTATCGTTTACCCTTAGGCCAGCCTTAAAGGCAGGTCCCTCGGGATTGACCTCAGTGACATGCCAGTCCCTGTTAGTTTTGGACTTTAGATATTCGAATCCGATATCAAACCTATAGAATTCTTCATCCATCAATTCCGCACACGGACCCAGATCATTTTTACCGGGAACAATTATCTCACCCTTGTTAATAAATCTTTCTATATCCTCCGTAATTCCGGATTTCAGATATTTCCGAACATGCGAATCGACGTTCTCAGCCGAAACGAGCATGTTTGATTTCTGTGCTGAAGTGAGTATATCGAACATAACATTATCCAGAGAGCAACCTGACGATTTCTTGATTAAAGTGTTCCATTTTGTTGCCAAAAGATCTCCTCTGAGATAGGGAATTTGTTCAATATGACGATCGGTGTGTGTCTTTTCTAAAATATCTTCATTGGTCGAATTAATTGCCGGCGAGAAATAATATTCTTTTATAACTTGGTTATAGTCTAAAATATAATCCTCTAGAGAAATTAGCTTGTTACGAAGAAGAATCAGACGTGTATAATAATTTGTGAATCCTTCACTAAACCAATAGACGAGTTCCTCAGGTTCTTCCCGTTGGATTTTTCTCCCATTCCAGGTGTGAAATAATTCATGGGCAAGAAGGAACTTGAGATCACCTGCAGATTCGTGATCAGTTGATACAAAAGTCTCGAAGGAATTTGTCAGGCCAGTCCCACCCTTTGAATGTTCATTATCAGTAGGGATCAATGTGACCAGAAAATATGGGAAATCATAGTCGTTCCAGAAATCCCTCACCGCTTTCACCACAGTTTCAACCATATTAGAGAACTCATTTGGTGTAAAATTCCAGGTTCCTCTTTGAATGATGTATAAAGGATTGCCCTTTATTGCACGTTTATTCAAAACAAAATCACCGGCCATATAAGTTGCATGACAGAGCTCAGTAATAGATATTTCAAGTAGTTGATTTTTATTCTGGATGTCAAATGAATTAGCCATTATCCAGTCATCATGAATTCCTTGCCATTCAACGGATATTTTCCTTTTTGCTTTTTCATCCCATTCCGGATAAACAAAAACGCCATGCCCAATAAAATGAAAATAAGTTTTGTTAATTATTGGCCGGTAATACACTTGGCGGTCAATAGGCTGATCCCAGTATTGTCTAACTTCATAACTGATCTCAATTACCTGGGATGGCTGATGCTCTATTTGATATTCAGTATGGTCACTGTTTGGTATCACATGGACTTCAGGATTAGTCGTTTTTAAATGCTTAATGCCTTTCTGAAAGTCATCTTGCCAAGCCCATGAATGCGGTAACTTAAGCGAAGTCGATCCCGTCGAATTTGCCTCGAATATTAAGTTAACTATGAGCTTTGTTTCCTGATTCGTGGGATCATAAGATATGATATATTTTAATGGTCTTGGATTATCATCGTTCGACTCGCTGGATATTTTTGTTTGTTCTTCAGAATAATTTAAAACTCGATCCCATTCAGACTTCTGATCTGAAATACAACTGTGAGCCGCCAAATAAAATATAAGACAAACCAAGCTGAACAAAAATCTTGTGCGGCAATCCCTAAGGGACAAGAGTTTCGTTTTCTGCTTTGAGGATTGAATGGGCATCTTTATCTCGATTTTCACCTCAATAATCGTAAGCAAATATAAGTCAGGATAAAAAAGATTTCAAGCCACGGTTCAGAGGAAGGGATTGATGGATTATCTGGAGTTCATAGCTAGAGTCACTATTCCAGTTGTGGACTTTGTCGTTTTGGGCGTGCTATTTTTGTTCTCCTGTATCAGCAGAGGGAGTTTAACGAAAATGGGGAGGAATGGGGAGAAAGTCCATAAAGGAAATACCTGTAATATTGAAAGGATGTCAGGAAGGTGCCACAAGAACGGAAGGCTTTGAATTCTTCCCGACAGAATTCTATAATTGTCGGATGAGGCCAAGATGCGTGTCCTGAAATATCTCGCTTGTTCCGGAACGCTGGCGGTCGTGGTTCTGCTGGCAATCATAGCTTGTACATACGGAGAAGAATCCATGGATGTTAGAATCGAAAGAAAAACATGCTTGGCTGAGGATGGAGTGTCGATTGTCTATTCGGCCGCAGGAGCTGGAGACCCGGCGCTCGTTTTTATCCATGGCGGGCTGGCCGACCGTACATTCTGGGAGGAACAGCTCAGGGAGTTCGCCAGCCTTCATCGAGTCGTCGCTCTCGACCTTCCTGGCCATGGAGAATCTGGACTCAACCGAAAAAAATGGGGAATTCCGGAATTCGGAGCTGACGTGAAGGCCGTCATTGAGGTGGAAAAACTGCAGAATGTCATCATCTTCGGCAATTCTCTGGGCGGGCCGGTGGCCATTGAAACAGCCCTCCTCCTCCCTGACAAGGTATTGGGAGTGGTCGGAGTCGATACCTTTCAGGTCCTCGACATCCGGATTTCACCCGAGGAGGCGAAGCAGAGGGCAGAGCTTTTCCAGCGCGATTTTGCTGGCGCCTTGAGGCAGATGGTCCGGATGCTCTTCCACACCGATGCTGACCCGGCTCTCATAGCAGAAGCTGAAAGCCGCATGGCCGGGACATCGCCCGAAGCAGNCCACGCNATGTTCTTGTCGCTTGCCGGGTATGATGTAGGTGCTGCAGTCAGGCGCCTGACCGTACCGCTCCGGGCTATCAACGGCGATCTCTATCCCACGGATTTTAAGGGAAACAGGAAGGTTAAGGCCGATTTCGACGCGGTCATCATGAAACACATGGGCCACTATCCGATGCTCGAGCGTCCGGCGGAGTTCAACGATCGGGTGAAAGAGATTGTTGCCAGCCTCACCAAGTAGGAGCGTTCTGGTGACCGATCGTCAACTCGCAGAACAGGCTTGATTCATCCACCTCCACGATTCGCACCTCAAGATTCAATCCTGAAGTCAAGGCCTGAAAATCCCCTGGCCGTACTGTTGTGGCTGTGAATCCGTCTTTGCAGACGATAACACCGTCGCCTGTCCTTTCGTCGTCGATCTCACCGAGAAGTCCGGCCTCTGATTGAATGTGAAACCACCCGAGTCTCTCTTCCCAGAATTTATCAGAGTAGCTCGAAAACAGGACCAGTCCTCCTGGTTTGGTCACCCGGACACTTTCCCGGATCAAGGCCTGCTGGTCCACATGGAAGGCTGAGATCCCGTTCTGGACGCAGATGACGCAATCGAAAGCATAGTCATGAAACGCAAGCTGGGCCGCATTCATGCCAAGTAGCCGGCAGTTGGAGAGATTAACTAGGATTTGCTTGGCCATGGTCAAGCTGGCATGAGAGGTGTCAATCCCAATGACTTTTCCTGCTTTTCGAGCGAGCGAGGGAAGCACTCGACCGTAGCCGCATCCGAGTTCCAGGACCGTGTCTCCGGCACGAATTCTTTCCAGGACATATGCGACTTCTGCCTCGAGATATTGCTGAACCCGCGGCGGCGCTATCTCATAACATTGTTTCAATCTCTCGGCTGAGAGCTTATCTTCATAATAACTGGCCATGGTTTTATTTACAAATTATGGAAATATGTATTAATAATAAGCCTTAAAGACATCTCTTCCTCCTGAATCCATAATATATCTGAAATCATCAGGCTCATTTTGAGGATGACCTTACGTTCAAAATGCGTTCACATCGTGCTAACTGAATCAGGTCGTCCGCATCTTAAGGAAAAAATCCGCCTGCACACCATGAATAAACGAATAGAGTTCATTCAGCTAGCGGATCGATCTTTTTTCCTTTTCCTCCATGTGGACTCTCATCGGCGGCGCTTCACCCTTTTTATCCTGGCCGAAGTAGAGCGTGGTGTGTGGAAAGGGGATTTCGATGTCCTTCGCATCAAATTTCTTTTTGAGCCTGCGGTTGAATTCCCTGGCCACCCACCATTGCTTGATGGGCTTGGTTGTTGTCCTCGCTTTTATGATGAGAGCAGAGTCACCAAATGTGTCCAGACCAAAGATTTCTATTGGCTCCAGAATATCATCTTTAAAATCCGGGTCTTTGCGCATTTCTTCATCCACTTCCTTCATAACTTCCATCACCTCATCCACATCTTCGCGGTAGGCCACTCCCACCTCAAAGACATATTGAGAATAATCCTTGGTCATGTTGGTGACTATATCGATCGAGCCATTGGGAATAAAATGGACATTGCCCGCCAGGTCACGAAGAACAGTCATTTTAAGGTTTATCATCTCCACCAAACCTCCTTTTCCCGAAACCTGAACAACATCGCCTACCCGGATTTGATCCCACAACAGAATGAAAAAGCCGTTTATAAAATCTTTCACTAAACTCTGAGCAGCAAAACCTATGGCCAGGGCAGCGATTCCTGCGGTGGCAAGCAGGGGACCGATATCCACACCAACTTCACTCAAAATTGTGATAACAGCGATCACAAGGATCAGGACCTTTAAGAAGTTGTGGATGACCGATCCGAGTGTTTTGGCTCTTTTTTTTGCCTCCTCATGGTCTTTTTTCTTGATAAACAGGGAGGAGAGACGCACGGATAAAATTTTCACAACCTTTATGGCTATCAGGGTGAGAATCAATATTAAGATTATCTTGATTCCTTTTGTCAAAAGCCATATCCTCGCATCCGAAAAAAAAGAAGCAAAGTCCATGAATAGACCTCCTTAATTTATTTTCATACCAATAATTGACTTGGATCATTCATGTTTTATGGATTATACAGGCGCACTATTCAAATCGGGATTTATGGAGAAAAACAAGGGGAAAAGCATGACAGCTTGAGATTATAATACGATATAAAATTTAATAAAAGGTTATTAAAGATTTAAAGATTGAACGAGTGGAATTCCCGGTTATCTGTTTGCCCTTAGCCCAGGTCATTTGGCTCTCATACTCAAGACATGAATGCGGCCTAGAAAATTCCGCGTAAAAGGATGATTTGAAAAGCCTGCAGGGATACTCAAGAAAGGGGATTCACAGAACTATAATTAACTGTGACGGAATGAGAGATAGTTCAAATCGTATTGATTTTTTGCTCAAATTATATATAATTTGGCTAGTGAGTTACTTAAACCTGATTGCGCGCCGAGGGAAATTCTTCGCACAATAAACATCTATACAGGAAGCTCTGCCTGACAGGAATACCTGTCTCTATGATTGAGCTCAATAAGATCAAATGAGTACTCAAAAAGAAAACAGAAAACTGGACAGCCTTCTCTATGCCGATGAGTTGACGAGAATATACAACCGTCGGTACCTGAAGGAAGTGATCCCGGGATATCTGGTCAAGGCCGAAGAAGAGGGTTTTACCGTGGCCCTGTTCATGATTGACATGGATAAGTTCAAGAACATCAACGACACCTACGGACATGGAGTTGGCGATAAAGCCCTGAAGCTGTTCAGCAGAATATTATCCGAAGAAAGTAAGGATATAGGGGAGGCTATCCGCTACGCGGGTGATGAGTTCGTCCTTGTCCTGTCCAAGATGGATAAAAAGGAAGCCAGGCAGATCGGGCTGAATATTCTCCAAAGACTGAACGATACGACACTCAAGGTTAAAGATGCGGAGATCATGCTGGGATGCAGCATGGGCATTTCCCTATTTCCCAAGGATGGGAAAACCCTGAAGACTCTCTTTGAAAAGGCCGATGAAGCCCTCTACGTAGCCAAGGACCGGGGAAGGGGTACCTGCGTTGTTTTCCCCGATTCAGGCAAGCTTCTGGTGCCTTCCAAGCTCGATTCTATCCTAGAGGCCCCTTACATAGTCGGCAGGGATGATATCATTCAATTCATGGACACCCAGCTGTCCATAAAGGGAAATCCTTTGGTATTTCCGGTTTTTTTAGGCGGGAGTGGAACAGGAAAGACGAGATTGATGATGTATGCTCGAGAGAGAGCAGAAAAGAACTTCTCCTTTGCTCTCTATGCCAAAGGTTATCCCCTGTGGCAGACAGAAATATATGGCGCGGCTTTCTCAGCTTTAGAAAGGCTCTTTGAACAGGATAAGTCAATCTCAAACAGCGTATTCTCTGGGCTCGACGAAAAGTACAAAGTTGTCCTTAAACCCTACTTGCCTCCTTGGGATATGAAAGAGGTGGAGATGACCGGGGAGGCTGCAGGTGCTGACAGCTCGACTCTTTTTGAGGCCTTGACGCAGGCCTTTTTTATTCTCCGTGAAACCGGTGATGGAGCTGTCCTCCTTGATGACGCAGATCAGATCGACCAGCCTTCACTGCATTTTTTTGACTCTCAATTCACCCAGGAAGAGGGAAAGAGACTTTTCTTTGTGGCTTCAGTCAACAGCCCGGATTTACTCGCGGGCGAGGAAAAACTTCTGACTCTCTTCGACTCGCTGCCAGAAATAGCAAGGAGTTGCGAGGTCCAGAGATTTCATCTTGAGCCCTTGCGTCTGGAACACATTCGCCAGCTTACGGAAAAGCTGTTTGACGGGAAAACACTTCCTGCCGAAGCTGAACAGACCCTGCTGGACCGTTCTGGAGGGAATGCGTTGTTTGTCATGGAAGCCTTGTCGTTTCTTATTCTCAAGGGAAAGATCGAAGTGGTGGGAGATGAGTGGGACCTTTCCCTGGTGAAACCTGATGATATTCCTTCAAACATCAGCGATATGCTCAAGGAAAGGTTGATGAGCATGGATAAGGACGCATTGAATGTCCTCAAGCTGGCTTCAATCCTCGGAGAAAAGATCAATACCCGTCAGCTTGCGGAGATGTCCAATCTTAATATTCCGCAGGTGCTGGATATTCTTGTCAATGCCCAAAGGGCTCTTATTATCGAGGAATCCCCGAACCCGGAGGAGTTTATTTTTACTCACCGTCTGGATCGGACTGTTTTTTATTCACTGATGAGCGAAGAAGAACGCCGCAAGTACCATTCTCTTGCGGCCGATATAGAGCAGAAGCTCGCTGTTGGTTCTATGGATAGAGTCGCGGGAAAACTGGCCTACCACTTCCAGAGTGCGGGCCAGCTGGAACAGGCCTCAAAGATGTTTTCCACGCTGAGAGACCAGTTGAGCTCCGTTTCTATCTCCAAAGGCGCCAGAAAGATCCTCCAGAAAAAGATGCTCACCTCATCGATGGCCAAAGAATCGCCGCTTGAGGAAGAGGACCTCTCCAAAGCCGTCGACCTGGGGAGAGCATTCAGGACTGTCCTGAATAATTTCCGCCTCTATCCGAAGGAACACGAGAACGTGAAGAGTGCGGTGGAACGCTTCATGGAGCTTCTTAAGCCGTTTCTTGAAGAAAAGACAGAGGTGCTCTCGATCTCCTCGACGGCGCAAGCGACGCTTTTTAACGGTCAGCCTCCGCCGGCGACCCGGGAAGATAAGCGGATGACGGCAGACCTTCATGAGGTCCTCAGCCTCTTTGGACTTCAAGGGGTATTGTTCCTCGGAGGGATAACCAAGGAAGAGGTGATGCGGTTCTTAGAGCCGTTCACCAGGCATCCTGAGGATGTGGCTGGACAGTGGGATGTTCTGGTGGATGAGCTTGAGTTATCGCATATCCTGCCTGACCGAAAGATTTTCGTGGCTGTCAGCGAGCATAAGGTGACTCTGGATAGAGAGGAGCTGCTTGCTCAATCTCCGACGACTGCCAGGGAGGCTCCGGAAAAGAGTGCGCCGTCCGGACCAGTAGCGGTGCCAGTAATGGAAGAAGAGCAATTGGAGCAGTTGAGGAAAGTACTGGACGAGTTTGTGAAGGAAAAGCAAGAGCTGCTGAACGCCATTCAATCCCAGGATATCGGCAAAGTTGAATTCCAGCAGCTGGTGAATCTTCTTCAGCACACAAATATCGCCGAAGCGGAAAAGGCTGTACGGAAGGCTCAAGAAAGAGCCCTAGCGGCTGAAGAAGCTCTGCCGTCAGAGGGAAAAGAAGCTCCTCTTCCCAAAGGAAAATACGTGGGAGTCCTGCCCGACCAGGAAATCGTAGGTAAGACGGAAGAGGACATCTATCCTGCTTTCGAAGACCTTAATTCCGACGATACTGAAACGCGCGCCAAAGCAGCCGCCTGGCTGGTTAACCAGGACCCAAAAAAATTAGCCGAGGCCGGCTTGCAAGCGGTAGCCTCGAGTATGCCGCTGAGAGCCCGAAGACTTGCGGCAACGGTTATCCAGAAAGCTGGAGAACCTGCCATGGAAGCGTTTCTGGAAAAAATAAACCCAGACGCACCCATCATTCCCCTTATGAATTTCGTTATTGTCGCGGATTTGTTTATCGGAAGCCCAAAGCTTCTCCCCATATTGCGCAAAATAGCTCTTACGGGACCGACTGAGACGGTACTTTCCACGATCGATATCCTGGACCAGATCCCCGGAAAAGAGGCTAACATGATCCTGCTCGAAGTGTTCAACCAGGCCGCGGGAAAGGTGAAGATGGATATCCTCTCTCTTTTTGCCAAGCGCAGAGTCATCGAAGCTGTCCCTCTGCTCTTGGAATTGATAAAGCCAAAAAAGGCTTGGGAGGAAGAGGGAAGGATTTCGTTGCAGGAGAAGGTGTGCAAAACTCTGGGGCAGATCAGTGCCTCAGAGGCAACGGATACCCTCGTTTCTGTGGCTATGGTCCAAAAGCCCTGGACTCTTCTCAAGACAAAGCCCGATTCTGTTCGGGAAGCGGCGACCTGGGCACTGAAACAGCTGCCGGATAAAGTGAAGATCAGGAGGGCTCTTACTGTCCTCAAAAGCGATAAGTCTTCTCTGGTGAGACGGGCCGCAAGACAATAAAAGCCCGCTTCTTTCTGTTTGACATTTCCTTTGATCGTCCCTATATTTTGAGAGCCGCACGAGGAGGATTTTTTTATGGAAAAAAAAGAAATTTTGAAAGACGGAACAAAGGTTCTGGTCCGGGAACTCCATCTCAGGGATCTGGACCGGCTGATGAAGTTCTATTCTACCCTTCCCCCTGAGGACCGGAAATACCTAAGAATCGATGTCAAGAACCGGGAAATCGTCGAGCAGAGGATCAAACTCACCAAGACCGGCAATGTTTTTCGTCTGGTTGCCCTGGTCGAGGAGGATATCATCGCCGATGGAGCTCTTGAGCTATCCGGAGAAGAGTGGCGCAAGCATCAGGGAGAGCTCCGGGTCATCGTGGCCAGGCCGTTTCAGCACAAAGGCCTGGGAATGATCATGGTCAGAGAGCTGTATTTTCTTGCGGTCAAGAAGAACGTGGAGCAGGTGGTCGTCAAGATGATGAGACCTCAGCTTGCCGCCCAGAAGATTTTCCGAAAGCTCGGATTCCGGGAAGAGCTCCTTATCCCCGATTATGTCCGCGACCAATCCGGGAAAAAACAGGACCTCATCATCATGACCTGCAATACCAAGGAGCTGTGGAAGGAGCTCGAGCACTTCTACAGCGATTCGGACTGGCAGCGCTGCCGCTAAGGATAAAGTTAAAGGGGTCGCGCCTTAACAATTAACATTTCAGAGTTTAGGATTGAATAAGCGTGTCGCTTTTCAACATTTAACATTTCAGAACGTAGGGATAGTGAGCTGATAAAGGGATCGCATTATACAATTTGAAAATTTTTAAAATTAGGGCGATCAATTTCTTATGAATTGGGACATCATTCTTTCAGTAAGGGGAGACAGCTCGCCGTTGTCTTGTCATTGCGAGCGAAGCCCGGCAATCTCCTCTGAATAAATGCGCAGCATCTTCACATTTTACATTCTTCAGCATTCTGTAAAATTCCCTGTCAGGGAGGGAGAATGCCGGCTGTATTCATCTCCTCGATAAAAAGCATTAAGAATTGCTGCTGCTCTGGATTATTATCCCAGTTCGCTTTTCAGGATATCGTAGAATCTGTCTTTGGCGTATCGTTCGATCCAGGGCTGGTGCCCACACTTATCCAGGAGAATGAACCGAAAGTCTTTGAGGATTCGGGACAGAGTACCTTTTACGCCCTCGGCAGGATGGGGATCATAGTCGCCATGTATCGCGACCACCGGGCAAAGGATATTCCTCCCCAACTCTAAAAGTTCTCCGCTCCTTCTGAGTTTGCTGGCTTGATCCCAGACTTTTTGGTGCAGATCATACTGGCATTCCACTATTTCATTTTGGTGCGGCATCGGGGCATAGGAGTCAGCTTTGGAGATCAAGTCTCCAAACCGGGCCATAGCTGTGTTTTTGTCGCCGCTAGCGGGATTGTTCAAGGTTTCGGTCAAAGAAAGGATTTCTTTTTTTTCTTGCTGGCTGAGCCTGCTTAACCGGATTTTCATGATGTCCTGCGCATATTTTTCTTCGAAGGGACCGCTTCCGATGAGTATGAGCTTTTTCACCGACGAAGGATATTGAGCGCTAAAAATAAAACAGAGCCAGGCTCCCCATGACCAGCCGATCAATATGACAGGACGCTTCCCGCTCCTTTGCAGTATGTCTTTCAGCTCCTGAACTTGTCCTTCAACCGTTGTTTTTGTCTGAAGCGGTTCGAGAACGCCCCCGGATGAGGAAAGCTGCCTGGCGACCGGCGCCATTTCACCGGGGGCTCCGGGTCCGCCATGGATAACCGCCATGATGAACGGCGCTTTCCCGTGTTTTCGGAGGTTTTGCATTTTCCTGTCTATTCTGTATTCGAATTTTGTTCTGAGGCTTTGCTTCACATAGCTGAAGGCCTTAAAGACTTCAGGCTATTCGGATCTCGTCTTTTGACCAAGAGAAAGATACTTCTCGTAAGCCTGCTGGACGCGACCGGTAGCAGTGTTACCGCGGTGGATATAGATTCGATAACTGAGGATGGCCGGCTTTCCGGGTTGGAGAACAGCGGCTTTGAGCCCTGGCCAGGAGACATTGAGTATGCCCGCGTAGCTGTTGCGGATAAGCCAGGTGGTCGGGAAGCCGGGGTGGTTGGGAGAGACAAATATCGCTATGCCGAATTTTTCGGTCGACATGTCCGCCCAGCGGAACGGCATATTCGTGGAGTCTTTTTTTAGCGGACCCTGGTCGGTGGTCAGGGCAGCGCCCTTGAACATCAGCGCTCCGCGGATGCACAGTCCGCCATAACCCTTATTCTGGTCGGGAGAGCCCTGCAGCTCGAGAGGACCGCCGACAGCCTGGAATACAAGCTCCAGGTCGATGGCCCGTCCTGTATCAGCCGCCGGAAGGACGTTCATCGTGACGGTCTCTTTGGCTACAACCTCGCTGTCATCCAGCTTCCAGACATTCTCAACGCTGAGTGTTGCTGCCCCGTTTTTCACTTCTTGCTTCAGCCAGCGGGCAAAATGCTGGCGCAAGGACGGAGTGTCCGGGTGCCAGGTCTGGGTATCCTGACCGCGAGTCTTGACGACCGGCCAGGTCCAGAACACACCATGGTGATGCAGATGGTCCTTGGGAAAGTCAGCGGTAAGCACTGTGCCATCCAGCGAATACAGAGGATGGATGTAGCACGACCGCGTATACTTCGGGTCCACACCCTGCTTGAGCTGGTCGCTGAAGCGATAGGCCAGGACCTCAACCTGACCATCGCGCAGCGTCAATGTGCCCTTTGCTTCATCTTCGATGAATACGAATTGAGGAGAATCGGCTATCACAGTAAATCCGACCGAAGTCATACTGACTAGCAGAATCATAATACTCGCGCGCTGCATGATGATCCTCCGCTTAGGCTTTATCATTTGTGGGTTAGCTCCTTTTTTTGCTGCGCTCCATCAGTTCGACAACCTTGTCTTCATCGACATCAATGCCCAAACCCGGCCCTTCGGGCAGATAGGCGATACCGTTTTCGATGCGCAGCGGCTTTTTCAGGACGTCAGAGGTGAGGAACTGCGGGCCGTTGAGCGCCGCCGGTTTTTTCAAGCCAAAGGCTCCGTAGAGGCCGAGCGTGGCGGCAAGCGAGATGTCCGGGTCTGTCAGGCCGCTCCCCAGCCAGATAAGGTTGTGTTCCAGGCAGAGCTCGATCTGGCGCTTACTCGAGGCCAGCCCGCCGCAGCGGGCGGGTTTCATGGCCACTCCGTCGAGCATGCCGAGCTTGATGAACTCTTCCAGGTCAGTGGGCGAGATCACGCCTTCGTCCATCAAAATAGGCAGGGCGCCCTGTTTTTTCAAGGCCTGATAACCGCTGATGCGGTTGGGCCGGAGCGGGGCTTCGAGCACATCGACTCCGGCATCGGCCAGCCTCGGTGCTGCCTCCAACGCCGTGTCAGGCTCATAGCCGCCGTTGGCATCAGCCCAGAGGAAGGTCTCCGGAGCCTGACGCCTGACCTCACGGGCCAGAGTGATGTCAAAGTCCGGGTCCGGAGCGACTTTAATGTTGAAATGGCGGTAGCCGCGTTTTTTTCCCTCCGCCATGACTTGCCCGGCATCATCGATGTCTGTCACGTTGACCGTCCAGCTGAGCGTAATCGGTCCGCCGGCCGGTCTGCCCCACATTTGCGCCAGGGATTTTCCCAGCAATTTGCCTGTCAGGTCGTGGAGAGCCAGGTCGATCCCTCCCCGGCTGAGGGGCATGCCGGTTGAAAAGCCCGGAGCGACAGCCCTGTCCATCTCGGCGTGGGCTCCCTCGATATCCGTCGGGTTTCGCCCGATCAAAACGGGCGCATAGTAATCCCGCAGGACCACGGTCGCGGTTTCCAGCGTCTCATAGCTCCACTTGGCGATCGGCAGGGCCTGGCCCCAGCCGGCCGTTCCGTTGTCAGCGGTGATCTTGACGATAACCGCGGCCCGGCCAGCTGAACCGTGCGGTCCGGTGAAGAACTTGAAATACCCGGTCATCGGATAGCGCAGGGGATAGAGGTCGATACGGTCGATCCTGACCTTTGACTTCATTTCTCCTGGCACCAAGCGCGGCCAGCCCAGGGCAGCGGCTGCCGCAGAGAGGGTTCCGAGAAATTCCCNCCGGTTCATCACTGCCACCTGCCTTTGATGTACTGCTTATAGCGCTGGGCAACCCGGCCGGTCCTCACATTGCCCCTGTGGACCAGGATGCCCACGCGCTGCGTGATCGATTCTCCCTTCTTCAGCATGAAGGGTTTGCCGCTCAGGTTATCGGGCCGCCTCGGACCGAACGTGCCGTACTCGCGCGTCAGCCACCGGTGCTCCTGGCCGTCAGGCCACTGGAACACGGCCACACCCTCGGCTGTGCTCTTTATGGTGTTGGAGTAATCGATCCACCGGGCGAATTTCATGTTGGTTCCCTCCTGGCCTGTGGCGCCGCTGTCAGCGGTGATAGTCCCGCCGTTCTCACCGCTGAAAACCGGGTGCAGGCGGAGATACGGCCAGGCATAATGCACGTCGTCACTGACAAACTGGATGTCGTCATAAGCTGCGGTCAATTGAAACGTTATATCGAGCAGGTATTCGCCCTTGCCCAGGGCATGGACCTTCAGATGCCTCTGTTCCTCCAGAACCGGACGGCTTCCGTCCATCTCCCATATGAGCCTTGCCTTGATCACGGCCCTGTTCCCTTTCGACTCACAGCGAGTGAAGTCGAGATGGCGGATGTGGTCGCGAAAGGGCGGTCCGTAGGCGGCCTCGCCTGTTTCCTGACCGGAATAGAGCGCGTTGTAGGTGCTGACTTCTCTTTCTCCATCCAGGCGGACAGTATCGGCGAACCAGAAAGAGCGGTGGTGGGGATATGGCGCGGTTTGCCGCACCAGCATGTTCTTTCCCGAAGGGCTGTTCATAGGCCAGTAATGCGGGAGGTCAAGCCAGTGGATGTACTGATAGACTATTATTTCTTGGCCGTCGATAAGCACCTGGAGCTGGCCAGCTTCATCATTCCGGCGAAGCTCGATTTCCGGGGAGTCAGCCAGAGGCCCTGCAGACAGCGCTGCACACAGACAGATGGACGCACAAACTCGACCTATCATTAGAGCTCTTTTCCTGATTATACGGCCCACGGTTCACGGTGCGGATAGTCAAGCATACGGTTGGCTTCGTCGTCATTTATAAAATGCTCGGCCTCAGGATCCCAGCGTAGCTTACGGCCCAGCTTCATGGCGATGTGAGTTATCACGCAGATGCTGTTCGAGCGGTGGCCCGCCTCTACCGGCGCTACCGGGTCCTTCCGGCTGCGCATGCACTCCAGGAAATTTTTCATGTGGTTGGAGCTACGGTAGAGCTTGATCTCATCATCGCCAGCCTTCTCACGAAGAAGCTCCCGGTCAGAGGGCTCGATCGCGCCTCGCCTGACGAACACAAATCCCCGGTCGCCTTCGAAGCGGACACCTGCCGGATCTCCTGTTTCCATTATCATGCGCACGCCGCTGGCATACATCGCCTCGGCGCGGAAGGTTGTGTGCACGTCAAAAAGTCCCCGGTCAGGAAACTCCGCATTCGCCTCGACCTCGATCGGACCGGTGTCGTCCGTGCCGTTACCCCACTGGGCGGTGTCGTTCATGTGGGAGCCCCAGCCGGTGATCATGCCCCGGCTGTACTCTTCAACTTGAAGCCAGCCGGGCCGGTTGTAGCTTCTCTGGGGATGCACACGGTCCTCTGTGAATGGAGCATGAGGTTTGGGACCCAGCCAGAAGTCGTAATCGAGGTTTTTGGGAACAGGCATCGGCTGCGGGTCTCCGGTCCCCTGGTCCTCCGGAAGCCAGACGTGGATGGTGTGTAGTTTGCCGATACGCTGGTTGCGTGTCATCTCGCAGGCCATCAAGAAATACGTGGAGGAGCGTTGCTGCGAGCCCACCTGGAGGACCCGTTTGTTTTTCCGGATTGCTTTAACCAGTTTCTGGCCTTCGGCGATCGTGTAGGTCAAAGGCTTTTCCAGGTAGATATCCTTACCGGCTTTAGCGGCGGCGACAGCCATCGTTGCGTGCCAGTAGTCGGGAGTGACAATCAGGACACCGTCGATATCCTTGCGGGCCAGAAGTTCACGGAAATCGCGGTAAGCGGCGCAGCCTTTGTAGTTTTCTTTCCCAAGTTCTATAGAGTAGATCTTGTCCACCAGCCACTGGGCATCCTCCATACGGTGCGCGTCCACATCGCAGACAGCCACGACACGCGCTCCGGCCTCTAAGCCGCGGTAGATTAGCTCCTGCATATCGCCCTGGCCCTGCCGGCCGACGCCGATGCAGCCCATCAGCATTGTATTGCTCGGGGCCGATTGACCGAATATCCTGGAGGGTACGATTACCGGGATTAACACCGATGCTGCGGCAGCCTTGAGGAAACCTCTGCGGGTGATGCTTTTTTGCTTTTTCGATCGAGACATGATTCCTCCCGTCAAACTTTATCGAGATTTGATTTATGCCTATGGGGCAAGACTCCCCTCCTCGGTTTTCGTTTCAACCTCTATATTCCGAGACAAACCTATCATGATAAAAATGATATTGTCAATGTCAAGGGAGGCGGTGGCGCTCTTCAGCGGGCTGTTCTCCCGAAGGCTGGGATGCGGTGATTACCTGCATCAAGATATGAACCTTGATTCCCTCTGCGGCTGTCTCTGCATCTGGGAGTTCATCCGCCTGAAGGGATGAAAAAGTGCGAGAAATATTCAATTTTTGCGTGTCGGCTCTTAAGAAAAAACTCCCCCCTTTTATTTCTTAGGAAAAGAGAATCTAGATTAAGTTTATACTATTTCTTTTTTGCTTTCTTTTTTGGTACAGCTTTCTTTTTTGCTGGAGCCTTTTTCTTTGCTGGAGCTTTTTTCTTTGCTGGCATAGTACTTCTCCTTTGTTGAATTCCTATCTCTTTATTCTCCTTTTCACTTCGGTTAATTGTATTGTATTCAAATTACTATAAAATAATCAATTTTTTTTATTTTATTTTTTTATTTTTATCCCAAACTGTGCGAATACTATTGATCAGGAAGATTTCTTTGATGCCGGCTTTTTGGTGTCCAGGTTCTTATAGTGCATCATGGCGTTGAACACAAGAAAGAACGAGCCATGGGTTTCGTGACGCCACATCGGATTTATGCTGAACATGACAACGTGACCCTCTCCAAGTTTGCAGTCGACAACAGCCGGGGCTCCGGTAAGTTCTTCGCCGTTTGCCAGACCGCCGCTGATGAGCAGATCATCGACTTTTTGGGCAAAGCGCAGAATCGTCCTCGACTGGGATGGCTGGGCGCCAAATCTTCTTTGAGGCTCTTCTTCGGCTCCGCGGGACTTCTGAAACTCCTCGATAGTCTTCTGGCCCATGTCTCTCGGGCGCGCCTGTACAATATCAGGGTCGTCAGGTCCGCCGCGGCCGCTCGCCCGTCCCCGGGCAACTCCGCCCATCATCATGAAGAATCTGCGGTCGAAGCCGCGGCCGGCGCTGAAAACCGGCGAACTGTTGAAATAGACGCCCAATTCTTTTCCATAACCATAGGCGATGGGGCTGGTTTTATCCACTACCTCAGCCTTGAACACGCCTCCGCGCGCCCACATATCTTGTGTATCCTTGATCGAGATCCCTTGAGCCAGGCCGAAATGGATCGGCAGTGACGAGCTTCCGGCAAAGGTTAGGAACAGGCCGCCGTCTTTGATGAAATCGCGCAGGTGCAGGATGCCTTCAAGCTCCAGCCCTCCCCGCATATCGTCAGTAGACGCCTGACACCCGATATTCGGTGTTAACTCGGTCTTCTTCCAGGGAATCGGTTTATCGCCGCTCAATCCATCCACAAGGTTCAGTGCATTTCCGCGAGCCGGACCAAACAGGATGACGTCATATTTATCGCGCAGGCGGGGATTGTCGCGTATATCGTGTACGGAAATGTAATCATAGGGAATTTCCAGTTCATCGAGGGCGATACGAACCCAGCCTTCATCCTGGGTGCTCTGCCAGGTATGAACAAGTGCCACGCGCGGAACATCGATTTCCAGAATGTCTGCCTTCGGAAGAGAGGCCACAGCATAGGCTGTAAAGCCGAATTTCTTGCCGGCTTCATCGAGAACACTCTTCAGGTCTCCGGAGTTTTCGTCAGTCTTGATAATGAATGTCCCGGCGTTGAACGTCATATCCTTCACCTTGAACGATTCTGCGGCAGCATGCATTTTAAGGTTGTTGTGCTTGAAGACGAACGTTGCCAGCGGATTATCGGCGTTGTGATTGATAAGAAATGCTTTTGCCGAGCCCCGCTCGAGATTCTCTGTCCCCCCTGGCACTGTGATGTCTTTCATCAGGCTCATCGGGACGGATAGAACCTCAATGTCCTCGACCCGAACGGTGTTGACGTTGTAGAGCGGGCCGAGTGTCCAGCCAACATCGTCGTAGGGCCGGGGATCGCTGGTGTTGAAGTACTGACGGTCGAGCATCATATCCGCCATTCGGGAATAAGGCTGGTCCATCCGGATGATGTAACTGCCTTTGGGGTATTCGGTTTTTTTGACGGTGAATGCTTTCTCGGCTTTATGCACCTCGACTCCCTGCCACTGGAGGAGTTTCAGAAGACGGGAAACCTGGCCGGGTCTGGGATCATCTTGGGGGAAGATATAGGCAGCCGGTCCTTCAGTACGGGCTTTGGCCAAAGACCGCTTGCTCTTGAGATAAAAGTTTTCCATGAATCTTTCTTTGTTGGCGGCGAGATAGTTCATCCCGACCAGCAGGCCGCTTTGCTGGAGGTTGACGTTGTTGCGGATGGACCACAAAGTCCGCCGCAGCGGCGGGTTTGGCCGGTACCAGGCCCGGTCGTCGCGGTTACTTACGACCCGGGTGCTCCCGTCTCCAGCTCCTTGTGTTTCGTAGAACCGCCCGATCGCGTTGTGGCCGTTCGCAGCGTAAAAGGCATAATTGGGAGCCCAACCATCATAGAATTGATGCGTCCAGACTCCCGGCACCCCTTGTCTGGTCAAATCGTTCACCTCTTGATAAGCGAACTGGTGCCATTCGTCGATAACGATCGGGTCAAGCCAGGCATTGTAGGGTCCGGTTCCGGTTGAGATATAGAGGTGAGGTCCGGACTCATGAAGGTCATGCATAACCTGGGGATGATACTCCAGGAATGTCCTCATGATATGCTTACTCAATTCCAGAGATAAGGCGAGATTATCCCGGTTGTTATCGTGAGCGACGTATTTTCCCCAGTAAAGAGCCCTGCGGGGCAAGTTGGAGTCCGGGTCCTTTCGATTGGCCATGGCCACATCGACCTGCTTGTCGCGGCCGTCCACTTCCAGCACCGGGGTGATCATTATGATAGCGTTGTTGCGGATGGCCCGGATGAAGTCCGACTCATCCACAGCGACCCTGTAGGCAAGCTCCATCAGCATCTCCGGAGACCCTGTTTCGCCGGAATGCATGGCGCCTGTGGCCCAGTACATGGGCTTTGCTTCGCGGATCAGCCTCTTCGCTTCCTCTTCTGAAATATTTCGCGGATCAGCCAGTTTGGCGTTGATTTCTTTGTACTTTCCAAGGTTCTGGATTGTATCCTCATCGGAAATGACCACCAGGATCATCTCTCTCCCTTCCTCGGAAGTGCCTCCCGGGAAGACCTTGACTCGCGGAGAGGCGTCAGCCAGCGCCCGCATGTATTTATGGACTTCATGGGAATAACTGAGCACATCAGCGGCACCGGCGATGTGTCCCAGTACATCCAATGGCGTGGGCACACCCTCGGCGGAGGGAAGATAATTTACATACTTGGTCAAGAAATGAGCATCTGTGGTGAATTCAAGAATTTTTTTCGTGTACTCTTCATCGATTTTCTGATTCTGTGCGGTGCAGGGATTGATCCCCAGAAATACAAGAATACAAGAGATGAGAAGCAGGCGAGAAAAAGCTTTGAGATACAGTGATGTTTTTGAAAAATAATGAGATGATGTTTGCATAATCATACCTCCTTTTTACTTTTTTATGCTTATGGCAAGATTGTAATTCTCCGCATAGGGAGACATATGCGCAGGCTTGGAGGAGACGTAGGGATGGGAACCGCCGAAAACGGGAATGCTCCTCATAGACATCAAGTTCTGCGATGAGTTCGAAATGAATACTTAGTAAAATATTTATTTTTATAGCGCAAGTCAAGTCAATACGAAAAGTTTGCTGAATCCGAATTTTCCCGTTGCAGACTCTCGGAAGAGATTACATTTTTAAATTGAATTAAAGCAAAAAAAATAAGTTGGCGAATAGCAATTGATTTCATGCCGCTCTGACTCCGGATTTCAGGAAATACTGAGAAAAGTCCGAAATATCATTTTTATCAAAGTAGCGCTGTCAGCTGAGCCAGTATTCATCCGGCTGTATATTCAAATTTTCAAATATTCAGCTTGACATCTGGTTATGAATAAAATATTAAGTATACATAATATAATATAATACAAAGATTAAATTAGGGATAAAANCTCAATTAAAGAGTTATTCTAGGGGAAGAGAAGGGCAATAAGGTTCCAGAGCTAGCCACTGCATCGAAAAAGCATGCCGATCATCTTCAGTTAGCCACACCCCCCCGGAGAAAGAGGTTGGAGGCGAATAATCCTCACAAATTTCTTAAATGGAAGTGGACTTAGCAAAGGCGAAGTGCGCAAGCCTATAGTGGAGTTTTATAAAATTTTCAATATTATTTTTGGAGGTATTATATGAAGCTTAAAACGCTTTTTGTCATCCTGGCCCTTCTCTTGTTTTTCTCAACTTGCAAGAGCCCGACAAGCCCGGATACCGGAGGCACATCTCAGGATACCACGCCCACTACCGGCACGATAAGCGGCACGGTGACCGAAGCGGGCACCAGTTCGGCGATCTCCGGAGCGAGTGTGAGCACCACGCCTGCGACGACGACCGCGACCACGAACGCCCAGGGAGCCTACACGATTAGCAACGTGTCGCCGGGGTCCTATACGGTGACAGCATCGGCCAGCGGCTACATCGACAAAGACACGAGCATCACGGTAACTGCCGGCCAGACTGCCACCGCTAGCCTGACTCTTCAGGCAGACTACTCCGGGAGTTGGAGCGGCACCACCTCGCAGGGCAGGACCATCGCGTTCACGGTCGTAGACAATGCCATCACAACGTTCTCGTTCGGATTCGAGGTGAGCGGCCCCGGCGTTACGTCGAGCGGGACCATCACCATCAATTACTCGACCCCGCACTCGATCAGCGGCAATACGTTCACGATCAGCGGAACGAGCATTCTCACAACCTGGCCGTCAACGATTTACTTTTCACATGAGTTCAACGGCACATTCTCCTCGCCGACAGCGGCGAGCGGCGATATGACCTTCACCCTTAGCGGAGGGACTTCGGGAAGTGCTAGCGGCACCTGGACTGCGAACAAGACCTAAGAGCGACAAAGACAAGACGAAACAGGGGCATGGAGGGGGGATGTCCTTGCCCGAACCGTAGAGAAATCCCTAGCGTCCAGAAAAGTGCCAGATTAAGGAAAGCTTATATAAATAAAGGAAAGTGCGGAGTATCAGAGCATAAATTTTTGGGAAGTCTGAGACCGGCCTTTCTTATTCGAGAAGCTCGGCTAATTTCGGCATTTCTGACTTGATCTGGTTCAGAAACAGGTCAAATTCCTTTATGCCGGCCAGAAACACATGTTCTTGGTCTGCTTCGATGCAAAGTGCTCGATTTCCTTGAAGAACCAGATACGCTTTCCGGCCGTTCTTGAGGGTGAACCATCCTGTGCGGAACTCACCGATTGCACTCCCTGACTTCTTCTTCGCAGGCCGCCATTCGCTGTTCTCTAACTCTTCTACCCAGGCCTTTTTTATCTCATCAACCCGGACAACCTGAGTCTTTGTCAGCGCTGCCTTAAGAGTTATTTGATCCTCAGCGATTGTGATCGAGCCTGCTGTTTTGTTGAACAGGATGACGATTCCGATAGCGATACAGATAATCCCGCCGATGATGTAGTTGAGCCGACTCCGGCTCCCTTTGAATATTCCGATAAAAACGAGGGCTCCCAGAACGATCATGCCGATTCCCAAGAAGGTAAATAGCTTTACGGTAGGAAGTATAAATTCCATGTGGGCCTCCAAAAAGACAGTTTTACGACTGGTTCTTCAGCCCAGCCAGCCGCACCCTGGCATCTTTAACCTCAGCTATATCCGGGTCAGCGCTTTTCCAGAGATCGAGGAATTTTTCATAGTGCTCGATGGCTTTGGCTTTATTACCCTGCTGTTCGTAGATCCTTCCCAGCATGTAGAAACTCTTGGCGTAGATGTCTCCGTGCCACAAGCGGGGATAGGTCAAGGAAATTATCTTGCGGTATTCCTCTCGAGCCTTTTCCAAGTTTTCCGCCCTGTAATAGGCTTGAGCCAGGGAGTGGATAAACAAGGGACGATAATCCAGATTGTTATTCCTGGTATAAGGCAATAAGAAAATGGCTTTCTGGAAATAGTCTATGGCTTTGGGATAATTCTCTCTTTCCAGCTCGATCCTTCCCATCAGATGCTGATGGTATCTGATCGCTTTCCTGTACGGACTTTCCTGGATCAATTTTCTCAGTTCCTCGGCGGTCCGCGCAGCATCCAGAATGGATTTCAGGGCCAGATAGGAAAGTCCCTTGTGATAGGTATCGACAATTTGTTCGTATATTTTCTCATTCTTCACATCATCGTTGATAAACATATCGAATAATTTCAAGGCTTCCTCAAACTCGCCAACCTTGAGATAAAAATGGGCAAATTGGGCTTTATTAGATTGAGGAATCTGTCCAAGCACGTCTCTCAACTCCATAAGTTTTCCCTGCGACAGTTTCAGGTTCGCAAAGGGTATCGCCGCGCTTAGACCTAATCTTTTGTGCTCTTTTTCAGCCTCATCAAAATTTCCTTTTAGATGGAAAAGATCGCCTTTTAATGCGAATGGCATGAAGTCGCGGCGCAGAGAAATAGCTTTTTCCACTTCATCCAGGGCTGAGTCATATTCTCCTTGACATGCATATATGATGGTTGAACGCTCATAAAAATCTTCATGGTCCGGGTAATCATTCAGAGCACTCCTCATGACCTGCCTGGCTATATCGTACATTCCCTTGACCATGTACGTGTCAAGAACATTCCAGTAAGCGAGGAAATTCGCCGGCCTGTTGGAAAGCCGCGCCCTGTAGAACTCCAAGGCTTTATCCCATTCTTCTTTGGTGCCGTAGACTCCTCCGAGGTTGGTGGTCGCGATGGGGTCTCCCGGATAAATTTCCAGCAGCCTCTCAAAGGCTTCGATAGCCTTGTCCAATGTCTTCTCTGATGACCAGTAATAATCCCCTTCGATAAGATAACGCTCTCTCTCCGATACACGGTCCCGGAGCTCAAAGGCCTTTTGGAGTGTATTCTTCCTCGCGGGACGGAATCCCATGTTGCCGTAGGCACTGGCCAGAGACCGGTAGGCCATGGCAAAATCGGGGTCGATCTCAACTGCTTTGAGCATCGACTCAATGCTTTTCGGATACTCTCCGTTGAGATGATATCGCCTTCCTTCGCTGTAAAATTTATAGGCTTCGGGGGAGGCTGTGGTTATTTTCCCAACCTCCTTATCTATGTCCGTTATGATCTGCCTTTCCGAGAGCTTAAAGTTTACCTTGATTCTCTTTGTCAACTCGTCCACCATGGCATAAAAGTCCTTCTCGCCATGTCCTTCCACACCTTCCGAACCTATGAGCTCTCCTGTGCTCGCTTTCTGGAGGGAGACATTGATCCGGAAAGTATCGTTCGCTCTGGTGAAGTTTCCGACAAGTACATTCTCGACTCCACCTCTGGCAGCGACTTCCTTTAAAACCTGAGAGGAATATGCGCTGGCATCCAGCTGGTCGAGCTGTTGGAGGATGTCGAAAAGTCTTTCCGCGCTCAACACCCTGATGTGCTTCGATTGGGAGAGGTCAGTGATCAACAGGTCGGAAAGAGCATTTCTCCAGTGGTCTAAGCTCTCATCGCCGGTATTGTTCTTAAAATACATGATGGCGAGAGAAGGCTTGTCCGATGGTATTGGAGCAATTTCTCTTCTGGAAAAAGGACGGAAGATAAGCACGGCGATGACTGCAAGGACGACGATAGCAACAGCGGGAATGAATATTTTTTTCAGGTTAAAGGTGACCGTAATCTCTCTTGAAGTGCTGGGTCTCTTTCTGGGGATCACCCTTTCTTCAGTAGGGATACCTTCCTCGATTTTGCCTAATTCGGACAGAAGCTCCTCTGCCGTCTTGTATCTCTTCTCTTTTTCTTTTTCCAGACACTTCAGTATAACGCTGGACAGACCTTCCGGAATCTGGGGATTCAGCTCCCTGGGATCCTGGGGTTTCTCGCTCTTGTGCTTCATGGCTATGCTGAGCGGTGTCTCCCCAGCAAAAGGGATCTTGCCAGTCACCATTTCATACAGAATCACTCCCAGAGAATAGAGGTCTGAACCCTGGTCAACCTCCAATCCCTCTACCTGTTCGGGCGACATGTACTCAGGTGTCCCGACTATCACTCCTGCGCCGGTTATACCTTTTGACTTGAGGGAGCGGGCGATCCCGAAATCCATGATTCGTGCATTCCCATCTCTGTCTATCATGATGTTCCCGGGCTTCAAATCGCGATGAATCACACCTAATCTATGGGCCTCAGCCAGCCCTTCAGCTACTTGTTTGGCTATGGTGACAGCGGTCCCGACAGTCAGTTGCCTTGACCTTCTGTTAAAGCTTCTCAGGTCCTCCCCTGGGACATATTCCATGGTGATGTAGTGCATCCCCTGTTCTTCACCAAGGTCATACATCCTGCATACGTTCCTGTGGGCGATCTTGCGGGCCATCCGGAGCTCATTGCTGAAACGTTCTATGGTCCTCTTGTCGGAGGCGATTTCAGGCTTTATGAGCTTCAGAGCGACTTCTTCCTTTATTTTCTTGTCTTCGACCCTGTAGACTTCACCCATGCCTCCTTTTCCCAACTCTTCGATGATCTCGTACCTGGAAGCAAAAGTCGTTCCTCTGGTCAGATCTGTCGTTGGCGTTTCGATGGTCTTGGTGGGCAGGGAAGAGATATCCTCTGATGAGAGAAGGGATGCGGCACATTTGCCGCAGTAGACAGTGTTATCCGGATTCTCAAAGTGACATTTCGGGCATTTGATAGCCATTTTTTCTTCTGCTAGCCTGGCAAAGAATATCAATTAACTCGGAAAGAGTCAACCGGGCAGGAACACCTGGCTGAAAGTCGTTTATTCGGCTTTATACCTCAGCGATGAGATTATTTCACACGTATGTTATTTTTATTCAGAATTCAGAAGATTTAACAACCGATTCAATTGATTGAAAAATATCTTGACACGGCTTTAAATATCTTTTAATATATTATAAGATATAGGAGGTTCCATGTATAGTCTGACACGTACAGAAGAAGAGATCCTGCTGACGATATGGGATCTTAAGGAAGACGCCTACCTCGTGGCTATCCGGCGCCAACTGAACATGGTTGCAGAAAAGGAACTGACCATAGGCGCAGTCCATATCCCTCTCTCCAAGCTTGAAAAAGCCGGAATAGTGGTATCCTATTTCGGGGAGGCCACGCCAAAACGGGGCGGCC
>JGI24422J19971_10000133_pt1 | contig 34698 bp, 36 predicted proteins | sample DeeMarSWOR152_54_FD_19971 | JGI IMG/M metagenome (IMG submission 19971) | reverse complement strand
TCCCCAAATACAGCCGCTGAGTCGTAGCATATTTGCCAGTAGTCGCCTGCATCGTTGGTGGTGTCATTGAAGAATTCGATGAGATAGTATTGGTTGACCCAATCGGGATAGTTAGTGTCATACTTCAACCTGAAGATAGCATTAAGATCGGAAACTGCGCCGACCAACGGTTTTTCCTCCGCGTCGGTCCATTCGTCAGGCGTAGTCCAGGTTCCATCTATAACTGGAACTCTTTGCGCCATGTAATCATTCACCTCCCATCCCTCTTGATAGGCCCTAACTGGTCCTGCTTTCATCGCCAAACCAAAGCTACAGAACGCCACGATACAGAAAGCTGCTAAGACCGTTCTCTTCATTGTTAATTAATCTCCATCAATCTCAACCAATATTTGGTCGTGTTACCTTAAAAATATATGTATACGCGCGCAGAACGTATCGAACCAAACATTTCGGCGTGCGCGGCTGAGAGCTTTTCTTGCCACGAAAAACGCCGCTTCCGAAAATGGACTATTATCGGAGACTCAACATTATTTTCCTAATTCCTTCCATATTCTATGTTGACAGAGCGCTAGCTGATGAATATACAGCCCACATGAAAAAAAGCAAATACGCGCGTGGGCGACAAGTCTAATTCTTTATAGGTGCTACCCTTTCTTAGCATTCTTATAATCGTCTCTTGCGCGCACAGGCAACAAGAAAGTTGAGGGACAAACCATATGACGACAAAACGTTGGCTGGAAAAGATAACCTCGGGCATTAATCGGCAACTTTCTAGCTTGGACGCATTATTGGTGGTGTTCTTTTCAGTTCCTATCGTATTGCTCTACATTTTCGTTCCATCAACGTTTCAAGGCACTTGGAAGGGACGGTTTCCCTACCTAATTTTCGTTTGGCTTCTGCTTCTTGAAATCCTTCTGTCAAGACGTAGGCTTCCGAGGGCAAACGTCATCGCAGAGCGTAAACAAGTGAATGTAAGGCTTGTGCTAGGGTTGGTTGTCTTGCTTGTTCCGACCACTTTCGTACTATGGGAACACATGGGCGGAGGCAGAGATGCAGTCATATCCCTAGGACAACTTGTTGGAGCTCCCTTTCCTGAAGCTTGGTGGGATTGGCCACTCGCATTCGAATCCATGATGTTCACAATTTGCTTTATATTGTCTGGCTGGCTCTTGCAGAACCGCAATGGGTTAAGACGATTCAAAGTCTCCTTGTTTTTCATAGGTGCAGTGGCTTTTTTCTTCATGACAGATGCTTTCTATCATGGGGGAACCGTATGGTTTCTGCAGCTGCTTGTTCCCCCGATAGTCTCCACAGCAGCCTTCTTTCTCAACATATTAGGCTACAATACTATAACCACCGCTTATGCCGATGGGTATCTCTTGGCTATCAGAAAGGCTGGAAGTCACCCTATGAATCTATTAGTATATTGGCCCTGTGCAGGCGTGCACAGTCTAATCATCTACACAATCGTGATGCTACTCTTCTTCAAGAATACCCAGATATCCTCTAGAAGAAAGATCGTATACTTAGTAGTGGGCGCTGTTGGCACCTTCATGGCGAACATCCTCAGAATAGTTACCATTGGCACAATTGGTGCAAACACTGGACCTGAGGCTTCAAGGTTATTCCATGAATACTATGGTGAACTACTTTTTGTGGTCTGGACTGNGGTGTATCTTGTTGCAGTTTTTCTTTACGAATCCCATCATAAAGCAAACTGATATCTTTTCATGCGCGCGCATGCCTATTCCTTCACGTATTCAACCGCTTCTGCAATGAAAGGATATCTGCAAGAGTCGCTTCCCTTCAGTGCCCTGTTTCCCGTCCGTACGGTCGGGATTTATTCTACTTCTATGCGGGGGGCTAGGTAATACGTTAGTTTCCCTTCCTTTGGCTGTTTGAAGTCGAGTTTGATAGGCATGTCGCTTGAGAATTCCAGCGAGGCCACGTCTGATGTTGTAACTGCCGCTTTCACGATTTCGGAGAGATAGCTCAGGCTGAACGTTGCTTTAGACGGCTCTTTCGTCTCCAAATCGAGAAGGGCGTCACTTCCTTTCTTCAACTCGATTGTAGCGCCCATGAGATCGCCCGTAGCATTCATTAGGATCTTTTCATTATCTGCCTCTATTTTGACATGGTCACTGACCAGAGACGCGTCTTCTATGGCTTCTCGCAGCCCCTCTGTCGTGACCTTTGCTTTTACGTTGAAGGCTACTTTCGGTGTTGGAACCTCTTCCTCCATGGCTTCTAGTGTGGGCATGTTGAAGGTGCGGGTGTATTTTCCTTTGATTATTATCTTCAATCGTCCAGTCTTTTCGTCAAGTGCGAGCTCCACGGATTCATCTTTTCCAGTTCGTCTTAGCAGTTTCAGCATTTCACTTATGTTTATGCACATTTTTGTGGTTTCACTGCATTTGTATTCGTCGAAGACTGTTTTCGGCCACTCAAAATCAACCATAGCTACTCTTGACGGGTCCATAGCCCGCAGTTTTATGCCGTCTGCGGTGAGATTGAAGGTGGCTTCGTCGATAAGTATGGAAATTGCGCCCATCATATCCTTTAGAAACTTCGCGTCCGTCATTTTTACATTGAACAAGAGATTAACCTCCTTGACGCGTATGTTTAATCCTTTCCTCATTTTAATCTTTACGCGTCTCCCGCATTGTAGCTTCTATGCAGTGGAAAGTGCCTCAGGAGCTCGCACATAGTATTCAGACTGGGTTCATTACATTAGCCAAAGAGAGCATAATATGCTCCTTCTCAAAGAATCTTAGTACGCAAAAGGACTCTAGCTAACCACAGGATCGCACGGTTAGCTGTATTCCCGGAATGTGTAGTTGCACTTTGTGCATCTAAAGAATTGTGTTGAGGATTCGTCGCTTCCCCTTGTCTGCACCTGCCACACGTAGGCTACGTTGTTTCCACACTTGGGGCACTCTATCCTAACGGTTGGCAGAGTTCGGAGTTTCTGCTCTTCTTTCCCGATAACTGCGATGCTTTCTTGAGGAGCGCGTTCTATAGCTTTGGGAGGTACTACCGGTGGACCTGTAGCTTCTTTCTTGTAGCCACACTTCGGACACTTGAGCATAAGGGAGCTCTTTCTTTTCGCTTTTTTGCGAGTCGGTGTTAACCTCGTTCCACACTTGGGACAAAATTCCATGATACACCACCGCGCAAGGTGACATCCTTACGTTCGGGTCTTTTAAACCTTTCTTTCAATCAATTAGCAACCTATGCTCCTCTATCGAATCGGTTGAAAGAGGCCGTTGGGGAATTTATGTTAATCTCCTGCGACTTGCACGTCTTTGAATCGCACGTATGGCGATACACAACAGAAGGCAGTCTCGCCAGAGGCAATTTCCTCCTTGTTGGAGATTCCCGTTATGTCCTTGATAAGGGTGAAGACGTTCCCACTGACTAGGCCTCCCTTCACCGGAGCGCTGATTTCGCCATTCTCTATCGATACTGCATTTCGGATCTCTGAGCCGAAGAGTCCAGACGCAGCTTGTGGATTTAACCAGGACAGTTTGTGTATAAGTAAGCCTTTGGAGACTTCTGAGATTAATTCTTCCAAGGTCTTCTTGCCCGCTTTTACCCTGAAGTTGGAGGTTTGGTTGTAAGGTAGCAGCTTGAACTTCTCGTCGATGTAGAAGAAGACAGTTGCCTGCCGAATTCCGTTTCCAGTTGAATCCTCTCCACATTGAATTCCGTAGTACTGGTCGTAGAGACGGTTTTTGAATACGCCGTTCTCAACTACCGAGACCCTGCTTTGTGGATTGCCTTCGTCATCAAATGGAGATGATTGTATGCCGTATGGATATAAACCATCATCAGTTATGGTTAGAGATTTATCTGCTATTGCTTCGCCGTCCTCGAATTTTGATATGCCGGTCTTTAGGGCGCGTCCTGTGCTGTGGGTGCCCACCACTGGCACCAGAAGATCGCATATTACGTGGGGAGGAAAGATGACTTCAAGCTTCTCAGTCTTCGGTGTCTTTGCCTTTAGGTTCTCTTTGGCTAGCTGCGCCCATCTTTGTAGGCTGTCTTTAGGGATGTCATCGGGTCTTCGGGCGTATCGGGTCGCCCAATACTCAGAAAGTTGACCGCTGCGAGAAGTCTTGAAGCTTATCTCGGTAAACAACATGGTCTCTTCTTTTTCTCTATCGAGACCCTCACTGTTTACGATTGACGTAGGCATATGGTATGCCTTGACTTTAGCAAATGGTAACTCAACCTTCGCAGCCTCGGCGATTTCTACGACCTGCTCGGCAAAATCCTTAACCACTTCTTCTGGGCTTTCTTTGATCCTTTTGTCAACAATCTCAACATCTGCTACTTTGGTCTGGCTGGGAAAGGTGAACTTCTCTGGTTTCGATTGCCTTGCCATAAGTACAGCGTTTCTGATGCACGTCTCGATTTGAGGGTTTTCAGTCTGGTTAGAGCTGACCTTGCCTAATCCTTTGTCTAGAATCCGTATTCCATAGCCTAGATGCTTAACCTTGTTGAGTAGTTCGGTCTTGCCACGCCGTAGGTATAACTGTGTCACCGTTGGGACTTGCATGTAAATCTCATAGTCTTTGACTCCCACTCCTTTGAGATTAGCCTCGATTGTGGACAGCAAAGTCTCAGCCACCACTTACGATAGCCTCCTTAACTCTAACAGAAGGCCCGCCGCTGGATACACGGATCCAATCTTCAGGTCCCTTTCCACAGGTTCCGGAATCTAGCTTGAAATTCTTTCCAACAGCGTCTACATTTCGAAGAAGTTCAAGAACTTTTCCAGAAAGAGACACGGGGAGAAGGAGTTTGGTTAACCTACCGTGCTCAATCAAATGGCCCTTCGCTGAAGAGACTTGAATTCCGCCGCCAAGGGGGTCTTCCATGCCATGTGACCCTTTCTCAAGATACACGCCATATTTTATGCCTTCCAACATCTCTTCTAGGGTCCAATCTCCCTTTTCAAAGAAGGTGTTGCTCATCCTGACATAGATTTTGCGAGAGAAGTCCTGCGCTCGTCCGTTGCCTGTGGGGGAGACCTCAAGTGCTGAAGCAGTTTCACGCGAATGTAAGAAGCCTGTTAGTATGCCGTTTTCAACAAGTGCGTTTCTCTTTGATTTGACGCCTTCGTCGTCAAAGGCGTAAGTTCCATAGGCGTTTGCGTAGGCTGCGTCATCCACGATTGTCACCATATCAGAGGCCACTTTCTCGTTCAGCTTGTCTGAAAGGAAGGACCTATTCCTCAATACTTGATCCGCCTCCAGTCCATGACCGAAAGACTCGTGTGCAATTAAACCTGCCATCTCAGGATCCAGTACTACAGGCAATTTGCCACTTGGAACCTTGTCTGCATCTAATGAGGCAATAGCCCCTTTTGCAGTCTTCTTGCAGTCTTCATCAAAATCAATGCCTTCAACAAACTCATACCCAACCCCGTATCCTCCGTAGGTGTGGTAGTCAACTTGAACGTTCTTCCCAGCCTTTGCGTAGGCTACCAAAACGGAGCGCACTGTTGGCGCCTTCACACTCAGGCGCGAACCTTCTGTGTTCATGAATGCTTTTTGGCTTACTCCCTCCGCATACCTTGCAGCCGCATTGACGATCTTCTCGTCAATCATTAATCTCTCAAACAAATCACGGACAAGCTCTATCTTCTCTTCGAGACCCACATCTCCAAACCTCTTTTTAACTCTCGGTTCCTCCTTCAGAACCCAAGGTTTCAACGGTGTATACGAAGACTTACCTCTAGAAGCTGGAACGAACTCTGAAACGTCCCTCGCGCCAGCGATGACCTCTTGTTTGCCCACACCTCCCAAACCTACAGAACGCCACTCACTATCTCTCAGCACGCGTAAGTGGAAGCCTTCGGAGGATCCATAGGAAACGTTCTCTTCTGCCTTGTCTTTAGAGATGCTAGTTGTTTGTGAAGATTCGAAGCGCACATCTCCATAGACCACACCAGCCTCATTGAATATCGCTATTACCTTATCCAACAGATCACGAACTTCGGTCTCAAACACTTTCGTGCACCTTAGACTAAGAAACTGACTGGTGGGACATTAAAACTTTGCCGAACCGTGCAGATTCTCTTGGCCATCCTTCTGATACGTGTCCTTGATCAGATGAAGAGTGCTGACGCTTATAGATGCACCAAACGCTGAACTCTGAAAGGGAAGGACACAAGCGTCGCCTAAGATTAGGTTCTCGGTTTGCTTTTCACAAGCCTTTGCTAACATCTTCCTTGATATGTCTAAACCTACAACCACAAAACCTGCGTCTTGCAGTGGCTTTGCCCACTTCCCAGTTCCAACCGCCACATCAAGTACACAGCCATACTCTTCCAGTTCCTCTTTGAGAATGTCCAAGATTTCATTCCTCACATTAGCTGGAAGACCTCTAGTTCTGTCGAAGACTTCTGCAGCGCTATCGAACGAAATGCTCACGAATTTAAATTTGCTGTGATTCACTTAAGTACGTAACGCGTGTGTTTGGGTTACGAATGGCTGGAGTTCTCATTTCACCGGCGACTTAGACCCGGCCCTTTTCACTCTTCTTTTGAACCAATAGCCCAGAGGCGATAATATGCGCCACTCGTAGCGCTTCAGGAATATTGCTCCGCGTCGAGGTCTTTTTCAAGATTTCTTCAGCGTCTTTTCGCGAGAGCCCTGCAACTTGTACGTATATGGGTTCCTCATCCTTTCGAGTGCGCACCTTTGTCATTTCTCCAGTGCTCTTTATCGTTTCCCATCTCTTCGTGTATTCTGGTAAATTCTCTAGAGCCCTCCGTATTTCTTCAAAGTTGGGCTCTTCCCGTGTCACCGCGATAACTGGACGGTTTACCTTTTGGCAGAGCTCCTTTATGTCGACTACGTTGAAGCCTGCGACGGTTACTCCATCCAAAACAACGACTCTGAGTTGGTCATAATGGGGAGAATCTTCTATCATGGCTGCCATCTTCTTGGTTGCGTCGATGCCGTCTATCGTTACTTCAGTTCTCATTATACCGTCAAACCAGTATCCGCCTCGGTACACAACCCCAACGACGCCAACTTTACCTCTGGTGTGAGGAACGAAAACTCCATCGTCGATTCCCAACACCCTGATCTCTCGCTTTATACAACGAAATCTCTTTGCAGCCATGCTATTCTCTTGATGAGAAGCTCTTTGTTTAGCTTTAAATGTTTTCACGCATCTACTAGCATATTCAGAAAGAAGTCTGAAGTGAACGTTTCATGTACGCGTTTATGCCAAAGTACAAGACTTTGCGGGAGGTCTTAATCGACCAGAATCTTGCCGCTCTGGGCGACGCCTATGCGAATTTCATCTACTCTTTGGCGTTATCAGAAAAGAGGGGAGAGCCCACAGGGGCAAAAGTTGACAATCGAATACTCTCTCAAGCCCTGAAAAAGGCAGGGTTAAGAGAAACCCTTCCCAAAAGAACCCCTCGTCACAAACAGGCTGATGCGGCTGAAGCACTGATCGTGTACGCTTGGATGCTAAACGCAGTCACAATTCATGAGGGGGTTAAGATTCTTGAAGGCTCAAAAGATATGGTTGAGGCTTTCTCTTCTCTTCTCCTAGAAGCAAGAGAGAAGCTTGCCTTGTGAACCTTGCCGTGCGTAAGCTGGATTTAGTCTTGCTTTTGTTGCCAGTCTTTTAACGCTTTCTCAAAAATCTTTCGGAACTCTTGGTTCCGCTTTCTCACTTTTTTCACGGCTTCCTTTATGGCGGTTTCTGGCTTCCGTCTTCCCTTCGTTCGGATATAGATTGTGGGGCTAGAAATGAGAGGGTGAGCTATGTTGTACCCAGCCATCTCGATCATTTCATCTTCGAGGAGAGCTTTCTGCAATACGTTGCAGAACGTATGCCCCTCTCCCTCAATCTCTATATTCAACTCATTAGAGGACTTCTTCAGAATTTTGATTCTCACCTATTTTCCCTCCATCAACGATACTTCACCATAATCAGAGGCCGTCTTACGCCTCTCAACATGCCCACATCGTGGACAGTTCATGTCCCCTTCTTTCTGCAGCATATGACCACACCTTGAGCAAAAACCATAGATGACGCCCAAGTTCATCTCTTCAGTTGATAAGTGAAATGTCCTGTTTGCGTCGCTGATCACCTTGGCCCGCATTATGTCACCGAGTTTGCAAACCTCGTACATCGTTTTCACGTAGCCTGGACTAGCCTGAGCGACGTGCAAGAGGCCGGTGAAAAAGCCAGACAGCGATCTTTTCCCCAACTTCAATATACGTAGGGTAGCGGTCTTGCTCTTAACATCTGTAATCTGACCAGTGACAATGCTTCCTGTTCGTGGAACACCTACCCCATGAACTAGAGGGTAGACAGAGATCTGCCTGTTCAGCCGATCTAAGAGGGTACACCCGGTGACTTTGGAATGGATGACTCCGCTTTCGACATATGTTCCAGAGCCAGGAGAGAACTCTTCGATGACGCCTAAACGATCCCCTGGCACAACGAATAGCCCGCTTTTTCTCTCCGACTTGCTCATGTAACCTTTCCTTCTATTCGATACAAATCAACCTGGACTGCGTGTGTCTTCTTTGTGTGAAACTCAAACAGCCTTGGGATCTGCATTTTTAAGGTAAATATACTCATAACTTTTCCTCCATGCTTCTCAATAAACCTTTTGATAAACGCACGATTGCCTTCACCAGCTTTGTGAAGAGAGTATATCCTGCGTCCCAATTCCAGAGATTTCTCGATGAACTTCCGATCAGCTCTTCGTCTCTGTACGCCAAAGGGAGGATTCTGTAGAATAGTGTCAAACGAGCCTTGAATACTGTTGATGTCTCCTGCGATCCAGTGCGTTATTTCTCGCGCATTCAGTTCTTCTGCGTTTCTCTGCGCCATCTTGACTGCCGCTTTATCTACATCGATGCCAAAAGCTTCTCGTGCCCCCAGCAGAGTAGCGCCAATAGCAAGTCTTCCAGTTCCACATCCTAAATCCACGACGGTCTTGGCGATTATGTCATCATAAATGTATGCGGCGGTGAACAAGATTTCAGCTGCAACATCCGCTGGAATCGTGTACTGTTCGAGGTAAGCTTTTGGATCTAGGTGAGGCTTAATTCTCGAGATTGCTTTTTCCAGGTCTAGCTTTCGAACCAGCCTCTTCTGCATAGATCCTCCCAGTCCATTTCACCTAGCACAACGAGGGCCTCGGTAGAAGTTAGAACGGGCTTCAGAAATCTTGAGGTGCTGTCTAGAGCCAGTCGTGGGCAGGCGGTGTCTACAAAGGCTTCGATGCTAGGGAATTGCATGAGTGTCGCAGGAATAATCTCTTTTAGCGCAAGTAAGGTAGCTTTTTTACCACTTTTCTCCAGTTTCTCCTTGATCTCTAAGGCTTCTGCGATTCTCTTTTGTCCACCTTTTAGGCCGATAAGTACTCCAAATTTTTCAGCCTTCTTTGCTTCGTATATACACGCCCATCTCTGTTTGATTATTTCTCTCGTTTCACTTTGTATCGGATATGCCCGTCTCTCGTACGGATCCGCGATGATCGCTGGTTTTCCGGTAGCTAAAGCCACTCCTAACGCGTGAAATCTGCCGCCTCCTACGAAGAGGAATGCTTCAACATCCGCTGAAACTGATTTGGCGTTGCTGTAGTCGCATCCTAATACTTGCCCCGCGTGTTTCGCCTTTCCAGCGTCTCCAACTGCAACTGTTTTCCCCGCTGCAAGAAGAAACTCCTTTGCCTCTTCAAGCTCATTGATGTGTTGAACTGTGGTCACTAATCCTATGCGCGTCCAAGGCTCGAGAAGTGGTATCGCCTTCTTCAGTGGTTCCTTTATGCTGACTTTTGCTCTAGCCTCCATGTAAATCGTCGACACTGCTTCTTGTTCCATCATCTGGCTGTGGCCGTAATGAACGATAAGGTCCGCTCCAAGGCTTTCGGCTTCAGACAAAGCTAAGTCGCAGGCGCCATAACAAGGATCAGCAGAGATTATAGCGAGTGATCCCGCCTTTTCAACAATCGAAGCCAAACGTGGACCCTCTGCCTTTAACCCTTCGGGAAGTTGGATAACGACTCGCTCCGCTTCACGTTTAATTATCTCGTCTCTTAGACGCTCCTCCTCCAAGTCGAAGGTCTTTCTTTTCATAGATTTCTACCACTGAGCTAGGGTAGCGTTGCCAAAAAGAGTTCAAGGTTGATTAAGGTTTAGGTAGTGGATTCGCGCCATTTGGGCGTCCATTCCCAGTCTTGCCTAGACTTTCTTCTATTCTGACCTCGTTCGCGCATTTCCGCCAATCGTTCGAGGATAACCTTTTGTTCAAGACTGGCAACTAGTTGCCGAGTACTTATTACAGCGTCAGCGTTTACGGATATGCTGTCGATTCCGGAACGGACTAGAAACTCGGCGAAGTCTGGCAGGTTTGAGGGGCCTTCTCCGCAGATTGAGACCGTGCGCCCGTTTCGATGAGCTACTTCGATTAGGTGTGCTATTATTCTTTTGATGGCTGGATCCCTCTCGTCGAAGTACCCCATCAATCCTAGGCGTCCTGAGTCACGGTCAATCATAAGAATGCCTTGTGTCATGTCATTTGATCCTATGGAGAATCCGTCGCATAGTTTTGAGAATTCGTCTGCCATTATGGCTATGGAAGGAGTCTCGGCCATGAACCATACTTGGAAGTCTCTAGACTTTTCGAGACCTGCCTCCTTCATTATTTCTAAACATTTCTTTGCTTCCCAGAGGGTTCTGATAACGGGAAGCATCACCCAGACGTTTTTGAGTCCCCATTCCTCTCGGCACTTTATAATTGCCTTACACTCGAGTCTGAAGGCTTTCTCATACCACTGGCTTATGTATCTGCTTGCTCCACGCCAACCGAGCATTGGGTTTGCCTCGATTATCTCGTATTTCTCTCCACCCTTCAGATCTCTATACTCGTTTGTCTTGAAGTCGCTAAACCTTACTACTACCGGGCGTGGCTGCATAACCCTTGCAACAGTGGCTATTCCCTCGGCCAACTTGTTCACGAATTCGTCTCCTCGCCCCGTTTCCAAAAGGTACAAGGGGTGTTCCCCTATTGCGCTGGCAAGAATAAACTCAATGCGCATGAGTCCTATTCCATCGAAGGGTAGGTTCTTATACTCTTCAATCATCTCCGGGACACCGAGATTCAGATAGATCTTTGTAGCGGTTACTGGCGCTGATTCAATCGCAGTTGAAGTGATGGTAGCCGCTGGTGTCTGCGCCTTTGTGGGCCTTCCTATCGCACCTTCATATATGACGCCGCTCCTGGCATCCACCGTATACTCTTTACCTGTAACCATCACCTTCGTGCCGTTCTCAGTTGCAACTACACATGGGATGCCCAGTTCTCGGCTCACTATGGCTGCGTGACAGGTTACTCCTCCCTTGTCAGTTACAATTGCACTGGATAGCTTCATGAAGGGCACGTAGTCTGGGTCAGTCATGCTGGTTACGAGTATATCGCCCTTTTCCATAAGTTTTGAAGCATCTTCCGGCGTGAGAGCTACTTTCGCCGTGCCAACCCCTATATCTCTCTTTCCTGCGGCTATTCCCTTTGCGACGACGACCCTTTCTTCCGCACGGGTTGACGGGACAGGTGGCTTTAGGACCTCTATTTCTGGTTGCTTCTTCAAGCTCCAAACAGTCTCGGGTCTACTTTGAACGATGAATATGTTTTCGGGGAAGGAAAGATCTCGGTCAATTGCCCATTCAATGTCTTGGGGCTGACCATAATGCTCCTCAATTAGCTTTGCAAGTTCTGCGAGTTTGACTATCTCCTCGTCGGCTAGACATGGTTCTTTCTGTCTTATTTCTGGCACTTCAACCCTAATTGTCTCTCCGGTCTTAGGATTTCTAATGTACTCCTCAGTTTTGTTAGCAATCCGCCTGCCGGTGATTCCCAGAGTCTTTTTGTCAACTATGTAATTATCGGGTGTGATGTCCCCAGAAACAACAGAGGTTCCTAATCCCCAGCTGGCTTCGATAACGATATGGTCCGACTCACCAGTGACCGGATTTATTGTAAATGTTACTCCCGCAGTCTTTGAGTTGACCATCTTTTGGATCCCAACGCTTATTAGAACCTCCTCATGCTTGAAGCCTTTCTGATTCCTGTAGAATATGGCTCTCGGCGTAAATAGGCTTGACCAGCATTTCACAGTCCTATCGATTAGTTCCTCGGCTCCTTTTACGTTTAGGTAGGTTTCCTGTTGCCCCGCGAAGGAGGCATCGGGCAGATCTTCAGCTGTGGCGCTCGACCGCACGGCCACAAACATCTGTGCCGATTTTGCCTTTTTGCTGAGCCTAGTGTAAGCCTTCTTGATCGCCTCTTCGATGTTGCGAGGCATAGGAGTTGAGTCTATTAGCTTTCGAATTTTCCTCGAGGCTTCTTCGAACTGTTTTGGGAGGCTTGCATCAGTCACAGTTTCGTCAATTATTGCATATATTTTTTCAGCGATTCCAGTCTCTGAAATGAACTCTTGATAAGCGAGAGCTGTGATAGCGAACCCTGGTGGGACAGATATTCCAGCCTTGAGCATCTCGCCGAGGTTGGCATTCTTACCTCCAACTAACGGAATATCTCCTTTGCCCAGGTCTTCAAACCACAAAACAAGGCTTTCTTCCTTCGACGAACTAGGTTTTTTGCTAGTGGTTCTCAATCTGCTTCACCCTGATTAGTCCGCGACCTTTTCGACAACCACGCGGCATGGCATAGGCAGTTTTGCTCCTCCGCGTTTCAAAGCCTGTTTGGCGGTTTCGACGCCGTCTTCATTTACATCCACGACGATTATGGTCTGATCAGGCTTTACTCTCGCCGCGGTTCCTATAGGCTTTCCGAATGCCCTTTTCATACCATCTTGGAGTCGGTCGGCATGTGCCCCAAAGATCATCTTGTTTTCCCTGAGCACAGTATGGGGATAAGGCAGAACCCGTAGACAATAGTTTTCTCCCAGCCCTTCTGAAAGGTGGCGATTTGATGCTACACGAGCCGCTTCTAAAGCGTTATGCCGAACTTGCACGTCTTTCTCAGCTATTAGGTAAGCCTGATACTCAAAACTACCAGTAGGGTTGCCCATAGTAAATTTTGTTATCTTTGGTTGAGGGGAACCTCTAATGTATTTCTTTCTAGTATAGGGCTGACCTTTGGGTTTTCGGTAGTTGCGTGCTTTCATGATTCTTCCTCTCAGCATACAAACCCGCGCTATTTAAGGATTTGTTAGGCTAAGATTCTTTATTAAAATTATGAATTAGATGTAATTGAAGAAGACTTCTAAGGCATAATGTCAAAGTATTTCATTGGTTTCCTCTTTCATGAATTGAACGACCCTTTGCACGAACCCTTTTCTCGCCTTAAAAATCATCTTTCCAGTTTCTGTATAGACCATCCAGCCTTCTATTGATTGCTGCATAATCTGTATAACGGTCTCGATCTTTCTACCTTGAGCCAAGTAGTAGGCAATTGTAGTGACAAACCCTGTAGGTCCTATATGATGTAGGAAATCAGCGTCTGCCAACACCTTTTGCTCAATAGTAATTGGTTTCTTAACTGGATCCCAGCCGCAAGCAAGTACCGTGTCGACAACGCTTTCTACAAAATCTAATGCGCAGCCACTCTCAACTAAGAACCGTTTAGCAGTTTCTGCACTCAAGACTTCGCTCCGTCGCCCACTAGGAACTTCTTCGTAAGCCGCGACATCATGCAACCAGGCTGCCGTTTCCAAAACCTTCGGAGATGCCTTCTCTTCTCTGCCAATTCTCAAAGCAAGCTTTGCTACCTCTTCGCAATGCAGTATCATTAGTTTTGGTGGGAAACTCTGCGTCACTTCGCATCTCAGGTAATCTTCATTAAACTTTGATTCAACGAATTTCTTGACTTTCTCAAGATCCATAATACACCACCCCATATACAAACAGAATTGACTTGTCAGTTCAAAACGCAGCAAATTACAGATTATCTTCGCGTTACAAGATTTCTGGTGGTTTGTTCTCTGACCATATTTTCGTTAGCTCGTCGAAGTTCGGGAAAATCTTCCTTAGAATCGGGATATACATTTTTTTCTCGCCTTTGTTTACGTATTGAAACTGGTACGCTCCGGTGTACGGAGAAGGCTCGCCGTCTCTTGTCAGGAACTCGATGTGCATTAGGGGGTCGCCCCTTTTGATCGTTATTGGTTTTCGGTCGTTGCTTAGATTAACGAGTTCAAGAGCTAGTCTTCCAATGAAGCCGCTGTGAACTTTTGCGGCGTTTAGAAAGGATAGGCCCATTCTTCCATACTTGCTCTTTGCAGTGAGGTGCGCGACGTAGTTTGGAGGGGTGAACACGATCTCGTATGAGATCAAGTTTCTATGCTCTAAGTAGTTCAGGGTCGTTTCCTCTTTCACGGTCAGCACGTAGCTGTCGCCGTCTAGAAGATCATAGTCGAAGGGATAAATGCACTTATAGTTTTCAATTAGTTCCATTAATTTGTCTTTACCTAAAATGCACATGCTGAGCCTCACCTTAACCTAGCAATACTTACGCTAGCCCTTATACCTCTTTTGGACTTCGATCAGCCAATTCTTCCCTCTTCTTTGACTCTCTCTAGCAATAGGTATTCCTTCGTAAAGCCATGCTTCTTGTACAAATGTATGGCTCTTTTGTTATCCAATTCGGTTCCTACGTGAAGTTCTACTATTCCCATTTTGTCGGTTCGTTTGGTCACTTCCTCTAGTAGCTTTGATCCTATACCTTTACCTTGATAGTTTCTGTGAACGAAGAGATAATTTATGGTTGCCTCATTCCACTTCTCCCATATGGAAGGTAGAACATAGTAGTCTATGAAGCCAACTACGCCGCCGTTTAACTCTGCCGCAAGAATCACGTAGTTTTCGGTCTCTAAAAGCGTCGTTATGGCCTTTCTTGCCCAATCTTCATCTTGGAGACAAACGGTCTTCAACACCTTGATCATGTCTTCGATATCTTTGAATGAGGCCTCGCGTATAACTAAATGCCCCAAAGGCTTCACAAACCCTCCTCGAAAACAATTAACATACATTGCAGTTTCAAGTTTAAGCTTTCACAATTTTCGAACGATGACATTGGCTAGATTTCCAAAGTCCTCTGGCGCCAGCTTTCGGACCCGCTTATCATGGAAGGGGAGGGAGTCAGCCAGTTTGTTCGCGTCTTCTCCCTGTATTCCGCGCATCCGCAGAAGAGGAGTGATAGCGTTTCTAACCTTCTTATTCCTTTGAGTGAATAAGATTCGTACGAGTTCGGAGAAGGTTTGCTCATCCTCTACTGGAAAGGGTGGCTCCTCTCTCTGCTTTACCCGAACAACTAAGGAGTCTACGTCCGGAGGTGGATAGAACATGCCTTTGGGCACTTGACGCAAAAGCTCTACTTCAGCTCTGTAATACGTGCTCACTGTCAGTCTTCCGTAGTCTTTGCTGCCAACGGAGGCAGCCAGCCTCTCTGCAAACTCCTTCTGAAAAGTTAAAACCGCACAGTCAAACCTCTTTTCGAGAAGCCAGAAGAGCAGTGGAGAAGATATGGAGTATGGAGGGGTGGAAACGACCTTTTTGAACGGAGGAATTGAAGCTTGCAGCACATCCGCTTCAATGAGAGTGACGTTGCTTAGACCAGTGAGCTCGGCCCTTAGTATCTCACCCAGTTTGGGATCAACCTCAACGGCGATGACACTTCTACATTTGCTGGAAAGCCGTCTCGTTAGAAAGCCTAAGCCTGCCCCCACTTCCAGAACAGTGTCGTCTTTTGTCACAGTTGCGTAAGAAATCATCTCCTCCAACAATGCACTATTCACCACGAAGTTTTGCCCCAGACGTTTCTTTGGGGACAAGTTGTAGTGGCGAAGTAGACGCTTCGCCTTTCGAAGTAAATCCATTATACTACCACTAAGGTGCTCGGGTGAAAAGTCTATACTTGCTTTCGCTGGAGAGCTCCTCCAGAATTCTCTTCGTTATAAGTTTTGCTGGATTTGGGATTTCAGCTCGTTGCTGCAGATCGTCGAAGCTTTTGAAGGGTGCTTTTTCTCGTTCATCGAGAATCTGCCACATGTACTTCTTCCCTATGCCTGGGATTAGTTCCAGCATGTGCATCCTAGGTGTTATTGCTTGAGCGGTGTTGAAGAAGTTCACAAACCACCCTTTACGGTTGAGCACAATCTTTTCTATTACGCCAAGAAGCTCCATCTTTGCGTTTGACGTCAACTCTTCATAACCTATTCTGCCAATTATGTAGGTTATTTTCTCACGGGCTTCTTTTCCGACATACACTCTATCAGAAGTCTTGAAGGTGACGTCTTCCCTTGAAATTGCCTCGAGGAGGGTGAAGTACGCCTCACCGATGACCTGAACCAAAGCCCCTGCGCGGTATCCGGGTCTAGACCCGGGTCTTCCGTGAGGAAGATTGTCAAGAACATACGCGTACTCCTCATAGCGTTTGCTGCTCTCGTATTCTCTCGTTCCCCTCTCGCTTCGCACTTCACTAACCACTCTCCTATGGCTAAGGAAAACTAGTCTCTATCCTTGCTTGAATGAGGGGTCTCTCTTGCAAAGCTTCATACCTTCGCACAATCAGAATTGTGTGTTTTCCTTTATTAGTCATACGGTGTTGAAGTAAAAGATAGAACACAAAATCGGTTGCTTTTGAAGCTGTAGGCTCTGAATGCCCTGCAAATTATCCTTCTTTTCTGTGCTTGGTCAAGAACCTGAGTATTCCTTCCAGTTTGGAAGTTTCCATGATTCTGCGACCCCCTAAGAAGAAGACTCTAATTTCCTCTATGCTCTCTGGCATGCAGTTGACTATCTGAACAGCTTCCTCTTCTTTCAGTTCAAACTCCTCCATGAGCTTCTCTACAAGATCTCCTGCAGCGTCGCTGTCTACCCTGGAGAATTTTGCGGCGTAATCTAGTGTTCTTCGTTGGAATTGGTCTAGTTGCTCTTCGCCTATTTTCTCTAACACTTCCTTTACTTGTGGAATCGTGATGGGTCGTTCTTTGGAGGCTTTTCTTGACAGATCTATCCCTCCATGTGGGGTGCAAGATGTTCGGGACGCACGATAATCTCCTTAACTGCTTTCCCTTGAGTTACGCTGACTGTGTAGGCTCTACCTCTCTTATTCATTATGACTCCGACCCGTCCATGGTACCTTCGATGAGGCATGCCCCCATGAACACTTGGATCAATTTTGACTACAACTTTTTCTCCTGTTTTATACTCATGAAGGATTTTGCTGAGCCCAGGCTCTCCCTTTTCTCGAGGTTTTCGCCGCAACAACTTACGTGTGCTGGAACGAAATCCCTTTGAGTGCTTACCTGTCATTTTAAACATCCCTTTAGATTACGTCTAGGACGTCCAACTCAATGGGCTTGGCCGTGACATTGACGATCTTGGCTACGCAAGGATCGGTTCGCCCTTCATCTCCAGTTACCAACTCTTTGATATATAGTCCCCCTTGACAGCGTATTCTAATTTCTGCACGATTTGGCCTCAACCTCTTTGTTTCCGCCTCATATATGTGCTTTTCTCGGATCAGATCTGCTCTTCGATGAAGAACACGTTGAGGCGTTTGTTGACGAATAACGGAGGTTGTTAACATCATCTCTAAAGTGTCTAACTCTTCGTCCGAGACATTTCTGCCAAATTCTACAAGTACTCGGTACACTTTCTCGGCGCCCTCCGTCTTTTTCAATTTTCTGACAGCGTCTTTGTCGGAAAATCTAAGGTTGAGAACTTTGACTTTGCCCTCTCCAAGTTCGTTGACAGATCTTGTGAGAGCCCGCAAGTCTATAAGTCGAATCTTGGGCTTCTTGACTTCTATGATGAAGGGTCTACCGCGCCCCAGCATGCGTGCGTCTACGTCTTCTCTCCCAGCCCCGTGAAATGATGTGTCTTCTCCTCCAGTCTCATCTAAGGTAGGTGCGGCAATGATTTCCTCCACGGATTCAGGATACATCTTTCCGGTCCAACCGCATCTCTCGCAGCCCTTTCCTCTACATTCCATACAGACCCACCTTGACTGCGGTATCCCTCGGGCAAGTTTTCTGTATCTTCCCCTGATGTAGAGCGGATTGATCTGAAATGTCACACGCTTGGCAAAGGGGTTGACAATGGCTACGACGTCGGGTTTTCTGTATTCTGCTGGTTTATTAGTGAATTCAGAGATCTTCTTGCCGATGTCTCGGCTGAACTCGTTTCTCATGCTTTCCCCATGTTTCACGTCGAACTCTGCCTTAAACTCGTCTTCCCTTTCTGCAATCTCAGTTGGCAGCCTTATACCGACTAAGAACGTTGAGAATTCGTAGGGTTTTATCTTTCTGACACATTTTTCCACTAGCCCATCTAACGTTCCAAACTGGCCATTGCAGAGACGGCACTCCCGTTTTTTCCCAGGTCTCTTTCTTGTCTCCTTCAGTATTCCTGCGGCCATGTCAAAAGCCCCATTCGTAGCGACGGTTTTTAGCAGGGAAACCCCTGATTTATCGCCTGACAATGTTAGTTGATGGCCTCTCATGGTTAGCAGAGTTTTTATGGCTTCACCCCGCTCTTGATCATCGAGGCCATAGCCCAAAAGAGCGAATTGCCTACCTAGGCAATGGTCGCAGAGAGGATATTTTTCAAGCATCTTTTGAGCCTTTTCAAGTATGCCCACGGAAATTTCCCCTTCCAGCCGCTTAGTGCTGCTCTTGAACCTTTTCGATTCTCTTTCTGTCACGCCACTGGAAGCTTTTTCCCGAAAAATGGAAACTTCTTTCTTCTCAGGGTTTTCATCATCTTCTTCATCATAGAGTGCTGTTTGAGCAACTCTTTTACCTCTTTCTCACTTGTACCCGAGCCGCGGGCGACGCGCCTTATTCTAGACGAGTTGCAGATCTTTGGCTTCTCCCTCTCTTCCGGGGTCATAGACTCGATTATGACTTTCCACTTTTTCAGTTTGTCTTCAGCCATTTCCATCGTTCCTTCAGGTATTTCGTAGGTAAGGCCTGGGATCATTTTTAGCAGGCGCCTAAATGGACCTAAGCTTTTCATGGATTCCATCTGTTCATACATGTCTGTCAGCGTGAATTTTCCACTTAGAATTGCGCGCATTTTCTTTTCGGGTACCTTTACCTCGGCTTCTCGGACCTTCTCGATTAGCGTTTCGAGGTCGCCCATACCTAGGAGTCTGCCGACGAATCTTGATGGCACGAATGGTTCAACATCGCCGATCTTTTCGCCCAAGCTGATGAATTTTATTGGTGCTCCGATGGCTGCGACTGCTGAGAGGGCCCCGCCGCCTCTAGCTGAGCCGTCGAGTTTTGCAACAAAGATTGAGCCTATCGGTGTTGCTTCATGGAATGCCTCAGCTTGTACTGCCGCTTGTTGGCCTATTGTTCCGTCGATCACTAGGATTATTTCGTCTGGGTGGATAGCCTTTTCCAGCATTTTCATCTCTCTGATAAGTCCCTTCTCTTCTTTGTGTCTTCCAGCCGTGTCGATGATTACGACGTCAAAGTTATCAAATTGCTTGAGTCCTTTTGACGCCGTTTCTACAGGATCTTTTGTCTCCAAGTCTCCGTATGTCAGAATGTTCGCTTGTTTAACAAGTTGCTGCAACTGAGCGTATGCTCCTGGTCTGTAAGTGTCTGCACAAACCAGCGCCGCTCTTAGTCCTCTTTTCTGGAAGTATCTTGCCAGTTTTGCAGCCCCCGTCGTCTTGCCTGAGCCTTGAATCCCCACAAGCATCAACACATTTCTCTTTCCAGGTTCTATCTTCAATGGAGCTGGTTTTTCGCCCAGAAAGCGTGTTAGTTCCTCGTAGATCACCTTTACTACGTGTTCTCTTCTTGAGACCCCAGGCGGAACATTCTCTTTCAAAGCCTTATTCTCTATTCGTTTGGAGATCTCTAGAACGAGTTTTACGTTAACGTCTGCTTGCAGTAATGCTCGCTGGAAGTCGCGAACCAGCTCCTTTACAGTGGCTTCATCTACAACAGGAGCTCTNAAGACCTTCCGCAAAGCTTCGTACAGTGAAGAACCGAGACGCTCAAGAGCCATGACTTTTCTCCAACTTTAAACTCGACTCGCCTTTAAATACATTTATCACGAGGCGGAGTTCGTTGCTATCATTTGTTTTACCATAATCCTTTTTTCTTGTTTAGCGAAACTAAAGATGGAGGTAAGCCCCTTGCCTGAAAATGTTAAGATTGTAGAAAAGAAGCCTATTCCTTCTGGAGCCATAATGCTTTATGGACTTCCAGATGTGGGTCTAGTAGGACTCATCGCGACTTCTTACATCATCTCTGAACTCGATCTAGATGAAATAGCATATGTCGATTCGGACCTTCTCCCTCCAGTCGTCGTGTTGCATGAAGGACTTCCCCACGCTCCGCTGAGAATCTATGGAAACAGCAACCTCATCGCAGCGATCTCTGAGATGGCTGTTCCTGCCGCGGCTCTTCACCCTGTCATGCGAACCCTTGTAGAGTGGGGAGGAGCGACGGGAACTAGAATGATGATTTCTATGGGGGGAATCCCCTTAGAGAACAGACAAGACATTAAGGAACCTCAGGTCTTCGGCGCTGCGTCCAGCAAAGACTTGATCGACATACTGCGTGGAAAAGGGCTCAAGATTCTGAAAGAGGGATTTATCGTAGGTCCTCAGGCGCTCACCATGCGATATTGCGCCGAGAGGAAACTCTCAGCCGTAGCCCTTCTGGCTCAATCCTTTTACAATTATCCAGACCCAGAAGCAGCCGCTATGACTATCAAAACCCTCGCAAACATTACCGACCTGAAGATAGATGTGTCAAAACTCCTTGAGAAGGGAGAGGAGATACGTCTGAGAGCGAGAGACATAATGAAAAGAACTCAACGCGAGTTGACACGTATGGACAAATCGCAGGAGTACGATATCCCGCTCTACGTTTAGGAGGAAAATCCATGTACGAAAGAAGAAGGAGAAGACGCTCTGTTTTCGATCTGATGCGGGACTACGCTGAAGCTCTCGACGCCTGGGCTGACGAATTGGTCGAGTCTCTGACAGACCGTCCAAGCTGGGATGTTGCCNCTCACTGTCTTGAACCCTTGTGCGACGTTTCTGTCACCCCCGACGAAGTCGTGGTCACCGCCGACTTGCCTTACGCGGTCCCAANCTCGATCAAGGTTGATGCTGTACGCGAAGACCTAATCGAGATTACGACCAAGATCAAGAGAAGCCTCTGCTTCGACGATNTTGGCATAACCCACAGAAAGGGCGACTTTTCTACTTTCCGCTGCGAAGTTCGTATACNAGTGCCTGTAGACACNAGTCGCAAAAAGATCCGGTTCACACGAGGCATATTGGAGGTACGTCTACCTAGGAAGAGAGGTCACAGAATCAAAGTGAAGTGAAGCTTTCTTCGAAACAGCTATGAAGATAGCCCCCTGTTCATCTCTAAAGAACGCAGAATACAATTGTTGACTCAAATGCGTTTCACCTGCACGTCTGTAGTCAAAAGAGTAAATAAGATAAAAGATTAGAAGAAGTCTTGTGGCAAACAAAATCAAGCTGTTAAGCAATTTTATTAATAGTTTTCTAGGTGGAAATCTATTTCATCCCATGTTTGTTCACTTTGAGTGCACCTATCGATGTAACATGAGATGTTCATTCTGTAATATCTGGAGAAGAAATATCTTTTCAAATGAAGCAACTACTGCTGAACTCCAAAAGAAATTATCGGAATGTTGGGAGCTAGGATGTTTAGTGACTAGTTTTACCGGTGGAGAACCTCTGTTAAGGGAAGATGTCGAGGAATTATTGGAATTTTCCAACAAAAAAATTGGCTTCTATACTGGCTTAGTTACAAACGGTCTTTTGCTGGACAGGAAAATTGATGCAATCTCAAAACACACCGATTTTCTAGCGGTATCATTCGATGTTAATGATAGGAATACATACTACAAAACTAGAGGTGTTGACGCCTTTGAAAAAGTTAAGAAGAACATAAAACTTGCCAGAGCTATGGGTATAGAAGTCAATCTGTTTTCCGTGGTAACTAAGGAAACGTTCAAATTCATAAACGATACAATTGACTTCGCAGAATCACTGAACACGCCAATCCATTTCTCACCCGTGGACAGTGTGCCAAGGGAATTCATAGAAATATCAGACGCTGAAAAACTGAAAATTAGTGAGACCACCGAGGTTCTAGAAAAGCTGACAGAAGCGAAGAAGAGCTACAAGAGAATACATTTTGAGTGTGATTACTTCAAGTTCCAAGCTTTGGGTGGATTCAATAGATTTATAAGATGCTCTTCCGCATCAACCACGATTTCTCTGAAGCCTGATGCCTCTGTTGCGTTGCCCTGTCCCTTTTTCACACTAATGACAATTAGGAAGAATGAGAGCTTAGGAAATCGTTTGAATTCAGCGGAAGCTAAAAACATAATTAAGGAATGCGGTGAATGGGACTTCTGCAAAAGTTGCTCGATAAACTGCATGTATGTCGCATCCCTACCTAAGCATCCCTATTTCATGATGAGATGGATAAAAGACAAACTTGAAATAGCCCCTGCCTGATATCTGCAGCGTGCACACATCTCAAATCAAAAACTACTAATTACAGAAGGGGCCTCCACAAATCTGACGGCTCTTCTTGCATAATCAGCGTCACCACAAACTCGCATCCACTTCTTAATGAGCTTTTCCAACACCATCCAGAGCCGCAGCAATTATGAGGGGGAAGGCTATTGTTGCGTCGCAGATCACAGTCACCGATTTTCCTTCAGACTTGATTTTACCCCAGCTGATCGCTTCCTCCAAATAAGCCCCACTCAAACCGCCAGGTTCGGGTCTGTCCATTGTAATCTGGATTGCACTGTCAACCCCTTCTCTGAAGGTGTTTGCGAACAACGCAAAATGTTTAGGAGCGCCTCCTCCAAGGATTATGATCCCTGCCTTCTTAGCTTCGTACACCTTATCCATCAATTCGCTAACATCGAGAAGTGGATCTAGCCTAATCTTCTTGTCCTGCCCAAAGACCCACAGGTGGAATCCCGCTATGGAATCTACGAAGGCGGGACATATTATTGGAACACCCCTTCTCGCAGCAGTGGCCAATATAGACTCGGGATCTTGGATTTCCTTTCCCACCTCTCTCAAAAGCTCAGCGGTCGACATGTGCTCTCTCTTTTCTTGTGGGATACGTTCTAGTATCTGGAACAACCATTTTTCTAGGTGCTCAAAAGCCCTCTGCTCGATGTATATGTCGCCTATTCTTCCAATATTCTCAACTCTAAGCTTCTTGTCTTCAGCCCTAAAGGTGCCTACTGCGTGCTTGTAGCCCAACGCCTCCACCATGTCATGAACAAGGTTGGCCCCAGTTGTAACAATCACGCCTACATACTCTTCGTAAACCAAATCACGAATAACCTTTCTGAGACCACCGGGAACAAGGGCTCCAGCAATTGTTAAAAACACGGTGTACTCTGGGTCACTGAACATTTCAGCTGCCAGTTCAGCAGCTTTTCCGATCTTTCCTGCACCAAGCACTCCACACTTTCTCATCCCAGCCACCAACTCATACACGCTGATGCCTCGCCGCAGTTGCATCTGCTTCACATGCTTCAAGGTTTCCTACCACCACAATCCACAAGGGTTTGACTGTTCTGAATTGCAGACTGAAGTTTAAAAGTTAACGACGCGTAAACATAGAAATCAAGTGTAAGAGGACGGCTAACCTTTCGTCCGCATTATCCTTGTCCTTCCTAAGATGCGCCAGTACTCAACCTCAACCCCAGAAGCGAGTTTTGACTTAAAATCTTCTTCAGGAAGTGGGGCCTCAATGATTTCGTAAGTCTCCAAATCCATCACTTGAACAGCGTTTGGCAGCAATGCTATGACCTGCCCGCCACGCTTCTCTATAATAGGCACCTCGACCTGTGCGCTAACCGGCCTTACGAAAGTTCTCTTACCTCCGTCAAAGACTCCAACGGCAACCACTCTTGCCTTTGCAGAGCCATGTTTCCCNGGCTTGGATTTAGTGTAACCAACAATGCGGCACGCTTCGTCGTCTACTATTACATAGCTGCCAACCTTGAGGGCTCCCAATTCCATTGGTTTGCTCATCTTCATTCGCCTCGTACAATGCAATTCTTACAACCGTGAATTTATACATTAAGGTATCGCCGCGAATTCAAAAAACCTCAAACGAACGACCGTGCTCCAGCAGATTTGGGCATTTTCTTATATTAGCCAGGCTGTAATGTTATTAAAGCGTACGAGGGAACGGAACTGCTCAACTCAGTGAGTAGGCTTCTCTTTTCCAGAGGTGAGAATATATGAGAGAAAATGACAGAATCATTACCTTGGATACTTCCGCCTTTATCGCAGGCTTTGATCCACTTTCAGTAAGTGATAGACAGTACACCGTACCGGCTGTGAGAAGGGAGCTCGCTCCAAACTCTATGCCCATGATGCGATTCAAAGCTGCTGTGGAAAACAGAAGACTGATTGTAAAATCGCCCAAACCCTCTTTCCTTCAAAAGGTCAAAGAAGCCTCAAATAAAGTCGGAGACGTTCTTTACCTCTCTAAAGCGGACTTCGACGTCTTGGCTTTGGCTCTGGAACTGAAAAGTCAAGGCTATCACCCACTAATAGTCACTGATGACTACTCGATGCAAAACGTAGCCGATCAGATTGGTGTCGGCTTCAACTCCTTGATGACTTATGGCATACGGTTTCGCTTCAACTGGATTCTTTACTGCCCTGCATGCTACAAAAAATATCCTTCCGATTACAGGTTCAAACGTTGTGAAGTTTGCGGCACAGAACTCAAGAGGAAACCGTTGAAGAAAACCCGTGTAAGGAAACAATAGAACCTTCCGAATAAGATGGCGCCGGGGATGGGATTTGAACCCATGGGGCCCCGAAGAGCCACTGGATCTCGACTCTGCCCCTTCTCAAGCCATAAAGGGTGTCCAGCGCATTTCCACTCTGCCACCCCATGCTGAGGCACCTAAATGCCTTGGCAACGGATGGAAGTGCCCCGGCTTCCGTTCACAAACATTTGAAAGCCGTTCTATATCTAAAAGGATTTTGTTCTCACAACGGCAATTCCCAACTGGACTCCTGCTACATCGTAGAGGAGCNCTGGACGAGGCGCAAACATACGCACTCAGCCAGCCAATCTAGGCACGACTAAATCAGCGATATCCACGCTGTCATTATGGATTCTGTTCATCGAGGCCAACGCGGCAAGAACATGTGGGGCAGTCTCAATCGACTGAGTGCTGGCAGCTGCCTCAGCCCCGTAGAACATCTTTGCAACATCCTCTTGTTCAGCTTTCACAGACTCAGCCAAGGAAACATCATGGGTAAACATCGCTGTCATGGCGTCCTCGTGCGCCTTATATGCAACCGTGTGAAACTTCAGGATCAGTTGCGAAAGCTCCTCAGTCATTTTCTTATCCTTCAATTCAATCACTTTCGCAGCTATCTGGCCAGCTTGGTCCCCGACCGACTCAACCAAACTTGCTGTCAAACGATAGTCAAGACATTCGATAGGTAGTATTCCAAGCTTCTCACTCAACTCAGGATTCTGAATAACGGTCCGAAGTACGCGCACCAAAAGGAAATATAGACGATTAACCTCGTTATCACGCGCAATCACATTCTTAGCCAAGTGAACATCGCCTTCGATTAGGGCAGTCACTGCCTCCCGATGCATGCCGGAAGCAATAGAATACTCACGACGAAGAATTTTCTCAGGTGGAACCGTAGAAGGCTCCAACAGGCACTGCATAACAATCTTAGAGTAGTCCTCCTCGATAATCTCCAAACCAACAAACCGACTTACCGCCTGCTTAATACGTTCACGATCATTCACGCTTATTCTGTCCTTTGCTTCCACCCGTATGACATCATAACCCAGCAAGTACTTCTCCTCAATCTCACGATCAAGAAGGGGAGTCGGCTTAACCACCGCAACTCGTGGAGTTCGTTCCAATTCATGTTTGGCATCAATGGCAAGTCGTCCATCAGTCATCTCAGATATAGCAACAACCGAGCCACGACTAAGCCCGCTCCGCTCAGCCCAATTCTTAGGTAGACAAACAAAGAATGTTCCCCCAGTCGTCCTCTGAATCTTACGATGATCCATCCTAAACCCCAACGCGATCTAATCTAAAGAAAGATAGATTTGAAACCTTATAAAAATAAGAAGCACTGGTGCAGCCTTTCACCACAAGGGAAAGACAGAAATTGAGAGTAAGTGAGAAAGAAAGTATCTCGTTGTAGAGCAAAAACTGGTTGGACGCTGTTGGTATGAGCGAAGATAAGCTTCAAAGAGCTGTTTCCTTCGCGATATCTTCAGGCTACCAACTGAACGAGGACGCGTTTGATTTTCTAAACATTGTTTCCAAAACCAAAGACCCGATTCGGCTCATGGAAGAAGCCATCCGCAAAACTGAGACACTGCCAGATAAACCGTTATTCATAGACCGCAATTTTCTAGAGGAATTAACCAAGGAGCTTTTTCCCCAAGCTGAAGAAGAGAAGCCGCAACAACCTATCCGCCTACCTTCACTTCGTGAGTCAAAGAAAGTCTTCCGCCCTTATGCGAAGAGTGTTGACTCAGCTCTAAAGATAATTGAAGACCCCACAGACCAGATATGTACATCGGGGTCCATCGAAGAATACCTAGAGTATTTCCAAGATCGATTCAAGAGAATACGGAGACTCTTGAACAAAAGGATGGATACCAAAGATGCTATGCCTATATCAGAGGCGCTAATAGCTCCAGTCAACTCCAAAGTTAAGATCATAGGCATGGTCACACAGAGAAGAGAATCCAAACGAAGGATCTTTCTGAAGTTCGAGGACCTCGAAGCCAGCGTCACTGTGCTTGTGCCTGAAAACGTAGCTCCCGAAGTTATGGAGAAGGCGAGGGCATTGTTGTTGGATCAAGTTGTTTGCGTAANCNNTGTTAAAGGAAGGAATGATCTTCTTATTGCAGAGGATTTTATCCTACCAGACGTGGCCAANAGGACCCCAAACAAGGCACCGATACCAGTCTACGCAGCACTCATATCCGACCTACANGTAGGAAGCAAGATGTTCCTACGCGATGAGTTTAATCGGTTTGTGCTCTGGTTGAACGGCAAATTCGGAAACAACAGTNTGAAAGATTTGGCAAGTCACGTCAAATATGTGGTCATCGCCGGTGACCTCGTNGACGGAATAGGCGTCTACCCAAATCAACTGAAGGAACTAGCGATTAAAGACATTTATGAGCAGTATAGAAGAGTCTCCAAGTTTCTTGAACAGATCCCAGATTACGTCGAGTTGATAGTCATACCTGGAAATCACGACGCTTCTCGAAAGGCGTTGCCCCAACCTGCCTTGCCCAGAGACTGTGTAGAGCCATTATACGAAGCGAGAAAGGTGCATTCTCTTGGTAACCCTTGTACGATAAGCCTCCATGAGGTGGAGTTGCTTCTTTACCACGGACGCAGCTTAGACGATGTTGCGTCAGTTGTTCCAAACGTTAGTTTTCACACACCCGAAAAGGCCATGAGATGCCTACTGAAGAGTAGACACTTGGCGCCTGTTTATGGAGAAAAAACTCCTATCGCCCCAGAAAGACGGGATTTTATGGTCATAGAGAGAACGCCGGATATTTTTCACGCTGGACATGTGCACGTCCTGAAATATGATACGTATCGTGGAGTGCTGTTGGTGAACTCAGGTGCTTGGCAAGAACGAACAGAGTACCAGAGGAAAATGGGCCTCACTCCGACTCCAGGGATAATCCCGGTAGTGAACTTACAGACGCTACAAGTCAAGCCTATTGATTTCACAGTACCCTACCCGTAGCATATTATCAAGTTTAAAATGTAGAGTCCTTATGGTAAGATTGAGGAGGGAAGACCTTGCGAATTAGCGAGTTTCAGGATATGATGCGGCGTATCTATTTTCATCGAGACTTAGAGCGTGGAGCAGTTGGAACCTACAACTGGCTTACAGATGAAGTGGAGGAGTTGGGAGAAGCCCTAAGAGGAGATAGCAATGTGGCTTTGGATGACGAGTTTGCTGACGTTCTCGCTTGGTTGGCGTCTTTGGCAAACATTCTTAACGTGAACTTAGAGAGGGCGGCCCTAGCAAAATACGATCGTAAGTGTCCTAAGTGTGGAAAGACGCCATGCGAATGCTCTGCCTCAAAATAATCTTTCATTCATTCTTAACATTTGCCAGTCTCTGTTGCCCAGCGCCAGTCAATTCCCAAACGTACGATCTTTTACCCTTACGTAGGAGAATGTTTTCAGCTTCGAGAAGATGAAGATGATGCAGGACTGAAGCGTAGGTTAGACCAGTCTTTTGCACGACTGTTCTCGTGTGTGACTTCCCCGTTTTCTCAAGCGATCGTAGTACACGCGTCCTAGCTATCAGTCCTGGTTTGACATTTCTGGTGATAGATAAGAAAGCTTTAGGATGGTAAGGTCCTTTTAGCAAGACTCCTCAAGACGAATTCACGGTTTACAAAGAAAAGCTTTCCAGTCCAACTAGCCTACGAAGTCTGCTAGGCTAATCTGCCTTGGTTTCTTCCCATCAAATAATGATCTGATCTCATCTTCCACCAAGGAAAGACGCTGCTCATAATAGTTCAACAGTCCGTACTTCCGAATGAGCTGATGTGCCGCTTCTAGATACTTCTCTATCCCGCCACGATATACCGTTAAGGTCACCGCGCCTCCACAAGCAGCGCACTTGCCCTCCAGAGGTAGTCTCCTGAATTTTCTGTTACACTTTTTGCACCGAAAGCCTTGGGTTGCAAAAGCCCGGAGGTTGCCCGCTATATCACGGATGAAGTGTGTAGTCAGAACCTTTCGCGCAACCTTTTCAGCATCAACAGCCTCAATCTTTTCTGCCAAAGAAAGCTGACTGTTTAATTTATCAATCATGCGCGTCAATCTCTTGTAGACACTTTCACGATTCCCCATATTAACGTCCGAAACTGGGATCGTATACTTAAAACCCTCAAACTGAGCCTCAGTACCTAGTCGATGTTCAACTAAGTCTATGAGATCCCTCGCTCTTCGCGATGAGATCTTTTTCTGAGTCTTTTCGTAGAAAGTCAGGGGATATGATGCTGCGACATCGATTTCGTGAGCCTGCCGCTGCACCTCTAAGGGGTTCACGACCGGTATGACAAAAAGCGGCGCATCCATTATCCCACCTATCTGGATCGGCAGATAGAACTTGGAGAAGTTCAAGACTGTGTCTAGAGCTAGCATAAGCGTGTCCTCGTCGCCGTCGCAGTCCCTGCGCTTAGCAGAGTGCCACAGGGGATGAGCGTAACAGACATTCAGGGGGGTGAAACCTATAATCCTCCCGAGAATGCCTACAGACGTGTGGGGAGCTAAACCTATAATGAGATGCCCCGCCAATTCTTCAACTCGTTTAACGTTGTAGTATGGGGCTAGCCCATACACCTTTTCGAGAAGTCCGTCCAGAAAGCTAGCCACACGAATAAAATAGTCCGCACAGTTTAGCGGGATAACAACATCCTGTCCCTTGAGTTCACATAATTGCATCCCATCGGTCAACGAATCTCCTTTGCAATCGAAATGATAGCCTAGCTCTTTGAGCCTCTTCACAGAGATGCCGATTTCGTTCGGCCTGAAATGTGTCAGTGGCGCATCGGTGGCGTCGAATCGTACTGTTCCGTCCTTGAAGACGGACAAATCGTATTTTGCCCTAAGAATCCCTTTCTCGACAATCTCCGTTGTCTTTGTTTCGTTGGTTAAACCCCTTACTCCTTTGACAAGCGTAGGGATTTGGAGATTTAGCCTTTGGCAGGCCTCTACCATCAGCTCTTTGATGTTAATCACCTTTTTCTTGTAGCTTCTCGCCTGCACCTTGCAGACTGGACAAAAACCTTCTTTCACCTCTCTCCCGCACTGGGAGCAGAAATTCTGCAAGGTTGTTTCAGCCCCACAATTCGGGCATTTGGTTCTGAGGGTTTCCACTCGGCAGTCTGGGCATTGGCGCTCAACAAGCTCAACCTCAATAGCAGCTTTGCTCATTGCCTCCGCGAGGTTTCGGCGAGAGCCCCCTGCAAGCCCGACAGGAAAGAGTACGTGAACGAGTGGTCTCATCGCCCTTCTCTTTGCCTTCTCGGGACGCCCCATTCTAGCACCAACAAACGTAGGAGCCTTTTCTCTAACAGCAACACCACTGAGGCCCTCAATGATTTCGCAAACAGATTTTGAACGCATTATCCTCGATTTTGGTGCATAGAAGCCTAGACAAAAAGCGAAAATGTATGCTTCGTCATTCTCTAGCTTGATGTGGTTTTCGACGATTCGATGTGGCACACATAGCCTTTCGAGGAGTTCCTTGGCCTTTTCATCTTTTGAGCCAGTTATTTCAGAGACTATTCCTCCTCGGATCTCAGTTTTGGAGTTCAGGAGCCATCTACGTAATGTTTGCATTTCCTCTGGAGACGCATTGGACCAGAAGAATGTGAAGGAAGGGTGTAGAGGCACCTTCATGGTTGAGGCCAAAGCTATTGCCTCTTTGGCGGTCGGCTTGTTTTCAAACGGGGCGTCTAAGATCTTCTTTAGACGGTTGACTGGAATCTTTGTCACCGCGGCAACATTTTCCAGACTTCCGTTGAAATCCCGTTCTAAAATGGCTTGAAACTCTTCGCGCCACCATTCCTCTGTAAAACCGGAGGGGACAAGAGGCTTGTTATTGTATAAGAAGTCGCCGAATCCCACAAGCATGTCACCAAGAAAGAGAATCTTGTCAATCACGTTTTTTATCTGCTCGATGTTTTGAAGTGAAACCCGGACAACCGACCCATCTTTTAGCCGTACAACTGGAGGTTCTATAGAGTCTACTGGAAGGACCACGCCAGCTTTCCCCGGACCCTCTATGCGCAGCTGGGTCCCAGCAGCAAGAAAATTTTGAAGCACCGTCATAGTCGCCGGGTGTACACCGACTGCTGCAAGTCCTGTGTTTCTTGCTCTTCCGTAACGGACCCTGAAGCCTCCACGCCTTGAAGGAAAGGAAAATATCGGGCGCCCCGCAATAACATCCTCCATAAATCCAGCTATCTTCTTTTCCTCAATCTCCCTGATTCTTCCCAGCCAATCCCACCCTTCAATTCCCAGCTTTTCTACTATTGTCCACACTTTCGCAGAGCGGCCTATGACGCCGTCGTTCACAACACGAAGAGCACCACCCCGCAGTCGGTTTGTTTCGATGCGAGGCAGGTTACGGAAGGATGAAACTTCGATTGGATCGGATTCTGTCCCAGTGACCTCTACGGGTAAAGATTGAATAGCCCCCCGTAGTTCTTCATCTGAAACGTGGTACTGAAATCGACCTACAGATCGTTCGAACAATCGCACCTCTTCAACAAAGCGTCCAACCTCCTCCTCAGTGGCCTTGTAGGAGTCCAATCCAAGTAAACGACGGACAAAATCTCCAACCACTAAGGTTAGGGCTTGCTCAGTGCCGCCCGCGGAACGTATTGGTCCAGCGTAATAGATCGCGAGATATCTAGTCCGATCTGGGTTGACTTTGATGGCTACACGAGCTACTCCTTGCAGCGGTGCAGCCGTGATGCCTTCAGTCAAAATGGCGAGAGCTGTTCTTACAGCTTGTTCAGCCGCTTCACGAGCGCCCATGTGGCGATATTTCCCATAAACAATCTGCTCCGCAATCTTGAAAGCGAGTTCCTCTCTCGGCAGTTTCTTGCTCAGATCACGGATGCTCTCAGCGACCCCCCGCGGTCCAACCAGACCCTCAACTAGTCCAGCCAAATCCTTTGCAACATCAATCTCCGGAACAAGAGTGGGTCTAGTCCTTTCTTCCTTGCCTCTTTGGCAACATTGTATACGTTATTGAGCTCATCTCCTAGAGAGGTCACGTATCGTCGGTATTCATCACTCATCCTGAGGGCCAAAACTATCCTTCTTCATAGGCTAAGAGGCGTGTATTGAAGTTTTCCAACACGAACAGATAAAAACGTAAGACGGCTCCTAGAACAACTCAACTAGAAAGGTGATATTTGCTTACGCCGTCCTCGGCGCCTTCAGGCTCTTCATATTCTTTACGATTTCGCCTACTTTATCTTTCACTTCGCACCCTTCGACGACTGTACCAGTAACAATGACCTTTGCGCCCGCATTTACCACCCCTCTCACCTGCTCACCAGCCTTTATGCCCCCCCCTACAACCAAAGGGATACTGACAAGTTCCTTGACGATTCTAACCATCTCGCTTGGAACCGGCTGCTTAGCACCTGAACCGGCTTCCAAGTAAACGAAGCGCATACCAAGATACTGGGCTGCTAGAGCGTGCGCGGCAGCCAGCTCAGGTTTGTTGTATGGAATTGGGCAAGCTCGCCCCACAACGCCAACTGCGCCTCCTTCTCCAATAATTACGTATCCCAAAGGTATGGCCTCCAGCTTAAACTTCCTTATTATTGGAGCGCTTAGAACCTGCGCACCTGTAATGAAGTAGGGATCTGAAGAATTCAGAAGGGACATGAACCATATGGCATCGGCGTGCCTACTGATACCAGTGATATTATTGGGAAACAAAATAACAGGAATCTCCACAGCTCTTTTCACGGCTTTCACAACTTTGTCCAGATGAGAAGTGGAGACGAAGGTAGAGCCACCGATCATAATGGCTGCCGTATCGCATAGTTCAGCATCTTGAGCTATGCGAGATGCGGATGAAGCCGTCGTTCTTTCAGGGTCAATGAGAGCCATATGGATTGCGCCCTCTTTATGAATTCTATCCAGCAAATATTCCTCGACTCGCCCGATCATGCATTGCCCTCTATTCAACAGTTGCTCTCGAATAAAACTTGTCAGCAAACTTGCAGTATACGTCAATTTCCCGCAAGCCAATCTTGATCGCTAAGTCGTCCGTCAAGCCGCAGCTTCCACAACGCACCATCGCACGTTCTCTATCTGGCGATATCTCAACTATAATTGCCTCTTTCCCGCACCTAGGGCAGAGGAAAACCTTTGGTAATCGTTTTTTGGGAATTCTAACCACTTTTCTCCGTCTTCTACCCATACCAAGTCCTCTATTCAGACGAACTCAACAGATCAGCAGCCCATTACAATGCCAGTACGTAATCACAGCTTAAATATTTGTCCTAGCACAGACAAACTCGGCTTGCCTCCCCGATTTTTCCACCGCAACGTTAAACCACAGATATCAGTTATTAAGAGAACCAACAAATTAGATAAGGTGCCCACATTGAGATTGACGACGGACATCTTGAAGTTAGATTCGCCGTTGATCGAAGCCAGAATTAAGCGATTTATCAAAGATTACATGAAAACATGTGGAGCCAGTGGCGTAGTTATAGGTATTTCCGGAGGACTTGACAGTAGCACAACAGCTGCTCTCGCATCCTCATCCATAGACGGTAAAAGAGTGCTAGGGGTCGCAATGCCAGAAGAAGAAACCTACAACGTCACACACACGAAACATGCAAAACTGGTCGCTAAGAAGTTCGGATTTGACTTGCAGACAATCGACATTTCGCCCATTCTAAGAGCGTGTTACAAATCCATTCCGATTTATGAGAAGGCAGACAAGCTCAGTAAAGGCAACCTCAAAGCAAGAGTCAGAATGGTCTACCTCTATTATTACGCTAACAAGCTCAACAGGCTCGTATGCGGCAGTTCGGATAAGTCTGAGACCATGATGGGATATTTCACAAAATGGGGCGACGTTGCCGCAGACATTTCACCCATCATGGATCTCTACAAGACACAAGTTAAGCAGCTGGCACTGCACATAGGCGTTCCAAAGGGGATAGTGGCAAAGCCTCCGACGCCAGCGTTATGGCCCGATCAGCTAGCAGAGGAAGAATTGGGCATAAAGTACGAAACCTTAGATCTGATTCTATACGGCTTGGAGCATTTTATGGAGCCCGAGGAAATTGCCAAGCAACTAGATCTCGCCTCGAAGTTCGTTCGTGGGATCAAACAACGGTGGTTAGCCGCTGAACATAAACGCAGGCTACCCTTAACGACAAAACTCGGTTACAGGACTGTGGGAGCTGACTTTAGGCTACCGTACAAATCAGGCTAAATCTTTTCACACCCATCACCTAAATAATGTCCAGGAGGAAGATAAGTGCCGAAAAAGATCAACATAGCGCTAGCTCAGATACGCTGTAAAGTTGGAGACAAAAAGCACAACGGAAACCTAATCAAGAAAAACGTCAAGAAGGCAAAAAAAAGGGGTGCGGACCTTGTAGTTTTTCCTGAACTCTCTCTGACTGGCTACTTGACCCGAGATGTCACTTACGAACTCGCAGAACCAATTCCAGGACCGTCCACACGCTTACTAGAAGAAGTAGCCAAGACAGAGAAAGCATACGTAGTTTTTGGAATGTTGGAACGGAGTGACAGAGTACACGCGGTTCTTTACAATACAGCCGTTCTATTGGGCCCAGAAGGATTCATTGGAAAGTATCGAAAGATGCACCTGCCAACCCACAGTGTCTTTGAAGAGAAGCGCTACTTCAGACTGGGATACGAGGCACCAGTCTTCGAGACAGACATCGGAAGACTGGGGCTAACAATCTGCTACGATATCTTTTTCCCAGAAATATCGAGGCTTCTTAGGCTGAAAGGTGCACAACTCTTAATCTGCATATCAGCTTCACCAGCAGTTCGGCGCAGATTCTTTGAGGTT
>JGI24422J19971_10000128_pt1 | contig 35212 bp, 35 predicted proteins | sample DeeMarSWOR152_54_FD_19971 | JGI IMG/M metagenome (IMG submission 19971) | reverse complement strand
GGTTTCTATTTTGGAATCACGCATACAACTCCCCTTTGATATTGCACTCGACTGATAAAACAGCTTCCCCTTGTTACACGCGCACATGTGCAAGTGCATGCACGAGAATTGTCTCTGCCCGCATGCACAGCTTTTTGCGCTAAGTTTGTGAGAAAGCAAATATATACTGTCTGAATGTGATAGTAAGTTCAAAAATCGCGAGGAAAAGCTAAGAAATGCCTATCGATCCAGATTTCATGAAGAAACCAAAGGCTGGCACCCACAACGATCACGACGTAAGAGGAGAAGTTGCACCGCCCGAGAAACTTGGCATTCATGGGACTCAGGTGGCCGTAGACCATGATGTATGTAATGGAGATGCTGTATGCGTTTCAGTTTGCCCGGTATCAGTTTTCGAAATGATTGATACTTCTGGGCATCCCGTTTCGGAACAAAAATCGGATCCTGTGAACGAGCCTGAATGCATCTTCTGCCGGGCCTGTGAAGTCAACTGTCCCACTCAAGCTATTAAGATAACAGAACCATAGCCGATCCGTCATTGCACCTGGCCTCTCCTTCATCGGAACGGAGATAATCCGCAAATGGAGGACAAAGAGCGAGTTCAGAAAATCGTCGAGATACTTACGAAAGAATATCCCAACGCAAAAACCGCACTACGTCATAGCAATCCATTGGAGCTTCTTGTTGCCACTATGCTCTCGGCCCAATCAACGGACGAAACAGTCAACAAAGTTACAAAAACGTTGTTCAAGAAGTACCAAGAGGCCGACGACTATGCGAACGCAGATCTTGATGAATTGGAATGCGATATTAAACCCACAGGTTTCTATCGAAACAAAGCTAAGTACTTGAAAGGGGCAGGTCAGATTCTAGTTGAGACGTTTGGTTCCAGAGTTCCGGACACTATGGACGAATTGACAATGCTCCCTGGAGTGGCTCGAAAAACCGCAAACATTGTGCTGTCTAACGCATTTGGAGTCATTGAAGGGATTGCTGTCGATACACATGTTCAACGACTCGCCAAAAGGTTAGGGTTGACTCACAACAGGAATCCTGACAAAATAGAAGAGGATCTGATGAAACTTATTCCGAAGAACCAATGGCCGAAGCTTGCGGACCTACTCATCTTTCATGGAAGACTAGTCTGCAAAGCCAGAAAGCCGCTCTGCGCAAATTGTGTTGTCAGCAGTTTTTGTCCTTCAGCCTTCACCTTCTGAATTATAAGCGTCAGATGCGTACGCATGCATGCTTGAGATCAAAGACCTGAACATGAGGATCGAAGCGTTGATTGAAGCCCTGACAGAAGCCAAACTCGACGTTAGACTTGTTAAAGGAGCATTCAAGAAGATTCGTAAGCTGGAAAAAGAAGGAAAGCTTTGACTCTCTTTTTCTTTTGTTTCGCCACAAACGCCTTCAGAGTTGTATGGGGAGAGAGGCTGTAACTTTTCTCACAATGGTCACATGGGTTTTTATACCCTGAAGCATCATGCAAAAGTAGTTCGCGGGGCCGAGGCCAGAAGCGTCACACATTGGCTGGCAACTAGTATGCATGCATGACTTTCTTCCTCATTGATGCTCATCCATGTACGTACGCAGTTATTCTTAGATCAGCGAACATTTCTCGTTTTGCTCTGCATATAGGACAAATGAACGGGGGTTCCTCGCGGAAGCAAACGTAACCACATTGTCTACAGTACCACATTCTCATTATAGGCTTCAAAGCTTCTTTTGCAGCTTTAGTGGGCTTTTCGATTTCTATTCCAGTCGGTTTCTCTCGCGGAGCATTCGCGGCCGATATGTGAGCCTCAGTCTGTTTCTCTATTGGTCTACGCTCAGGAATCGGAGCCATTTTCTTCCTTCCCTCGAACACATCTCTGTCAACATAGAGTGCGCAATAGCATTGCCCAAACTCTTCCACATCTGCATCGCGATAGTCGCAAGGACAGATTATGTCGCCGTCGAGCTCAAGCCTTCCGGAGGCGAGTCTACACGGACACGAAGGATAACCATATCGCTCTTCATTGCGCTTTAGCCCCTCAAGCAAGTCTTCAAGAAAGTCGGCGTCGGAATTCAAATAATACCCATGAGTCCGCGCGTCGCTTTCGGATCTTTGTCGTACGCCTTCAAGAGTCATCAGCTTGTCAAGGCCTCCCGCAACTTATCTTCATGAAAACCGGTGATCAGGATATTGATCATCAACTATCACCGTCGGATAACTAAGACGTCCTCCTCTGTTCAGAATGTCTTGTCGGACTTCTTCTCTGTCCTCATCGCTGCATAAATCAATGTCCAAATATTCATACTCAACGCCGTTGATCTTCAGGAATTCCTTTGTCTTCCTACACCACGCACAAGTACTTATCGCATACAAGAGCACTTTGTGTTTGGTGTTTCTGCCCGGAATTTTTCTCGTTTTCACTTTCTTCCCACTGACGAATGATTAGTCTTGCGAAGCTTGCTAAATTGTCTTTTGCTTATATGTCAATCTGGGTATTTTCTTCGAGGACAATGGATCATCTTGCGGAGGGTAACGATTGCATTTGAAAGGGAACTCCTTGAGGCTTCTCTCACAAAAAGCAGACGATTTGCTGAGTTTTCTAAGCCGGTTCGAGCCCAGGCCATTCAGGGTAACCGTGATGCCGGATTTTTTTCTGGACCGGTTCATCTCATGGAACGCAAGTGTCCGACACTTCTCCAAGAGGATTCTCGAAGTTGCCAATCGCAAAGGCGGAAGCATAGATAATGTACCGCAGATCGAGTCCAGGGGAGGAAATGCTGTCAACACCGCAGCGGCGCTATCAGCCTTGGGCGTAGACACTTCGCTAATCGTCTGCACAAGCAAGCTGGGGCTCTACTTGTTGGAACTTTACTTAAGACAACCCAACGTAGACCTTTCACACGTCAAGATTCAGAGCAGCGCTTCAGTCACCACTGCTCTCGAATTCAGCCACCTCGGTGAGAAGAGAAACGTGATGCTACGCGACCTAGGCTCCTTGGAAGACTTCGGTCCAAAAAACCTCACAGAGAGTGACTACGCGCTTTTGGAGACAACTGACTATGTTTGTGTTTTTAATTGGGCGGGCACTCGGAAACACGGAACAGAACTTGCAGAGACAATCTTCCACCACGTCAAGACTAGAGGCAAAGGCAAAACCTACTTCGACAGTGCTGATCCCCTTCCGAATAAACTGGGAATCCCACGTCTGGTCGAAAGTGTCTTACTGCACCCTAACCTAATAAAGATCCTGAGCCTAAACGAAAATGAAGCGATCACGTACGGCCTTGAGGTGGAACCGAAGAAAGAGGCTGAACTCCAGCAGCAGCCCAGTGGCGTGCCGATGCCAACTGCTGCCAAGAATGCCTGGCGCATTCTGCGGCAAAAAATCACTAGCCGCATTGACCTCCACACCACTGCATTTTCAGGAACTTCTGGAAGAGACGGAGAAACTCTGATTCCAGCTTTCGGTGTCAGGGTTCTGCGTGCGACAGGTGCAGGAGACGCTTGGAATGCAGCTAACATATATGCAGACGCCAACGATTTTCCCGACGACTTGAGACTCACCTTTGCAAACGCGGCTGCAGCCTATTATCTTAGCAGCAAAACTGGTGAACACCCGACACTTCTGCAACTTCGAGATTTCATTGAAAAGACATTGAAAACGGCCACGTACAGTTAAGTGCTTTAGGCGTGCTGTGACAGAAAGTGACCCGCCACAGGCTTTTAGTTGTCAGAACGCGATACTGGAAGCCAAACGAGGACTACATTAACGAGATTGCCAGGGCTCTGAAAGGCAAAATTCGGGAAGGCGACATAATAGTAGTCTCTGAAAAGGCGATTTCAACTGCAACCAATAATATCGCGGATGAAAGCAGGGTAAACCCAAGCTTCACTGCCTGGTTTCTGGCAAGATTTTGGATGCGACATATCTGGGCATATATCCTCGGGCCGATTTGTCACGTGAAAAAAGAGACGATCTTGCATTTTAGAAACTACCCTGTAAAAGAGGGGAGCGCCCACAAGCAGGTAGTGTTGCAGAACTGTGGCTTCCTGCAAGCTTTGGCCCATGGATCTGAAGGTGGAATCGATGGGAGCAATCTTCCATACTCCTACGTCAGTCTGCCATTGGACGAAGCTCCTCGCACAGTCAAGACAATTCGCAGCTGCCTGAAGAGGAAATTGGACGTAGACGTGACTGTCATGATTGCGGACACGGACAAAACATATTCTTGGAGAAACTTCCACTTCAGCCCAAGGTCGAAGCCGATAAGTGGAATCCGATCTTTGAAGGGGGTAGCTGGCTACGTTCTCGGACGATTTCTCAGATTTAAGAAGAGAGCCACGCCATTAGCGATTGCTGGCACAAGAATGAGTGTCCAAGAAGCTTTGGACATGGCTGAGTTGGCTAGTCGCGCTCGCGGCTTCGGCGCAGGTAGAACAATATGGGAAATGGCCAGCAACCTTGACGTTTCTTTAACGAGTGTTACTTGGGAAATGTTGGAGAAGGCCAAACATACTCCCCTAGTTGTCATAAGGTTTAAGGAGTCTTATGCTTCATGCCCTTAGTCTATAGTAAAGCCCAAATAGTCAGACGAATCAGGTGGAATTATGCTCGTTGGGAAAATGGTGAAGCCGGATGAGCTTGATCGTTAAGCAGATGAACAGGTTTTTTGATCCGAAATCAGTCGCTGTAGTGGGGGCTTCTAAGAACGTTCACAAGGCAGGGAATGTAATATTCAAGAACTTCGTGGAAAACAAGCGAAGGGGTGTGTTTAAAGGCGAATTATATCCCGTCAACCTGAACGAAGATTACGTTCTGGGATACAGATGCTTCCCNTCNTTGGTCAAGATAGTCGGAGATATAGAGCTTGTCGTGATCGTCGTGCCAGCTTCAGCNGTTCTTGATGTTATGAAACAAGCAGCAATGAAAGGAGTCNGGGCAGCAGTAATAGTCACTGCAGGGTTTAGCGAAATCGGAGAGACTGAGCTCGAAAACGCGATAGTTTCAGTCGCAAGAGAGGCTAACATCCGGGTGTTGGGGCCCAACTGCTTAGGAGTTTATGACATAAGCACTGGAGTAGATATGTTGTTTCTGCCCGAGACAAAGGTACTCTCAACAGGCGACGAATTCGTTGCTACACCAAGACCCATGGCAGGAAACATAGCCATGATCACTCAAAGCGGGGCCTTTGGCGTGGCTGCTCTGGACTATCTTACTGGAAGGCAAATGGGGGTAAGCAAATTTGTAAGCTTCGGAAACAAATGTGACGTTGCCGAAGCAGAGATGCTTGAGTATTTCTCAGCCGACAGCGAAACGTGGGTTATACTTCTATATGCAGAAGCCATCGAAGCGGGAAGGGAGTTTATGGAAGCGGCTGAAAAAGTCACGCGAACAAAACCGATTGTTGCTTTTAAAAGCGGCAAAACCAAGGGGGGTGCGAGAGCTGCTGCCTCTCACACCGGAGCTATTGCAGGGTCGGACAGGATATATAATGCCGCTTTTGCACATGTCGGCGTTATTCGTGTTAGGGACATGGAAGAGTTCTTTGACGTAGGCAAAGCATTTGCTTTTCAGCCACCGGCATCTGGGAACAACATCGGAATTCTCACAGACGCAGGTGGACCCAGCGTAATGGCTGTTGATGAATGCGAGTCTAGGGGCTTGAATGTCGAAAGATTCTCGGACGAAATACTCGCAAGGTTTGAGGATTTGAAACGAGAAGGAAAACTCCCCAAATTTTCAACAAACTTGAACCCTGTGGACATCACAGGATCTGCAACCTCCAATATGTTTGAACTCTCCGCAAAGATTCTTTTGGACGCACCAGAAGTCGATGGGTTGATTGTCTTGGGATTACACCACACTCCGGCTTTACAGGAGGATTTCGTTGATCGAATAGCCAGTTTGGTCAAGGGTTGTGAAAAGCCTGTTGTTGCTTGTGACATCGGAGAAACCGAGATGGCGCTGTTCATCCGCTCAAGATTCGAAAAACTGGGGATTCCAGCCTACTCTTCCCCTGAAGACGCTGCCCGAGCAATGGCTGCTCTAGTCCACTATGGCAATTATCTGAAGAAAAAGGGTTCCTTTGACGCTTATGTGGAAATCTGTTTGAAAAGGCACGGCTCTAAGCCCTAATGCTTTCCGAAAATGATCATTATCTCAACTTCGTCGCTGTCTTCAAGAGATAATTCCTTGCGCAGACTGATAGGTGCGATGATCTCCAAAACATTCGATGGATAATCCGGTTTCTGTGGAATGACAATAGCACCTTCAACTTTATTCATTAATAGAGTTTTGAAACAGTACGCCCTAAAAAAACCTCTGGCGGGAGCTATCTCAATGCCTTCCAGGTTCTTCAATACCTTTCCTAGCAGCCTTGTTTCCTTGTCTGGAATACGTATATTCAATGTACCAGGATAAGCATCAAAGCCCAGTTTCTCCTCAATTTGCTTCCTCGCCCAAGAAATTCCTAGGAAGTCAGCGCCAACGCCTTCTCCACTGAAAACCTCTCCCTTCAGAGTCATCGAATTCATCTACCTCTCTCCCTGAAGTACGCACATGAGTCCTAATCGCAGGCACGCATTGGCTATTCTTGCTTCTTCAGCCATTCAGCAACCTTTTGAAACAAAGGATTAGTCGACATGTCGAGGACAGGCATGATTATTTTTTCTCTTGTTTCGATGAGAGATTTGTACGAAGGCATAAAGGCGTAGCTCAGAAAGGCCCAGTAAACCCTTCGGCGCTCCACGAGCTCTTTCGCGGCTGTTTCAGTGTTTATGGACAAGGGAAAGTAAATGAAAGCAACGCCCTTAGCCCAGTATATCCCCGCGGTTTTGCCTCCCGCAATAATGTTTGTGAAGCGCGCCAAATCATCTGGAGTCGGAAACTCTGTACGTTCCATGACTATGATTTCCTGGAAAGGCTTGTATTCTATTGCAACTTCGTTCACTGCATTTTCTACCTCACGTCTTCTGCACTTAGTGTGATCATTGTGTTTATAACCTTCGCGTCTTTTCATGCGTGTTTTCGAAGTGTGCGTACGTTCGCTACTGCCAAATGGGAGGCTTAAGGGTCTTCATNAAGCTTCGTTGAAAATAGTCGTACAGCCTATTNCATTTCGAAGGTGTACGCTTGGAATGCTATATGCNCGCTTCTCATCTTGTTAGGGCGGGCGCTTGAGGGGATTANANAGGTTTGTGATAAATGCATTCTCACGNTTGCTTGTGCTCAGTTTTCTGCCTTAGCTCTAGGGCTTCTTCGGTGTATATCCTCAGTTGACGTTCTTCGACTTTGTTTTGAGGCAGCGTTTCACGTGCATAGAGTAAGGGTATTACTGCTACGAAGAGGAAGAAGGCAGCCAGCGAGAACGCGCTCACCATAGGGATCATCTGAACATACGGTGCAAGAAGCAGAGAAACTATTTGGGTCAGGAAAAGTGGGCTCTCTCCGACCGCGTAACATTTCTCAGGGTTATGACTGTCGATTTCACCCCATAAAACCAAAGTAAACATCACCCAAAGGAGTCCCAGGCCTAGCCCGTCAATTAAGAAGAATACAGGCCATAGAAGCCATAGAAGGTTCACATCCAACGCACCCAATGCCAAGATTGAATACGCTATTCCAAAAGAGACGAAGCCAAAAACTAGCACAGGTTTTCGGCCAACCCAATCAGAAACAATGCCCCCAATCAGGGCTGAGAACCCGGAGATCGTAGGTTCAACAACCATCAAAAGCCAGTGCGCATCCGTGCTTATATTATGTTCTACAACTACTGCTTCAAAGCCGTTTATAAAAGCGAACATCAGCCAGGCAAAGAAATAGAGATAGAATGTTTTTTTTTTTTTTTCCTTTTTGTGCTCCTTTCGAAGGCACTGTCCTTCGCCGACACGAGGATTACCAGCGGTAAGCTCCAAGCCCTCCACATAGCCAAGAGCACAGCGCTGGTCATCAGATCTGCCCGTGGGACTACCGTTATGACTAGGGGTGCGCTAAAAGTCGTCGCAAACAAAATAATACCCCCCATCTTTCCCCGGTCTTCGATAAGGACAGACTTGACGAAAAGGCCGAGACACATCGGCATGCCAAGACCCAGGGAAGCCCCCAGAAGTCCGGTCGACACAAGAATTAACGATAATGAGGAGTTGTACGAGACGGCCAAAAGCAGTGACGAAGAAATCCCGAGAACCAACCAAAGGCAGAGGAAGCGACGTCTCCTAACGTCTACGAAGAGAACCGAACCAACCAACGCTGAGGCGATTATCGACGAAGGATAAACTAAATTCAACAGCACCTCAAAGCTGGACCCAACGAAAGCTCCTGCGATTTTGCTTACTATTACCTGACCGATGAAATATGAAGAAAAAGTGTTGAATAAAATGGCAAAGGCTACTGCATATCCTCTGTTGAAACAACATTTGCCACGCACTCTAGCGAACATTTCTGCCACTGACTGCAGTGGAGTTAGTCTCATAGGCCTTTTAGATTAAGTTTAAGAATCGTCCATGCATATTTCGAATACAGACTCTGCTTGTGTCCATGCGTAGAACACAACGCTTAAATAAACAGTTCTACACAAATACGTTTCGAGGGGGCTAAGAATGGCAAAAAGGAAGAAGGCTCCGAAAGTTCCGTCCAGACCTACATGGAATTGGTGGCCAAGCTAGTTTTACTCGTAGAGGATTGGCTTCCACTCTTCAGACTGCAAAGGCAGTGCTTTGAGGAGCAGTCTTAAAGGCGATAATGCATCCTTATTCTTAAGCACGTCAAGATATGAGTAGGCTTCTTTAACCATTTTTCCTAATAGATTCGCTACGTATTTAATTCCGCCAGCTTGATCGACAATTCTGGAAATAGCTGCTAAGTTTTCGGTTGACGTACGCTCAGAGATCAGAGAGGCTAGCTCCGTACGGAATTGTTGGTTCTGCAGTGCGTATACTACAGGAAGCGGCAGGGATTCCTTTCTTATTCGGTGTCGTAATGCTTCCGGCTCCAGCATGTCTATCAGCTCATTTCGGAGTATTGAGGCCGAACCGAGTAGTCTTCCATATCTTCCCAAAGACTCAACTTCACTTTCGGAACCGCCTCCTAGGATTCCACCTATTCGAGTGCAGGCCTCCGTTTCTGAGGCTCGCATTTTGATTTTGGCCAAGCACTTTTCGGGGCTTATGTTTATGTTACTTCGAGATTGAATTTCTAGTGCTTCACCTTCACTTTGTTCGAACCAAATCATTTCGACCGTGCTGAGAACTGCTGCCAATTTTGTGGGTGGGACCCCTGTTTCCAGAGCTTTGCGCATCAATGTGAAGCCTTTGAACAACAGTATATCGCTCAAAATGATGGACATGTCCTCGCCAAGCTTTCCTGGAGCTGTCAATCGTCTGTTTTTCCGTTTTGATTGATCTATTATGTCGTCGTGTATTCCGATGGCTCGAGCAAACAGGACCAAAGATGCAGCAACAGGAACTGTGATTTCTGACGTTCCACCTACAGCCCTGCTGCACAGGGATAATAACGCTGGTCTGAAATAGTCTGCAGGGGCATTCATAGACGCACGTGTGTATCTAATCGCTTCCCTAAGCGCTTCGTTGCCTATTCTTCTTTCGGCCAATGCTTCTTGAGCGACTTTCAGCCCCATGGCGCCTTCCTTCACCAATAGCTTCTTGGTTTCGTCAAGGAGCTTTTCTTTTTGATTAGCCGTAGATGCACTTTTCGTCACTTTCTCCATTTTGCCCTGCCCCTCAACACCTATCCATTAATTGTAAATCAGACGCTAAATATCGCTTCTTGTTGGTTGCCTTTCTTACATTTGCTCTTTCAGGACTTCATTGTAGGCTTCAACGAGTTTTGTGCCTTTTAACGTTATCTTGTAGACCTTCCTGATGCGTCCTGCTTTAGTTTCCTTTGTACTTCTTAGAAGCCCCTTCCTTTCGAGAGTGTTAAGAGTAGGATACAGAGCACCGTGCCGTAGTCTTACTCCGTATTGTTCTTTCACTTGCTTGATGATTTTATAGCCCCACATAGGTTCTGCGTGTACTATCCTCAAAAGCATAACGTCAAGGAAGTTTCTGAACACACGTTGAACAATTGCTGCCTTGAAGCTTTCAGACACGGAGCCATGTTCCTCGCGTATCAGGTTTGAGCTTCGTGATGATCTTTTTGACATGCAGTTGTCAATGTTCGAGATTATTGTGCTGGACTAATATGTTTTGTTATGTTTTGTGGTCGCATTAACTTTTATATGGGTGTTTCTGTTATAATAAGTCTTGAGATATGTCTGTTTGGGGACATGTTGTACACGCGAAGAACAGCGGGGCTGTTCGACGCGTCGACAAAAGGCAAGGAAAAAAGATAGTATGGGAACAGAAAAGAGGGAAGTTCAGAACAAGCTAATGAAAGGACTGCTAGACCTGGTTATACTCCAGTTCCTCAACGCCAAACCCATGCACGGCTACCAGATAATCAGCACCATCAGAAAAAACTTCGGCGTCTACTTCGGCCCCAGCACCATCTACCCTCTCCTCAACACCCTTGAAGAAAAAGGCTACATCAAAAGCCAATGGGACCTCAACAACGAAAGACCACGAAAAGTCTACCAACTCACCAACGAAGGACAAAAACTACTAAACTTCACAGAAAACAGCCTAAACCACATAACCCGCAAAATCAGCAACATAGCCCTAACCAAAACCATAACCAACGGCATACTACAAAAACCAATAATCACAACAAAAACCACAACAACACAATAACCCCCTCCAGAACCCACCCACGCCCTTTTGGCCACCACACACACTTACTTAGATCATTGTTTAATCTGTGGACACACGTTCAGGTCTCCAATCATTGAAAAGATCAGCGTGTACGCAGACTAGTTGTAACCAGTTAGCCTTCGAAGATATGCTTAAACACGAACGTCCGCATAAGTAGAGCGGCAATGACGACTCCCGATTCCGACGTCTCAATCAGGTCCGAGATCCTAAGAATATGCAGAGAATCTGTGAGCCCCGATGAAATTTTCGCTTCTTGCACGTACGGTCCAAGAGTGTACGGATATCTTGGCGACAGAGCCAACATAAACCTTCTACTAGTTTTGCAAACCCACCGCCCTAAGATACGGCATTTCGCAAAGAAATTCAACGATGTTGAAGTTTCAATCCTGGCCATGACCTTAGAGGCGTTCGAAAGCGACGTGGAGCTGGGCCAGTTCGGAGAGATTGTTGCAGAAATAATCGCCTTGCCTTACCACTCATTGGTAAACGCGGATTACTTAGAAGAAATGGAGGTGAAGATTAAGAGGCGATTTGTCCTAGAGCTTCTGAGGAATATAATCTGGCAGTACCCCGATCTTTCGACAGAGCTTCTAATTGAGCCTGAATACTTCATGTACGAGGGCTTTAGAAGAAGAGTGAGGTTGCTGCCAGCTCTGGCTCACGGCTTCGCAGAAGTTTTCCAAAAAAACGTGAGAAAGCAAAACATTAATTCTATTATGCACGGATATCTTGAAGCTCTCAAGATCTTGGAAACTGAAAACATTGTAAGGTCGTCTAACAGCTATGTCAGAATCGACAAAGAATTTGCAGAGGAAGTCAAGCGACAATATAACAGGTTCTCAAAGCTCCTCCAACCCCTTCGAAAAGGCTTGCGATCCTACGCAAGAAGTTTCTATTTGAGGGTGGCGTCAGGCTCAACTCAACGCCAACACTCCTACTTGAAAAATGAACAAAAGAAAGCCCAAGGCAGATTTATCATAGAACTGGAAGAAGCAGAAAAATGTCTACTGATGCCAACACCGTCGGGGCCAGTCCCTCTTTCAAACAAAACCAGCATACAAGACTTCGCACAAAAAACAATGCTTGGCAGGGAAGCATCAAAGATAGAGGTTGAACAAATAGGGGGCGTCCTCAACAGTGTCTTTCTACTCACACTCCGAAGAGATAATCAAACACAGAAGATTGTTGCAAAAAAATTCGAAGATTGGCAAGGTTTCAAGTGGCTTCCATTAGCCTTGTGGACCTTGGGAACGCAATCCTTCGCGGTGCTCGGAAAAGCGCGACTGGAAAAAGAATATTCTACAAACCAATTGCTGAGCAAACATGGCTTCAATGTGCCGAGAATCCTACACGTTAGCCTCAAAGAGCGTTTAATCTTCGAAGAATTCGTTCAAGGACAGAAACTCGACGAAATAGTAAAGGAAATAATCTCACGCTCATCAGAAGAAAGCAAGACAAAAGAGAGTGAGATCATCAAATCAGTTGGAAAAGAAGTCGCACGAGCGCACTCGCTCAACATTGCTCTTGGAGACTGCAAGCCTGAAAACATGCTTGTTACGGAAGACAGACAGGTATGTTTCCTAGACCTCGAACAAGCAACAAGAAATGGGAACCAACCATGGGACATAGCAGAGTTCCTCTACTATTCGGGACATTACCTTCTTCCGATTCATTCCGATAAAGCGGCAAGAATCATCACCTCTTCCTTCCTCGAAGGTTATATTGAAGGTGGAGGCAAACGAGAAAACGTCAAAGAAGCTGCCTCCGCGAAATACACGAAGGTGTTCAGCGTGTTCACATTGCCTCACGTTCTTCTGGCAATTGCGAATACCTGTAAAAGAATCGGCGAAGAAAAGGGCGACTAATCAATCCACCTACTCTGTGTTGGCAAATTAATCGCCTGATGGACATTGGTGGCTATCCAGAATCCAAAAGGGGAATTATTATGCTGCATTCTGCGTAGCGTTTCGTAAACTTTAAGATAAGCAGCCCTCTACTTTTCTTTGATAGATTTGCGTAAGGTCAAAGCTGATCGGCGGTTGCGCCAGTTCGTCCACTCTCTTGGTTTTAGCTGCATTGGAGGAGCTGTCTTTCTGCAGATTCTTGTTTTCGCAGGCATTGCCACACAAGGGTATTTCTTTGCTGTAGAGCATAACCAGGTGATTCTCTCCTTGGAAGTAGCATTGACTTTCTTCGCCTTTATTTACTTCTTGTACGTATATCAGCATTTCATACGCTCACTGAAATAGCGGATTTTCGCCAGCAAAAACTAAAAAAAGGCTAGGAGATGCTCTAGCCTTTCAAAATACTGTTAGAAAATCGTTAAATACCGTTCCTTAGAATGCAATAAGAGCTCCTGCAAGGTGAACCGAAATTGAATGTTAAGAAATCAACCTACTTGCTCATGATCATTCTATTTTCAGCCGCTGCAGTTCTTCCCGTATCCGCAGATTTAGAAATAGGGGATGCACAAGTGTTCTACACTCTTGACTATGGAGGGCTTCTTGTGAAAGTAGAGGGCCCTGCGATTGCTTGGCCAGGAGACGAGATAAATATCACAGTGAGGGTGCAAGCTTCTGCAAAAATCCACATCGACTTTGTCAACCTAAATGTTTCAAGCTTGGAGATGAATCGGGAGGAGGTCCCTTTACTTGGAACAGTGAGTTTTCTCAACAATGTAGACCTCAATCCAGAGGCGATTAACCAAACGTCTTACGAAGTAGAGGTTCCAAACGATGCTTTGCCCGGCTTGATCTACGGCATGATATGGTACAGTTGGCATATCAAAGGTTCTGTACCGGACCCTCACGTCATGCTTCCCAAGGCTTTTCCGGCTACGTTCATTGAGAACAAACCTTACATAGAACTCAAGGAGGATTTCGATGACCTGAACAGCTCTTACCGCAACCTGCAGAACAGCTACACATCGTTGGATGCCAACTACACTGATCTGCAAGAACGGTTTCAACAGCTTGAAAGCGCTCAAATCGGAGAAAGCAACGCAACTGGCTTGATGTACCTCTTCCTGATAACAACTGGGATTTTCGTTGCAACAACACTAATCTTGATGATAAGGCGCCCTAAAGCGGCAACATGGTAACTCTTCATGCAAACTCGCTCTATCTATTATGCAAGTTCTGAGCTGCGATAACAGCCAAGCCTCTTTCAGTAAGGGCTTTGGCAGTTCTATTCATCGAGTCATGTTTGTCGAGATAATTGATTGTAAGCTTAGGCATTAGCCCCTGCTCGAGGATATCCTTCTTGGGAAGGAAGTATTCAAGGATATCCGACGGATGATCCCGGGTTTTCTCAACCTCAAATGTTCCTCCTTCATGCTTGGCACTGATATTCTTCACATGGTCCGCGATTTCCAAGAGTTCGCCTAGCCGATCATATGGTTGTCTAACAATGCTCTTGTAGGTTTCTACAATGTGGTGTTCGATTCGAACAATATCCTCTAGATCAAAAGCTTTCCGTATGTAGGCTGAAAGCTCGATCGTGTCATTATTAACAGCGTTTGAAAGGTTGAAACCAATAAGGGGGCTTGTGCCGTCGTCCCGGCTGAAGAGTTTCGCGGCCATCAAAGTCCATAGGCAAGAGTAAGGGTTGTCGTTGCCTAGATATACTGAAATCTTGAATTCAATGTCAACGCCAAGCTTGTAAAGCCAATATCCAAGAATCACACTCCCAGTGTTAATGTTTAGTACCTGCCGAACGCCACACTCTGTGTGATAATGAAGGAATTCATCAACCCATCGTAAAGCATACTCGTTTGGCATGCCGACTCCTCCGAAATATCCCGTGATGGTCTCGGGACCTCCGAGATGAACATTGATAGGCAACCCGTCAGGTCCCGGAAGAGTACCCTTCGTATCCAATGTTTCAACATACGAGGCCCCGACGATCTGCATCGCAGCTGCAAACGCGGTGATCTCATCGTCCTCAACTTGCTCTTTCATCGACCGAACTCGAATGAAACGACCTGGCATGAGATCCTGCTGAGCAATAGCCCTCTTCGCTTCTTCTACTAGCCACTCGAAAAAATTGCACGCGCTGATCTCAAGGGTGACAGCAAAAGACTCGTCAAACTTCACGGAGTCCGCCTTGCTTCCCAAGACCTTTCTACGGTAATCAGCAATGCTGATAAAAGCGTTCTTGTCCCTCTGTTCGATGAGCCACTCAAGTTCTCCTACGAATCGTGAATTTCGATTCCGAAGTCGAGACATGAGCCTTTTTAAGTCTTGTGCTTCTCTGGCTTTGCGGTTAATCTCGTCGACGCCATCATACTTATCAATGATTTTCAAAAGACTATTCACAAGAGGATTTTCAGGGTCCAGAATGAAGTCATTCAATTTCCTGAGACTTCCATCCTTGATTCTCAGTTTCTCCCTCAAATCGTTCAACGAATAGCCCCCTAAACCTAGTTCACTACCAACAATTATGTGAAGGATAATACCCGGTATACTATTTATAAGACTAGCTGTAAGGCAGGATTTCGCTGATAAGTACTTAAATGCGTATCTCTGCCATAAGATGTTAAGGAGTCCAACCAATGTTCAAACCTATCGGAATCATGCCCGCGCTCGTCACCCCTTTTACAAAGGACAGAAAATCTGTAGATGAGGAACAAATGCGTAGACTTGTTAATCACGTCATTGAACTCGGCGTCCACGGTGTCGTTCCTTGCGGAACAACAGGAGAGTTCGTGAACATGACGACTGAAGAGAAGAAAAGGGTCATCGACATCGTTGTTGACGAAGTAAACGGAAAAGTCGCGGTCGTGGCTGGTACTGGAGCAAGCGGGACTGAGCAAGCGTTGGAGATGACCACATATGCCAAGAACGCAGGCGCAGACGCGGCTTTGATCGTGACTCCCTACTATCTCAAGCCTACAAGCAGAGGAATTTTCGAGCATTTTTTCACGATTGCATCCAAGACTGATTTTCCAATAATCCTATATAACATCCCCCAGTGCACCGGGCTGCCTCTGCCCTGGCAAATGGTTGAAGACTTGGCGCAGATCTCAAACATAGTAGGCGTCAAAGACAGCAGCGGGCAACTTAGCTTCATTTTTGCAGTTTTGGAGAAAGTTCGTGACAAGATAAACGTGATGTGTGGTCACGATGAAGTTGTCACAGCAGCCTTGGCTGCTGGAGCTAGCGGGGCTATATTGGCAAGTGCCAACTTCATTCCTGATATTTGGATTGAGATTTACGATAGCGTGAGAAAAGGAGACCTAGAGAGAGCTCGTGAGCTGCAATATCAGGTTCAGAAGATTGCTCGTATTATAGCTCAAAGCGGCCCAGTAGGTGCGAAGGAGGCATTGAAGTTGATGGGCATTGAGGTAGGATCCGTGAGGTTGCCTCTTAGTGTTGGAGGAGAGCTTACTTACGAGGCAAAGGAGGAATTGCGATTGGATTTGGAGAAAATTGGCAAGATAAAGGCCAAGGAGATAAAGCTTGAAGTTGAGGAGAAAGCTCTAGAGGAGAGGTTTGCGGCCGTCGACGTCTCTCCAAAAGCAATCCGCGATTTCAAGCTTACTGTAGGTGAAGCTCTAGCCGGAAAGGACTCGGAAGTAGCGCATATTGACCTGATGATTGGCAGAAAAGAAGGCCCCGTAGGTGATGCCTATGCGAAGGCGAAGGCGAATCCCAGCCCAGGCCATGAACCGCTTGTGGCAATTCTGGAGCCTAACGTAGTCGTCAAACCCATTACCCTAATGGTTCCTACAGTGACCATAAAAAGCATGCGACAAGCTAGCATGATCTATGGTCCAGCCCAAGCCGCTGTGGCAAAAGCTGTAGCAGATAGTTTGGCTGACGGCAGTATTCCCAAGGCAGCAGCAGATGACCTCATCATTATAGCAAATGTCTTTGTACATCCGTCAGCAGTTAACAGGCATCGAGTGTATGTTAACAACTATAAAGCCATGCGGCACGCCATACGGAAGGCCCTTGAAGGAAGACCGTCGCCTAACGAGGTACTAGAGAACAAGGACAGGTCCAAGCACCCCTTCAAATATACTCCTTGAAATTGGGATATCTGCGAATCTTCAGCGCCTCTTGGCCTTCGGTCCTTAATCCCAAGACACTGGAAAGTCCACAATAGTTGCCTCACTAAATCCGACGTATGAAAAGAGCAAAAAGCCAAGAAGTTGTGTAAGCAACTCGGCAGCATGCCACTCCAAGATGTACGCATCCAAATTGGACTGAAGAGTCCATGCCGATCGAATTCTTGAAGCGAAATGCTAGACATAAGAGACGCTTCTCTCGTCGTGAATTCGCAAAAAAAGGGTTCAAGGGGCCTTTCGCTGCGTTTCGGCTTCAAGCTCCTTTGCTCTCGTTACAATGAACTCTGTGACTTTTTCCTCACTGTATCTTCTAGCTTCTCTTTGCTTTCTCACATTTTCTTCTATCTCGTGGAGAACCTTTTCCACATCAAATGGCTTCAATACGTAAGCATCTGCGCCTCTATTTACCGCTTCGATGGCGTTTTGCAGTGAAGGATATCCTGTCATTATGATCTTGGCCATTTTTGGCGTAGTATCCCGTAGTCCAGTCAGCAGTTCTGTTCCCTCCATGTCAGGGAGGCGGATGTCTATCAGGGCAAGGTTGTAGAACCTGGTCTTTGATTTGCGTATTGCTTCTTTCCCATTCTTTGCTGTATCGACGATGTACCCCTTTTCCTCCAATATCGTCGCTAGCACTTTTCTTATGCTTTCTTCATCGTCGACAACAAGGATTCGGGCATTTGCACCCATATTCTCTCACCTCCTTCTGGTTTGGGTTTTGCAAGGATCTTTACGGTGAATTCCGTTCCTTCGCCAACATCGCTCTTGACATGAATTCTGCCCCCGTGAGCTTCTACTACACGCTTGCATATAGACAAGCCCAGCCCCATCCCTTTAGCCTTGGTCGTGAAAAGGGGTTTCCAAATCTTTTCAATGATGTCCCTTGACATGCCTGTGCCCGTGTCAATGAAGGCGATTTCCACACTGTCTCTGGACTTTTTGCTTCTTATTGTCAGTTTGCCCCCTGCGGGCATGGCGTCAACTGCGTTGCTGATGATGTTGGCAAAAACTCTCTTCATTTTCTCAATGTCAATCGTTACCTTCAATGAGCTCTTTGTCGAATTCTCCACTTCAATGTTTGCCGGGACTTTGGCCAGCGATGTGGCAGCTTCAGTTATCGATCTTAGGTTAGTTTTAGCCAGATCCAGCTGTAGCTCCCCAGAGTATTCAATGAGGTCGTTCACGATTTTGTTGGAGTATTCTATGTCTTTTTCGATGAGCTCCAGCATTTGAAGCGTTTTCGGGGTCATCTTGGTGGCAAGCTTGGATCTCAAATAGTATGTTGCGCCGGCAATTCCTGTTAGTGGGTTGCGCAAATCGTGACCCACCATTCTGGCCAATTCCCCCATAGCTGCTAATCTCTGAGCTTTGAGCAACTCAATCTGGGATTCCTGCAACTCAAGGGTTCTTTCTTGCACCTTTGACTCTAGGAGTTCAGCGTCAGCTTTCAACTGTTCTCTTGCAGCGTTCAAGCTGTGGATAAGCTGGGCGTTCTCGATGGCTACAGCGGCTTGAGGTATGAAAAGCTCAAGAGGCGTTAAGGACGCTTTCGTGGGGCGTTTTCCATCCGTTGGGTCATCTATACTCAGTACACCCACGATGCGGCCATCTGCCAAGCGGAGAGGGGCATAGAGCAAATCCTGTGGATCCCAGTCAACCATTTCTTCTGGTTTAACTTTGCTTGGAACAGTGCTATCAGAGAATCTTTTTCTAACCCAAGGATCAGACCAAGGGAGGTGATAGAATTCGCCGATTCTGAAGCGTTCGTATTCCGGCCCAAATCGTTCCCGCCACACCTCTCCAGAAGTTCTGTTCTTCCACAAGAATTCTATGTCTTCAGCAGTTAGCCCCGCCGTCACTATATCCTCAGGGCTAACAACATCCATATCTTGATTTCTGACGGAAATGACAACTCTGCGCCAGCCAAGCTCTCTAATCGCCTCCGCGATGGTTTCCAGTCGCTGGCGTAGATCGGCAGAGGATATTATTCTAATTGAGCTCTTCATTAGCAGAGCCAACTGATTCGACCGTTTCTCAATCTCCTGACGTTTCTCAATATTGCCAAGCGCTGTCGCGGCATGAGACGCCAGCACCTGGAGCAACGTCGCATCTTTCTGGTTGAACGCTGAGGGCTTTTTGCTTTCGACGTTTAGAACCCCGAGTAGCTTGGCTTCTGTCTCGATCGGAACAGCCAGCTCCGAGCGAATGCCTGGAATCCCTTCAACATAATCTTTGCTCTTCATCGTATCTGGGACAAGGATCGACTCCCGCGTCGTTGCGGCCTTGACTGTTATGCCTCTCTTCGACCAATCCAGAGGCAGAACAACAAGTAGAGGCCTCGGATATCCGCGTTGTGAGGCAACCACGAGGTTGCTCTTGTCTATGATCATGAATGCGGCGTGAGCAAAGCCCAAAGTTTGCTCCATTGCATCCAGCGTTAACTCACAAACTTGTGCATGACCGTTAGCGTTGTTCAGCCTTCTACCATAGAGGTTTAGCGCCGAAAGCCTTCTTTCCATAGTCTTTCTTTCTGAGATGTCTCTGATTATTTCCAAAACCTCTGTGTGTCCATTTGAATATTCAAGCGGGATAGAAACAAGTTCATATTCATTTCCGTCCTTTCTCTTGAATTCAACACGAGATAACTCACTATTATTGACAATTCCTCTCAGTGGACATTGGATGCAAGGTTCTTTGAGCCTCATAAGAGCAGCATAGCATTTCTTTCCGGTCAAATCGCCGTATTGGTCTTTCAGGAAGTTGTTCTGATATCGGATTCGATATTTAGGTGTAACAATGTTCAACCCCTCCCCCAGAGTTGACAGCATCAAGCCCAAACTGTTCAGAGATTCGCGTAATCCCGTCTTGGAGCGCCAAATCTTAGTATCCTTAATGCGACGCTTCAGGCATCGGCCATCTTTTTCTTTCATTAAATCATCTCTTGAAGATAGTCGTCGGTTTTGCGTGCTACACGCTCTTTTTCCGGAATATTTTGCTTCGCTGCGATGTATTCATTGAATCTGAAATGCTCAACAGTTTCAACTACATCAAGAGTTCCGTCAATCCTGCAAGGCCGTTTCATAATTAAACTCTCCAGACACCCAGCTGCAAACCTGAAAATCCCTTTGATGGAGTATGCGAGAGCCTCGACTTCACATGGAATGTCTTTCTTCCCGATTCTGAAGACCTTTTTCCAGATGGAAATGAGTCGCTTACCTAGAAAGGGCCTTATGGCTAGTAGGACTTCATTAGCTTCTTCAGGAAGAGGCTTCTGGAAATCGCGTTTAGGCAAAGGCTATTCCTCAATCTAATTGCGAACATGGCATCTGAGAGCCAGACACCCGTATGCCGTCACGGTTTTAAATCGGTTATGAACACCGGATTTGGATTCTGAATTCCGCAGAAAAACCCTTCCTCGGTTGTCGTAAGTTGCCAGCCCAAGCCCGCAAAAACGGTCTCAAATATGCGACGTTCAAGGAATAGACCTCAAATCAAAACTTCAGCCTTACAAGGATGCGAGCCTCCTGCAAAGCAGAGCCCAAACCCTTCTCGACTTGCTTATATTCTACCTTGCACCAAGAAAGCTCGAATTGGTGAAAACATGCTCATCGGGCTCGATCACATTGGGGTTGCCGTTGATAGCATAGACAACATGCTGCCTCTTTATGAGCAGCTCTTGGGGCTTAAGCTAAGAAAACGCAGGACTGCCAAGGCCCACAAGATCAAAACAGCTCTCCTAGCTGCTGGAGAAACCACGATTGAGTTGATGGAACCTCTGAACAAGGAAAGCATAGTGTCGAAATTCCTCGAAAACCGAGGTCAGGGAATACACCATGTAGCTTTCAGAGTGACTAACCTGGAGACAATGCTCATGCGCCTAAAGAAGAAAGGCGTGGTCTTAGTTGACGAAACTCCTAGAACAGGAGTTGAAGGCGGCAAGATCGCGTTTCTACATCCAAAAAGCACTGGAAACGTCTTAATCGAACTGTGCGAATAGTAATTCAGCGATGCCTCATCAAAGCGACAAGAAACCTGCGGAAACTGAATACTCCAACCTAGGGTACGAAATCCTTCACTATCGAGCCTTGTCATCCACCAATCAAGTAGCCAAGGAGATCGCCAGAAATGGCAACAGGGGAAGGGTCGTCGTTCTGGCAGACACTCAGCTTCTAGGGAGAGGGAGACTTGGTAGACGATGGTTTTCACCGAAGGGAGGGTTATGGCTTTCAATAATACTACGGCCGAAGATCAGTCCTAAAGACGCTCTAAAATTAACTTTCATAGCATCATCCGCAGTGGCAGTAACAATAGAGAAGATGTTTGGCCTAAGAACAGCAGTCAAATGGCCAAACGACGTTCTCATCAATGCAAAAAAGGTCTGCGGAATCCTGACAGAGACAAGCCTGCAGAATGGCGACGTTGAATTTGCAATCGTAGGTATCGGACTGAATGCTAATATCGACTTGGAAGCATTCCCAGCATTTGTCAGGAGCAATTCGACATCCCTTCAACACGAACTGGGCCACAAAATAAGGCTCCGTGCACTGATCGAGAACGTGCTGAAAGCCCTTGAGCATAGGTACGGGCTTCTTCAGCAAGGGCTTTGGTTTACGCTCTTACAAGAATGGAAAGGCATGGCAAGTTTTCTTGGGGAGAAAGTGAAAATCACTATCTTTGATGAGGTTCTTACGGGAGAGGCGTGGGATGTAGATGAGGATGGCGTTCTCATCATTAGGCTTGAGAGTGGCGCGTTCAGAAAGATTCTGGTCGGTGATGTTACACTGCTTAGAAATCTCTAGTCACGGAACTTCCTCTTCCATTTCACCCCTTCAGGAGTGTCCTCCAAAACAATTCCAATTCTCAGGAGCTCTCTCCGTATGGCGTCCGCAGTTTTCCAATCCCTGGACTTCCTCGCTTCCTCTCTCCTCTTGATTAAATCCTCCGCTTCCTTCGACAAGTCTGGCTTCATTTCCGAAGGCCCTCCCAAAACGGCTAATACTTTGTCGTAGTCCATCATTAGATTCTTCACCCGCTTTGCTCCCGCATGGCTAAGCTCTCTCTCGTCAACTAGAACGTTTACTTCTCTTACTAGGTTGAACATTGCTGCGAGAGCGCTATTTATATCCAGGTCATCATCCATCGCATCCTCGAACCGTTTCCTTGCATCTTCAGTCAGTTTGAGCGCTTCGTCGCCCTGCGTCGCGTTGACTTCTTCAAGTCTCTTGATGAAGTCGCGGATTCGCTGGAGGGCGTTTCCTGCGGCTTTTAAACCTCCCAAAGTGAAATTGAGTTGGTTCCTGTAGTGAGTTGACATCAGCAAATATCTTACTACCTTAGGATCGTATCCCATTCTGACGAGATCTCTCAAAGTGTAGAAGTTCTGAAGCGATTTTCCCATTCTTTCTCCTTCAATGAGGAGGTGTTCATTGTGCAGCCAGTAGTTCACGAATTTCTCGTCTGTAACAGCCTCGCTCTGAGCAATTTCGTTTTCGTGGTGTGGAAATACGAGGTCTACGCCGCCTGTGTGAATATCAAATGTTTCGCCCAAATATTTCATGGACATGGCAGAACATTCAATACTCCATCCAGGCCTACCCTTACCTAGCTCCGTTTCCCAGAAAACGTCGCCATCGTCTGGATGCCAAGCCTTCCAAAGAGCGAAGTCACATGCTTGTAGCTTGTCGTACTCGTCGACTTTCACTCTCGCACCGGGGTTGAGTTGCTCAATCTTCATTCCCGAAAGCTTCCCGTAGTCTCCGAATTTGGAGATGCTGAAGTAGACCGAACCTTCTTCGCTTTTATAGGCGTAGCCTTTGTTCATCAAGGTCTTGATCAATTCAACCATTTCGGGTATATGATCCGTGGCTTTTGGGATGATATCGGCTTTCTTTACATTAAGCTTCTCCAAATCCTCGAAAAAGGCGTCGATGTATCTCTGGGTGTACTTCCTGAGAGAAATGCCCTCCTTTCGCATGCCTCTAATGGTTTTGTCATCCACGTCAGTTAGGTTCATCACGTGTCTTACGTCAAAGCCTCGATAGTCCAACCAACGTCTCAAGAGATCTACAAATACATAGGCTCTTAGATTGCCTATGTGTGCGCAATCATAAACTGTCAACCCGCATGAATACATGCGGACTTTGCCTTTTTCAATTGGCTTGAAGAGTTCTTTCTTCCGGCTCATTGTATTGAAGAGTCGGAGCATAGATGTCGCCGCTTTCTCAACAGCTTCCCTAGAGTTATATTTTTCTGTGATTGACTCGGGAAGCTAATATATGTCTGAGAAGAAAACTAGTGTAACCGTTCACAGGTGAGGCAAACTGGCAAAACTTGAACCCTCGGTGAAAGAAAAGATCCAACAGATGCGTGAGAGGCGAAATAGGGCAAAGGTCGGAGGAGGGAAAGAACGAATCGAAAAGCAACACAAGCAGGGCAAATTGACTGCTTGGGAAAGACTCGACCTGCTATTAGACCCTAACAGCTTTGTGGAGCTCGATCAATTTATCGTTCATCGCTGCGTTGACTTTGGAATGTCCGAAAGGAAAATCCCTGGTGATGGGGTGGTAACGGGATATGGAACGATTGACGGCCGTCTGGTTTATGCTTTCTCTCAAGACTTCACTGTGTTTGGTGGTTCACTGGGGGAGATGTTCGCAAAAAAAGTCTGCAAACTAATGGATCTAGCCATGAAAGCCGGAGCGCCAGTAATCGGACTGAATGACAGCGGCGGCGCAAGAATCCAAGAGGGAGTAGCTAGCCTTGCTGGCTACGGAGATATCTTCTTCAAGAACGTAATCGCCTCCGGTGTCGTTCCTCAAATCTCTGCAATAATGGGCCCATGCGCAGGCGGAGCAGTTTATTCGCCAGCAATGACAGATTTCATAATCATGGTAAAAGACACGAGCCACATGTTTATCACCGGACCTGAGGTCATAAAGACCGTCTTGGGGCAGGAAGTAGATTTTGAGGAATTGGGAGGTGCATTAGTTCATATGCAGACCAGCGGAGTCTGTCATTTCATGGCTGAGAACGAAGAAGAGTGTCTGCAACTTATCAAGCGGCTTCTCAGCTATTTACCTTCAAACAACATGGAAGACCCTCCAATTGAAGAAACTGGCGATGACCCAAACCGCACGGATGATGCTTTGGAAGAGATTGTGCCAGATGACCCTGACAAGCCATACAACGTGAAGGAGATAATAACTGCGGTTGTGGATAATGGTGATTTCCTCGAGGTTCAGCCCCTTTGGGCACCAAACATAGTCGTCGGATTCGCAAGACTAAATGGGCGCTCAGCCGGGATCGTGGCAAACCAGCCAAAATATTTTGCAGGAACTTTAGACGTGAACTCCTCGACTAAGGCAGCGCGTTTCATAAGGTTCTGTGACACTTTCAACATCCCCATAATCACATTTGAAGACGTTCCTGGCTTCTTACCAGGCATAGATCAAGAGCATGGAGGGATAATCCGTCACGGCTCTAAGCTTCTATTCGCCTATTGCGAGGCCACCGTTCCAAAAATCACCGTTATCATTCGCAAAGCGTATGGAGGAGCGTACGACGTAATGGGCAGCAAACACTCCGGCGCCGACGTAAACTACGCCTGGCCATCCGCCGAAATCGCCGTAATGGGACCGGCGGGAGCAATCAACATTATTTTCCGAAAAGAGCTTGCCAAGGCGAAAGATCCCGAAAGGAGGAGAAAAGAGTTAACTCTTGAGTATCGCGAGAAATTCGCAAATCCTTACATAGCCGCAGAGAAAGGCTATATCGACGACGTGATTGAACCCTCTCAAACGAGGCCTAGGCTGATCAGCGCCTTGGAGATGCTTGTCACAAAGCGTGAGTCAAGGCCTCCCAAGAAACACCCAAACATTCCACTCTGATCACTTCAGGTGCCACGCATTCGATTCTCATAAGGCTGAGGAAACTCCTATGTGTGGGAGAACAGCCGGGTTTAGAAGGTAGGTTAAAATAAGAGCTTTTTGAAGTTTACTAATCCAAAACGTTGCCAACTGGGATTTCTCTTGAGCCGGACTGTTCGAATCACTGATACGACTTTCAGAGACGCCCATCAGTCTCTAATGGCTACTCGAATGAGAACCGAATCCATGATCCCAATAGCGGAAAAAGTGGACTCAGTTGGCTTTTTCTCCCTTGAAGTGTGGGGCGGCGCCACCTTCGACGTCAGCATCCGCTACCTAAATGAAGACCCATGGGAACGGCTCCGAAGGTTGAAGAAACATGTACGAAAAACTCCGCTTCAAATGCTTCTAAGGGGGCAAAACCTGGTGGGCTATCGGAACTACCCAGACGACGTCCTAATCAAGTTCGTGAAAATGGCTGCAGAAAACGGCATTGACGTGTTTCGTATATTCGACGCACTAAACGACACTCGCAACCTGGAAACTGCGATAAAGACCGTAAAAGAAGCTGGCGCACACGCTCAAGGCTCGATCTGCTATACAATAAGCCCTGTGCACACAACAGAGTATTATCTGAAAGTTGCCGAATGCCTAGCTGAGCTGAACTGCGACTCGATATGCATCAAAGATATGGCTGGCATGCTCATGCCTGAAGAGGCATACAAGCTCGTTTCGGCGTTGAAGAAAGAGGTCGGTCTGCCAATTCACATGCACTGTCACAGCACAAGCGGCACCGTCATGATGACCTACTGGCGCGCTTGCCAGGCAGGAGTGGACATCCTAGACGCTGCGTTCTCTCCATTCGCTGGGGGTACTTCTCAGCCACCTGTCGAAAGCATTGTAGCCGGATTGAAAGGAACTGGGTATGAAACAGGACTTGACATGGGACTATTGATCGAAATCGCCGAGTATTTCCGCAAATTGCGAGAGAAATATTACGACCCTCTTCGTTTGATCAGTCCTTTGGCCGAAAGAGTAGACACGTCAATCTTGATGCACCAAATTCCAGGCGGGATGTTTTCGAACCTGATTTCACAGCTAAGCGAGCAGAATGCAATGGATAAGCTTGAAAGGGTCCTAAAGGAGGTTCCACACGTACGGGAAGAGCTAGGATATCCTCCCCTCGTCACCCCCACCAGCCAGCTTGTTGGAACGCAGGCGGTTTTTAACGTCTTGTCCGGAGAGCGCTACAAAATCGTGCCAAAGGAAGTGAGAGACTATGTAAAAGGGTTCTACGGCAAATCTCCGGCACCCATAAATGAAAAGATCAAAAGAAAGATAATCGGCGACGAAGAACCCATAAAATGTCGGCCAGCAGACCTTCTTGAACCTGAGCTCGGAAGAATCCCGAAAGAGGTTAAGCCGTATGTAGAGAGTGAGGAGGACGAACTGACGTACGCTTTGTTTCCCAAAGTTGCGGTAGACTTTTTCAGAAAGAGAAAGGCAAAGAGAGAGGAGCGTGTGTCGCTGACTCCGGAAGAACAGGANTTGGAAGAAATAGCTGCNTTGTCAGCGGCCGTAGCGTCTTTTCTCAAAAGCACCCGGGAAGTNAAGGCAGTCATTCCCCTCAGAAGACNTCGAGACAGAGGGATTTCTCCATGGGTGTTGGCTGCTAGACAGGACTTAACAAGGTGACGTGGCGAAGCATTTGCCTGAATATAACGTAGTTATCAACAATAGAGCCTACAGAGTCGAACTCGCAAAGAAAGAGGCTGAAGGACTCTTTTATGCGAAAGTGAATAGCAAACCCGTTGAGTTTGAATTGAAAAAAGGCGAAGTCAGTGATGCCGCCCCAATTACGATAATGGTCTCAGGAAAAGAATATCGAATCGAAATCGGAAAAGTCGATAGACACTGCCCGTTCACTTTGAAGGTTAACGACGCCGTCTTCAAAGCAGAACTAGCAGAGCCTATGAAGAGGGCGGCTACTCAAATGCCTACCGTTCAAATGCCGGCCAGGAAGCGAGAAGCGGCTGAAGAAGGAGCCGTAGTGGCACCTATGGCTGGCAAAATAGTCACTGTGAATGTGAAAAACGGTGACAGGGTCAAGGTCGGCGAAGTTCTTTGCATTCTTGAGGCAATGAAGATGGAAAATGAGATCTCGGCAACACGAGCTGGAACAGTGCATCAGATCAAGGTCGGGGAAGGAGCATCAGTTAACGACGGAGAAGTGCTAATGGTGATCAAATGAGAGTGACCGACCTGTATACCACAGAAGCACGCAACCTAGGCGCGTCCGGATCGATTTCTACTTAATCATCTTCAGGGTCTTCTTTGGCGTGCGGTTAATCAGACAACGACGACCACGGAGACGTCGTTGACGTTGGTGCCCGTTGGTCCTGTGAAAATGAGATCGCCCAGCTTTAAGAAGAAGTTGTAGGAATCATTGTTACCAAGGAAGCTTCTTGCATCAAGCCTCTCCTCACACGACCGAGCAATTGTCTTTCCATCTACAAGAGCACCTGCTGCGTCTGTCGGTCCATCTGTGCCGTCGGTGCTAAATGAAGCAATCGCAACGCCGTCTTTGCCAATGATCTTCAGAGCTGCACTTAGAGCGATTTCCTGGTTTCTTCCTCCTTTTCCCTTTCCAAAGACAGCTACTGTAGTTTCGCCACCCGCAATGATGCCGCAAGGCCTCGGTAATGGGTTTCCCGAAATCATGACCTCTTCTGCTATGGATGCCAGAACTGTTCCCACTTGCTTCGCTTCGCCTTCAAGTACGGATGAGAGAATCAGCGAGTGGAAGCCAGCACTTTGAAAGCTTTTGTGGGCAGCCAATGTTGCCAGCCGATTATTCCCGATGATGACGTCATAGGCTCTTCTAAACACTCTGGCTCCTGGCTTAGGTGTTTCAGCAATCAAACCTTTTTGCCCCTTGACAAGCAGGCCTCTTACGGACCGAGGCGTTTGTCTCCACAATCCGTATCTCCTCAAGACAGTTATGGAATCACCGAACGTGGTCGAGTCAGGAACCGTCGGTCCCGAGGCAATGAATTCTAAAGGGTCGCCTATGACATCTGATAGCACCAAGTTGACGATGGTAGCGGGATAGGCTTTTTGTGCGAGCCAACCTCCCTTGAAGTCTGAGATGTGCTTTCGAACTGTGTTGATTTCCTTTATTGTAGCCCCGGACTTGAGCAAATCATTGGTAACCATCTGCTTATCGCCTAGGGATATTTTTCCACGGGGCAGTGGCATTAGGCTTGACCCACCACCTGAGATTAGGCAGATGATCAAGTCGTCTTCTTCAGCCTGGCTAACGAGGCCGAGCATCTCCTGTGTTCCTTTTACTCCTGCTTGATCAGGAATGGGATGGCTGGCATTGCGTAACTCAATCCTTTGAGTCTTGCAGGGTTCACTGTCGTAAGGGACGTTAACAATTCCCCGCGTTATCTTGTCTCCTAAAGCAGATTCAAGGGCCTCAGCCATCTTTCCGCTTGCTTTGCCCCCTCCAACAACGAAAACATGTTTGAACTTTTTCAGGTCAAACTCGCGCTTTCCAATTTTCAGAGTTTTACCTTCCACAATCAACCGAGATTCAACAATCGCCTTTGGGTTTACAGCTTCCAATGCCGATTCCAACGCCTCCAATGCTGCTTTGCGGGCTTTTCGGTCCAATTTGGAATCGGCATTTTCGATGAGAACCATTTTGTTTTTGATCTGAGGCATGGATTCGCCGGCGGTTTATATGCACCGCCTTTTGTAATAAAATTATGGATATTCGAGACACCGCTTCATTTTCGGTTTTCTCAAGTTATTAGCAACCACTACATGGTGGAAAACATAATAAAGTTCGACATGGTCATTCTAGCAGACAGTGAGGCGTTTCAGGATGGCGAAACCCAAAGTATTTGTGACTCGAGAACTGCCCGAAAGAGGACTACAGGCAATCAAGGAGCGATTCCATGCGGAAGTGTGGACTGACTACGCTCCTCCTCCGAAGAGCTTAATTATCGAAAAAGCGGCCAAAGCCGACGCTCTAGCCACGCTTTTGTCAGACAAAATCGATGCAGAAGTTTTCGATGCAGCAGCAAATTTAAAAATCGTTTCTCAATTCGCGGTTGGGTATGATAACATCGACGTGAAGGAAGCTACGAAACGTGGAATATACGTGACCAACACTCCTGGAGTGCTAACAGAAACTACCGCCGATTTTGCTTGGGCACTTCTAATGGCCGCAGCAAGAAGAGTCGTCGAAGCCGACAGATACGTTCGCACAGGCAAGTGGAAGGTCGGGTGGCACCCAATCATGCTCCAGGGAAGAGATGTCTACGGCGCAACTTTGGGGATAGTAGGACTGGGAAGAATAGGCTCATCAATNGCAAAAAGAGCAAAAGGGTTTGACATGAAGGTTCTATACTACGATGTGGTTCCNAGGCAAGACTTGGAGAAAGAACTGAACATTGAATACATNGGGATTGANGAACTTCTTCAGAAAGCAGATTTCATAACCATCAACGTCCCCCTACTCAAGAGCACGTATCATCTAATAGATGAAGAGAAGCTGAGACTGATGAAAAAGACAGCAATCCTGGTTAATAACGCTCGAGGTCCGGTGATAGATGAAAAGGCATTATACGAGGCCCTAAAAGACGGCGTGATTGCAGGTGCAGGTTTGGACGTTTTTGAACAAGAGCCTACGTCAGCAGGCAATCCATTGCTAACATTGAAGAATGTAGTTGTTGCCCCTCACATTTCAAGCGCCAGTTTTGAGACGCGATCAAGAATGTCAGAAATGGTGGCCGAGAACCTAATAGCGTTCTTCGAAGGTAGAGTCCCACCCAACCTCGTTAATAAGGATGTCGTGAAATCGCAAAAGCCTACGTAAGTTGAACGCATCTCCTTCAGGAAGTTATGCACCGCTGAAATGGAAGAAATGGACTGAAAATTCAGAGGATTCTGTAGACTATGTCGCCTTCTCTCACACGATCCTCCACTTTCAATCCTACGCTTTGCCCTGCTTCCGCCTTCTTTATGCTTTCCTGCTCTATCTCCATCGAACTGACTGTCTGTTCGATATTTGTCGTCATACCTTTTATGAGGATGCGATCCCCTACAGAAAGTGCGTCGCTCAACTCGACAACAGCTACACCTATTCGCGTGAAGTAATGTGTGACGCTGCCAACTTCTTCTACCTCAGCTTCACCCAACGTTCACACCTCAACATTGTCCAGATATAAGAGACGGGGTACGACTAAATATAACTTGCCGAATCCTCTGTATCAATTAGGGAAGTTCACTTGGACTTCAACCTCAGCGAAGAGCAGAAGATACTTACACGCACCATACGCGGCTTTGCCGAGAAGGAATTAGCACCAAAGGCATTTGAAATCGATGACAAAGGAGATTTCCCACGTGACGTTGTAAGGAAAGTGGCAAATCAAGGGCTATTAGGCATCATAATCCCCGAAAAATACGGGGGCTGTCCCATGGGGCATCTATCTCGTGTCATCTCCATTAAAGAAATCTCGCGGGTGCACCCCTCAATGGGGCTTTTTCTCCAAGCCTCTCCTTTAGGACTCTGGACGATATTGCGATTCGGAGATGAGGAACAAAGGCAGAGATATATCCCCCCGGTGGTAAGAGGAGAAGAGATTATGTGCATGGCAGTCACTGAGCCAATCGGCGGCTCTGACCCCACAGCAATCAGGACTGTGGCAAAGCTTGAAGGAGACGAATACGTCGTAGACGGAGGCAAGTGCTTCATCACAAATGGAAGCTTGGCAGACGTCTGCGTTTTCATTGCCAGAACGGGAAAGGACTCAAGGGGCTTGAGCGTTTTCCTGGTAGAGAAAGGCACGCCAGGGTTTAGTTCTGGAGCAAGGGAGAAGCATACAGGCTTTAGAAGCATGGAGATTGCCGAGCTATATTTCAAGAATTGCCGAATACCTAAGACAAACCTAATCGGGAAGGAAGGCGCTGGACTAAAGGCTGCGCTTACATCGATTTCGGAAATCGGTAGACTAGGAAACGCAGCTGTTGCTTTAGGGATCGCAGAAGCCACGCGCGAGACAGCGATAAGATTCGCGACGGAAAGAAGGCTGTATGGAAAGCCGATTCTTGAACTTCAGGCAATTCAGTTTGCGCTCGCCGACATGGATACGAAGATTGAGGCTGCCAGATGGTTGGCATACTACGCAGCTTGGCTTCTAGATCAGGGTAAAGAGGGTAAAGGAATCGCCAAAGAAATAGCTAGGGCGAAGCTTTTCACATCGGAGGTTGCCAGAGACACCGCCTTGCACGCGGTTCAAGTCCAAGGCGCCTATGGCACACTGCCCGAATTCAAAGCGATACGTTATCTGCTGGATTCTTTGGAAACTATCGCTGCTGCCGGAACCAACGAGACAATGCGGAGAGTAATAGGTCAAAGCTTACAATAGCCATGCAAGATTCCACGATTGAATTGGGAAAAGCTTTTATCTGTGCGGCTACTAGGGTGAAATTTCCGTGATTGGGAGAAACGATTATGGAGTCGATATTTGCTGGAAGAATGAGAGGACTAGGCACAGAAACAGCGTTTGAAGTTCTTGCAAAAGCCAAGGCTTTGGAAAAGCAAGGCCGCCAAATCATCCATCTCGAGATAGGGGAGCCAGATTTTGACACTCCCAAGAATATCAGAGACGCAGCGACTAGGGCTATGAACTCGGGCTACACGCATTATGTTCCGGCTGCAGGCATTCCTGAGCTCAGAGAGACCATCGCGGGGCATATCTCAAAGACGAGGCACGTTGATGTGGATCCTGAAGAAGTCGTCGTAACTCCAGGGGCCAAGCCGATAATCTTCTTCAGTATGCTGGCTTGTGTGGAAGTAGGGGACGAAGTGATGTATCCGAACCCTGGCTTTCCAATCTATGAATCGATGATTAATTTCGTTGGCGCGAAACCAGTACCTATGCCTTTAAAGGAAGAAAACGGATTTGCCTTAGACACCGAAGACACTGTGGGGAAGATCTCTGATAAGACCAAGATGATTATTCTTAATTTCCCTGAAAACCCCACAGGAGGCGTTCTGACAGAGGAAAATCTGACGTCGATTGCTGACAAAGTTAGAGACAGAGACAATCTGCTTGTTGTTTCAGACGAGGTGTATAGCAGGATGATCTACGAAGGAAAGCACAGAAGCATTGCCTCCCTTCCAGGAATGAAAGAGAGAACTGTGATAATAGATGGATTTTCGAAAACATACGCTATGACTGGATGGAGATTGGGTTACGGAGTCATGCGAAAGGACTTGGCAGAGAAAATCGCCAAGCTCATGATAAACTCAAATTCTTGCACATGTGCCTTTTCTCAGATGGCCGGTATCGAAGCTTTGCGTGGGCCTCAGGATGAGCCGAAAAGGATGATAGAAGAGTTTAGGCAGAGACGTGAAGTCATAGTTTCTGGGCTGAACAAGATAGACGGTATAAGCTGCAAGAAACCCCAAGCCACATTCTATGTTTTCCCGAACGTGAAGGGTTTGAACATTGACAGCCGAAAACTTCCGGATTTCCTGCTCAACAACGCAGGTGTGGCCGCATTGTCAGGCACAGCTTTTGGGGCTTATGGCGAAGGCTACCTGCGATTCTCGTTCGCAAACTCCATTCCAAACATAGAGAAAGCCTTGACTCAAATGGAAGAAGCGCTTCAGACCCTCTAAACATCTTTCCGGTTTCACGCTTAGCGTATCGGCCAGCTTATACAGCAAAAGATCTGACCCGGCAGAGAACCATTTAAAAACCCTTTGTTCTTTACAATAGGAACGGCCTGCCCGTCCAGCGTACGCTTTGGAGATAGATCGATGTTTAACAAGATCCTCATCGCCAATAGGGGAGAAATCGCCCTGAGAATAGCAAGGGCATGCAAAGAACTTGACATCAAATCGGTTGCAGTTTTCTCCGAAGCCGACAAAAATGCATTACACACTCGATACGCTGATGAGGCCTACTGCATAGGGACGGCTCAACCCAGTGATGACTATCTAAACATCCAGAAAATCGTCGAGATAGCAGAGGCTTCAGGAAGCGAAGCAATACATCCAGGCTATGGCTTCCTCGCTCAGATCCCTGAGTTCGCGTCCGAATGCGAAGCCAGAGAAATCTCATTCGTGGGCCCCTCAAGTGAAAGCTTGCGATTGATGGGCAACAAGCTCACAGCAAGAAGAACCATGAAAGCAGCGGGGATCTCAGTCATTCCAGGAACCACAAGCACATTAAGAACCGAAAACGAAGTGGAAATGATAGCAGAGAAGTTCGGATACCCAGTTCTTATCAAGGCAGTCTACGGTGGCGGCGGCAAAGGTCTACGCGTTGTCAGGAACACGGACGAGATACGCCCTGCAATCGAGCTCGCAAGACTTGAGGCCGAAGCCTCATTCGGGAACCCTCAAATCTATGTTGAGAAGCTGCTCGACAAACCCCGCCACATCGAGTTTCAGGTTCTAGCCGACAAGCATGGCAATATCATTCACCTAGGAGAACGAGAATGCTCCATTCAGAGAAGGCATCAAAAGCTCATCGAGGAGACTCCATCGCCAATGATGACGGAGCAAAAAAGGCGATCAACGGGTCAAGAGGCGGTTGAAGCCGCGAAGGCAGCAAAGTACGTCAGTGCAGGTACACTGGAGTTCCTAGTCGATAAGTCTGGGGCGTTCCATTTCTTGGAGATGAACACACGACTGCAAGTTGAGCATCTGATTAGTGAGATGGTTACAGGCGTCGACATTGTCAAGGAGCAGATACGAATTGCAGCAGGAGAAAGACTAAGTTATCAGCAAGAGGACATAGCAATAAGTGGGCATGCCTTCAACTGCAGAATCAACGCAGAAAACCCAAGCAAAAACTTCGCCCCATCTCCTGGAACAGTAACTGATCTTCTTCTACCTGGAGGACCAGGTGTGAGGGTCGACACAGGACTATATGTTGGCTGCAACATCCCTCTTCTCTATGATTCCTTAATAGCGAAAATCGCTGTCTGGGGCCGCGACAGAAGAGAAGCGATTCCGCGCATGAAAAACGCGCTGGAGGAGCTTCGCATAGATGGAGTTGAGACCACTGCTTCTTTCCTCTGTAAGATCTTGACTGACGAAGATTTTCGTAAGGGCCACATCCACACATGTTTTGTGGATGAACGAATTGATGACTCAGCATTTCAAAGCGGAAACACAAAGGAGGATGTTGCAGTGTTGTCCGCTGTTCTAACCAACTACCTGTCTAATAGGCAAAAAGGTGCAATAGTAGTTCCTTCGCGAAACAGAAGCCGGCTTTCCTCGTGGAGGGCCTCCGGGCTGACTGGCAACTCCTCTCTGGGGAATCTGCGTTGGATGCGCTAGCTGAATACACCGTTACGGTGGAGGGAAAGAAGCGGAAAGTTAGGCTGCTCAAGATAAGTGATGAAAGCACTGCCTTGCTTGAGCTAGACGGGGACCCCGTCAAAATGTCATTTCAGACTCTGCTTAACCATGACGCACAGGCTCTTGTAAACATCAACGGCAAAAGCTACAAGATCAAGCTGCGAAGAAATGACAGGCCAACCGCCTTCAGCGTCGAAGTTGATGGAAAAAAGTTTCTCCTACAGCTCGAGCATAGTCGGAAGAGACTAAGTGGAAAAGGCGCAGCTGCAAGAACCCCTACAACTCGTGTGCTTGAAAGAGGGCAGTTACGCGGCAAGAAGAAAGGAGCTGTGACTTCTATTATGCCGGGAAGAGTCGTGTTGCTGAAAGTCAAAGAAGGCGACGAAGTCAAAGCTGGCGACCCGTTATGTATAGTGGAAGCGATGAAAATGGAGAATGAAATCATCGCGCCGAGAGAAGGTATAGTGAAAGAAGTGAGGGTTGAGCTGGGCTCAATCGTTGACAAGAGCGAAGTTCTATTTGTTATTGAGTAGAGCTGGCTAGAAAATAGTCAGCGGTCTGTATTCGCCGTAGATCTCCTGTAGAACGCTGCAGATTTCGCCTACTGTTGCATACTCTTTTACCGCACTCAAGATGATTGGCATGAGGTTTGTTGATCCATCTTCAGCATTCCGATGTAGCTCATCAAGAGCTTCGGTTACTTTGCGGCTGTTCCTATCCTTCCTGACTTGGTTCATTCGTTCAACAACTCTCTTTTCGACAGTTGGATCAACTCGCAAGAGTCTGATTGGCGCTTCTTCCTTGGTTGTGAAATCGTTGACTCCGACAACAGTGCAATCCTTTCTCTCGATTTTCCTTTGACATTTGTACGCGCTCTCCACAATCTCGCTTTGCATATAGCCTTTTTCTATCGCGCTCACAGCTCCGCCTTGTCGATCGATTTCTTCGATGTAATGAACAGCCCCTTCTTCAATCCTATCGGTAAGGGCTTCGATGCAATAGCTTCCAGCGAGGGGATCAACAGTGTCTGCAACGCCGCTTTCGTGAGCAATAATCTGCTGGGTTCGCAGCGCTACAGTCACAGCCTCCCGACTCGGCAATGCATATGCCTCATCAAA
>JGI24422J19971_10000121_pt1 | contig 36106 bp, 41 predicted proteins | sample DeeMarSWOR152_54_FD_19971 | JGI IMG/M metagenome (IMG submission 19971) | reverse complement strand
CAAAAAGGTGCCGGTCGTACCGATCCTGCAATTGCAGGACTTTATAAAGAGCGTCCCACTCGAACTCGACCTATTGCTACATATCGATCAAAAACTTAGTATCCAGCCGACAAAATTGACAGATTTAGCTTAAAGAACTTATCTGAACCGAATGTTGTTGCTATGATTGAAGCAATCATGCCGAAAGACGCCTATTTCTTTTAAGCTTCACATGAAACATTTGAGGCATTTGCGGCAATTATGCGTCGCTCATTATAGTCTTCCTTATAGTCCTCCGTCAGGGTGATCGCAAGCTGCTACTCTAAGTAGAACATGCCCATGAAAACTAAAACTGGTGATGATTTAAGACCGGGGCTGGACCCTGCGTGAGAAAATGTCCGTAAAGGCATTTGACTAGGAGCTAGGCCAGCTTTTTAGCGAGTACAATCATTCGCGAGGCTTCAAGCGTGAACTCCTGTTCTTCATAACCACCGTAGACGTCTTTGACCATTAGTCCAGCCTCGTTTAGCAGTTGCTCTACACGGGTGATCGTGAACAATCGCACATTGTGTTCAATAGACCTAACTCGACCAGTGTTCTTCTGGACAAGCGTCCACTGACTTGTTAGCTTGGAACCTTTAAGATTCAGAGAACGTCTTTCAAGCAAGAAAAACGGTTCGAATTCAGCCCAGTCTCGCTCTCTAAAAGTCTTGATAATGTGATCTCTGTTGGCCAGGTCAAGAAGAAACTTGCCTTCACCTCGAAGGGTCCTGTTAACCTCCAATAGGCTTACGGCGTCATCGCTTTCCGCCGGCAGGTAGCCGAAACTTGTGAACATATTGATAACTGCTTTGAAGAGGCTGTCTCGAAACGGAAAGAACCGCATATCAGCTCTAACCAGGGGTATTTTGACTCCGGCGCGTTTCATTCTTATCTTGGCGATTGCCAAAAGATTCTTGGACAAATCAATACCGACGACATTCCAGCCTCGCTCGGATAAAGCTATGGAGTGGCGCCCCGTGCCACAACACAGATCTAAAACAAAGCCTCTTCGCGATATCACTTTCTCAATGAAGTCAGCTTCCTTCCGCGTATCCCGCGCATTGACTATGGCTTCCCAGTCCCTGTCCAAGTCGTCGAAAATGTTCACATACCACTGATGCCTCTCCAGCTTCGACCTTCTCAACGCCTGAACCCTCAATCTTGGAAATACTTGGACAGCTTACTTATTAACTGACAGCACTCAAGGGGGCATTATTGCAGAGTCTCTGCATTCTTTTTAAGGTCTCCCTTCTTATTTATTGCAGCGTATTGGTCAACTTCGGTGTTGGATATGAAAGCAGAAGATGCGGCAAGGCTTCGCAGATGGCGTAGGCGCGGTTTTTATAGTGAAACTTCGCTTGTTAAACTTCTCAAGAAGAACGGCTTCCATGCTGTGCGGGTTCCTGTTAGCAATCCCAGTCTTAATCCCCTGCCTGACATAATCGCCAGGAGGGGCAATCATGTTTACGCGTTTGAAGTGAAGAATGCAAGTTACTACGTTTATTTCCCCAAGCAACAGATTCAGAAGCTCTTTGAATTTCTTAGCCGATTTGTGCCCACCGAAGAGCAATACAAGCATGCGGTTCTGGCTGCACACATGGGGAAGCGATGGGTGTTTCGCGAGATTAATTGGCAGATCTGGAGAGAAGACAAGCTGCCTGAACACGAGCGCATATTGAAGCGCGACATTGGCAACTTCAGGTTGGAGATGAATAAGGAGGATGAAGGGGCTAGATCGCCCAGGGCAAATGATGATAGCCTAGGAACTCAATGAACATCTTGAACGAGTTCTGGCTGAGCGATGTCGCTTTGTGGCCAGGTTAAAGCATGAGGCCATAGGCGTTGAAGCTCGGCGACACGATCCGTGACGGTGGTGTGCAGTTTTCGTCTCATGGTTTTGTCGCTCTTCCATGTTGTCTTAAGGTTTTTGAGCTTGCCTATTCGACCTGCGAGTTCGGAATCGCCTATAGATTCTCTTATCCAGTTTTCAAAGTCTCCGCGTTTGAGGTGGAAGGCCAACGACTTGGAAGGAGCAGTGTTGATTTTGCTGCACAGGTCGGATAGACCGATCGCAAAGTCGCCGGTTGGTTTCCCAATGTCTTCGTAGAAGAAGAAAGCCTTGTCGTGAAGAACGGTTCCCAGCATTCTTGAGATCAAATCGCGGCTTAAAACCTCAAAGGTAGAGCCTTTCTGCTTCTCCTTACTAAGCGTCGATTTCTGAGTCATGGCTGGTCAAAAACATTGGCACTGCTGATTTTTCTAAAGAGTTTTATGAATTTGGGATTCACATTCTGGTTATGTGAGCATCGCTTTTCGTGTGTCAGTTTCCGATATATTGCTCTCAGTGAAGCATCTTACTTATAGAGAAATACTTAATGTATACGATAGGTGGCTAGAGATGGACAAGATTGAATGGCTTGTGGAAGCAGAAGACGCCGTTCAGATCAAATCTCAAGATTCCTACGGCAAACTCCTGGAAATGATGAAGCACCTAGAAGAAGATGTTGACCCTAGATTCACTCCAGAACAAGCCGAGTTTTTCAAATCACTCATTACAGGTCTTATTGACACAATAAGATCTTTCAAATACGAGAGAAGAGGCGCAAGACAGCCTTAGCTCCTCTATCTTCTCCTTTTCTCAAGTAGTCTCTTGATTATATCGTCGTATGATTCGCCTTTGCGTCCCCGCATTTTCAGCATTTCCACGGTTTCCTTTCGGAGCCTTATACTCGTAAAGCGTTTTTCCTGCGCGGACTTCTGTTCGCTCCGGCTTTCTTCAGCCACAACCATATCTACCGCCCAGCACCATCGTTGTGCGCGCTACATATAAAAGCATGATTCCTCAGCGAACGCTTGAACAAGCAAAATGAGTCGACAACCCAGCCTGAGCCAGTGAGAAAGTCGCTCCCTTTTACTTGTGGCTGGAAAAAGAGCGCCTATAACGCAAGTCTTGTCTCCGCTTTTCTTCAAGAGCCCATTGTAATGTATGAGTAAAATCCTGCCCTCGCTAATAGTGTGGAGGCAGAGTTTAGAATCTGCAAGCTGTGTTCACTCAGAACTAGGTCCCAAATTCCTTTAGGTATTAGAGCTGTCCAATCCCGCTTCGAAACGTCTCTCCTGAGCCAGCCCACACCTCAGCTCCAAACTCCAGTTCAATCAAGCATTCGCCAGTAATCGTAAGCATTCAGCAGGGTCTGTGTCTTTTGTCCATGCTTTTGTATCCACGTGGAGCTCGTGCGTGCATTCCGCGCGGTTGGCACCTTTTTGCGCAAACTGGCGTTTTTCCGCAAAAAAGCGCTGTTGACGGAGATTTTCGCAGGTATTTTAATGAGGCCACCATAATCTCGCGTAAGTGCAGTATGGTTACGCACAACGCATGACACTGCATGACTCTGCAGATAGCGGTTGTAGCCCCATACAAAATCCCTATGGCTGCCTATGTCCACGAGCACTCCTGATGGTTTGTGCAACTGCGTAGTCGATGTTTGTAACGTTGAAGGACTGCTGTGCCCACAATGAGATGGTATTTTTTGCTCTTTTGCCTAGCCCAAACCAGCTAAAAAGTGGCTGTCGTTTCAATGGAGTCGTGCAAATTCTGATTGAGTCACGTTAAACTACGTAGTAGTCGACAACCTTCCGCATTCTTTTCGGCGTCTGTGATTTGACATAGATCTTCTTAAGTATCTTAATCATCTGTGGTTGAAAACGAGCAACATCGGTCAATGTTAACAAACCAACCAAGTCACCTTTTGAGACCACTGGGAGTTTCTTGACCTTCATTTTAAACATCATCCTCGCAGCTTCTTCAAGATCCATATCTGGCTCAGCTACAAGAAGAGGTGAAGTCATAATCTGAGAGACCCTGGTCTTCGCTGGATCACGAGACCGAGCCAACACCCGGTTCAGCATGTCACGTTCTGTTACGATGCCAACTGCCTTGCCGCTTCTGACAATGATGAGGCATCCTATCTCATGTTTGTTCATCAGATCAACGGCCTGCAACACTGTGGCGTCGGCATCAATCGTTACTACCTCATCAACCATAGCATCCTCGACTTTCAGAGACATACTACTCCCTTCGGCTACAAGTGTACTCTCGTAGGTTAAAAGATTAATCAGTGGATGTAGATGTTGTCTATGCTATTGTATCCACTCTCATCCGTGATCCTACGAATCATACGCTGGAAAAGAAGCTCAAAACGAGCCCATCTGGAGCGGTAGAATACTTCTTATGCACTTGATGTAGGCAAAACTGCTGATTTCCTCCGAGTTCGTCCATACGNTCGGGACGTTNAGGTGATAGCNGTGAAGTGGTATTACCNGGTCGCCCATACATCACCAAGGCTCACCAAGCTGATGCGCNGGGATACAAAAGCATAGACAGTGACACTGCCAACTCCAATTCCCAGACTCAACAATGGTTTGAATATCTTTATTTTTTCCTGCATCATATTCTAGGAGGAGGCGCATCAAGGAGATGAAGATCTTCAACGAAAGCCTTAGGTTGTCCACTCGGGGTGAGATTGAGCTTTTCGACATCTCAGACCAAGTCCAGAATATCGTTGGCAAGTCTGGCGTCAAGAGTGGCATAGCCCATGTTTTTGCACCCCACGCAACTGGAGTGCTCATTCTAACTGAGTATGAACCTAGCTTGATCACGGACATCAAGAATGCACTGGAAAAGCTGATCCCAAAACGCGGTGACTATGCGCATCCGTCTAATGCACATTCTCATCTTAGATCCATGCTGTTTAGTCCAGACAAGACCTTGCCTGTCATCGATGGGCGAATTGTGCTGGGCACTTGGCAGTCACTTGTTTTCGTTGAAACAGACGTTCATCCACGTCAAAGAACGATCGTTGTTCAGGTTCTGGGCGAATAGCGCACAGGCGCGCTCACACTATCTCCATGAGTCGCCATTCGCGATAATCGATTGCCACTTTGATGTATCCCTTGAGCACCTTGTCAACCTGTGGGTCGCCTGTGTCAACTCTCAAAACACCGCCATCGATTCCTTGAATCTTGCTTCTTGTAGCAGCAACAACTATATGGTCTCTTCCAGCCCGTTTGATGACTTCTGGGCTTATCTGCTGGTTTCCTCTTCCCAGCAGCATGCCCTGGCGCCCAATTGGCGAAAGCACAATCCACGTACTATCCCAATCTTTTATCATATTGATGAGTTTCTGCTCGTTGACGTCTCTGATGAGTTTCTTATCTTGATATAAATCTACGCCTAGCAAGGTCTTTTCAACCCCAAGCAAATCGGCAATGCACCTCGTTGTGGTGCCAGGTCCAAGAATATACGTGGCTTCAGGCTTCATTTCTTCGACAATGAACCGCGCCACAGCCATTTGGTTCTCATGCTCATCTACTGTCTCAGGGCTGATTTGTTTGCTACCCAGAAGTCGCATGGGCACAAATGGGCCTTTCAGAAAACCGTACAAACTCACTTTGAAGCGGTCTTTTCTTATAGCCTCTTCATCAACGTCCATGACTTCAAAGTCCATAATCTGCGTAGAACCCTCTAAGAAGTCACCAACTACGTCAGCGGCATCCCTCGGGCTTGCTGCGAAAACGCCACTATACATCTTCACTCCAGAAGGAACGCCCAAGACTGGAAGCTGGTCGACGCCGCGTAAAGCATTGAGGATGTCTCTTGCTGTGCCATCCCCACCTACAAAAACAATCATGTCTACTCTTTGCTGTGCCATTAGTTTTACAGCTGATTTTGTGTCGTCAGCGGTCGTTTCTTTCCTGTGTTGCATGGGCAGAACTCGCGCTTTAAGTCCAGCTTTGCTCACTTCGTCGTGACCCATGATTCCCGGACATGTAATCAAATGAAGCTGATTAATCAGCTCAAGTTCTTCGAGTCTTTTCAGGAAATCTATGGCTCTTGCTGGCGCCACTGGTTTAGCTCCTAAAGCAGCAGCATCTTTTGATATATGGTTTGTGCCCTTTAGTCCAACTTTGCCGCCCATGCCCGCAATGGGATTGACCAAGAAGCCTACCTTCAATTTGACTTTTCACGCTGCGAAGCCTTGCTTTCTCGGGCTTATCCTATGGGTGTCTGAGCGGAAAAGCTATTCCTTGTTCGAATAGACACGCTTTGATAGGCGGTAAAGAACAAGAGCTTAAATTAGACCTTTTGCTGATATCAACAGAACTGCGATGACTAGGGCTGAATCAATGTACTCGCCCTTCAAAACTTGCTTTAACACTTTTTGGAAGTCTACGAATTCAATGCTTGCTATTTCGTCTGGGTTGAAATCGCCTTTAGGCTTCAGGTTTTTTGTAAAGAAGATCTCAACTGTTCCTGGTCCCATGGCACCGGGTGCCCAAGTGAACCTTCCTATCCACTCAAGTCTTTCAGCTGTGAAACCCGTCTCTTCTTCTAGCTCTCGTAGAGCTGCCTGTCTAGGCGTTTCGCCTTCAATCATGCCGCCGGCTGGTAGATCGTACATCAGCCTGCGGAACGGATGTCGATACTGTTTTGTCAGGATGATTTTGTTGCCTTCGGTGAAGGCTGCTACGGCCACGGCGCCAGCGTTCTCTTTGCCTTTGAAGTAGACCCATTCGTGTTTTGAACCATCTGCGAATTCCAGAACATCTTCGACAACCTGTCTGCTGTGTTTGTTATAGATTATTCTTGATTCCAGAATTTTCACATTCTCGAATTTATTGCTCAAAGCAATCCACCGCTATGCTTGTCTAGTAATATGAAAAGCCTAATTTATCAGCCCTACTAAGTAAAGCACTCCAAAAAGGCACATCAGCGGGACAGACCCAGGATATTCCACTTGAAAATGAGTGCTGTAGTCAAGAGCAAGAGGCAATTCGGAGCCGACATAATAAAGGTTAACACACCTAAAATCAAAGAATCTGAAGTACTCGTTGAGGTTGAAGCCACGTCAATATGCGGAACTGACATACATATATGGGATTGGAACGAATGGGCTCAACATCGCATGAAGAAAATTCCAATCATCTTTGGTCACGAGGTCGCCGGTAAGGTTGTTGAGATTGGCAAGAACGTGACAGGGATTCAGGTCGGCGACCGGGTTTCAGCTGAGACTCACATCGTTGACAACACCTGCTATCAATGCAGAACTGACAGAAAGCATGTGTGCAAGAACATGGAAATCCTTGGCGTGGACAGAGACGGTGTCTTTGCTGAGCAGTTTGCTTTGCCTGAAGAGAACGCTTGGAGAAATGACCCACATATTGATCCTGGCATAGCCTCGATTCAGGAGCCGCTTGGAAACGCTGTACAAGCCATATTGCCCAAGGAACATGTGGAGGACATCGCAGGCAAAAATGTGGCAGTCTTGGGTGCAGGTCCAATTGGTTTGATGGCCATAGCTGTGTTAAAAGAGCTTGGTGCTGCCCAAGTCTTCGCCACCGCTGGAGGGTTGAACAAGGTTCGGATGGATCTGGCGAAGAGAATGGGGGCTGATATGGTCTTGAGCGTTAAGGAAGAGGGAAACAGACTTGTCAAATCCATTGTTGATGCGACAGAAGGCAATGGAGTTGACGTAGCCTTAGAGATGTCTGGTGACCCACATGCCGTGAGGCAAGCTTTTGATATGCTTACTCCGGGCGGTAGAGTGTCATTGCTTGGCATTTTTGAGAATTCTGTGGAGCTCGACTTGAACAACGCCGTGGTTTTCAAGTCGGCTACAGTGTATGGTATTACTGGTCGTAGAATGTTTGAGACATGGTTTCAGGTGCGCGGTTTGCTTGCCAAGCCCAGTTTTCTGGAGAAGATTGAAGCTGTCATAACGCATAGAATTCCAATTCGTGATATAGAGAAGGGCATGAACCTGATCAAGTCCAAGCAAGCTGGAAAAGTCGTGCTAGAGCCTAAGTGGTAACAAAAGTAAAAAGTTAAGAGAAACATGGTAATGAGACTAAACCCCTCAAGGAGAAACACGTCGTGCGCAATCCAACTGCATTTTTGTCACAGGAATATCAAGATCTGGTTAGGAATCAACTCGATTGGAAAATTCGAGTCCTAGAGGGCCCAAGCACAACTTGGTGTGAGGTTGACGGCAAAAAGGTGTTGATGTTCTGCTCAAACAATTACTTGGGCCTAAGCACCCATCCAAAGGTCAAAGAAGCAGCGTTGAAGGCCATTGAAACGCATGGAGCTGGCTCCGGCTCTGTCAGGCCTATCGCAGGTACCATGGATATGCACATTCAACTCGAGGAAAAGCTGGCAAGGTTCAAGGACGCTGAAGCTTCGCTTGTTTATCAAACGGGTTTCGCAGCTAATGCCGGACTTATTCCGCAACTGGCTGGAAAAGATGATTTAATGGTTAGTGATGAACTCAACCATGGCAGCATAATCGACGGCGTAAGACTAAGCCACGCAGAAAGAGCGGTTTACAAGCACAGTGACACGAAAGATTTAGAGAGGGTCTTGAATGAGGCGGAGAAACGTACACCACCATACAAAAGGATCTTGATAATGACAGACGGTGTGTTTTCCATGGATGGCGATATTGCGCCGCTTGACCAAATTGCCAAACTAGGGGCTGAACATGGCGCTATGGTTTACGTAGACGACGCTCACGGTGAAGGAGTCCTAGGCGAAGGCGGCAGAGGCATAGTCTCCCACTTCAAACTCGACCGCGACAAAGTACACGTCGAAATGGGCACATTCTCCAAAGCCTTTGGCGTTGTAGGCGGTCACATCACAGGAAGCCGAGACCTCGTCAACTTCGCATACAATAGAAGCAGGACATGGCTGTTAAGCGGTTCACATCCACCACCTGTAGCTGCAGCATGTATAGCCGCCATCGACGTGCTAGAGAAAGAACCTCAACACGTGAAGAACCTTTGGGACAACACGCGATACTTCAAAAAAACCATGAAGGACTTGGGCTTCGATGTAGGTAACAGTCAGACGCCGATTACACCTGTCATAGTCGGCGAAAGTGGAGTAGCAAAGAAACTGAGCGAACGATTGTTTGAGGAGGGCATCTTCGCCCTGCCAATAGTTTACCCCATGGTGGCTAGGGACAAAGCTCGCATACGAACCATGATGAACGCTCAGCTAACCAAGAAAGACTTGGACTTCGCCATTGGCGCCTTCGAGAAAATAGGCAAGGAACTACACATCATATAGACCGCGCTCTTTCGATACGACTTCACGTTGACTCGCTTCCTATCAAGTTGTTTTGGGTCTAGGATTCGAGAACTTTCTTGCTGGTCTGGAGATCCACATAGACATTTTTGGCTCAATTTCCGCCTTAGGTACCCCGATGATGCATTGTTTCTTGCTTGATTTATTTCAAATCTGACCCATTCGCCAATCTTCGGTCCTTCTGCAACCCCGTGCGACTTCCCGACGCTCTTTCATAACGTCGTCTCGCGTGAACATGCTTGGCTTTTCCTTTCGCGCTGATTGTTTTCCTCGCCAAATGAGGTTCAGCGGATGCCCAAAATGCACGCTTTCTGGCGTTCTATTTAAGCTTCGCTTACGATCGCTTTCTACTGACGATCTCGAGCGCGTTTATGAAAACGTTTATGTTTTGTGTGAGTAACACCGTGGAGTGTAAGGAAAGGCGTCATGCAAACTGCATTCGGCGATTTGTGCGAGCTCTGTGAGCAGCTAGAGGCAACAACCAAACGTCTGTTGATGGTTGACTTGACTGCGAAGTTCGTGAAGACCCTGCAACCCGAAGAGGTTGAGCCTGCTGTCTCTATGATTTTGGGTCGTCCTTTTCCCAAGTGGGATCAGCGGGTTCTTGAGATTAGTTGGGCGACTCTGAGCGGTGTTATCAAGCGCTTGGCCAACTTAGACTGGAGCAATTTCCGAGACGCATACAGTAGAACCGGCGACGTTGGATCAGCCGTCAAAATAGTGTTTGAAGTTAGCAAGATTAGGAAGCAGTCGACTCTCTTTGAGAAGCCTCTAAGTTTACTAGAAGTTAGACGCACATTTGAGAACATCGCTGAGACTTCTGGGTCGGGTTCGAGAGAACGCAAAGAACGTCTAATTGAAACGTTGTTAAGCCGATCTTCGCCTCTTGAGGCTAAGTATCTTGTCAAGATTATGATTTTCGAGATGCGGACGGGCTTTAGCGAGGGTCTAATGGAGATGGCGGTGGCAAAAGCCTTTGATGTTCCGCTTGAAGAAGTTCAAACAGCAAGTATGCTCGCGGGCGACATCGGCGAAACCGCCTCAATCTTGAAGACAGAGGGAAAGGAGGGCATAGCGCAACTCGGGTTTCGTGTCTTCAGGCCGATTAAGCCGATGATGGCACAGATGGCTGGAGATGCGACTGAAGTCCTGAAAGAGGCAGGCGGATCTATGGCTTTTGAGTACAAGTTAGACGGTGCACGCATCCAGATTCACAAGTCTGGCAACGAAGTGAGAATCTACAGTCGTCGTCTCACTGACGTTGCTGAAAGCTTGCCTGAAATCGTTGACCTTGTTAGAAGAGAGATTGAGTCAGAGGAAGTTATTCTTGAGGGCGAAGTCATAGCAATGAGCAAAGATCGTGCTGGTCCTCTTTTGTTTCAGCATTTGATGCGCAGGTTTCGAAGGGTGCATGAGATAAGTGAGACTGCAAAGGAGATTCCGATAGAACTGCAGTTGTTTGACGTTATCTATCTTGACGGAGAGAGCCTGATCAACACAGGTTACACTGAGCGTAGAAAAAGGTTGACCGAGATTGCGGGCAACATTCAATTGACAAAGCAGATAATCACCGACGATCCGCAACGGGTGTCAGAGTTCTTGAAGGAAGCACTGGACAGCGGTCATGAAGGCTTGGTTGCCAAGAAGCTTGACAGTCCGTACACTCCAGGGATCAGGGGCAAACGTTGGTTCAAGATCAAGCAAATATTGGAGCCGTTGGATCTTGTCATAGTGGCTGCTGAGTGGGGATATGGAAGAAGACACAGATGGTTAAGCGACTATTACCTCGCTGCGCGAGATGCTGAAACCGGTGAATTCATGATCGTAGGCAAGACATTTAAGGGCTTGACAGATCAAGAAATCATCGAGATGACTGAACGGCTGAAGAAGTCAATCATTCGAGAGGAGCCTCATCGCGTGGTGGTTGTGCCGCAGATTGTTGTGGAAGTCGCCTACAATGAACTTCAGGAAAGTCCAAAGTATGAATGTGGCATGGCTTTGCGCTTCGCTCGAATAACACGTATAAGAGATGACAAGCTTCCAGAAGAAGTCGATACTATTCAGCATGTGCGCGAGATCTATGAGATGCAGTTTGAGAAAAAGGCGAGACTCTGATGAATGCTAACAGAAAGGCCCAGCTTGGAATAATCCTAGCTGTTGCGAGTGTTGGTTCCACCTTTCTATGGTGGTTTTCAACTGGGGACTTGTTTCTGTCGTGGTACTGGTCATATCAGATATCGGCATTAACATTTGCAATCCTCTCCGTCAGTCTCCCTGTTGCATTGGCAATTGTAGGGGTAACGACATACATCGCTGGGCGCAAGGCGTTTTGGAATTCGAATAAGCGCCAAAAGCGGTTGTTGGCTTTCCTGGGGCTTGCACTTATGCTGTTGGGGGGCTTTTTTGGCGCATGGCATTGGGCAATGGCAACGTACAGGGCAAACCTGCTTCAGCCAGTTGGTGGCAACGCCTTGGTCTATTATCTGAGTACGAACTCTCCATACTTCGTCTTGTTTGGGCTATGGTTTGTCTCGGGACTGCTGACGTTTGCAGACGCCGTTGACAGCTTCTTTAAGACGTAGAAGAATCTTTTTGATCCGTGGCGGCACTGTGCTAACTTGTTTTGTTGAATCTGTTCTTGGGCGCCCCGCAGATTGGACATTTTTCTGGCGGGCTACCTTCGACTGTGTTTCCGCATACACTACAGACGTAGTAGTCTGTTTCCGCAAGGGCTTCCTTATATTTCAATGCCCCAATCGCTTTTGCATACAGGCTGGCATGGATTTGCTCAACCTTGTTGGCAACGTCAAAGCTCCAAGCTGCCAATTTGCTTCCTTCGTGCTTAGCGATCTTCAAGTACTCTGGATACATTTTCTTGAACTCAAAAGTCTCACCAGATAGAGCAGCTTCCAAATTAGCGGCAGTCTCTTTAAGTTCTCCCATTATTTTGAGGTGGTTCAAGGCGTGAATTGCCTCGGCTTCAGCTGCAGCTCTGAAAAGCTTAGCAACTTGTGGGAAGCTTTCTTCATCAGCTTTTCTAGCAAAGGCTGTATAACGGCGATTCGCTTGAGACTCCCCTGCGAATGCATTTTTCAGGTTTTCATTTGTCTCTGACATAATCGGTTTCACCTAGACCCCAAATGCGCGTCTCAAGCGATATAAATCCTCCTTGCACATAAAGGAAACCACGATGCTTACGGCATGAGGAAATAAGATGGGAATTGTATATGCTTGTATCGCCCCGCACGGGGCAGAGATAATTCCTCAGTTAGCTGGAGACAGGCTAAAGGCATTCAGCGAAACAAGGCGCGGAATGGAAACACTCGCTATTGGAATCAAAGATCACAAGATCGACACGATAGTTATTGCCACTCCACACAACTTGAGGCTGAGACGTCACATTGGCGTTGTCATCACAGAATTCACTGAAGGAACATTAAGAACCAACAGCGGCTCTGTCCAGATACGCTATACGTGCAATCGCATTCTAGCTGAAGAGATTCTGAAAGAAGCTGAAAAACTCAAGTTGCCAGTCGTAGGAGTCAACTACGGCACCACTGAGGGCGAAGCTTCATGCATGTCTATGGACTGGGGAACTTTGATTCCGCTGTGGTTCTTTGGAAACGAGCCTAGGAAGCCGAAAGTGGTCATTGTGACGCCTTCGAGAGAAATCCCATTGAAAAATCTCGTCAGACTTGGCAAGGTTATAGCAAGAGCCGCGAGAAAATCCAAAATAAGGACGGCTTTTGCAGCAAGCGCTGATCAAGCCCACACTCACAACAAGAAGGGACCCTACGGCTTCCACTCAGACGCTGCAAAATTTGACAAGCTTGTAGTAGATGCAGTTAAGGAGAACAAGCTGAAAAGACTGCTCAAGCTTGATCAGAAGCTTGTTGAAAACGCCAAGCCTGATAGCATATGGCAGATGGCTATTCTCATGGGCGTGTTAGATCAGGTGCCGATGAAGGGCAAGTTCGTCTCCTATCAGGCACCTACATATTTCGGCATGCTGTGTGCAGCTTACGCTCCGAACTGAGCGTTTCTGAAGATGTAATGCACAGAGCTTGGACTGAAGTATATAATGGTCGTGAACAGAAAGGACGTGCAGAAGTCATTGCTCGTCATTAACGCGCCCGAAGTGGGCACTCATAAAGGGCTGTGAATTGGCTTTCGCGACAAAAGCCTCAGCTCCGCATTGCTTTGAGATTTGGATTGATTCACTTTCACACATGTCTGTCTAGACGGTCGGTGTTTGCTGGTTCGGTGGTCTTTTAAGCCCAGTTTTCGAGCATGCGTTGCGGTGAGCTGTTGGAAAGAGCACAAGGAAGGAAGGGGCTCGAGAATGCGTTGCTGCAATGCCACAGAGTGATGGAGACCTTTCAAGGCTCAGAAGAGACGCTGAGGCACATTCGACTTGTAGAAGAGTCGCTGAGGCGGCTAATCGTGGAAACAGATTAGACTGGTCCGAAGAATCCTAGAATGCTTGGGCTTCGAGTTTCTTTTTGACTTCGTCTATTCGCTTTTGTACTTCAGTGAATTCCTTGCTCTTCTCTTTTGCCATTGCTTTATAGCAGTCACGAGCGTATTCCAGTGCCCCTAATCCGAAGCGATCGAAGCCCTTGTCTAAAGAAATGTCGGCAGACTTCAAAAAGCGTTCAACCGCTGTTTCATATTCCTTGAGCAGAAAGCTGCATTCAGCTGCCTTGAACAGCATGTAAGAAGAGTCGAAGAAGTTGCCAAGCTTCTCGTACAATTGTGATGCCCGCAGGAACTTCTCAATGGCTTCCTTGTACTTGCCGCTATCATAGAGTGCCGTCCCTTCTCGGTGAATCTTGAGTGGATCCTCTCTTTCAGGTTGACTCATTTCATGGTGCACCAACGTTGTTTCAGTATCATAGCGGGGTAACTGTTTTTATGGTTTTCCGCAAGCTGTTATAAATGCATGGAGCTTAGGCACAGTATCAAAATGCAAGGTGGCTCATGCTTGAGGATCTGTGATGCGCACGTACATTTGGGCGAGTCTGGACCTTGGCAGNCTTATGCGAACTCGACGATCTACGTCGAGGAGTTGATGCCGCTTCTCGAAAAATACAACGTTTCTCAAGCCCTAGTTTTCCCAAACCCAAACGTAGGTGACAAATACCCCCAAACAAACGACTACATCACACAATGCGTGAAAAAGCATCCGACAAGGTTGGTAGGCTTTGGACGCGTAGACCCGAGAAGAGGCACAGACGCAGTTAACGAGCTAAAACGAATTAAGAACAAACTCAAGCTTGCAGGGATCAAGCTACACCCAATGGTGGAGTGCTTTCGACCGGACCATCCATTCTTTGAGAAATTCTTCAGAGCAGTAGACGACTTGAAACTGCCTATTCTAATACACACAGGCGACGGTTTCTCGGCCCCAAGCTTAGCTGTTCGAGTGGCGAAGAAGTATCCACATATTGTCATGATCTTGGCACATCTGAGGGAGGGCTGCGTCAGTGCGTTGAAGGAGTTGCCCAACGTTTATGTGGAGACCTCTGGAACCTTACCTGAGTTTGTAGAGATGTCCATCGATGTCGACGAGAACCGCGTGCTATTTGGCTCTGACATCCCGTACTATCGCTTTCCAACACAAACAGCCATAATCGAGGCTGCAGAAATCTCGAACAAAGCAAGGAGAAAAGTGTACTTCGAAAATTTCGAGCGCCTATTCCAACAGCAGTAAGATGAGGACCAATTGTGCCAAATCTTGATACACTGCCAATCAAGGGCAATTATACGCTCATCATTCTCCTGAAGGCTCCAAGCCGCGTAAAAATAGCCAGATACGGGTGGTTCAAGCTTGACAAAGGCTACTACGCGTACACGGGTTCAGCCTTGGGCCAAGGAGCCGTGAGCCTCAGAAGAAGGGTTGCCAGGCACTTCAGAAAGGAAAAGAAAAAACACTGGCACATCGACTACCTTCTCACTAGCAGAACAGCATGCATTACAGCGGTTGTGGCGGCACCGAGCAAGGACAACAAAGAATGCGAAATAAGCAGCCTCATCAGAAACATCGAAGGAGCCACAGTTCCAATCACAGGCTTCGGAGCATCTGACTGCAAACACAACTGCACAAGCCACCTCATACACTTGGGCGAAAACAACAACCTTGAAAAAGTCGCTGACGCCTACAGACACATTGTCGAAGAGAACCAGCTACGAATCTACAAACCTTGAGAAGAATCTTAGGAGAGATAAAGTGAACATAGGAGTTGAACCTGCAACCACAACGACCATTGAAGAGCTGCTCAGGATAGAACGCGAATGCTTCACAGCTGAAGCCTACACACGCGAATACATACTGCGCCTGCTCAAGAGCCCAAACGCCATCACCTTTCTAGCCCGAATAGACAGTGATGTCGGAGGCTTTGTAATGGGTCTGGTTGAAGGTAGAGGCACAGTCAAGATCGGTCACGTTGTAACCATCGATGTAGCAGTCAAACATCGTCGAAAAGGCATCGGTATCGCGCTCCTTAAGAAGATTGAATGCGCCTTCTTGAAGACAAACGTACGAGCAGTCTATCTTGAAGTTCGCGCCGACAACCAAGCTGCTAGAGAGCTATACCTGAAGCAAGGTTACAAGGAAACCAAACAGTTGGAAAACTACTATTCACATGGCGTCAACGCATTGAGGCTGGTCAAAGATCTCAAGCATGAATCGGGCGCTTCTTAGCCTTCGCAGTTGGTTTAGCGAAAGACAGCAATGAAAGCTTGGTCTTCTTGTCGAATTCTCTTGTTAGGTTTGTGTCCGCAGCTTCAACCAGAACCAATTCACCTGTCACCCCGATTATGCAGCCAGGCATCACGTGGCCACCAAAAACCTTGCCTTCCTCGTCCGAAACAGCTGCGTGCGCGTGAGCAAACACCTTGCCGTCTTTGATTGATATATTCCCAAGGCATGAAACAATCTCTAAGGGCTGTTTCATTTCAATTGCTTCGTATTTGTCCTTACGGAAAAATCCTAGGTTGGCAGTTTTCAACGTGCCTATAAGGAAGAAGAATCCTGCGGAGACCTTGGCTTCAACAGCCACACGAGTAATGGAATCCAATAAGTCCTCGTTTTCCATGAGTCTGGCAAGAACCGTTTTCCCGATTTTCGCCTTGGAAAACTTCATGACCGTTTAGCTCCTTTTTCCCATCTCGCCTTCTTTCGGTTATATTCATCCATGCTGAAGCGCGACCTTGCTGGAACTCCGATTGCTACCATGCCCGGCGGCACATCTCTCGTTACTAATGAGCCAGCGCCGACAACGGAACCTTCTCCAATCTTAGCTGGCACTATGATGCAGGCGTTAGCGCCGATTGTAGCCCCTTTTCCTACAACTACGCCGGTGCGGCGGCGGCTCGGCGGATAAAGGTCGTTCGTGAACACAACGTTGGGCGCTATGAACACGTCGTCCTCAATTACAGTCAAGTGGGGGAGATAGGCGTTAGATTGAACGCTTACGTTTTTGCCGATCTTGACCTCGCCGTCCAGCTGTGCCGAAGAGCCGATGCGTGTCTTGTTTCCAACAGTGCTGCCTTCACGAATCAAGACATTGTGTCCGGTTTCGACCCAGTCGCCTATAGTCACGTTTTCATAGATCACTGTGCCCGATCGGACGATGCAGTTGTTGCCGATTTTTGCTCCAGCACTTATTTGGTCGAATTTTTCTATTGAGAAGCTCTTTGAGAATAGAAAACCTTGAAGCTTCTTCTTGGTCGGGTAGGCGACGATTACGTTTCTGCCAATGAGCGACTTGACTCCGATTGTGGAGGATCCAAGAATGATACTCTCACCTTCGAAGAAAGCTTTGACACGTGCTTTGGATGAAATAAACTGCATTGTTTCACGATCGCTCCTTGCTGGAGTATGTGTGCTTTGTCCTAATTTCAAAATTGCGGTCATTAGTAGAGGCTAGGTTCAGATCAGGTCTGTTCCTATTAGTTCAAAGACGATGTCGCCTACTGCTTCACTGACGAAAGTAGTGTCGACGTTTTCGCCGTCTTTTGTGTTCAAGCCGTTGCAGCAAGGAATCACTTTTAGACAGTATGAGTTCCGCCCTGATTTCTTAAGTTGAAAGGGATAGAGCCGACACAGTGCTGGTCTGAGGGCGTAAATGGAGCATTTGTACAGATTTGTGGATGTGTCAATCGATAAGAAAATGCATGAGCCGTCTGGCCTGCTTCGAAGACGCTTGTGGTCAACATCGAGAAACTCGCTCCTGAGGTATCCTGCCTGTTTCAGGAGATCTATGTCATTTTCTGAGAGTTTTGGTCCTCCGAGTTTGCAGCAGAAGACGCCGCAACGTTGGCATTTGAAGGTGAGGCGACTAGTATAGCAGATGGTTTTTCTGATTCGTCTGGTTTCAGGGTCAACTGCGATTTCTGCGATTATCTCTTCTGACAGGTCAAGCCTCGCCTCTTTTCAAGCTTCGTTTGTTGTTTAGGGTAAAGTCTAAATGTTGCGGTTGCAGAACATGTGCATGTTGCACGAGTGAAGGGTGACAGGAATCATGGGAAAACGCTCCACGGTTGAGGCTCAAAGGACGGTTTCAGCTTTAGCGGTTCTGTTGCGAAACACAACGTGGAAATGCGGACGCGTCGAGCGTTTNGTTGTCAACTACTTGCGCGACCAGATTCGCAGGTTTGGACGAGCACGCACTCCTGTCAAAGAGATGCTTCAACACTTCAAGCTCAAAGGTAAGCAGAAGAGCGAATTCTTCGATGCCATAAAACGCTTGGAGAAGCGGCGTATAATCAAAATTGAAGTCTTCTAAAACAGTATGTAGTCCTCGACCTGCCAATGTTTGGGCTACGTCAGCACGATAGGGCAAGAATATGACTGAATGATTGACCTTAGGGGAGAGGCAAGTTCAAGCGTGTAATTATCATCACTGGAACACCCGGCGTGGGCAAAACTGCAATCTCAGAAAAATTGGCCGAAAGAGTGGGAGCCGTTCACGTAGACATCGCGGACTTGGTCAGAAAACAGAAAATCACAAGCGGCTATGATGAAAAAAGGCAAACATTGATCGCAGACAATGGAAAACTTGCCAAGCGAGTTCAGCAAATCATAGCCGAAACACGTAGAACCGTCATTGTTGATGGACACTACGCCACAGACACGGTGCCCAAGATCCAAGTTACTAAGGTCTTCGTACTAAGATGCCATCCGAAACAACTCAGGCAAAGAATGGAGGAGCGCGGATTTCAAGGCGCAAAACTAAACGAGAACCTCTCGGCTGAGATACTAGATGTCTGTCTTACTGATGCTATTGCCAGCATCGGCTTGGACAAAATCTGTGAGGTCGATACTACGGACAAAACTGTAGACGCTACGATTAACGAGATAATGTCTGTTCTGCTGAACAAGAAGCAATGTAATGTTGGAGTTGTTGATTGGCTGGGGCAATTAGAAATGGAGGATAGTCTGGACCAGTATTTGCAGGAGTTCTAGCTCAGTCGCTGGAGTATCTCTCTCCTAGTCAATAATGTGATGCCGCGTCTGTTGGCGTAAGCTTTGGCGTGACCACTGAATTGCTGAGAAATCATGATTGGTCCTGGTATGCCTACGTCTTCAGCTGCCTTGTCCATGTTTATGATCATGTTGACGCCTACAGTTCGTTTCCATGCTCTAATCCAGACCAGCCTTTGCTCGTTGCCTTTGCGGATGATCAAATCGAACTTATGTGAAAGCCCAGTTCTTTTGCCTTCCCAAAGCGCGTCACGTTCGATTTTGTAGCCTTTCTGGCGGAAGTACGTGACAACGGCATCCATCAGCGACGCAGCACTCATTTAATTAACAACCTCGGATAGAATACCTTCGCGCCCTGCAGAGAAAAAACTTTTGATGAGAATGAGGCGCTGCGATGTATATCGTAATTATGTGTCACAGCTGTGGACGACTGCTCTTGGCAAGAAAAGATCAGAGAACGAGACAATGTCCTAATTGTGAGGCTAGAATCAACACTGAACGAGCTAGGGTCATTGCAGCTGCGGCATCCGCTAGAGAAGCATCAGAACTTATACGGGCTTTGAAACAGAAGAAGGAACAAGATAGTCTTGGAAGCTGGTTGTGAGAACGCTTTTATAATATTGAGTTGTAATTCATTTCTTTTTTATAGCCAGTAACTCGAAACTGCGGAGATAGTGGAGGTTTAGCGCTTGAAGTTTGAGAAAGTGGAAGTCTCAGGTCTAATCGTCTTGTTTGTCGGCGTGATTCTGCTAGCTGCCACTTTTTACAGCGCTTTCATGTTTCTTGTCGGAGACATCACTATTCTGACGTCGGTTGACCTTGCTGAGCTCTTTGGGAATGCTCTTGCTCCATTGATCAAGGCGATCATCCACATACTATACCTAGGCATCATGGGGTGGGTAGGCTCCATATTAACGATAAGAGCCGTACAGCTACTCAAGAAAGAAAAAGCACCACGGCCCCAGCCTCAACTTAAGCCAGAGACTCGGCAGAATGTGGCTTCATCGGCACCGCCAAACCTGCCGAAACCCGACGTCCAAAAAGAAGTCAAGGAGCCAAAGAAAGCAGAGACTCCAGAACAGATTGCGCCCCCGAGACAACCGGCTGAACCACAGAGCGAAGCCATAGCCGAAAAGGCTCCTGAGAAACCTGTTGCAGCCTAGATCTCGTTTTTTCTAAGTGATACTGATGAAACAGGCGGTTAGGGCCCTCGGCTGGGCAACCAGCATATTCTGGATAATGCTGTTGCTTTTCACTGTCACAGCCGTGTATTCAGCGTTCCAGATTAGCCCAAGTTTTGGTGATCCTTCTGTGAGCGCTTCGGGCGACGCGTTAATTGTTTCTCTGCCCTTCGATTTGTACAATGGAGGCTTTTACGACATATCGAGATTCAACATTACAACTGTAGTCAGCGACAGTCACGGCTCAGAAATATCTAGCTCATCAACCTTTGTGGCAACTATATCTAAAGGCGAGAACACATCAATCACTCACAACATGTCGCTAAGCATTGGGCAGATGGCGTCTAGCGACCTTTCATTTCTGCTTTTCAACGACAGCGAACTCAATGTTACCGCTATCTTGAAATTAACTTATGCAAATGCTTTCCCGTTTGAAATCACAGTGAACATCAGCATGCCATGGGGCGCACCACTAGCTAATCTGGCGATAGGGGACATTTCGATAACACCGCTCAATTCGACACATGTACGCGCATTTGTGCCATTGAGTTTTGAGAACCACTCTTACTTGGAAATGAGTGGAACTGCACGCCTCGAGCTTGTTGACGGGATAGGCAATGTAGTGGGTGGAGGTGCAACAATATTTTACGCGCCTCCTGAAAACCGGTTTGAGACAAACGTAGCAGTTACTCTACTCAGTGGTACTTCAAACATCAGAGAAGCGAGGCTGCATTTTCAGACGCCACTCTTCACTTATGGTCCAATGGTGATTCCGCTTGTTTGAATCTGGATCAACCAAGACGTTTTTGAGAAAAATGCTGCCTAGAATCGCGAAAGCAATAGTTATGGGTTTACTCTACTGTGTGCTTCTGTACGTTGTGCCAATGTTTCTGGTTTCGCAAGCATCCGATTTTGCGCCTGAACTGTTTTCTGACTACGCACAAGTTGTGACGATGTTCGCTGCAGTCGTAATCTTCTTCGTTGTTGCCAGTCAACTCACGTCGGGCACCATATTTCAACATGCACTTAACGTAGGCAAGGCGTTAGTACTCATAATTTTCTTCGTGGTCGCCTTGGACGGTGGCATTGTTAGATTGAACTTGGATGTAACACAAGGTTTGCCGATAAGCATAATGGCTGACTTACGGGTCTATTTGATGATGTTGATTGCCATCGACTTGATGGGACTAGCCAAAAGCGTGTTGCAGGCAATAAACTTCCTCTCCGAAAAGGCGGAGAAGCAAATACCTCAGCCGCAGCCCGCAGATTAGAATCCCTGCGAAAGCTTCAATTTTCCAATCATGATTCTCATTTCATAATCATTAAGGCTTGTTCATCGATAACTTGGTTTCTGAGCGAGCGACAACAATGGTCACGAAGACTTGTGACTGGTGCAAAAAGGAAGACAACACCTTTCTGGTTTTCTTTAAGCCAAGAGGCTGGATAAAACACAAGGCACCAGACGAACTCAACTTGCTCTTCTGTAGCCTCGCCTGCTTTAATGCGTTCTTAGGGGAAGTTGAAGCCTCACCTAAACCAATTAGGCCAAGGAAAACCATTGAAATTAAAGAAGAGTGGATTACTGCGCCAGCTCAATAACTATAGCAGGCAACCTAGTATCTGGTCTTAGACTGGTTTCGTTCGTGGTCCGTCCGGAGTGTCTTCAACTATGTAGCCTAAACTCTTGATTTCCTGCCTCATCGTGTCTGCTCGTGCCCATTCTTTTCGTTTTCGAGCTTCCTCTCTTCTTCTTACTAGTATCAAGACTTCCTCTGGCACCTTTTCATCGCGAAGTTCCGGAATTACCTGAAAGAATTCTCCAAGTTCTTGAATTGTTTCTTCGACCTTCTTCAGACCGTTCTTTGAAAACTCTCTTGCGTCGATTTGCTTGTTGCTCAGCGAGATTATTTTGAGGAAGTGGGTCAAGGCTAGAGGCGTGTTCATGTCGTTTTCCAGTGCCTTGAGAAATTGTACCTTTAGCGTCTTGATTTGCCTAGACAAGACTGCGTCGCGGATCGTTGCCTTTCCGATGTTGTCCCTTATTCTTTGCATAGTAGAAACTATTCTTTCAACTTTAGCCTTTGCTACGTCCAAGTCTTTCTCGTTATAGTCTAGTGGCTTCCGGTAATGCGTGGATGCAATCCACATCCTGATGGTTTCAGGCGAATATTTGTCTAGTGCATCCATAACTGTAACCATGTTGCCCATGGATCTACCCATTCTTTGTCCGTTTATCGTGAGCAGACCCGCGTGAACCCAGTATTTCACATACGGCTTGATTCCTGTTGTGGCTTCCGCCTGTGCGATCTCGGCTTCGTGGTGTGGAAAAGCAAGTTCGATAGCGCCGCCATGGATGTCGTATTGAGTCCCAAAATATTTCATGGCTATAGCGGTGTCTTCTATGTGCCATCCTGGATATCCTTCAGACCAAGGTGAGTTCCATTTCATGATATGTTCGGGTGGAGCTCGTATCCAGAGCGCGAAGTCGGCTGGATCTTCCTTTTCTTCTCTTAGTTCTGCTCTGGCGCCAGGGATAAGTTCTTCTGGCTTCCTCTTGGATAGTTTGCCGTAGTCTTTGAATTTAGATACATCGAAATAGACTGTGCCCTTTACAACGTAGGCGTAGCCCTTCTCTAGGATCTTCTTGACTTGCTCTATGATTTCCTTTACGTGATCTGTGGCTCTAGGCATCAGGTCTGGCTTTTGGATCTTGAGCTTTTCGAACATCTCCAGTTCATGTTTGTAGTAGAAGTCGGCGATTTCCAAAGGATGCTTCCTTTCCTGTTTTGCTTTCTTAATCATCCTGTCTTCGCCGGTGTCCAACAGGTGGCCTATATCAGTCACATTCTGTATGTAGGTAACCTTGTAGCCTGAATGCCTCAGAAATCTCGCAAGGGTGTCGTAGAAGGAGTAAGTCCGTGCATGACCCAAGTGAAGATAGTCATAGACAGTCAGACCGCAGACAAACATTCTGACTTCTCGGTTCTTTAGAGGCTTGAAGACTTCTTTTCGTCTAGTGAGCGTGTTGAAGAGCTTTATCGTCATTTAACGAGCCAACTCATTACGTTTGTATATGGATTGCACTAAAAAACTCATTGCTGAAGAGTCAGCAGTTGAGGCAAAGATAAGCCCTCTGAAGCAAGCCTCGCACCATCTGAAGCTATCACAATTCACCCATGCTTATAAGCGTTTAAAAATTCTGCTATTCAATATTCTTGTTAGATCAATCAGTTGTTTGTGCAGAGGCTGCGGATTATCGAGGTAGCGCCCGAAAACATCTGTTTTGGTGGCAATCAACAAACTCTATTATGCTTCTCTTTCATAAAGGCGTCCACCGGTAGGTGTGACAAAATGAATCTCGGGCTTAAGGATCGAGTTACCATTGTAACTGGCTCAAGTCAAGGCATTGGAAAGGCAATAGCACTTGGCTTGTCTCAAGAGGGAGCAAAAGTCACGATATGCGCAAGAAACAAAGACACACTCAGCAACACAGCGAAAGAAATCCAGAACCAAACTGGCAACGACGTCTTGCCCATTAAGGCTGATTTGACCAAACGAGAAGAAATTGACAATCTTGTCGCTCAAACTTTCGACCATTTCAAAAGAATTGACGTTCTAGTCAACAACGCAGGAGGTCCGCCTTCAACGACCTTCATGAAAACCTCGGATCAACATTGGCAAGACTCGTACAAGACCTTACTCATGAGCGTTGTCCATGCTTGCCGAGCAGTTATTCCTCACATGCAAAGGGCAAAGTGGGGGAGGATAATAAACATGACATCATTCGTGGCTAAGCAGCCCTATGACAGATTAATCCTTTCAAACACACTAAGGGCAGGAGTTTTCGGCCTGTCTAAGACACTGTCTAATGAGTTGGCACCATATAACATACTTGTCAATGCTGTCTGCCCAGGATGGACACTTACGAAGCGGGTAGAGGAATTGGCGGAAACGCGCGCGAAAACAGACGGCAAGACCCCTGAAGAGCTAATGAAGAGCTGGGAAAACCAGATTCCTTTGAAACGATTAGCCAAACCCAGCGAGATAGCTGATCTCGTGGTCTTCTTGGCTTCGGAACGGGCAAGCTACATAACCGGGGCTGTCACGCAGGTGGATGGCGGAGTCATCAAGAGTCTTTACTAGCATCAAAAGGGAGCTGTCTTCTGAACCACTGGCTGCAAAACATTCGAGTTACTCAGATTCGGATTTCCATTAATTCTCTGTCGCTTGCCTCTAGTGAGAAGATGGTTCTTGACCAAGATTGTGGTCGGAACATCTTCCAGAGTGCTCTGCAGTTGGTTGAAGACCTGAACAAAGCGACGTCCCTTGTCGGTTGCCACGTATGTCTGCGAATCCTGAACAAGCAGGCCGTGCGACGAAAGTAAGCTAGAATAAATCCCAAATTGCCTATACGTGAGGTTGGTGCTGTACATTATCTGAGTCTTCAGTCTAGGTTGTGCACAGAAGGCGAGCATGTGGGCTATGATCTCGATTCTTCCACGATTCATCGTCCAAGTCCATCCTCTAAGTCAGCCGAGCATCTGGCGTCGATTTCCTTGATACAATGATATTGATCTGCGCAGGTCGCCAAATCCAAGCACCTAAACGTGGGTGATATAAGGAGTATCAGGGCGGTCTGCTTCCGCCATCATTCTCATCGCCCGCTTGCGCTTCACTCCGACTCTGGGAGACTCTTCCATTGGCAGGCTTTCCGACTCTTTAGAGTGGTGTCGCTTGCTTTCAGTAGCGATCTGACCCTCACGTGTTCCAGCGGGCAAACAAGCTTTTTCATTACTAGTTCGCTGTCTTAAAGACATGCCTCTCTCAACCCACTGCGACCTACGTGCGTGCAGGATTTTTTAAATACGTGTGACTGTGTTGCCACAGCAACAGGTTAGAAGATCAGCGATAGACGCGGGATGCAGCGACTACTTCGCAGGAGCCCACCGCACCTTGAGCTTCAGACGGGGCATGATCAGTTGAGTGCAGTAGAATCTTTTTTGAATTCGTATTTTGCGTGCATAATGAATATACTCTGCTCCAGCCTTATTCTTTTCAAGAGCTGAGAAGGTTGCTCTTCTTCCTCAGTTCAACACGGTGGTGTTCCTCGTGGTGGCAATCATTGAAAAGGTTATGTTTGGATTTGAGTCGAGATGTCAGCAGTTGTTCGCGTGGATTCACTGTTGCCTGGAAAGCTTCATCGGTGCGACAGATGCTGAGGATGAGACACCACAATCGGCAAGAGCATTCTGCCTTATTAGCTTGATGCTTCTCTTCTCGATGGTTTTCTTATCACCTGACAAAATATCGCAGATCCTTACGCCCGCTCAAATAGACTTTGAAATACTCGAAAAGGTGCAATGCGTGCTGAAAGCGGTCAGGAAGTTGATGCCAATTTAAATGTATTCTGTTTGATCGAAAAAAGAGGGATGGTGCCCCAACGCAGCACGGGTAACGTCATGGCGAAGACGTGCTTTGGTGTTGGTACTTGTACTGATATTGATGCTGCCAATTTGATGCGCTGCAATTCGTCTGGGCGTATTCTTGAAGTCGTCGTAGATGAGTGCGTGTTTGGTTTTGATCCTGATCTCCCGCGCATGTGCAGTCACAAGTGCAGTCTTTGTCTCTAATTTGGTCTCTATCGCGTGTTTGGTCAACGTCGCTGTTCATGTATGCCAACGTCGGCACTACATAAATGGCTGAGGCGACAAGGCCGAAAATCAAGGCGAGCATCACCACAGACTTTATCTTTCCATTCATTCTTTTCACCTCCGCTTTGATTTCATCAAGAAAAGCATGTGTCAAAATGGGACTTAGATGTTCGGTGTAACAAAACGTTTCAAAAATTGAAACAGCTTATAAGACCGAGAAATCAGAGATGTTTTGCGCATGAAACATGAGGATTACAACATTAATTGCTATTTTGGNGATGTCGATATCGGTGGGCGCAGTAGCATACTTTTTCCTTTACGTTTACGGTCCACGTGAATCGCCAGGAATGGGTCGGGGCANTGGTCCGCAATTCTATATATGGGTTCCTATCGTGGTAATGCCTCTCACATTTGCCGTTGCTCTGCTCTCATATCGGGCCTTGTTTCCAGAGATAAAGCAGGTGCCTGAAACTGAACCCGCGATGCCGCAGGAGCAGCGAACTCTTACCGCCGTCATGAGAGTCCTGAAAGACGATGAAAGGAAGGTCGTTGAGTTGTTGGTCAAAGCTGGTGGGAAAATGCTTCAACGCGACATAGCGAGGCAAACAGGGTTCAGCAGAGTCAAGACTCATAGAATATTATATCGATTATCCAATAGAGGCGTTGTTGTCGCAAAGAAGTATTACAACACGTATGAGATCACGTTGGCTGACTGGTTGCGCTGAGGTTCGTGTCCAAACTGCAATGAATCAAGTATGCAAGATTGGAGCGGCAATTCATATCCCACGACAGCAGACTTAATATACGTTACACCCTGTCCATATAGGCAAGGAGCTTGAAGCACGTTCTCCTTCGCAGTGTTCAGTTTGATTGGAGGTGAACTGTAAGAAATGAGTGCATCGCGCAAGAGCCAGAGAACATTCATGACTGTTACCGCGATAACAGTGATAGCGATAGCAACTGTCTTCATAGTTTACGCAGCTATTTTAGGAACATATCCCGGTGGAAACGTTAGCATCCAGCAAATGACAGCCACAATGTATTACCAAGGAGACGGATCTTCAACTTGGGCGACGACCTTAAGCATAGGCAACGGAACCGCGTGGTATGCAAGACTGAACCTCACAGCAAGCATTCCGTCGCAGACAGTAAACGTAACATGGACTCTTGAGTGGCTCAATGTCGCCACGTGGGAGACCGTTTCCGGACCCACTCCACCCGAGACGCAGATAACGCTGGCTGGAACCCCGACCGCAATATACGTCACTGCAGATGGCACAGACTCTGGCAACTATAACTGGGGTCAACACACAGAAACTGTAAACGAAGTCTACAGAGTCAAGGCGGTAGTCGAATCACCGTAAGAGTGATCATCAATGGCCCTTTCCTTTGACTTGCTTACAGGATTAACTATATCAGGCATACTAGCGATCCTAGCGGTATATCTCACAGTAGTCTACAAGAAAGGCTGGCTCAGGAAAGAATCAAAGACAGAGCAAGCATACTATCTGTGTCCAAACCAGAAATGCAAACGAGTCTTCAAGAAACCTGTATGGCTAACCGACCTATCGAAGACCCCACCAGCATCTTATCAAGCCTGTCCCCATTGCGGCATGAATGTCCAGACCACTTCGCCGAGCTTGCCGGCAAATCCTGCGTTGGACGCTACCCTTAGGCCTACGGTTTCCCCTGCTGAAGTCCGAGGGCGACAAAATAGACCTCCCTTCAATAAGAGGGCAACCGTAGCCGACAAGGTGGAACTTGGCGGAGAGTTGCAGCACCAAGGCCCTCAAACCAGCGAGCCTACCCGTTCAAAGTCAGAAGACTCGCAGTCGCCCAAGCCGATTTTACATCTTCCCAAGATTCGGAGGGACAAGTCTGAGGAATCGTTAGGAGTGCCCAAGAAGATTTCTGGGAAAGGCTCCGCGGAGAGCACTAAAAAATGCTCCCATTTTTTTGGATACGTTAGAACGCTTCCCAAAAACACTCCAATTCCAGACGAGTGTTTATGGTGCCCATCCATAGTTGATTGTCTAACACAAGAACAAAAAGTGGAAGCCTAGCCTAATACGTTTCCTCGAAGCCTCTGGCAGGCAAAGCGCTACTGAGAATGGAATTTTGCCTTCAGTCTTCTTTGATGTTCCTAAATGTAAAGTGCACGCGCGCGAGCGTTTCTATTCAAGCCTCCAGAAAAACAGTAGTGATGAGCCTTCCCAGCATGAAGCCTTCGTGCCCCGCTCCCATAAGAAGAAGATCCCAACTTCTTATGGCGTCTCCAACACTTCGTTTACCGCTGAAGGCGTCTATCATAACTTGTGAAGAGCCTCTGAACGTAAGGTCTGGGCTTGGATATTCTCCTGTGCAAACCTCCATCTTTCCATCTGTGATCACCAAATAGAATTTCTCGGCGTCGGTTTCGAACTGAAGAATTTTGCCGTCGTAGGGGCCAACCCACTCATCAATGATTCTCTGTCCTTCAACGCTTTCGTTGACCCTTTTTGCGATTTCTTCAAGAATCGTCCTTGGGCTCTGATCGCTCATTTAGACTCAGCCTCCTCGATCCAAGTCTTCACAGCATCTGAAGCGGCTCTTTCAACGTTTGAAGCTGAAATGTCACCGAATTTTTTTCTTACAACATCAAGAAATCTTTGATACAAGTCGTTGTCCATCACTAAATAGACTCTTCCCCTTCTGTTCTTTACTAGGAATTCAGCGAAGTGTTTGGCAACTTTGAATGATTCGTGTTCAATATCCTCCAGACTTAGCGTAGGATAGCCTAACCATTCACCACTTGGAGCCTTTCGAACATTTGCTGACATGTCACTTTACCTCTATTCAACACCAATCTCTGCTAGTTCGTCCCCTTTCAGTTTGGCAATTCCAGTGAAGAAGGGCCACTGAACCACAAATCTGAGGCCATTCTCTTCCTTCCACTTTCCAACGTAAATGCGCCCCCCTTCTACTTTGGCAAACTCGGAGAGAATTATCTCGCATGTTTTTTCTTGGGAAAGGCCACATTGTTTCGCCATTTCACTCAGTTTCTGCCTGACATCAGGTTTCAACTCAACATTCATCTTTCCCGCCCCTTTCTGAAAGCTATTCTTGTGTAGGGGTTTCCCCACCTTTCGCTATACATCACCCCTTCAAGGGGAAACCTTGAAGGTCCAAGCATTCTCCTTTCTTTGGAAACTCCAATGCACAAAATTCCGATTGGGGTCCAACTTCGCGGAATTCCCAGTTTCTCGCAAAGTAACTCCAAATGCCTCGGATCTGTAGTGGCAAGGGCCATCCATCCGACGCCGTATCCCATAGAGTGGGCAACAAGCCACATCTGAAGCATACCCATAGCTACGCATACAGAGCCCATTAGGTGCAGTGGGTATAATTGATAGGCATCAGTAAAGGTTTCTGAAGCGCAACCAATTATGAGGGCGTCAGAGTCCTTCGGGTAGGTGAACAGGCTTCCATCTCGCAGGTTCTCAAACTCTCTTGGCCTTATTTCATCAGGAAGATACCAAAGTCTGCCTTGAGTCATCTCATAAGGTTGCGCCCCGAAAACTCCGCGGGCGGCTTCCCTGCAGATTTCTGCGATGAAGTCCTTCGTTTGTTGGTCGTCTCTAATAACTATGTATCGCCACACCTGCAGATTTTCGGGCGAAGGTGCATATTTGGCCGCATCTAAGATCTTTTCTATGTCCTGATCGGGAATTTTTCCGCCTGTGAATTCCCTGATGCTTCTTCTGGTTTTTATAGCGTCCAGTAACTCCATTTCACGTCACCGTGCTTGTCTTGAAGTTGTGTGCGCTTCTTTATAAGCAGTGAAGAAAGGCACATAAAAGCCAATATACTTTGTTTTTGTTATTCGATTGCTAGCGTAGTTTTTTCCTTTATTCTCTTCTCAGCGTCCCCTTGAATGTGTTAACCTTCAGTCTCGATGAATCCACAATGCCTTCGAAGTGCAGACAGAATTCGTTGCTCTTCTCCGGACTTTTAAGAATACAACGTCCTATCTCATAATTAGCACAATTTACTTTCTCACAGAAAGGATAATCCATAGAATTTCTCCGCACCGAGCCGTTAAGTAAATTGGATTCTGTATGCATTGCGCCGCGCAAGCTCTTCAGCACTGTTCATTTTTCTCTTTCCACAATGGTTGCGATACCTACTCCGCCCCCACCGCATAGGGTTTCGAGTCCGTATTGGAATCCCCGGCGTTGCATTTCATAGATCATTTCGGTGAAGTATATCACCCCAGTTGCTCCTATAGGGTGTCCAAGAGCAATTGCGCCACCAGTTGGATTGACTCTGGGGTCGTCGAAGGCATATTTGAACTCCTTTGCAAAGGCGAGGGGCGGGCTTGCGAAAGCTTCGTTGGGTTCAATCACGTCCATGTCGTTCATTGTCAGGTTGCCCGCTCTCTTCAGTGCTTTCCTCATTGCGGGAATTGGACCTAGAAGCATTATAGAGGGTTCGTCTCCAGCTACGGCCATGGATTTTAAGGTAGCCATAGGCTTCAATCCTAATTCGTCGGCTTTGTCTTCTGACATAAGCATTGTGGCGGCTGCTCCGTCCACGATTTGCGAGGAGTTGCCAGCAGTGTGAACTCCATCTGGGGCGAATCTTGGTTCAAGCTGAGTTAGTTTTGAGTACGCGATGTCCGGCTCATCTAAGCATTGAGTTCTAACCGTTTCATCGGTGTCGACTGTTTTGGTAGTTCCATCGGGCTGTGCAACTTCTACGGGTGCAATTCTCTTGTTGTACCATTCTTTTTCTCTCAATGCTTTTGTGGCTTTTTGGTGACTCCAGAGAGCGAGCTTGTCGCAGTCTTCACGTGTCAGGTTGTATTTCTTGGCTACCATATCCGCCGCAACTCCCATCGGGGTGAAGACATTTCTCTCGTATATTTTGTCACTAATCATCACCGGATAGCCGGCAGCCTCTGCTGCACTGATGGTCGACAACATTGGGTAGTGAGACATGTGTTCCACACCTGCGGCTATCATTATGTTGCCACATCCTGCCATTATCGCCTGTGCCATCGAGTTTATTGCCTGCAGTCCAGCGTTGCAGTATCTATCGATCGTCATTCCCGCGATTTCATCTGGAAGGTCAGCTAGGAAAACTACAAGCCTTCCAATGTTTCCCCCTTGTTCTCCAATCTGACTCAAACATCCAACCGCAATATCTTCAATCTCTCTGGGATCAAAGACCTTGGAATTGCTTCCGACTCGCCTCACGAGTTCTGAAACCGCTGACCCGAGAAGAACTTGAGCAGAGACGTGGGCGAATTGCCCGCCTTTCTTCATACCGTTCCAACCTGATTTTCCTATCGGAGTTCTTACAGCATCAATAACTACACATTTTCTCAACGCATTTCCACCCCTACGGTCCAAATAACCACGTACGTGCGCTATTTATCACTGCCCCCCACAATTTGAGTCTTTCATTTCAGTCTCTGGTCGTTCCAATCTTTTGCGGAGTGTTTGAGTTTTCAACCTAGCTTTTAAGTAAAGAAAACAATGCATAACTTGGAGAGGCACTTTGGAATGACGATTAAGACTGGCAGAGAATACGTTGAAAGCTTACGTGATAGAAAAATCACAGTCTATATGTTTGGCGAGAAGATAAAAGATCCGGCAGATCATTCCATTATCAAGCCGTCCGTTAATTCCATCTCAATGACCTATGACATAGCCCATGATAAAAGGTACGAGAGTCTGGCAACTGCAACATCTCACCTAACTGGGGACAAAATTAATCGGTTCACCCACATACATCAAAGCACCGAAGATCTTGTCAAAAAAATAAAACTGTTCAGACTCTTAGGCCAAAAAACTGGTGCATGTTTTCAGAGATGCGTTGGAATGGATGCCCTTAACGCCCTCTCAAGTGTCACATATGAAATAGACCAGAAGTCCGGAACGGAATACTACAAAAGGTTCATCGAATTTCTGAGGCATGTTCAGAATAACGATCTAGTCTGCTGCGGAGCAATGACCGACCCTAAAGGGAATAGAAATCTGGCACCCAGTAAGCAAGCGGACCCAGATTTGTATATGAGGATCGTTGAGAAAAGGGCTGACGGTATAGTTGTCAGGGGTTCTAAGGTTCATCAGACAGGCGCTGTTAACTCCCACGAAATCGTTGCGATGCCGACGAGAACCATGGGGGAGCACGACAAGGATTATGCTGTTTCATTTGCGGTGCCAAGTGACGCTGAAGGATTGATATACATTTATGGTAGGCAACCATGTGACGAGAGGAAACTTGAGAGTGGGGAGATGGATCTAGGAAACGCTAGGTACGGCGGACAGGAGGCGATGGTTATCTTCGACAATGTCTTTGTGCCATGGGACAGAGTTTTCATGGCTGGAGAATATGAGTACACCCTACCCCTTGTAGAAAGATTCGGAGCTTATCACAGACAAAGCTATGGCGGCTGCAAACCTGGCGTCGGCGACGTACTTATAGGCGCTGCGGCAACGATCGCCGAATACAATGGAGTCCAAGAGGCTTCACACATAAGGGATAAACTCGTTGAAATGAACCATCTGAATGAGAGTCTATATGCCTGTGGAATAGCGTGTTCAGCTGAGGGATGCAAAACCGCCTCAGGAACTTTCTTAGTTAACATATTGTTGGCAAATATCTGCAAACAGAATGTAACGAGATTTCCGTACGAAATTGCCAGATTGGCGGAGGACATCGCCGGTGGCCTGATGGTGACGGCGCCGTCTGAATTGGACTTCAGAAGTTCTGAGGTCGGAAAATATGTTGAGAAATACTTGAAGGGCGTTGAAGAAGTTCCAACGGAATCTAGGCTTCGCATGTTTAGGCTCATAGAAAACATTTCTGTTGGACTTGGTGCAGTTGCCTATCGGACTGAGTCCATGCATGGAGCGGGCTCACCTCAGACGCAGAGAGTCATGATCGCGAGAGAAGTGGACATTGATTCCAAAAAGAAATTAGCAAGGATTCTTGCTGGAATCGAGGATGGCAATTAGGATCCGTACACAAATAGATTTTATTTTTCCATTATCCACTTCGGCGGCTTTTTTTCAACAAAGGCTTTGTGGCCCTCTCTTCCTTCTTCAGTTTCAACGAGTGCAATCAGTGTCTCAACTGCCTGTTCTAACTCTTCTGGCTGGAATTTTCTATTCAATGCTTTCTTTATCTCCTTAATTGACGATGGCGCAGAAAGCATTATTTTTTCTGCGAGCTCCTTAGTAGTGTCTCTTAACTTGTCGCTTGGCACCACTTTGTTCACAAGTCCTATACGGTGGGCCTCGTTGGCTGTTGTGGGCTCTCCGGTTAATGCCAACATACTTAGGTTAAGCTTGCCGGTGAAGTAGATTCCTATTGAGCATGCTATAGGCGGATAAGCGCCCACACGAGCTTCAGGTACAGCAAACAGCGCATTCTCTGAAGCTATGACCACGTCACACAGTATGGCCAGTTCGCAGCCGCCGCCGAAAGCCAGCCCGTTTACGCATGCAATTATGGGCTTTGATAGCTGGATGATTTTGGCTATGGTTGGTGCAGCGTAGTTGATGAAGAAGTTTCTGATCTCTGAGGAGGTTTTCAAGGTTGAGACTTCTTTTATGTCGTCTCCGGCTGAGAAGGCTCGACCTGCCCCTGTTATTACTATTACTCGTACGTCCTCGTCTTTTTCCGCTGTGTCAAGACACTGGTGGATTTCACGCCAGAGGCCGCTGTTTAGGGCGTTTAGGGCTTCTGGTCGATTTAGGGTTACCCAAGCTATGTGCTCTTCTTTCTCGTAAAGTGTGTATTGAAACGACACGATTATTGCCTCGCCTACTAGAATCGTTCGATTTAGTTAAAAGCTTGTTATGTGAAAATTTTCCTCGGAATTTGAGCACGAAGTTTGAGATGTTGAGTCGACTGGAAAAATTCCGGAAAAACTCATCGATAAGTATTAAGTATTAGTTGCTTCATAGTTTTTCTTGCGGGGATTTGAAATTATTCTTAGATCGCAGTTTGGAGAGGAGAATAGAATGAGAAAAGTCATCGCTCTGTTTTTCATAGCATTAATGCTGTTTAGCATCGTTACATTGAACCGAATGAACGCGCAGGCACAAGAGCCTACGACAATTGGTATAGAACCAACGCACATAGTTGACTCGATCTTGGTAAAAGGTCAGAATTTCACGGTGGAGGTTTGGGTTCGCAACGTTGCCAATCTTGCCGGTGTCGCATTTAAGCTGGGCTACAATACGACTGTCTTGAACGCCACGCTGATTGAGTACGGAGGGATATTCGGACCGACCCACTTTCCCCTTATCAGTAAGATATACGATGTTGAAGAGTACATTTACAGCGACGTTGACAACACCGGCACTGTCACCGTTGGCGATGATAGGCTTAACGTGGTTCCTCCATACGCGGCTGGCTCCACTGTGGCTCTTGGCGATGTCGATATAGGCGCGTCCCTAGTCACATTCATGGGTACAGACGCTCCCTATGAGAAACATCAGGAAAACATCAATGTTAACAATGTCTACGACTCTGGAGAGTACATTTACAGCGATCGTGACAATGGTGGAACAGTGACCGTTGGCGATGATAGGCTTAACGTGGTTCCTCCATACGCGGCTGGCTCCACTGTGGCTCTTGGCGATGTCGATATAGGCGCGTCCCTAGTCACATTCAAAAGCACTACAGATCCCTTTGAGAAACATCGAGAAAACGCGCAAGTTAACGCTCAGTATGACCCTGGGGGCTATCTGCATTATAGCATTATGGAAGCATTTGGAGAGCCGGCTTTCACGGGCAGTGGCAGAGTAGCCAATATTACCTTTACGGTTGATTCGCCGGGTGAATCTTTGCTTGACTTGTTTTACACTTATCTAGGAGACGAACTGGCACAGCCTATATATCACACGACTATAGATGGGTACTTCGCTAATATGTACGTACACGACGTAGCCGTTACAGAAGTTGCAGTTTCTNCAGATGACATTGCTGTTGGAAGCTCCGTGTTCATAAATGTCACAGTAAAAAATGAAGGCAACCTTAACGAAACCTTCACAGTTACGCCATNCTACAACAACACAGTTGCCGCACCTTTACAAACGGTGACCGACATGGTTCCGAGGACCCTCGATATTTTAACATTTACTTGGGACACCCTAGGCGTCCCGCCAAGCACCTATACCATAAGCGCCAATGCAAGTGTGGTTGCAGGCGAAACTGACACAGCCGACAATTCACATGCCTATGGCATAGTCACACTGTCCTTTAAGCCCACAATTAGTGTAGAACCAAAGAACATAGATGATCCGACGTTGGTGAAAGGTCAAAATTTCACGGTTAAGGTGTGGGTCCGCAACATTGCCGACCTTGCGGGCGTCGAGTTCAAGCTGGCCTACAACACAACCGTCCTAAACGCTACACTGATTGAGTACGGAGGAATATTCGGAGACAACTACCTCATGTGGATATCGTCGATAAATGACACTGGAGGCTGGTTGCATTACGCCATTTCAAGATATTATGGGGAACCCTCGTTCAATGGAAGTGCTGTGGTAGCAACAATCACTTTCGAGGTGACGGGATCAGGATCGACCGTTCTTGACTTGTACGAAACTCAACTGGGGAATTCAGCTGTGCCTTCGACTCCCATAATTCACACGGCAATCGATGGCTTCTTCTCCAACGAGCCGTTCCACGACATAGCAATCACGAGGGTAACACCCTCAACAGAAACTGTGCCTGTCGGCCAGTCCATGCTTATCGCCGTGGACGTCAAGAACGAGGGCAACGTAAATGAAACCTTCACGGTCACAGCTTACTACAATGAAACAGCCATTGAGACGAAGGACGTAACCGACATGACACGAGGAAGCGTCGCCATCTTGAGCTTCAACTGGAATACAACGGATGTCGCCTTGGGCAACTACACCATAAAAGCGAATACCAGCATCATTCCTGACGAGATCGATCCAGCTGACAACGAACTGGTTTACGATGGATTCGTTGAAGTCGTCGCAGTAGTGCATGATATAGCCATTACCAGCGTCATCGCATCTCCTGCTGAAGTCACAGTTGGCGAGAATGTGACCATCACTGTGAGTGTCAAGAACGAAGGCAACGTAGCTGAAACCTTCAGTGTTACAGCCTACTATAACACAACCGCCGTCACACCCTCACAGACAGTGACCGACCTAAATCCCACTGAAAGCAAAACTCTGGAGTTCACCTGGGACACCAGCAGCGTAGCCTTGGGCAATTACACAATAAGAGCCGAGGTACCGCAAGTTGCTGGTGAAACAGACGTTGCTGACAACACTTACGTTGACGGAGTAGTCGCCATAACCGTTCACGATGTAGCGGTTATTAGCGTCACAGCCAATCCAACTGTGGTTGCTGTCGGCCAATCTGTAACTATCCAAGTGACCGTTAAGAACGAAGGCAATTATACCGAAAGCTTCAGTGTCACAGCCAGATATAATGATTCCATTATTGGAGAAGCAAACGTCTTCAATTTGGCACAAGGGGCATCCAAGACGCTAAGTTTCCCTTGGAACACGGCAGGCATCACTTTGGGCCCTTACACTATTAGTGCAACAGCGAGCACGATTCCGGGCGAAATTGACATAGC